>MPMB02187354.1_pt1 | contig 18952 bp, 15 predicted proteins | sample 1617371 | NCBI WGS metagenome assembly MPMB02 (sample SAMN05944808, study PRJNA350692) | marine metagenome | biome: marine; feature: ODZ; material: water; isolation source: 300 m water sample filtered on 0.2 um supor filter | place: Pacific Ocean | collected 2012-04-08 | depth 300m m
AAGAAAACCAGGAATGAGCAGAGATGATTTATTAGGAATAAATTTAAAAATTATCAAACAGGTAGCAGAAGGTATAAAAAAAAATGCACCTAATGCATTTGTAATATGCATTACTAATCCATTGGACGTTATGGTGATGGCGTTTCAAAAATATTCAGGACTTCCAGTAAGTAAAGTTGTTGGAATGGCAGGAATATTAGATAGTTCAAGATTTAAATTATTTTTATCACTTGAACTTAACGTTCCTGTAAAAGAAATAGAAGCAATGGTTATGGGTGGTCACGGAGATACCATGGTTCCATTACCAAGATTTACAAAAGTTTCAGGTAAGCCATTATTAGATTTAGTTAAAGAGGGGAAGCTATCATCAGAAAGATTGGAAGAAATTAATCAAAGAACCAGAGATGGTGGTGCTGAAATTGTTAAATACTTAGAAAAAGGTTCTGCATTTTACGCGCCAGCAGCATCAGGAGTTCAAATGGCCGAAGCATATTTAAAAGATGAAAAAAAATTACTTCCTTGCGCTGTTCATCTTAACGGAGAATACGGGGTCAAAAATATTTTTGCAGGAGTTCCAGTAATAATTGGAAAGAATGGCGTAGAAAAGATAGAAGAAATAAGCTTAGATGAAAAAGAAAAAAATCAATTTATGCATTCAATAGATGCAGTTAAAAAATTATGGGATGCTGCTTCAGTAATTGATAAAGATCTTTCTAAATAATAATGAATATTCACGAGCACCAAGCTAAACAAATTTTAAAAAAATATGGTGCAGTTGTACCAGATGGTGTTTTCTCACATTCCGTTGAAGAATTGGTAGAAAAGGCAAAGTCATTAAAAACAGAAAAATTAGTTTTAAAAGCACAGATTCATGCTGGCGGGAGAGGAAAGGCAGGAGGAATAAAAATTGTAAATACTATAGAAGAGCTGAGCTCAGCAGCCAAAGAAATACTAGGAAAAAATTTGATAACTCATCAAACAGGACCTCAGGGAAGAGAGGTTAAAAGGCTTTATGTTGAGACATCTTCAAAAATTGATAAAGAATTTTATCTTTCATGTTTAGTTGATAGAGCAAGTTCTAAGATTGCATTTATTTCAAGCGATCAAGGCGGAATGGACATTGAAGAAGTTGCAAAAAATAATCCAAAAAAAATTATAACTACAAATGTTAATTTAGAAGAAAAAATATCAGATGCAGATTGTGAGAAAATTGTAGAAATATTTAATTTAGATTTAGATGTAAAAAAACAGGCAATAAATTTAATTAAATCAATATACAAAATGTTTATTGATATAGATGCTAATCTTGTTGAAATAAATCCATTAATTTTAACAAAAGAAAATAAAATTATTTGTTTGGATGCAAAAATGAGTTTTGACGATAATGCATTGTTTAGACATCCAGAAATTTTAAATTTAAGAGATTTTAACGAGGAAGAAGAAATAGAGATAGAAGCAAGCAAGCATGGTTTATCTTATATAAAATTAGAAGGCAGTATTGGATGTATGGTTAATGGTGCCGGTTTAGCGATGGCAACAATGGATATAATTAAGTTGCATGGAGAAGAGCCAGCAAATTTTTTAGATGTCGGCGGAGGAGCTTCAAAAGAAAAAGTTTCAGCAGCATTTAAAATAATTTTATCAGACAAAAATGTAAAAGGAATTTTGATAAATATTTTTGGAGGTATAATGAGATGTGATGTTCTTGCACAAGGAGTTGTAGATGCTGCTAAAGAAATTAAAATTGAAGTTCCCTTAGTTGTTAGATTGGCAGGAACTAAATTTGAAGAAGGGAAAAAAATATTGGATAATTCAGGTTTAAAAATTATATCTGCTTCAGATTTATCTGATGCCGCAAAAAAAGTTGTTCAGGCAATAAAATAATATGTCAATTTTAGTTAACAAAAATACTAGAGTAATATGTCAAGGTTTTACAGGAAACCATGGCACATTTCATTCTGAACAGGCAATTAAATATGGAACTAATTTAGTTGGAGGAGTAACTCCAAAAAAAGGTGGGCAAACACATCTTTCAAAGCCAGTTTTTAATTCTGTTAAAGAAGCAAAAGAAAAAACAGATGCAAATGCTTCTATGATTTATGTTCCTTCTAAATTTGCTGCTTCTGCCATTATAGAAGCTATTGAAGCTTCTATCGAACTAATTGCATGTATAACTGAAGGAATACCAGTTTTAGATATGTTAAGAGTTAAGAAAAAATTAGCAAACTCTAATTCAAGATTAATTGGCCCAAACTGCCCAGGAATTATTACTCCAGAAGAATGTAAAATTGGAATAATGCCCGGAAATATTCATAAAAAAGGGTCTGTTGGAATTGTATCTAGGTCTGGAACTTTAACTTATGAAGCTGTAGCACAAACTACTAATAATGGATTGGGCCAGACAACTTGTATTGGGATTGGTGGAGACCCAATTAATGGAACAAATTTTATAGATTGTTTAGATTTATTTTTAAATGATGAAGAAACAAAATCTATACTAATGATAGGCGAAATAGGCGGAACAGCTGAAGAAGAAGCAGCAGAATTTTTCAAAAATCATAAAATAAAAAAACCTATGGTCGGTTTTATAGCTGGAATTACCGCTCCGCCAGGAAGAAGAATGGGTCATGCGGGAGCAATAATTTCTGGGGGGAAAGGTGGAGCTGAAGATAAAATAAAAAAAATGGAAGATTGTGGCATAACGATTGCAAAATCCCCTGCAGAAATTGGAAAAACTCTATTAAACAAATTGTCTAATTGAAAAATACTCTTTAAGTATTATATTAAAATAATAGATGTCATCATCAAAAAACTTAGAGTATCAACGAACCTCATTTCTGTCTAAAAGCAATAACGCTTTCATTGAAGAGATGTATCTAAAATTTATCAATAAAGATTCTGATTTACCTGAAAGTTGGAAAAAATATTTTTTAGAAATTGGAGAAGAATTAGATGTTGTTGCAAAAGAAATTAATGGACCATCTTGGAATCCTATAAAGAAAAAAATTGATATAAATGAAATTCAAAATAATTTTGAGAAAGAACAGAAAAGAATATCAAAAGAAAATATTGAAAATAGAATTTCCGAAAAAGAATTATCACATGTAAATGGCGAATCAATTAAAGCTGTATCATTAATTCGATCATATAGGCAAAGAGGACACTTAATTGCAAATCTTGATCCACTAGAAATGAGAGAAAGTGAATTTTTGGATGAATTGCATCCAGAAAGTTATGGTTTTAAAAAAGATGAATACGATAAAAAAATTTATTTAGATGGAGTAATAAATAGACAATATTCAAACATAAAAGAAATTTTAGCTTTTTTAAAAAAAACTTACTGCGGAAAAATTGGATATGAATATATGCATATTTCAAATCCTACAGAGAGAAAATGGCTTAGAGACAGAATTGAAAAGAATGAAAATGATATTCAGTTTACCAAGAATGGCAAGGAAGCCATTCTAAACAAACTTATTCAAGCAGAAGGTTTTGAAAAATTTTTAAATACCAAATACGTTGGAACAAAAAGATTTGGTTTAGATGGCTGTGAAAGCTTAATTCCTGCCTTAGAGCAAGTAATAAAAATTGGCGGTCAAAATAAAGTAAAAGAAGTTAAAATTGGAATGTCTCACAGAGGAAGACTTAATGTTTTGGCAAATGTATTACAAAAATCATATAAAAGAATATTTAATGAATTTTCTGAAGAAATAACCGCTTCATCTGATGAAAAAGATAGCTCCGGAGATGTAAAATATCACTTGGGCGCTTCATCTGATAGGATATTTGATAATAATTCTGTTCATGTCAGCCTTACAGATAATCCATCCCATTTAGAAGCTGTAAACCCTGTTGTTTTAGGACAAACAAGAGCAAAACAATTTTTTCATGGCGACAAAGAAAGAAAAAAAGTAATTCCTATATTAATTCATGGAGATGCAGCATTTGCAGGACAAGGTATTATTGCTGAGTGCTTTGCAATGTCTGGTCTACCAGGTCATAATACAGGCGGAACTATACATTTTATAATTAATAATCAAATAGGATTTACTACAAGTCCAAGATTTGCACGCTCATCTCCACACCCTTCAGATGTTGCAAAAATGGTAGATTCACCAATTATACATGCCAATGGTGATGATCCAGAATCAGTTGTCTATGCAACAAGAATAGCCGTAGAGTTTAGACTTAAATTTAATAGAGACGTTGTAGTTGATTTAGTTTGTTACAGAAGATTTGGCCACAATGAAGGAGACGAACCTTCATTTACTCAACCTTTAATGTATAAAAAAATTAAATCTCATCAATCTACAGTAAAAGTTTACGGGAATAAATTAATTAATGAAAACACCATTTCTTCTGAGAATTTAAATAATTATATTAAAAAATTTAAAGAACTTCTTGAAGAGCAATATAAAAATGCAAAAAACGATAAGCCTAAAATTGAATGGTTTGAGGGAACATGGTCAAGATATAAACCTAGAAAAGGTAAAGATAAAAGAGGTGTTACTGGTTTTTCAACTAACAAACTTTTAGAAATTTCAGATAAAATACATTCACTTTCATCTGAGCTAAATATACACAAAACTATAGTAAAGATTTTTGAAGCTAGAAAAGATTCTGTACTTAAAGGCAATGGAATAGATTGGTCTACAGCCGAAGCTCTTGCATTTGGTTCATTGTTGGAAGAAGGGTATCCTGTAAGATTTGTTGGACAGGATTCTGGAAGAGGAACTTTTAGTCAGAGACATTCAGTGCTAAGAAATCAAATAGATAATTCAAGATATATTCCATTAAACAATATATCAATAAAACAAAAAAAATTTGAAATAGTTGATAGTTTTTTATCAGAACTAGCAGTTTTAGGTTTTGAATATGGTTATAGTTTAGTTGAGCCCAACACATTAACAATTTGGGAAGCTCAATTTGGTGATTTTGCAAATGGAGCTCAAGTAATAATTGACCAATTTATTTCTTCAGGAGAAAGAAAATGGTTAAGAGCTTCTGGTTTAGTATTATTATTACCACATGGTTATGAAGGTCAAGGTCCAGAACATTCTTCCGCAAGGTTAGAAAGGTTTTTACAATTGTGTTCAAATGACAATATGCAAGTTATGAATTGTACCACTCCGGCAAACTATTTTCATGCTTTAAGAAGACAAGTCGTTAGAGATTTTAGAAAGCCTTTAATTATGATGGCGCCAAAGTCTTTACTGAGAAATAAATATTGTGTTTCAAATATTGAGGATTTTAGTAAAACTAATTCTTTCCATAGAGTTTTGTGGGATCATGCAATAGATCCAAAAATTAAAGGTCTTATTAAATTAAAAAAAAGCAACGAAATAAAAAAAGTAATACTATGTTCAGGAAAAATATATTTTGACTTGTTGGCAGCAAGAGAAAAATTAAAAAAAGATAATGTTATTTTATTTAGAATTGAACAGCTTTATCCTTTTCCGGTAAAAAGCCTTGTAAAAGAAATAAAACCTTTTGCAAAAAAGGCTAAATTCTACTGGTGTCAGGAAGAACCAAAAAATATGGGTGCATGGTTCTCAGTGAGAGATTATATACAATGGACATTAGATTATATAAAAGCTAATAATAGAGAGATTTCTTATATTGGAAGAAGTCCTGATGCAACGCCAGCTACAGGTTATGCAAAAAGACATTTAGCTCAACAAAAAGAAATAATTGATATAGTTTTTAATTAAAAATGACAGAAAAAATTTTAGTACCTGTACTTGGAGAGAGTATTGCAGAAGCAACCATTACTAAATGGTTGAAAGGTAAAGGCGACAATATTAATGCTGATGAGCCTTTAGTAGAATTAGAAACAGATAAAGTTAATCTAGAAGTTCCATCTCCAATTAATGGTACACTTACTGAAATTAATTTTAAAGATGGCGATACGGTAGAAGTTGGTGCTGTTCTAGGAGAAATATCAAGTGGATCTGGAGATCAAAAACAAGAGAATGTTAAAAATAATGAAAAAGTAGAAAAAAAGACATCCGATAATGTAATTAATTTTGGCAAAGAAAAAAAACAAGAACCGAAAATTTTTGAAGATGAAAAAAAAGAAGAACCATTAGTTTTAACAAAAGAAGAACCATTAGTTTTAACAAAAGAGGTATCCAGAAAACAAAAAACAGTTAGCAAAAAAGTATTGTCTCCTGCGGTAAGAAAAATTGTAGAAGAAAACAAGATTGATATTAGTTCAATTAAAGGAACAGGAAAGTCTGGTCAAATTTTAAAAGGTGATTTAATTAATTTGATGGGATCAACTCCTCAGCCATCTGAAAGAAAATTAAAATATGGTCAAGAAGAAAGAATTAAAATGAGCAGACTAAGACAAACTATAGCAAAAAGATTAAAAGAAGCTCAAGAAAATGCAGCTATGTTAACTACATTTAATGAAGTTGATATGACAAATATTATTGAAATGAGGAAAAACAACCAGGAGGATTTTCAAAAAAGATTTGGAATAAAACTTGGTTTTATGTCTTTTTTTGTTAAAGCATGTGTACTTGGACTAAAAGCATTTCCAGCAATCAATGCCGAGATAGAAGGTCAAGAAATTATATATAAAAATTATTATAATATAAGTTTTGCTGTTGGAACTGAAAAAGGTTTAGTAGCTCCAGTATTAAGAAGTGCAGATGAAACATCATTTGCAGAAATAGAAAAAAATATAAAAACTATTTCTGAAAAAGCTAGAGATGGAAAACTAACTATTGATGACTTACAAGGTGGAACATTTACAATAAGCAACGGAGGTGTATACGGCTCGATGCTTTCAACACCAATTCTTAATCCGCCACAGTCAGGAGTTCTTGGAATGCACAATATAGTTGAAAGACCAATTGCTATAAATGGAGAAGTTGAAATTAGACCAGTAATGTATTTGGCCCTATCATACGACCACAGAATAATAGACGGGAAAGACTCAGTTTCATTTTTAAAATTATTAAAAGAAAATCTTGAGGATCCAAAGAAATTATTTTTACATCTTTAAATGGCAGAAAAATTTCAAGCAACTGTAATTGGAGGCGGGCCCGGAGGTTATGTTTGTGCAATACGATTAGCTCAATTAGGTATTAAAACTGCATGCATTGAATCTAGAGGAACATTAGGTGGAACCTGTTTAAATATTGGATGTATACCTTCAAAAAGTTTGCTTAATCTTTCGGAAAATTTTCATAAAGCAAAAAATTTCTCAAAAATTGGAATTGAAGTAGGTGAAGTTAAGTTAAATCTTCAAAAAATGATGCAAAATAAGGATAAAGCGGTAACTATTTTAACAAAAGGAGTAGAATTCTTATTCAAAAAAAACAAAATAACTTATTTTAAAGGAACTGGTAAATTAAAATCAAAATCTGAAATAACAATTGTAGACAAAGAAAATAAAGAAACAAATATTCAATCAGACAATATAATTATAAGCACTGGTTCGGAGCCCGCATCTCTTCCAGGAATTAAATTTGATGAAGAAAAAGTAATATCTTCTACTGGAGCGTTATCATTAAAATCTGTTCCAAAAAAAATGGTAGTTGTTGGTGGTGGTTATATTGGTCTAGAAATGGGATCTGTTTGGTCGAGACTAGGATCTGAAGTTCATGTTGTTGAATTTTTAGATCATATTACACCAGGTATGGATAAAGAAATTTCAAATGAATTTATGAAAATTTTAAAAAAACAAGGGTTAAATTTTCATTTACAAACTAAAGTTGAAAAAATATCAAAATCAAAAAATGGAGTTATAATTGAAACTTCAGATAAAGAAGGAAAAAAAATAAAATTTGAAAGTGATGTAGTTTTGATTTCTGTGGGTAGAAAGCCTTATACAAAAAATTTAAATTTAGAAAAAATAGGAATAAAATTAGATGAAAAAAAAAGAATTAAAGTTAATAAAAATTATCAAACAAATATTACAAACATTTATGCTATTGGTGATGTTATTGAAGGTCCAATGCTAGCTCACAAAGCTGAAGAAGAAGGGATAGCTGTTGCAGAATTAATTTCTGGTCAATCTGGACATGTCAATTATGAAGTTATACCTGGCGTTGTTTTTACAACACCAGAAGTTGCATCCGTTGGTAAAACTGAAGAACAACTTAAAGAAAAAAATCAAAAATATAAAATTGGAAAGTTTCCTTTTATGGCTAATTCAAGAGCTAAAGCAATTGATGAACCAGATGGGTTTGTAAAAATTTTAGCCGATGCAACTACAGATAAAGTATTAGGTGTTCATTTGATAGGTCCTCATGCAGGAGAATTAATTGCAGAAATGGCAATAGCAATGGAATTTGGGGCCAGCTCCGAAGATATTGCAAGAACTTGTCATGCTCACCCTACATTTTCTGAAGCTGTGAAAGAAGCAGCTTTATCTGTAGAAAAAAGGCAAATTCACTCGTAGTATATTTTCATATGAAAATATGAAAATTCCAATTTTATTGCCAAATATATTTAATCATCCATTTACTTATAAATCTTCAAATTTAAATCTAGAATTAGGAGATTATGTTGAAGTACCATTTGGAAAAAATAAAAAAATTGGAATTGTTTGGGATGAATTTGAAAAAAATAAAAATAAACAATATTTAATAAAAAATGTAATTAGAAAATTAGAAATTCCATCCCTTAATTTAGAAACAATTAATTTTTTAAAATGGTTTTCAGAATACAATATGGTTCCAATGGGAATGTCATTAAAATTACATTTATTAAGCAATGAAGCTATTGAAATACAAAATAATGAAGAATTACAAAAATATAATACTTACAAAAAAGCTAATGAAATAACACTTTCTAAAGAACAATTAACTTCTGTAAAAGCTATAACAAAAAATGATAATAAATTTAGAGTACATGTAATTCAAGGAACAACAGGATCAGGAAAAACAATTGTATATTTTAATAGTTTAAAAAAAAAAATAAAAGAAGGCCTTCAAGGGTTAATTTTATTACCTGAAATAGGACTAACTGGAGAATTTCAAAAAAAGTTTAAAGAATTCTTTGGTTTTGATGCTGCTATCTGGCATTCATCAGTAACAAAAAAAAACAAAAAAATTATATGGAATGGTATTGCAACAGGAAAAATTAAAGTATTAATAGGAGCAAGATCTTCTTTATTTTTACCTTTTTCAAATCTTGGTATTATTGTTGTAGATGAAGAACACGATCAATCTTATAAACAAGATGAAGGGATAATTTATAATGCTAGAGACATGGCTATCTCGAGAGCATTCTTTGCAAATATACCAATTAATTTAGTAACTGCCGTACCTTCTATAGAAACTTTTGATAATATTAAAAAAGGAAAATATTTACATTCAAGATTATATAAAAGATATTTAGATGCAAATCTTCCAAACCATGAAATTATTAATTTAAATAAAAGTAACTTAAAAAATAATTCATGGATATCTGATAAAACAATTCAAAAAGTAAAAGATCATTTAAATATAAATGACCAAGTACTTTTTTTTGTTAATAGAAGAGGATTTGCTCCATATGTTCTTTGTAAAAAATGTTTAAAAGTTCATACCTGTCCAAACTGCTCAATAAATTTAGTTTATCATAAAAAAAAAGAAAATTTAATTTGTCATTACTGTGGCTACACGACAAAATTAAATAGAAAATGCAATGATAATAAAAATTGTGAATATGCATTTAGCGGTCCTGGTGTTGAAAGAATTTATGATGAGGTAAAAAAAATATTTCCAGGAAAAGAAATTACTATTTTTTCAAGCGACACAATGAACAAAAAATCATCTTCAGAAATTTTAGAAAAAATAAAAAATAATAAAATTCAAATTTTAATTGGTACTCAACTTATTTCTAAAGGATTTCACTTTCCAAATTTGAATTGTATAGTTGTTGTAGATATAGACTTAACTTTACATGGGCATGATTTAAGGGCTGCAGAAAAGAATTTACAATTATACCATCAGTTATCAGGAAGAGCGGGCAGAGCTGGAAAGCCAGCAACAGTATATTTTCAAACTTATAATATTAAATCAAACGCAATATCTCAAATCACAAATGTTAATCCTGATATATTTTTAGAAAAAGAATTATTGCTTAGAAAAAGAAATAATTTGCCTCCGTTTGAAAGATTTATATCTATTATATTAAGTGGAAAAAATGAAAAAAAAATTGAGTTATTTGCTCACAAATTGAAAGAAAAATTAGATAATAGTTTAAATGCAAAAATACTTGGACCAGTGGTTGCTCCAATATTTAAAATAAATAAAAATTTTAGATATAGAATCCTGGTCAGGTCAAAAAAAACACAAAAAATACAAAAAACTCTCTCTAATGTTTTAAAAAATTTCAAAAACCAGAAAGAAATAAAACTAGCAGTTGATGTTGACCCAATAAGCTTTAATTAAGGCCCTTAAATTAAGCTTATTGGCCAATGTGGCGCTTGAAGAGATTAATTTCATATGCTAATTAAATTCAACTTTTATAAAACCTCATAACTAATAAGGATATACATTGAGCGACAAAAATAAATTTTCTGATTCTTCTGCAAAGAGCTATTCCCAAGCGCTTTATGAACTTGCTTTCGAAGAAAAAAATTTAAATGATGTTGAAAAAAATGCAATCTCACTTCTTAAGCTTATTTCTCAAAGTGAAGATTTTAATTTACTAATAAAAGACCCAACAAACAAGCAAGAAGATCAGTTAAATGTTATAAATATAATTTTTGAAAAATTTAATTTAAATAATTTATTAAAAAAATTTTTAAATTTTTTGGTAATGAAGAGAAGATTTTTTTATGTTGAAAAAATTTTAAAAGATTTCGTAATGATTTGTTCAAAAAACCGTGGTGAAATTTCTGCAAAATTAATTGTAGCTAAAGAACTTAACGAAAATGAAATAAATAAAATAAAAAATGACTTATCGCAAAATTTTGGATCAGATGTTAAATTAAATTATAATTATGATCCAGACTTAATAGGTGGATTAATTATGCAAGTAGGAAGTGTTATGATTGATACATCTATCAAAAATAAATTACAGCAAATCGAAAACAAAATGATAGAGGCATAAATGGAAATAAATCCTTCAGAAGTTACGAAAATATTAAAAGAACAAATTAAAAAATTTGGAGATAAAGCAGAAGTAACTGAAGTTGGTCAAGTCTTATCCGTTGGTGATGGTATAGCTAGAATATATGGTCTAGATAATGTTCAAGCAGGGGAGATGGTTGAATTTTCTGATGGTTCAAAAGGTATGGCTTTAAACTTAGAAAGTGACAATGTTGGTGTTGTAATTTTTGGTGAGGATAGAGCTATAAAAGAAGGTGATACAGTAAAAAGAACAGGAGCAATTGTAGATGCTCCCGTGGGTAAAGAATTATTAGGAAGAGTTGTTGATGGTTTAGGAAACCCAATAGATGGCAAAGGTGCATTAGACAAAGGTATAAAAAGAAGCAGAGTTGAAGTTAAAGCGCCAGGTATAATTCCAAGAAAATCTGTAAGTGAGCCAATGCAATCAGGACTTAAATCAGTTGATAGTTTAGTTCCTATTGGAAGAGGACAAAGAGAATTAATTATAGGCGACAGACAAACAGGAAAAACTGCAGTTGCAATCGATACGATAATTAATCAGAAAAAAATTAATGAATCGAATGATGAAAAACAAAAATTATATTGTATTTATGTGGCAATTGGACAAAAAAGATCTACCGTAAGACAAATAGAAAAATCATTAGAAGAGGCTGGAGCTATGGAATATACAACAATAGTTGCGGCAACAGCATCAGATGCAGCACCACTTCAATTTTTAGCCCCTTACACAGGATGCACAATGGGAGAGTATTTTAGAGATAATGGAATGCACGCTTTGATTATTTATGATGATTTATCTAAGCAAGCGGTAGCATATAGGCAAATGTCATTATTGTTAAGAAGGCCCCCTGGAAGGGAAGCATATCCAGGAGATGTTTTTTATTTACACAGCAGGCTACTAGAAAGAGCAGCTAAACTTAGCGATGAACACGGAGGCGGATCTCTAACAGCACTTCCAATTATTGAAACACAAGGTGGTGATGTATCTGCCTTTATTCCAACTAATGTTATTTCAATTACAGACGGACAAATATTTCTTGAAACAAATTTATTTAACCAAGGAATTAGACCAGCAATTAACGTTGGCTTGTCTGTATCCAGAGTTGGTTCCTCGGCTCAAACAAAAGCTATGAAAAAAGTATCTGGCTCAATGAAACTAGAACTAGCACAATACAGGGAAATGGCTGCATTTGCTCAATTTGGATCAGATTTGGATGCTTCAACTCAAAAATTATTAAACAGAGGATCAAAGTTAACTGAACTTTTAAAACAAAAGCAATATTCACCAATGACAGTTGCAGAACAAGTAATTTCAGTTTTTTGTGGTGTTAAAGGTTATTTAGACGATCTAGATCTAAAAGATATTGCTGTATTTGAAACAAAAATTATTGAAAAATGTAAATCTGAAAAACCAGAAATTTTGGAAGCTATTTCAAAATCTGGAAAATTAGAAGAAGATACTGAAAATTTATTAGTGGAAACTATTAAAGAACTAAAACAAAATTTTAACTCCTAAGGAATATGGCTAGTTTAGATGATTTAAAAAAAAGAATTTCTAGTGTTAAGTCTACACAGAAAATTACAAAAGCAATGAAGATGGTTGCGGCAGCAAAATTAAGAAGAGCACAAGAAAATGCTGAAAAAGGAAGACCTTATTCTGAAAAAATGAATAATATTATTCTTAATCTTTCAAGCGGAATATCTGACAAGGAAAATGCACCAAAACTTCTTGCTGGGACCGGAGAAGAGAAAACCCATCTATGTGTTGTCATGACATCAGACAGAGGTCTGTGTGGAGGTTTTAATACAAATATTATTAAAAAAGCAAAACAATATTTTCAAAGAATATTAAAAGAAAACAAAATATTAAAAATTATAACAGTTGGATCAAAAGGTTATGATCAATTAAAAAGACAATACAAAGACAACATAATTGAAAAAATTTCATTTAAAGATTCAAAAAATATTAATTATTTTGATGCGGATAAAGTTGGAAAAATTATAATTGATAGATTTGAAAAAACAGAATTTGATGTATGCACAATTTTTTATAACCAATTTAAAAATGTCATTACCCAGATACCACAAGAACAACAAATTATACCTTTAAAATCTAATAAAGAAAATGAAACAAGTTCTGGAGATAATTATGAATTTGAACCAGAAGAAGATGAAATTTTAAGTAATTTATTACCTAAAAATATTTCTACACAGGTTTTTAAAGCAATGTTAGAAAATTCAGCAAGTGAACAAGGTTCAAGGATGAGTGCCATGGACAATGCAACAAGGAATGCAGGTGAAATGGTTGACAAACTTACAATTCAGTATAACAGAAGCCGTCAAGCTGCAATCACTAAAGAACTAATTGAAATAATATCAGGAGCAGAAAGTTTATAATTATGAGAAAAGGAAAAATTACACAAATTATTGGAGCGGTAGTAGATGTTAAATTTGATGGAGAGTTACCTGAAATTTTAACTGCGTTAGAATGTAATAATGGAGGCAACAGACTCGTCTTAGAAGTTGCTCAGCATTTAGGTGAGTCAAGCGTACGAACAATTGCTATGGATGCTACTGAAGGATTAAAAAGGGGAGATGAAGTTACAAATACTGCTTCACCAATTAAAGTTCCAGTAGGTCCCGAGACACTAGGAAGAATTGTTAATGTTATAGGTGAACCTATTGACGAAAAAGGTGAAGTTAAAACTAAAGAAAGTTGGCCTATACATAGACCGGCGCCTGAATTTACTGACCAATCAACAGAAACAGAAATTTTAGTAACAGGAATTAAAGTTGTAGACTTGTTAGCGCCTTATGCAAAGGGTGGTAAAATAGGTTTATTTGGCGGTGCTGGAGTTGGAAAAACAGTAATTATAATGGAATTAATTAACAATATTGCAAAAGCACATGGTGGCTTTTCTGTTTTTGCAGGAGTTGGAGAAAGAACTAGAGAAGGAAATGATCTTTATCATGAAATGATAGAATCCGGTGTAATTAAACCTGAAGGGCCTGGATCAAAAGCAGCATTAGTTTATGGACAAATGAATGAGCCTCCTGGAGCAAGATCAAGAGTTGGATTAACTGGATTAACAGTTGCAGAATATTTTAGAGATCAAGAAGGTCAAGATGTATTATTTTTTGTGGATAATATTTTCAGGTTTACTCAAGCAGGTTCCGAGGTATCAGCCTTATTAGGAAGAATTCCTTCAGCTGTAGGATACCAACCTACGCTAGCAACTGATATGGGAAATTTACAAGAAAGAATTACCACAACTAACAAGGGATCTATTACATCGGTACAAGCAATATATGTTCCTGCTGACGACTTAACTGACCCGGCACCAGCAACATCTTTTGCTCACCTAGATGCAACAACAGTATTATCAAGACAAATTGCTGAACTTGGAATTTACCCGGCAGTTGATCCTTTAGATTCAACTTCTAGAATTTTAGATCCTAGAGTTGTTGGCGATGAACATTATAGAGTTGCAAGAGAAGTTCAAAAAATTCTTCAAACATACAAATCTTTACAAGATATCATTGCAATTTTGGGCATGGATGAGTTATCTGAAGAAGATAAATTAACTGTTGCAAGAGCAAGAAAAATTCAAAGATTCTTATCACAGCCATTCTTTGTGGCAGAAGTTTTTACAGGCTCTCCAGGAAAATTAGTTGATTTAGAGTCTACAATTAAAGGATTTGATGCAATTTGTAAGGGTGAATATGATCACTTACCTGAAGCTGCTTTCTACATGGTTGGTGCAATTGAAGAAGTAATTGAAAAAGCCGAGAAAATGGCAAAAGATGTTGCCTAATGAGCGAAGAATTTAAAATTGAAATAGTAAATCCTGAAAAATCTTTTTTATCCAAAGAAAATGTAACAGAGGTCGTTGTACCTGCTTTTGAAGGCGAAATGGGAATTTTAAAAGATCATATTTCAATTATTTCTTTTTTAAAGCCAGGAATAATAAAAGTTTATTCTAAATCAGTGGAAAATAAATATTTTGTTGAAGATGGAATAGTGGAGTTTAAAGATAATAGTTTATCAATTCTAACTAGCTCAATTTATAATATGTCTGATTTGGATAGAAATAAAATAGATCAAATACTTAAAGAAGCTGAAAAAGAATCAAGCGGAGATAATATTGATGATCAAAAAAGATATTTAATTGATCAAAAGATTGAAGTTTTAAAGAATCTGGGTTTAAATTAGTTTAATATTTTTGATACTTCTTGCCTAAGGTGTTTGTAGACATCGAGCTTAAAATTTACAGCTATTTTTGTTAAATCTTCTAAATCAATCCACTTCCAATCTAAGAATTCAGGGTTTTTAGTGTTTATATTGATTTCAGATTCATTTCCAACAAATCTCATAACAAACCATTTTTGTGTTTGACCTTTAAATCTACCTTTCCAAATAATTCCTATTAAATGGTTGGGCAACATGTAAGTTAATTTTTTATTAATTTCTTGAATAAGTTCTACACTTGTTATACTGGTTTCTTCTTTTAATTCTCTTAAAGTAGCTTCATAATAATTTTCATCTTCATCAACACCTCCCTGAGGCATTTGCCAAAAATTCTTTGGATTATCAATTCTTTTTGCCACAAAAACTTTGTTTTCATTGTTGAGCAAAACTATTCCTACCCCTTTTCTTAAGGGTAATTTGGAAAAATTTTTTTTCATTTATTTACTAGCCGTTAAGCAATGTAATAGCAAAATTTAGCTGGTTATCAGTTTCTGTGCCAATTCTAAATTCATCTGAACTTTCCTCAATTTCTATATCTGGCGTTATACCAGTCCCAGAAATTGATTTTCCTGAAGGCAAATAATATTTTGAAATTGTCAATCTTATAGCGCCTTTATTTTTTAAAGGCATGATTGATTGAACAGATCCTTTTCCATATGAATTTTTTCCAATTAGAATTGCTCTTTTATGATCCTTGAGAGCACCAGCTACAATTTCTGATGCAGATGCAGATCCATAATTAATTAAAACTACTAAAGTTTCTCCATTAATTATGTCTCCTTTTTTTGCAAAATATTTTCTATTCTCAGAAGATTTTCTACTTTTAGTGGATACAATTTCACCATTATCAAGAAAAAAATCTGATATTCTAACAGCTTGAGATAGTAATCCTCCAGGATTGTTTCTTAAATCAAGTACATATTTGTTAATATTCTTTTTTTTGAATTTTTTGATTTTATCTCTTACTTGTTTTGAACTATTTTCGTTAAATGCTGTAAGTCTTATATAACCAACATTATCATCAATTATTTTTGATTTTACTGATTTTACTTCAATAATTTCCCTTGTGATTTCAAAAACTAATGCTTTTTTTATTCCTTTTCTTCTAATTGTTATTTCTAGTTTTGATCCAACCGGACCTCTCATAAGATCTACTGCTTCCGATAGAGTTTTTCCTTGAACCTGGATTCCGTTTATTTTTACAATATAATCACCAGCTTTTACTCCTTCTCTTTCAGCAGGTGTACCGTCCATTGGTGTTATTACTTTTACAACACCAAATTCCATTCCAACCTCTATTCCCAATCCACCAAACTTTCCGCTAGTTTCAGTTTCCATTTCTTTATAAGTTTTTGGAGACATATAAGCCGAATAAGGGTCTAATGATTGTAGAACACCATTAATAGCCGCATCCATTGCATCGCTCTGATCTATTTCTTCAACATATTCTTTATTTATTTTATCTAAGACTTCTCCAAATAAATCAATTTTATCGTAAATATTTTCATTATTTGCTGCAAAACTTATTTTTGAAAAAAAAAATGAAAGTATAATTAAAAAAATAAATATAAATTTTTTTTTCATATAATAATCTTTTCTTTGGGAATTAATTCAGACCATATTTTTTCAATTTCATAAAATTTTCTTTTTTCTGGATTAAATATGTGAACTATTACATCTATGCCGTCAATCAACTTCCAATCATTGCTATCTTTGCCTTCAATTTTACAGTTGGCAATTCCATTATTTTTAAATTTTTCTAAAACTTGTTCTGATAATGCTTGAATATGTCTAGATGAAGTGCCACTAGCAATAATCATATGATCTGCTATTGAAGATTTATTTTTGAGGTTTATTGACACTATATCTAAAGCTTTATTCGAATCCAGTGTACTAACTATTATGTTTTTTAGATTCGATATTTTATCCATTAATTATATAAATTTTATCAAATTTTTCTCAATTTAGAAGATGAAATATTTACTTTTTTAAATTTTATAAATTTTATCTTTTTGTTATTAAGCTTCTTAAAAGCCACAGATTTTAATGATTTTGATTTATAATTTGTTCTATCAAAAACTAAAATATTACAATTTGATGAAATTATTTTCCATTTATGCCATTTATGAAAAGAAATTAAATTATCAGCCCCCATTAGTAAAAACATTTCTGTTCTATTATTTTTTTTATTTAAATAATTTATTAGATCGATAGTTTTATTTGATTTAATTTTATCCTCATAAAATTTAACTGAAATAAAATTATGTTTTTTTGTAATTTTTTTTGAAAGAGCAATTCTCTTTTTAAGAGTGAAGTAACTTTTTGGTTTAAAAGGATTTTTTTTTGTAACTGCCCAAATTATTTTATTAATTTTAAATTTTTTTTTTTGCTTCAATAGAAATTTTGATATGACCTTTATGAGCAGGGTCAAATGATCCCCCAAGAATTCCAATTTTTTTTTTATAGTGTTTTTTCAATTTAATTTCTTATTTGTCCTTTTCCAAGAACTTCATACTTATATGAAATTAATTGATTTAAACCTACGGGTCCTCTAGGTGGAAGCGTATTAGTTGAAATTCCTACTTCTCCTCCAAATCCAAACTCACCACCATCAGCAAATTGTGTTGAAGTATTATGCATTGCTATCGAACTTTTTATATTTTTTAAAAAAAAATTTGCATTTTTTTTATTTTTTGTAATTATACTATCTGTATGCATCGTACCGTATTTATTAATATGGTTGACTGCTTCTAAAATATTATTTACTGCTTTAACAGATACTTTTGCAGACAAATATTCGGTTGACCAATCTATTTCTTTTGCTGGTTTAGATTTACCATTAAAATTTTTTCTAATAATTCTGTCAGCATATATTTTACAATTATTCTTTGCTAATTTTTCTAACACAGGGTTGCAAAATTTTTTTATAATTTTTTTATGCATCAAAATTGTTTCTGTAGCTCCACATATGCCGGTATTTCTTAATTTTGCGTTATGAATAACTTTTATTGCCATATTTAGGTCTGCATCTTTATCAATATAAGTATGACAAATTCCTTCTAGATGTCCAATTATTGGAACAGAAGATAAATCTTGTACTTTTTTGACTAAGTTTTTTCCACCTCTTGGAATAATAACATCAATAAATTTTTCCATTTTAGATAGCAAATAATCTACAGATTTTCTGTTTTTATTTTTTACTATTTGAACATAGTTTTGGTCAATATTATTTATTTTTAGAGCATCTCTAAATAAATTAGCTAGAATTCTATTTGAATTGTAAGCCTCTGATCCTCCCCTTAAAATTATTACATTGCCTGATTTAAAACATAAGCTTGAAACATCCGATGTAACATTGGGTCTACTTTCATAAATTATACCAATTACACCAATTGGTGTTGAAACTTTTTTTATTATTAATCCGTTAGGTCTTTTCCATCTATCAAGTACCTTGTTTGTTGGATCACTTAATTTAATAATTTTATTTATAGAAGTCCGTATTCCTTCTAATTTTTTTGGATTTAAGGTTAGTCTATCAATTAAGTTTTCTGGAAGATTATTTTTGATAGCAAATTTAATATCCTTATTATTTTCTTTAAGAATAATATTTTTATTTTTATTAATTAAT
>MPMB02180979.1_pt1 | contig 18929 bp, 7 predicted proteins | sample 1617371 | NCBI WGS metagenome assembly MPMB02 (sample SAMN05944808, study PRJNA350692) | marine metagenome | biome: marine; feature: ODZ; material: water; isolation source: 300 m water sample filtered on 0.2 um supor filter | place: Pacific Ocean | collected 2012-04-08 | depth 300m m
CTGGCCGATGATGTCATCGCGGACGCGCTCCGTGGCGGTCGCCGTGTAGGCGTGCATGGTGGCGCCGGGAATCTTCTGCTTGAGTACCGCGAGCTGGCGATACTCGGGGCGAAAGTCGTGGCCCCAGTGGCTGATGCAGTGGGCCTCGTCCACCGCCACCGCCCGGATCTGGAGCCGCGCCAGCATCTCGATCGTCCGCGGCATCATCAGCCGCTCGGGCGCCAGGTAGATCAGCCGCAGCTGACCCGTCATCAGCTCCTTCTCGGCCGCCGCCGACTCCTCGCTCGTCAGGTTGCTGTGGAGCGCCGCCGCCGGATACCCGGCCGCCCGCAACCCATCCACCTGGTCCTTCATCAGCGCGATCAGCGGCGAGACCACCACGTCCGTGCCGCCCGTGAGCAACGGCGGCACCTGGTAGCACAGGGACTTGCCCCCGCCCGTGGGCAGCACAACCAGCGAGTCCCGGCCCTCCAGCCGGGCCTGAATGGCGTCTTCCTGTAGCGGCAGCAGCTCGGGGTGTCCCCAGGTCTTGCGGATCGCCTCGTGGATCGCCTCGCTGTTCGCGACGCGCAGGTCCACCTGTTCATCGGTCATCGGCCTGGCCTCCGGGGCGACCCACGGGACGGGGGCCCCCAACCTAGGCACGACCCGGGGCGAGGCAACCCCATCCGCCATCGCGACGCGCGTCCCCGGTAGAATCCGTGGGGCGAGGTCCAGGTGGTGCGGAGCCGTTGCGTCGAAAAGGTGAACACCGGGTTGGTGGCGGCGGCCGCCGTCCTGTGGACGACCGCGGCGCTGGCCGAACCACTCCCCCACCGCCGCGGCGCGCTCCAGGTCGACGGATCCCTGGACGACTGGCGCGGACCCGCCCTGACCGCGACCTGGAGCCACCCCCGGGAACCCGCTCCTGGCGCCAACACCGCCACCGCGCGCGTCGTCTGGGACCCGAGCTATCTGTGGGTGGCCTTCGAGGTCGACGACGCCGAGGTCCGCACCCTCCGTGTCACGAAGGGGAACGTCGACATCATGCACCTCGTCTCCCTGGGCGACGAACTGGCACCCGGAGCGCACACCGTAGAGCTCGTCACCGAGGGTGGAGGGCTGCTCCACTACCAGGTCGTGGGCTCGTACTATCTGCCATGGTCGCACCCCACGGTGCTCGCCGAGCGCTCGGCCCAGGACATGGTCGGGTTCTCGCTCAAGTACGACAGGACCGAGCTTGCCACCAATGACATGGTGACCGCCGACGTCAAGGTATGGAACAACGGTGCCGGCGTGGCGCCCTTCATCGTCGCCGATATGGGCATCCCGCCCGGGTTCGCCGTCGTGGCAGAGGACCTCGAGAATCTCAAACAGCGGGGTGTCATCTCTAGGTACTCCGTGAAGCCGCGGCAGGCGATCCTCTACATCCAGAACCTGGACAAGGAGGGGCTGAAGTTCACGTACAGGCTCGTAGCGCTCTACCCGGTGAAGGCCACAGCCCCGCGATCCATCGTGTACGACTACTACCGTCCGGACGCAAAGACCGAGGCACCGCCCGTGGACATGATCATCACGGGATAGGAGTCGAGAGAGGACATGCCCGTCACCATCCGCCCCCTGAATCCCAGCTCTCCCGCCGACCTCGCCGCTGTTGTAGCCCTGGATCTCACATTCACCGAGGAGTTCTTCCCCGAGAGGGTCTGGAACGCCGCCGAGCGAGAGCGCGAGCTCCGCGAGAGCCTTGCTCGGGGCGAGCGGGTGGTGGTGGCCTGCGATGGTGAACGCGTCGTCGGCGCTGCATGGTTCCGGTTCACCCGCGACCGATGGAGCGGCCAGGACGTATGCCGCCTCTCCTTCATCGCCGTTGACCGGGATGTTCGCAGCAAGGGTGTGGGCCGCATTCTGATGGACCACGTCAAGAGCGATGGTCAGCGCGAGGACTGCTCTGTTCTGGAGGTCTCGGTGAACGAGGGCAACGAACGCGCCGCCGCGTTCTACGAGCTCTGCGGCTTCGTCCCGGTGCGGCGCGTGCTCCGGTTCCCCTTAAAAACCAACCTATAAAAAACACGAACGCGGATTGTACTCCTAGCAGGTAGACGAAGGTCTATCGAGCGGAGGATCTATCCGTGGAAATACCGGACGGGAAGTGGGGCATCTGCCTTGTCCTTACTGCCCTCCTCGCCCTGGTGGTCCTGCCCGATCTCGGCATCGCCGCTTGCGATCCGGTCTGCAACGCGTGCCAGGACTGTGTCAGCGATGCTTGTCAGGCAAAGACCGGTGGCATCTGCTGCGGCGGTAACTGGTACGCCGGGGGCAACTGCTGCTCGAACTCAGAGTGCGGTGCCTGCAAGAAGTGCGACGGCGAGAAGAAGTGCACCGGCCTGAAATGCGGCGGTGGGGGCTACAACTGTGCCGTCGGGAACGCGAACTGGTGCTCGAAGTGCGCCAACAGCAACGGCGACAACGACGCCAACAGCTGTGTGTGCAAGGGCGGCTCATGGAAGGCCAACAAATGCTGCGGCGACGACGGCTCCAATGACGACTACTGCTCGGGAACGAGCTACTGCTTCGACGGCAGCTGGTACACCGATCCGGACAAGAAGAAGTACGGGTGTCAGACATGCGCGAGCAAGGTATGGCTCAACAACAAGTGCTGCGGGGACGACGGTGCGTCCGTCGACTACTGCGCAGGCTCCACGAACTTCTGCCTCGACGGTGTCAAGTACACCGATCCGGACAAGAAGAAGTACGGGTGCGAGACCTGTGCGTCCAAGAGCTGGCTAAAAAGCAAGTGCTGCGGTGACGATGGTGGGGCCACCGACACGTACTGCGATGCGTCCGGGAAGTACTGCGAGTCGGGTACCCTCCACAACGATCCCGACGAGTCCGAGTACGGGTGCGTCACCTGTGGCAGCAAGGTATGGCTCAGCAACAAGTGCTGCGGCGATGACGGGGGGTCGACCGACACCTACTGCGGGCCGACCAACAAGTACTGCGATTCCGGTGTCTACATCACCGACTACGACCAGTCGTCCTACGGCTGCCAGACCTGCGGTTCCAAGCTATGGTCGTCCCAGGAGACTATATGCTGCGGTGACGATGGCGGAGCCACCGACGACTTCTGCGCAGCCACCTCGTCTTGGTACTGCCTGACCGGGTCCAAGACGGTGGACGGTGACGATTCGAAGAAGGCCTGTACCTGCATCCTGGGAGCCGACCACTGGGCCCGGTCCACGTGCTGCGATGACGCGGGGGAGGATTTCTGTCAGAGCGCCACCTCCGGTGCCGGTACCTGGTACTGCGACGACGGCGCCCGCGAGCCCGACGCCGACACGACCCAGCCAGCCTGCGACTGCGAGGCCGGGTCCAACCTCTACACCACAAAGAACAGCGGCAATAAACGATGCTGCGGCGGGAACGCAGAGGAGGCCGGAGAGACCTGGTGCGAGAGCCCGACGGCGGGCAGCGGCACCTGGTACTGCGACGGCGCCGTGCGCCAGGACGACGCCGACTACAAGCAGGCGTACTGTGACTGCGAGGCAGGTACCAACCTCTTCACGGCAAAGAACGCGGGCGCCAACAAATGCTGCGGCGGTGTCAACGAGGAGGCGGCCGAGACGTGGTGCGAGAGCCCTACCGCCGGTGGCGGTGACTGGTACTGCGACGGTGCTACACGCAAGGACGACGCCGACGTCAAGCAGGAGTACTGCGACTGCGAGGCGGGCGCCAACCTCTACACCACGAACAACGCGGGCTCGAAGAAGTGCTGCGGCGGCACCAACGAGGAGGCCGGGGAGACGTGGTGCGAGAATCCCACTAGCGGTGCCGGCACCTGGTACTGCGACGGTGCTGTGCGCATGGACGACGCCGACTACAAGCAGGAGTACTGCGACTGCGAGGCAGGCACCAGTCTCTTCACGGCAAAGAACAGCGGCGCCAACAAGTGCTGCGGTGGCGTCAACGAGGAGCCCGGCGAGGTCTGGTGCGAGAGCCCAACGCCCGGTGACGGTGACTGGTACTGTGACGGCGCCGTACGCGTGGACGACGCCGATACGAAGCAGGCCTACTGCGACTGCGAGGCGGGGCTACGCCTCTACACCACCAAGAACAGCGGTGCGAGCATGTGCTGCGGGGGCACCAACGAGGAACCTGGAGAGACGTGGTGCGAGAGCCCTACCGTCGGCGACGGCGCCTGGTACTGCGACGGCGCTGTGCGTGTGGACGATGCCGATAGCAAGCTGGCCTACTGCGACTGCGAGGCCGGTCCCAGCCTCTACACCACCAAGAACAGTGGCTCGAACCGGTGCTGCGGCGGCGTCAACGAGGAGGCGGCCGAGACGTGGTGCGAGAGCCCCACCGCCAGCGACGGCCAGTGGTACTGTGACGGCGCCGTGCGCGTGGACGATGCCGACGTGAAGCAGGCTTACTGCGACTGCGAGGCCGGGGAGGAGCTCTACTCCACCAAGAACAGCGGCGCCGATAAGTGCTGCGGTGGCGTCAACGAGGAACCCGGCGAGACATGGTGCGAGAGCACGAGGATCGGTGACGGTGCATGGTACTGCGACAATGCTGTGCGCAAGGACGATGCCGATAGCAAGCTCGAGTACTGCGAGTGCGAGGCCGGCGAGGACCTCTACACGGTCGACAACGCAGGCGACGACAGGTGCTGCGGTGGTGATGTCGGCGAGGTGGACACATGGTGCTCGAATCCCGTACCCGGTGGCGGCGAATGGTACTGCGACACCAACGTCCGCAAGGACGATGCCGACCTGAAGCGCGACTACTGCGACTGCGAGGCGGGCCCAGACCTCTACTCGGACAAGAACGGGGGACCGTTCAAGTGCTGCGGTGGCGTGAACGAGGAGGCCGGAGAGAGCTGGTGCGAGAGCCCTAATCCCGGCGATGGTGCGTGGTACTGCGACAACGCCGTGCGCGAGGACAACGCTGACGACAAGAAGGAGTACTGCGACTGCAAGGCCGGACAGAACCTCTTCACGACCGACAACCCGTCCGGGGAGAACCGCTGCTGCGGTGGCGACACGGAGACCGACACCTGGTGCTCGTCCCCGTCCTACGGCTCACAGAATTGGTACTGCAACGAGAACCAGCGGACCGATGAGCCCGACTTCGACCAGCCCGCGTGCCGGTGCATGACTCCCAACGGCTGGTGGTTCAGGAGCGTCGACGACGACATCGACACGTGCTGCGGTGACGACGCGGGGGAGAGCTGGTGCGGGCTCGAGGAGGACGGCTACTGCCTCCAGGCGGCCTGGTTCCCCGTGGCCGATTACGACGACGACGAGCACTTCTGCACCGCTTGTGCGGGCAACATCTGGGAATCGCTCTACGACCTCTCGGACGAGGAGTGCTGCGGCGACGACCCGGGCGAGTCCTGGTGCGGTGACCGGGGCTACTGCCTCGAGGGTGTGTGGCATCCTGTCGCCGATCCGGACGACGACGCCCACTACTGCGAGCAGTGCGTGGAGGAGGAATGGCGCGAGGGGACGTGCTGCGGCGACGACGTGGACGAGAAGTGGTGCGGCACCGCCGGCTACTGCTACCATGGCGACTACCATCCGGCCATCGGCCTGGAGGTGTTCGCCCGGGAGACCCCTGTCTACGCGGAAGAGGCCTGCGCCACCGATCCCCTCCGTGATCCGTTCAACCAGGGTAGCTGCGCCGAGAGCAAGACCTACGAGGTGTTCCCGGGCGCGTCCCTGGACATCAACATTTTCACCTGCTCGCTTCTGGGATGCCATTGCACCTACCCGATGTTCGACCTGTTCGACACCTACCAGGGCCTCACCTATCTCAAGGGCCGGTACCAGGACCTACCCCAGGAACTGGGCTATGCCACCCATATCCGGCTCAACGCCACGGGCGAACGCGTAAGGATCTCGGCAACGACGGACCAGTGCTTCTACTCGTCGGTCACCCTCTCGTACCCGACGACCATGTGCGATGTCTGTGACCGCACGGACGGGTGCTTCGACCACATCGACAAGTGCCAGGTGCGGCAGACACAGTGCCACTTCTGCCTGTTCCATCCCGAGAACTGCACCGATGAGCTCATCGGCGGTCTGGAGGGTTGCTTGTACACGGACGCGTCCAACAACAACCGCTGTCTCAAATGCGCACGCCACCTACAGACCTGTCAGCGTTGCCTGGACGACGAGGAGTGCCGTGAGCACTTCGACCTCTGCATCGACAACACCCAGATCTGCGACGGCCTCCTCAACACCGACATGATCACATTCCAGGAGTGCTTCTTCGGCGGGCTCACCGCCTGCCGGGAGACCCTGATGGCGCTGGCGGGCCGGGCGGCCCTGCTGTGCGAGTTCGCAGACGACGACCTTGCCAAGGTCGTGTTCATGTGCAACGTCCCGCTGGGTCTCGGGTATCGGTTCGAGGACGTGAACAACCGGTTCGCGGCCCGCAGATACGCCGACATCCTCCCGCTGACCAAGAAGAAGGAGCTCACCAGGATGCTCGGGCCCGCTATCAACGAGATGGTGGCCAACGCGGCGGGCGAGACCGCGGTCCTTGCCGCCCAGCTCCAGGACCGGTTCCCGAAGCTCGCCCAGGCCCTCAACGCCACCATCGCCCTCAACGCATCGATCAAGGATACTGCCACCGAGCTCGACTTCAACATGGAGGAGGACCTCTCGCGGGCGCTCGATTACGGTGTCGTTGCCCTCTACCGGCTCACCACAACCCAGGAGTACGCCCGCACCGCCGGGGGCATGGACACCGCGCTCTTCATGCTCGAACGCATCCAGGACCGCGCCCGCTCCCTGGACAACCTCCGTGCCATCATCAACAACAGGACCATCGAGCAGTTCTTCACCAAGGCACAGCTTACCGACCTCCCGTCGGATGATCTCATGACCACGGTGACCGCGCTCCGTGTCCTTGTGGGCATGGTCAACACCGTGTTCGAAGTGGACGAGACGAAGGTGGCGCAAGATCGGCTCGCCGAGCAGGAGGGTCGGCTTCGGGACGCGATCCTCGCGACGAGCGTGTCGGGCGTCGCCGTGGACCCCGCGTTCATGGACGAGGTGCGGTCCAAGGTGGCCCAGGTCGCTGCCGGATGGGTGACCATCACCATCACCGAGCGCGAGTCGTACCGGCTGGAGGTGGAGCGCGAGGACGTATCCAAGACCGCACTGGCGCTCAAACGGCGCACGGACATCCTCACCCTCAACCTCACCGAGGACAACCTCATCGCCGTCACCGTCCCCGCCCTCGTCGAGATCTCCGTTCCCGATGGGATCGAGTACTACTGGTCGCTGTTCACCATCAGGCTCTACAACGCCAAGGGCCAGGCCATGGAGGACGTTGTGGTGCCCTACCGCGTGAAGAAGGGCGTGACCCACAGCATCGAGGAGCTCCACTTCGACCGTAAGGTGAAGGTCCTCGACGCCGTCTCCCTGGTGGCGTGGGAGGTGCCGCTCCTCGAAGTGGACGATGTCCTCGAGCTGAAGTTCGTGGCCAAGAAAGGCCTGTGCCGGACCGTCGCGGACTGCAAGGAGGGAGAGGTCTGCGATAACATCCATCCCCTGGGCGTCTGCAACACCCAGTGCACGGCGTGCGGGACCGTGTGCGACTCGGGCGATCCTGCGTACGAGGTGTGCAACGGCAATGGTGCATGCGTGGCCGAGAGCTCACGGCTCGATAAGGGCCAGGCCTGCCAGTGCAACGAGATCTGTGCCTCCAACCTGTGCACCATGGGCGTGTGCTGCGCCAAGGGGGAGTTCGCGGATCCGATCAACATGGTGTGCTCCAACAAGCTCAACCTTCTGCTCATATCGGAAACCCAGTTCGAGGTAATCCTTGGCGATTCGTACGTCATCGCCGTCCACATAGCAAATCCATCGGGTGTCGCAAAGACATTTACCGTGCGGGCCAGCGGTGTGCTCGCTGACAACGTGATGATCTTCCGCCCGACCTTCGTGCTCCAACCCTGGGAGTACCGCCAGCTCCTGCTCCAGGTGACCGGCCTCATCTCGGGGAAGCGGACGCTCGTCATCGATGTAGAGGAGAAGGACGGCGAACTGCGCGACTCCGGTGCTATCGACGTGGTGGTCCGCTCGCCTGCCCAGTCCATGGGCGTGGAGATGCGCACGGCCCCGGGCCTTACCGTCGCCCATCTTGCCCTGCTCGGCCTCCTGGCAGCGACGGCGATCGCGAGGAAACCTATATATGCACCGCGTGGGAGGGTATGACCGTGGTCGCGGTCCGCCGTTTCGTGCTCCTGCTCATCCCGCTCCTACTCGTGACGGCCACCGGGATCGCCGCCTGCGAGGGCGCCGACCTCTCCCGGCTCGGCTCTAGCAGCTTGCGGTCCTGCGCTCCGTACAAGGATCTCTTCCTCGAGTTCATGGGCAAATACGGCGTCGACAAGATCATCGATCCGGTGATGCTCATGGCCCAGGTCATCAGGGAATCGTCCTGCAGGGCCCAGGTCAACTGCGGCGGTATCATGCAGGTCGACCACCCATGCCGGGTGGACAAGGGGTCGCCCGACTACTGCAGGTGCAAGACCGACGTCCGGTTCGGTATCGACCTTGGTATGAAGCACCTCAAGGGGAGCCTGGACAAGGCGATGAACATGGGCGCGAACGAGGACGAGGTGCTCACCCTCATCCTGTTCGGGTACAACCGGGGCAACGGCGCCATGGCCACCGCCATCGAGAACCGTAAGCAAGGGATGTCGCTCGCCGACGCCATGATGAAGTCGTGCATCAAGTACTACGGGCCGGGTACCAAGTGGAACGATGTCGACTACTACTGCAAGAAGACCGGTACGGTCTATCCCGAGAAGATCTACTCGACCTTCCGCAAGGCATGCAAGGAGCTGGGGGGCACACCCGCCGACGTCCCGGCCCTCTCGCCTGCCGCCGGTACCGTCAACTGCCCGGACTACCTCACCAACAGCCAGTGGATCTGGCCCCTCAAGGGCAGGATCACCTCCCGGTTCGGACCGCGTCCCAAACCCTGTGCCGACTGCAGCTCCTACCACCACGGGCTCGACATCTCTCAGACCCAGGGCACGCCCATCGTCGCCGCGGGGGCCGGCAAGGTCAAGTACGCCGGGTGGGCCACGGGCTACGGGAACGTCGTGTACATCGATCACGGGAAGAACGTCCAGACACGGTACGGCCACAGCTCCAAGCTGCTGGTCTCCACCGGTCAGGACATCAGCCAGGGACAGAAGATCGCCCTCGTTGGTAGCACCGGGTACTCCACGGGACCCCACCTCCACTTCGAGATCAGGGTGAACGACAAGGCCATCGACCCGCTCCCCGAGCTCGAGTCAGGGAGCACCGGGTCCGTGGACCCGCGCAACGACATCGATGGTGATGGCATCTGCAACAACTTCGACGACGACATGGACGGCGACTCCATCCCCAACGCCCAGGACCAGGACATCGACGGCGACGGAACGCCCAACACCCTTGACGGCGACAACGACAACGACGGCCTCCCCGACAACCAGGAGGTCGAGGACTGCCGGTACCTCTACGACTGCGACGGGGACAGCATCCCGGACTCCACCGACGCCGATCCCCGGGTCACCAACCTCGACCTCGACGGCGACTGCATCCCGAACGCTCAGGACGATGACTGGGACAACGACGGGGCGCCCAACGGTGAGGACGACACCAACGCCAATCCCTGTGCTGGGTGCCAGGTGATGGCCGGTACCAAGGGCGGTGGTGACAAGACGAGGGTCGAGATGTGCGTGACCGGTCCCTGCGACACGACGAAGTGCATGGACCACCTCGAGGCGTCGATGCCCTCCGGAGCCCAGAGCGCGCCCGCCATGGCCACGACCGCCACCGGCGCCATCCTCCCGGGCACTCTCGATCTCGAAACGATCCCCTACCTCGGCACGAAGTGCGAGCCCGACAGCACACAGCGTGCCAGCGTGACCGTCGATCCCATCGATGCGGGTGCCCATGCGTCCGTGAGCCTGGACACGTCGCTGCTCACCTGCCCCGACCGGACGTACGACAACATCAACGAGTACCGCGCCGACCTCATCGAGACGCTGGGCAAGATGAAACAGTTCTACATGGCGCTCAAAGAACACCTCGTCGTCCTCGAGGACGCGCTGAGGAAGCAGGAGAAGCAGTGCGAGAAGGCCATCACCCAGTTCACGGGCGAGTACACATCGTGCGACGAGCTGAATCTCGATCCCGAGGGCGTGGCTAGCCCCGAGTTCACGCCCGCCGTATGCGGCGAGATGGCGGTGAAGGCCTGCCCTGCCGAGCTCGCCGCCTGCCTCAAGGACGCCCGGCCCGCTGACGCCCTGAAGAAGGCGAAGACGTGCTCGCTGTGCATCGTGCTCCCCTGCTGCCCCGGAACGGGATGCGCTGCGGGGAACGATCCGGCCGACACCACCAAGTGCGGCAAGGACGACATCGACCCGGTCGAGGGCGAGTGCCGGTACACCGACAAGGACAAGTGCGAGGAGGGGTGCCCGGCGGGCCTGCGGACCGTGCCATCCAGCGGGTGCACGCTCACACCCAAGGAGGAAGGGGACGGCGGTGACCTGGGCGTCACGTCGTGCGAGGTCTCCGGCCAGTCGCTCACCGTTTCCTGCTGCCACGAGAAGGACGGAGATGTGTGCAAGGACGGGAAGCGGTTCACCGACACCGACGCCTGCTCGGCGGTCGTGGTCTCGAAGGAGAAGCGCGAGCACGCTCTCGTGTTCCCCCGCACGCTGGAAGAGTGCTATCAGAAGGCCTTTGACGTAAAAGACCTGTGCACCGTGGAGGGCTCGGCGGTCCTCGGTGACGGACGGACGCACAGCCCCGGCCACGTGGCGGACGCCATCGGCCGCGCGGTCCGGTTCCTCGAGCACTACGACAAGGTCTACCCGTCCCTCGAGGCCAAGATGCGCGAGCTGGCACAGGCCGAGGAGGAGAACCTGCGCCAGGGCGCGGCGACGACACGCAAGGACACCATCGACATCCTGCTGGGCATCGAGCAAAGCTCCAACGAGCTCGCCACGAACGGGGAGACGACCCTGGCACAGTTCCAGAAGCTGGCGATCGACATCGTCGGCCTCGCCGGGAGCAACGAGCTCAAGAACGACGTGAGCGGGACCCACAACCAGGAGGCAGGAGATCTCAACTCGTACCAGATCAAGGCCACCGAGGGATGGAAGGGAGCTGAGCTGTGCATGTTCGACGGGACCGTGGACACCTCTGTGTTCGACGACGAGTGCGTTCTCACCGGACCTGCGACCCTCCAGGAGATCACCGCCGTGGCCAACGATCTTTCCTGCGATGGGTGCGCCAAAGAGAACAAGCAGGTCGGCCGGTGCCTCCAGGAGCCCAAGCCCGTCACCGTCCGCGAGTCGAACCTGGACGTGTGGCCGGACGCCCCTCTTATGAGCCTCGTGTCCATGGGCAAGCTGGACCCGCAGGCGATCTTCCTCGACTCACAGAAATGCTTCGACTACCGTGGCCCTCCGTCATCCTCCCCTGGCACGGGTCCGGGGGGTGCGAGCGAACAGTGCTCGCTGGTGTGCGGCTCCATGGGCGCTCCCCAGGGGCACTGCCATCCCGAGCTGGGAGTGTGCGTGTGCCTGGTCGAGGGCCTACAGCAGATCACCGACGCCACCTGCGACGAGAGGGTGGACTCGGCGCTGGCCGCAAAGCTCGCGGCGTGCTGCGAGAAGATGGTGGGCGAGACCGCTGGCGTCGAGACGTTCAAGGGTGCGACGAGGACCGACTCCGACAAGTCCGACGCCGTGTGCGGGACTGCCAGGGAGTACCTGGGCTGGAACTACGAGATGTCCACCAAGGTACCCTACTGCTCCGGCGGGAAGTGTTACATCGACTGCTCGTCGCTCACCCAGCAGGTGTTCAAGAAGCATGGCGTGAACATCCCCCGCACGGCCTCCGCCCAGTACGAGTGGTGCCGCAAGCAGGGCAAGCTCGTGGACGAACCTGTGCGCGGGGACGCCATCTACTTCAAGAACACCTACAAACAGGGCATCTCCCACACGGGTATCTGGCTCGGGGACGGGAAGTACCTTCACGCCGCCGGTCGTAAGTACGGCGTCATCACGAGCACCCTCACGGCCGATAGGAAGGCCAAGCACTGGGCCGGTGCATGCCGGCTCATCGGGGACGTCTCGACCACGGGCACCTCCTCGAAGGTCACTTTCGGCCTGTGCAAGGACGGCTCCGGCGACCTCTGCTGCACGGGCCGCGGGCTCGAGGCCGAGAAGCGCATCACCGCAGAGACCTGCGATGTGACCTGCGAGGACATGTGCTCGGTCAAGCACACGGCCGGATCGGAGGATGCGATGCGGTGCGTGGCCAAGTGCGCGGGGAACACCTGCCTCGGACGGCCCGACAAGACGGAGTGCGAGGGCGGGCTGTGCTGCAAGGGCCAGTGCGTGCCCGACGCCTCTTCGTGCGATGGCGAAACGTGCGAGGAGGAGGACAGGGCCTGCTCCGGCGGCTGGTGCTGCGACCTCCTGTGCGTCCCGGACGCCACTGCCTGTACCACCGACACCTGTGCCGAGGCTGCGGACGGTACCGAGTGCGAGGGCGGGCTCTGCTGCGAGCACCGGTGCGTCCCCGGGGCCTTGGCGTGCTCGATCGAATGCGCGGGCAAGGTCCAGAGCGACGCGTGCGAGGGCGTCGAGGGCCTCTGCTGCGACACCACCTGCATCCCCGGAGCCCAGTCCTGCGGGTCGCCTGACGAGCAGTGCGACATCCACGAGGGCATCCCCTGCGCCGCCGGTGCCGAGGAGGGGATGTGCTGCGACAAGAACTGCGTTCCCGGCGCCAGCGCGTGCTCGGGCTCACCGGCCTGCGATGACAAGGCCGACGGTCAGGAGTGCGATGGCGGCGTATGCTGCCGCGGCGTGTGCGTGGCGAATGCGGACGGCTGCTCGGACGAGGACCGGTGCCAGACCATCTGCTTCGACCGGTTCCCCGACGACGTCAATGCAGCCAGGCTGTGCACCGTCAGGTGCAACGAGATCAACGTGACCTGCGAGAGCAACTGCCTCGAGAACCTGGAGGGCATGGACTGCGTCTCCTCGTGCGGCGACGGCCTCGACAACGACGGTGACGGCGACATCGACGAGGACATGGTCAACACCATCGATGATGACGGTGACGGTCGCCTCGACGAGGACGGCTCGGGCCACGACATCCCGCAGTCCGCCATCCACTGCATGGCCCAGTGCGTCCCCGCCGAGGCCACAGGCCCCTCCGCCCGCATCATCTCCTGCATCAAGGCGTGCCGTGCCCTGGCCCCCTCGCTGCGGTTGAGCGTCTCCTTCGCCGACGACGTGCATGCCGTCCTGCCGGGTGAGATTGTGGACATCACAGCGCGCGTCGAGAACTCCGGGGTGTTCCCCTTCGAGGGATCGATCGATATCGAGGTAGACAAGCTGTTCACCTGCACCTGTCCGGAGACCGGCGGGTGCTCGTGCATGAAGACCGCGGTGTTCGTGTCGGACGAGAACTTCCAGCTCGAGGCACGGGACAACCTGACGCTGACCAGCGACCCGCTCGAGGCGGACAGACAGGGGAACATCCGATTCCTGCGCCCCAAGGCCTCGGTCTCCACCTACGCGGGCGACAAGGTTGTCTCCGAGATCGGCGAGCTTGCAACGATGCTCGACGTGGGCGCCGTGCGCGACGGCTCCTTCATCCTCCTCCCCGAGAACACCACGGCCCGCGAGGCCTATCCGGGGGACACCGTGGCGGGCGTCGTGGTCGTCGAGGGCGAGGGCCAGCTCACCGTCACCCGGACCATCACCCATGACGGGAACATGCTCGACGGCACGAAGAGCGAGAGCACAGCGACCACGGGCTCCGAGGGGACGACAGAGCTCCACACACGGACGTACACCATACCGCCGTCGATGGACGGGGCCACGTTCGGGCTCCATGCGGAGGTCATCAACTCCACGGACCACGTCCTATTCCGCGACGTGCTCCACGCCGAGGCCGGGGACAATCCGTGCACCGGCTCCACCGTTACCCATGACTGCCTCGCCCACGATAATCCGAAGATCTACGCCGATGCGCGCCTTAAGGTCAGGGCGTTCGACCTCACGCTCACCTATGCGTTCTTCATCGACAGGGAGGACCGTCCAGTCAGCCGCTCGGGCGAACCGCTCGACGTGCGTGCGGCCATAGAGCTCCAGAACTGGCACCCGCGCCCGTTCTCGGGCGAGGTCGAGCTCTCGGTCGTCACCGAGGGCGGCGAGGTGCTCCATGCTGCCAACCACTCGGTCGAGCTTGCACCATACATCACGGCCGATATACTGGTACCGCAGGAGAGCGCGTCCCTGGTCTCGGATCCCGTCAACGTGCCGGCCGACACCACAACGCTCATAAGGATCGTCGCCCGTACCGACGACGGGACCGTGTGGCTCGACATGATCGTCCCCTCCGACCTGTTCCCCGAGTCGCGCCTGGTGGTCATGAAGCAGACCGAGTTCGGTGACATCGACATCGACGCGTCCATCGTGTACGGCGAATGCAAGCTCAAGGTGACGGCGAAGCGCTGCCTGGACACCTGCGAGCTGCACGTGGACAAGGACGTGTGCACAATCGAGCCCAAGGACTGCGGGTGCATCCCCACCGTCGAGCGCATAGTGCCGCAGGCAGAATTGCCCGGGAGCGAAGTTACAGGGTGAGTACAGTGATGGCGATGATACCTCGTGATGCTGCTGTGCTGGCGATCATCGGATGCCTCCTCCTCCTTCCAGGATGCCTGCAGGGTGAGGACGTGGCGCCGGGTGCCGCACCCGCCACGACGAGCACGCCAGCAGCAACATTGAAGGCCGCAGGTGAGGACTGTCGCGAACATGCCGAGTGCACCTCGAACGCCTGCGACCACTACAAGGCGGACATGGGCCGGTGCGCTGCGTCCCCGTGCACGCCGGGCGACCGGACGGACAACAACAACCTCTTCTGCAACGGGGCCAGCGCGTGGGAGACCTCGATCAAGGACGGGGAGGCGTGCGAGGCAGACTACCAGTGCTTCGAACCGACGTGCTTCATGGTACCGACCTGCCAGCTCACCGACATACCGCGGACACGGGCGCTGTGCCGCGACGGCCGGTGCGTGCTGGAGGTTGGCGGTGATGGTTGCGGGCCCGAGGGCGGAGTGCGCGTGCTGCGCAAGGACCAGTACTCGGTGGCGGAGGACGGCACGTGCATGGAGAGCATGGCCCAGATGGAGCTGCCGACCGTTTGCGCCCCATGCGGGAACGGTGTGTGCGACGAGGAGCTGGAGTCGCCGTGCAACTGCCCTGAGGACTGCACGGGGACGGAGGAGGCTGCCGTCGAGTGGTATCTTGCATGCGGTTGCGGGTGTTGCGGTAATGAACCACAGCAGAAGTGCCTCTATCGATCCAAGGGGGACGACCTTTCAAAGATCATCGAAGAGGAAAAAAGAGTGGTCAATGAGCAGAATTGTGCCTTGATGGGCTGCAGCTTCGGTATCAATTATACCTACTGTGACTGATGCTCCGGTCCTCGCCTGTCCGGGGAACGGGTCGGTCCGGATATCATAGCATTTCAACATGGCATCCGAATGTCGGATAACAACCCGATGTGGATAAGCGTCTATTTTTTAAAGAACGTAACGTGGGGCCCGGATCAGGAGAATGGTCTTATACTACTTGTATAGGGTAATCCCTCCGCTCGACCCCCCACTAACTGTTTACCGTATCATTAAGGACACGACCGAATACCGGCACCTTTTAGAATTTTACCCCTGAGCTGAACGGCCTCGTTCTTGAAAACGCATAACGGAAACGTATATATTGTTGTCGAGAAATAGTCGTATAGCTGCTCCAACCCCCCTCGAGGGGGGTCGGCGGCTCGGGGCGCAGCCCCGTGCCGCCGGGGGGGTGGCTTCATTGCATCAACTCCCTTTTTTTCCTTCTCACATCGGGACAGGATGTATACCGCACGCACCTTTCGAGGCTCTGGGCCTATGCTGGTTAGGGGTTGAGGAGCTCACCAGTCACGCCGTGAGGATTCCCCCGGTCCATTGAGGCATAGTCGAAGATCGGACCGAGCTCATCTCCTTAGCCGGTATTTGGTGATGTTCCTGTCCCTTCAGATGAAGGACTATGATGGCCTGAACGGTTCCTCCTTGGTGAGCATGTGCCAGACGTCGGTCAGCATCTTCCGTGCGATGCTCCTTCTTGCGGTTTTGTAATCGTTCCTCCGGTTGACCCGGGAGAAGTGACCCGTGTATCGATCGTCCTTCATGATGGCCCTGCCAGAGCATTGGTACATGATCCACTTGAGCCACTTGTTACACGCCTTTATGCGCACCGAGTGGCTCGTATTCCCGGACTGCTTGATGCCGCGGCAGAGACCTGCGTAGCTCACAAGGCTCTTCGGCCTCTTGAACCTTCTGATGTCGCCGATCTCGCCCAGGATCATCAGCGAGCCGAAGCTACCGATACCGGGGACCGTCTGTAGAAGGCCGGCCCGATAGTTGGTGCGGGCGATTATGTCGATCTCCTTTTTGACTGGCTTGATTTCCCCCTCGATCGCTTCCAGGATATGCACGAGGTTCGCGATCTTAGGGTCGAGGCTCTTGAGATGCTCAAGGTCCTTCTTGTTCCACGTTATCCTGAAGATATTCCCATCCATGGCGAGGAAGGCCTTGATCCTGGACTTGAGCGAGGTCTGTTGCCGGACCATACGGGCGCGGTGCCGGGTAAGGTCACGCAGCATCAGGATTTCCTCGTCCGGAATGTAGACCCGGGGGAGGAAGTTTTTACTGAGAAGCTCAGAAAGGAGCCTGGCGTCGACCTTGTCCGTGCTCCTGGCATCGGCGATCCGGCGGACCTTGAGAGGATTGGCAAGGGCCACCTCGTAGCCCATATCTTTCAGGATCCTGTATACTCCACGCCAGAGACCACAGGCCTCGATGGCTATCGTCAGGGATGGGCTTGGTATCCCTTCGAAGAACTTCTCGATGGCCTTCCTTGTGTAAGGGATCGTCTTCTCCCGTTCAATGGTCCCGTCCCCGTGGCGCACTATTCCACGAAGTGTTTCTTTATGGATGTCCATAGCTCCGTATAGCTGTTCCATTGCATCAACTCCAGTTCCGATAAGCTGGTTATCGGAACGGGTCTACTCTCCATTGTAAAATTCTATAGACAGTCACGCCACCCTCCGGTTCTATTTAATGCTGAAATGTCTACTACAGTTAGGAGGGATGTTCAAGGGATTTCAAGTGAAATGAAGAGGCGACGGTCATCTGTGATCATCCATTGGATGCCTTCATCAGCATGCTCCGCTACCAGGCTGTAATGGCCGGGACGGAGCTGGTCGAGATCGATAGGGACGTGAACGCTGCACTGAACATACTCGCAAGAGCTAGGGCTGGACGAGCCCGAAGTCACGCCTGCGGAGATCCCGCCTCTACTCCTGCCATAAACGCGGGAGCAAGTGGGATTGTCGAACCAGGAACTATACGTGGTGAGCCCTTCGGGGCGATAGACGCTGGAAGACTGAGGCTTTGGCCTCAGGAGGATGTCACACAAGGTATTTAGTGCTCTGGTGCCTTATTGTGTATAGAAGAGAGGCGTCCAACTCGTTGAGATACGTCCCGAAGTCGTTCCCCCGCCACCAACGACCAGAAATCACAGACACCGACCACTATGGCGACTCCACGACCCGAGACCACAAAGACGGTACTTGGGGAAGGCGACGGCAGTCATACGAGCATGGGCCTTTCACGAGGAGCCTCGCGGCCGGCCATCCTGTCCTTGACGGCCATCCTCATCCTTATAGCGATGGTCACCACGGCCGCCGCCCCGGAAAGTGCGGGCCCCGAGGCCACTTGCACGTGCCCCGGTACGGTGAACGTCTCCACGCTCACCTGTTCATACCACGAGGACGCCGTGATGGATGGCGGTAATGTCCCGTACGGACGAACGACCTGTGGGCCGGACATCTGCCCTGTGTACACCGCGCACCTCGGGTACGAGCGGGAACTGTGTCATCCACGCGACGGTCCAATGCCAGCTATCGGGATCACGAACATACGCATTCGCTCCCATCGGATCCCAGAGGGCGGAATGGTCGGGCGTGTCACGTTCAAGGTTATCCACTCGCCATACCTCCAATCCGCAGAGAATGCGAACAAGGGCTGTGACCACTGTCGAGCGACCGTATCCTACAGGAACATCATCAAGAGCTGTACGCACCTTGTAGATGGCCTGTTCAGCTGTGACGTCCCCGGGCCCGTGACTACCGTACAGCGCCCTGTTGTCACGATCATCGCCATGGACCCTTTGTGCCATCACTGTACAAAGGCCGATGCACCGCATCTGTGCGATTACGAGGGCAGCCCCTCCCCTGAGACAGGTACATGCATGCTCCACATCGACGCCCACGTCCAGACCGCGTTCTCCCTTGAACGCTTTGTCGAGCTCGAAGTGCGGAAGATGACGGGGACAGCTGACATCGTGGGCGACTCGATGAAAGCGTACGTGGGTGAACGGTTCGTGCTAGGTGCACGTGTTACCAACTACTGGACCATTCCGGTGAACGTCGTGCTCATACTGGATAGAAAGGGGATCTGGTCGACCTTCCAGGAACGATCGTTCCCCCTCCTTCCGGGTGAGACAAGGACCGTGCCTATCGAACTGTTCCCCTACACGCGGGTCCCTGATGCCCGCATCTCGCTCTCCGTTGAGGAAGCAGGAATCCGCAGTCTGCTCGACGAGAGCTCGTTCCACGTCCAGGTGATACATCCGGGTGGTAGCTCGTTCATGACCCATGCTCCGGGTGTGGGCCCTGTGGACACGGCACTCCTGTTCGTGTTCGCATCATTATTCCTAGTACACCGGAGCGCACGGCCGTTCACCCGCAAGGGAACGTATAAATAGGGTCCGCGGACCCGTTCTCACTTAGCAGTGGTCACTC
>MPMB02071933.1_pt1 | contig 18781 bp, 17 predicted proteins | sample 1617371 | NCBI WGS metagenome assembly MPMB02 (sample SAMN05944808, study PRJNA350692) | marine metagenome | biome: marine; feature: ODZ; material: water; isolation source: 300 m water sample filtered on 0.2 um supor filter | place: Pacific Ocean | collected 2012-04-08 | depth 300m m
GACTTGTCCTCGCCACGACAGGCGTCCCAGCCCTCGTTCGCGACATCGATCTCCATTATCTTGAGAGCGGTCGAACTGGTGACGAGTAAAAGCACCAGAAACGCCGCGAACCTCACTCTCATGGCTGTATGACCAAAGGTGCTAATTGTTTTTATATATTGGCAGGTGTTATATATTACGCAGTACTTAGAGGTGAATATCATGCGCGCGGCCACTGCCTTGCTAATCATTATCATTCTGCTCGCACCCTCTGCCCTGGCTGAGAACAACCATGTCTGGTTCGATACCAAGGACGGTCCCGAAACAAAGAGCGTGACTGTGTACTGGGGTGAGACAGAGCGCGTCCCGATCTACCTCCGCCATAATTACACTTTCATCAAGAAGCTTGACGTGGTGTTCGCCATCGACATCTCCGGCTCCATGGTGGACGATCTTCAGCAGCTACGCACCCAATGGAACAGCATCCTCTCCATGTTCTCCCGGTTCTCCCAGAACGACTACCGCATCGCTTTCGTCCCTTACTCGGGGAAGCAGACGTTGCGTGTGGACGAGAGCCTCGTCACCGCCTTCCTCTCAAGCCAGACCCAGGTCAACGATATCACCCAGTACATGGAGCAGCTACCCACCTCCTCGAGCGTGGGTGGGGGCGGTGGGTGCCGCGAGTACACCTATGACGCTCTCTACTTCATCGCCAACAGCGGCTGGACCACCATCCCCCGGCTGAACTGCTACCCGGTCGGAGAGGCGTGCGAGTGGCGTGAGGACGCCCTCAAGGTCGTGTACGTCATCACCGACGCTGGTGTGGAGGCGGACCAGTACGATATGCTCAAGCGTCTTGTCACCAACGCCTACATGAACGCGGGCGTCTACCTGTTCGGCATCACGCCCGGCGATAAGTCGGCATGCCCACCCACATGCGAGTGCAAGAGCGGTGGCTCCCTGTGCTCGGTCAACGAGGACTGTTGCTCGGATGAGTGCAACGGTGGTTCGTGCTCTTCGCCCATGGACCCGTGCTATGACCTCGTCCACGCGGCCCCCGCCACGGGCGGCCAGTATTACAGCGGCTTCCATCTCTCCTTCCTTGAGCAGCAGCTGGCAAAGGCGTTCGAGGACATCGATTACAACACCTTCAAGGTTACCCTGAGCCACGCGGGCGCGCTCATGACCATCGTCGACGGTCTGGAGAACTGCCCCAGCGGCGAGGGGAAGTGCATCGACCTCGAGGTGGGCGAGTGCAAGACCCCGGAGGCACACCCGTGCGGTAAGCTCTTCTATCTCGATGTCACGGCTCCCGATAACACCGATCCCCAGAGCTACAGCCAGTCCATTACCACCGAGATCCAGGGCACAGCGATCAAGGAATCCATCGAGCTCACCGTCGATGTCAAGGTCCCGGCCGACCTGACAACGGACATACGTGCCGTGTACGACGAGGGCAAGACCTACGTGTTCTTCAACGTGAAGAACACCGGGAAAAGCCGTGTGACGCCCCGGTTCGACCAGTTCGGGCTCACCTGCCAGACCGTGGAGGCGCGCCTGTCCTTCCCCATGCAGCTCACGGACCTTGATCCGGGAGAGTCGTTCCTGGGCATCGGAGTGTGCACCGACGTGTTCGGTGTGGACGAGGACGTGAACGTCGAGCTCACAATGAGCTTCGGCGATGCCGAGCAGGACAAAGCGGTCGAGGAGAAGTTGCTGAAGGTCACCGCTAATCCTGACATATTCTCGGGTCAGGCCACCTACTACCCCGTGGGGCAACGGATCGATATCCAGGTCTCGGGCAGCGGGCTTGAGTACGCCCTGGTCCGCGTGGCCAACAAGAACACCGATAACGACGAGGTGACGCCCAAGAAGCGCACGACCATGCTACAGAACATCTCCCTCCCGGGCATCTCACCGGAGGTCATGGACCGCAGCGACATCATCGTGTACGCCAAGGCTGGCGGAGCCATCTCCCGGCGGCGCATCTCGCCCGGCCATGCTTACTTCGACGTTGAGGCCCCCGGGACGGCTTTGGGCGACCTGACCGGTTGGGACAAGGGCACCTTCTGGATCACCAGTCCCTATGAGCATACCATGTACTCCAACGCCAGTCTCCCGATCGTCATCAACACGGTCATGGGCGACACCTTCACCCTCACCGTGAACAACGTGACGGCCTCGGCCCCCATCAAGTCCACGGACGAGACCAAGAAGTTCACAATGAAGGGCGCCAAAGTCCACGCCAGCCGGCAGAATGGTACCTACGACCGGCGCATCGCGATCGACCTGCTCCTGGAGGACGTCAAGGGGACAGCCGAGATCAGCCTACTGGGCACGAAGAGCTCGGGGCTCAAGGTCACCATCAAGTACGAGATCAAGTACCCCTATATCGTCGATGTGCTCCCCACGCTCGCCATCATCCCCCGACGCTCAGCGTCCTTCTCCGCTGCGATCACCAACAACCAGGATATCGACGCGCCCATGGAACTGTGCACCTGGGGTGAGAAACTGACCGTGACCGTCGACGGCCAGGCGGTGTCCGACAAGACCTGCATCACGGTGCCTTCCATGGTGCCCGGTACGCCCAAGAACGTCAACGTCACGGTGACGCTGGACGGCGAGGAGGCCACCTCCCTCACGATGGTGGCGCGCCATCCCTCGGATATCTCGAACAAGCGTACCATGACGGTGGCGATCCGCCCCGCCTCCTTCACCGAGTCCACTATGTCGGCCTCGTGCAAGCGGAGCGAGTCACAGATCAAGTGCACCATGCAGTTCACCAACTCGGGCAACCTCCCGACCTCGTACTATTACGGATTCGTCGCCGACGGATTCACCACGGATATACCCTTCGCGGAGGTCACCGGCGTCAAGCCACGTGACACCCAGGTCAAGACCGTGTCCACCGAGTTCCTCCCTTACGAGATCACTACGCCCCAGCGGGACATCATCAAGGGTCTTGGCAAGATGGTGTTCCTGGCCAACCTCGTGCTCAAGGACGAGAACTTCACAAAGACGGACGTGTTCGGGGACTCATTGGACGTGTCCTCACTGGTGGGGGCGCTGGAGGGCATGGGTGAGATGGGGCTGGCCACCAAGGTCAAGGCTCTCAAGGACACGCCCGGCCAAGCGGTCGCCACCTCGGTTATCCAAGAGCCAAAGACCTTCATCGACGCCATCAAGGAGAGCGCTGCCACCTCCATGAAGCTCACGACGCGCTCGTCCATCACCGTCCTCCCCTTCATCGCGGACAAGCCCGTGATGGTGGAGGGGAAGACCAACGTGACCTTCCGGGAGGACCGGACGAACGTACCCTTCTCGCTCCAGCTTGATACCGAACTTGAAGTGCCCGAACGTATTCCTGCCATGGAGGGCGAGGAGGTGACATTCACCGCATCGGTCACGAGCCTGGCCCCCTTTGCGGCCTCGTTCGACATCCTTCTCACCAGCTCTGATCCCGACCACCCCACGGTCAAGCTGCTGGAGAACCAGCGTCTCGAGCCGCGGGGGACGCTCCCCTTGAGCATTCCCATCCCCGCCGGCCTGTCCTCTGGCGAGTACAAGCTCTACCTCAAGACCAGGCCCCACGGCACCCAGAGCTATACCAAGAGCGCCAGCTCCGTGCTCGAGATATCCCAGGTGCGGCTCATCGACATGGACGTCACGGCCGTCAACACCAGCGTCAAGGGCCTAGCAGACGCATTACCGCCATTCGTGTTCACCATCACCAATACAGGGAACAGCGAGGAGACCTTCACCGTGACGGCCACATCCGCCACGGACAAGGTGATCATTGATCCAGACAAACCCCTGATAAAGCCCGGTGAGGCCAAGGACATCACAGTGACCCTCGTAGTACCGCCCGAGCAGACCGAGGACTTCCAGGTGGCGCTCGATGTGGCGCCCCGGTCCGACGCTTCGAAGACCAAGCCTCTCATGTTCGACGTGTACGTGGTCTCGCCCGACATCCGTGTTCTGGACTTCCCTACCAACATCACCGAAGAGGGGACCATCACCTTCGTCAACGAGGGCGACGGTGAGGGCACAGTGTCCGTCCAGCTGGAGGGCCTCAACGCCGAATGCGTGACCTTGGAGAACGCCACGATCAAACTAGGTCCCGGTGAGCGTGGTACGGTGAAGCTGACGAACGCGTGCCCCGATGCAGGGGACATCAAGGTGCGGGCCGAGGCTCCGGGATTGTCCGACAGCCGCGACCTCACTCTCAAGCCCAAGCCCACACCCACGCCCGAGCCCACCCCCGTGCCCACACCGACACCCATCCCAGAGCCGAGTTCCATGTCCAAGGCACCGATCATCGTCCTCGTACTCCTTGCTCTTGGTTCGGTGGGCCTGGTACTGTCCAAGAAGAAGAAGAAGATGAAGCCCGGGGCCAAGGGTGGCGCCGCGGCGGGCGCCGCCGCCAAGGGCGCGAAAGCAGCCTATGCGCAGCAGTACCCCTACAAGTCCGCGTACATGAACAGCAAGTATGCCGCCTACTACCGCCAGCAGCAGGCCGGGGGTCAGGCGCAGCAACAACAGCAGGCCATGGCGCGACAGCAACAGATGCAGCGACGGTGAACGATGCAGGGCGCTATCTCTACTCGACCGGCTGCCACACAACGTCCAGCACCGTACCGTCGCGGTTCTCCACCACGGCGATGATGCGGTCCGTGGTCGCAAGGGGCGGCAGCGTGTTCGCCTCCTCCAGCGCAATGTGGTGGAGCTCGTCGATTTTAACGATGGGCAGCTTGGAATGTCGGTAGTGCTCGATGAGATCATGTCGCCGGGGATTGATGGCAATGCCTCGGTCGGTGACCACTACGTCCACGGTCTCGCCCGGGGTGCTCACTGTCGTCACGCGGTTCACGATCGGCGTGATACGCCGGCGGCCGCGGACCAGAGGAACGGTGATTATGGTCGTGTCCGCTCCTGACGCCACGTCCTGGTGCCCGCCGATGCCGTGGAGGAGCATGCCGTCGGAATGGGTCACGACGTTGACATTGAAGTCCAGGTCCACCTCGGTGGCACCAAGGATACCGAAGTCCAGGAGGTCGACAACGTTGCCCCGGTTGTGGACGTTTGCGTAAAAGTCCACGGGGATCTCCACGTGGCAGGGATTGTCACGGAGCGAGTCGATGGCCGCCGTGTCGAAGGCCTGGCCATCCAGCACCTTCTTGGTGGTGCCGTCGCGCAGCATTTCTACGATGACCCGCGTGGTGCCGCCCACGATGTAGTCCGCGGTGATCTTGCGCTTCTTCATGGCGGCGTTGATGTAGTCCATGGCGGCGAGCGACATCCCACCGGAGCCCGCTTGGAACGAGACCCCGTCCCGGAACAAGGGGTGCTCCTGGATGAAGTCGGCCGCCAGCTTGGCGATGGAGAGCTTGAGCGGGTCCGTAGTGATGCTGGTAGTGCCCGAGACGATCTTCTTCGGATCGCCGATGACGTCCACCTGGACCACGTAGTCGACGAAGGTCTGCGAAATGACGATGGGCGTCGCTGGGTATGGAACGAGGTTGTCGGTGACGGCGACCACCCAGTCGGCGTACCGCGCGTCGATGTCCGCGCATCCCAGCGGGCCGCAGGCAGAGGGGCCGTTCACTCCGTTCACGTTCCCGTATGGATCGCATTCGGGTGCAGCGATGAAGGCCACGTCGATGTGCAGTTCGCCATCGTGGACGGCGCGAACACGACCGCCGTGCGAGCGAAGGACCACGGGATTAGGGACTATCCCCTTTGACACGCCTGCGCCGACGGGACCGTTACAGCTGCCGACGAGTCGAGTGACAACGCCGCTGCGGACGTGGTCGAGGATGGGCTCGTGCACGGGGAAAAAAGCGCTGGGTGCCACCGTGAGCCCCTTGATACCCTTCCTCGCGATGCGGTCGAGCACCATATTGAGGAGGATGTCGCCGTCGCGGAAGTGGTGGTGGAAGGTTACGGTCATCCCGTCGGCCAGCCCTGTTCGCTCGATGGCCTCGTCGATGGAGGCGAGCAGCTTGTCCCGTCGAGGGTGACAGACCTTGAGCGGGGGAGCATGACGGGTGCCCGTCGGGGTCTCTACATCCTGGCCGTTGTAGGGCCGCACCGGGCCGTAGCCTGGTATCTCGTCGGGGAGCTCTCTGCCCAGCGTGTTGACCGGCATGTCTCACTCCTCTAGGTGCCTTTCTGCTGGTCCCTTGTACACCGCGTCGGAGAAGTTGATCCGGCGCATCTTGTTCTGGGAGAGGACCTCCTCGAAGTAATGGGCCGACAGGCCCGCTACCCGGCCATATATGAACACGGCCTTTGCAAGAGCGGGATCCAGTCCCATGTCCGCGATGACGGCGCCTATGACACCATCGACGTTGATGGGTAGGTTCAACCCACGAACTTGGGACAACACCTCGGTGATGAGCTTCGAGGCCGCGACATGGTCGCCGGCCACACCAGCGTCCCCTGACATGGTCCACAAGGCGTCCCTGCGGGGATCCTTGGTGTGGACACGGTGGCCCATGCCCTCGATACGACGTCCCGCGTTGATGGCTTCCTTGGTCCTACGCCGGAGCGCCTCGGGGAGGTCGATGCCCTCCTCAGCAGCGAGCTCCACCGACGAGCGGAAGAACGCGGCCGCCTTGGCACCGGCTCCACCGTGCACGTCCGTGATAGCACCAACGCCGTGGGCTACTGAGACCTCGTAGGCGGCCCGTGTCGAGGCAGCGATGAGAGTGGCCTGCGCCGAGGGCGGGGTCACGCCGTGGTCCACGCAGGCCACGACCATGGCCTCGACCAGTTCGGCAAGAGCGGGCTCAACGTCCTTGCGTCCGCTCACCGCACGCCAGATGAGTTCCCTGGGCGATGCTTTGGGGGTCGCGCCGTCCAGTGCGTCCCCGGTCTCAAGGATGACTGCAAGGTACCGGGACATGCGGCCCAACGCGAACACGGTCTTCTCGACCTGGGCGGCGGCTCCTTTCTCGGGAAGAGCGGCCAGGCCATCGTCTAGCAATAGGCACTTGGCCAGCGTCTTGGAGATGTCCTCATCCTTGGAACGTTTGACTTCAGGGCCGGGGCTGGCCGCGGCCTCGCGGAACACCTGCTCCAGGAAGGTGCGCTCCTCGTCGGTGGGGAAGCGCTGCCGGACCAGCAGCGAGGCCATCTCCACGATGCCAATCCTGCCGATGAGCTCCTGGAGCGGATACCCGGCTATCACCAGGTTGTTGGGCTCGACCTTGGTGATAAGCGTGCCCCATGCGGCCTTGCTGGGAGGATTCTCCCACGTATTGCGCATGCGCTCGTAATAATGGTCGACGTCAAAGTACGACTTCCCGCCCAGCTGCTCCTTCACCGCCTCGATGAGGTCATGCTGGCTGTTCACAACGGTGACACCCGCCGCCTCAAGCGCTCCCTTCTTGGACGCAAAGGTGCCGTAGGCCGTACCCGGCGAGACGATGGCACCGGCATGGCCCATGGTCTTGCCCTCCGGCGCGTTGGCACCAGAGATGAGGGCCACGATGGGCTTGGGATAGCGCTCGGGGTGCTTCGTGATGTCCTCGGCCAGGAGCTCCTCCTGGCATCCGCCTATCTCGCCAGCTACGACCACGAGGTCAGTGTTGGGATACGACTGGGCCAGTGGTACCATGGTGGGGAAGGGCGCGCCGATAGCACCGTCCCCGCCCACACCGAGCACGGCGTTCTGGGCGATACCCGCCGACGCAAGTGCGTCGGACATGTGGTAGAGGATCGCACCGCTGCGTGAGATGATCGTGACCCCGTGGGCTCCGGCCTTACCGGGCGAGGGCTCCGCGGGATGGAACACGTCTGGGAGCATCCCCGCCTTGATCCCCTCGGGGGGAAAGATGATGCCCGGGGTGTTCCCTCCGAGGAGCAGGGTGTTGTGCTCGCGGGCCGTAACGAGTATATCGCGGACGTCACGCAGGGGGATGCCCTCGCTTATGAGCACGACGACGGGGACGCCCGCCTTGATGACCTCAAGGGTCGCGTCCTTGGCGGTGGAGTAGTGCCTCCAGATGCTGGCCACGGCCACGTCCGGGTTGTCGGCCAAGCACTCGGTGACTGTGTCGTACACGGGGACTATCTCGTGGACCCGCGTCCCACCACGGCCGGGGGCAATGCCTGCGACGATGTCCGTACCATAATCCATCATGAGCCCCGCGTGTCGGGTTCCCTGACGGCCGAGGCCGATTATGATCGACTCGATGCGCTTCGACTCCTTGATGCGCTCGGCCAGCTCAGGCCGCCGCTCCTTGATGATGTGGAACAGGAAGCCCTGGTCGGCGGGAAGCCGTTCGAGGGGAGTGACGCTCACGCCCTCACCCCCTTGGCCTCGAGCGCCTCCTTTAGACCGAACCGGATGACGTCGGCCATGATGCGCTCGTTGCCCACCACGAGGTGAAGCTCGCGCAGCTCGTCCGGCGTCTCGATGATCGCCTTCTCGAGGAAGGTGCGGGCGGCGGGCAGGTCGGTCCCCACCATCCTCCCGTACACCGGAAGGAGGCGCTTGTTGTCGCGGTGCCGGTCGCGCAGGGCCAGGACTAGCCCGCGGATGAACACGTCACATGAGGAGATGCCGCCGAACCGCGAGGTGATGACCACATCGACACGAGGATCATCCATGAGCAGGTGGAACATCTCCGCCACCTTCTTCTGACTGGGGCCCCCTCCGCTATCCATGAAGTTCACTGGGACGGCCCGGTCGTCCAGGTACCGTTTGCTGACGTTCACGACCTCGTCGATCGAGAATATGCCGTATCCGGCGCCGCCGGGCACAATGCCAACATAGATCTTCTCAGGGTCCTTCTCCAGGTCCACGGTCAACAGGTCGACGTAGGGGAAGCCAGCGTCACGGGCCCGGCGCTCGTTGGCGGTGGGCTCGGCGACGTCGTGACGCACGGTCCCGATGCCGAGCTGGTCGAGGAGCGCCTTCTGGCGATAGAGAGCGTTATCGTCAATCACGAGCTTCGCGTCCACGGCCAACGGACCGTCCGGTGTGATGAGGAGGGGATTGATCTCGCACACCTTGGCATCGACGTCCTGGTAGAGTGCGTACACCTTGGCCACGACATCGGCCAGCTGGTCGACGTCGGCGTCGGGGAGGTCCTTGGCGAGGAACTCGGCCAGTTTCCGGACCGTCTCTACGGGAAGTTCGGAGCTGTTGGACGTGATGGGCACCTTCATGATCGCCTCGGGCCGTGTGCGCGACACCTCTTCGATGTCGACACCCCCGGAGGCGCTCACCATCATCACGTTGGTGTAGGTCGCAGGTTCCATGGTAGCGCCCACGTAGCAGGCGCCCTTCTCCTCGGCCATGGCCTCTACGGCAACGGTCTCTACCGGGTAGCCCTTGATACTCAGCGAGAATAGCTCGGTGACCGCGGCCTTGGCCTCCTCAGGGGCCTTTGCCCGCTTGATACCGCCGGCCTTCCCCCTACCGCCCACGAGCACCATCGACTTTAGCATGACCGGGTACTTGACATCCAGCGATCCGAACTCCTCGGGTTTGTGAATGACACCGTAGAGAGCGGGCACCTTGATGCCCTTGCTCACGAAAACCTTCTTTGCCTCGTGCTCATAAAGACGCATGATCTGTAACCTCCGTTCTCGGGCGTGCGCGCCCACTGGCCACATAGAAGGAGGAAATAAAAAGGTTGGCAAGGAACGCAGACCCACACCACCACGGGACCGGGATGGCACCATGATACGTCTGCGCACCGCTTTCAAGGTCGAGGAGCTGATCCCCTACGAGGTGGACTGCGCCGACCACTATTTCCTCCCCGGCCCGGACCGACGCATGCAGCGCCCCGCACCATTCTGGGTGTACGAGGTGCCGGCAGAGGTGCTCCTGGGCAACACCCTGGACGACGACGTGGACCTCGGGAGCATCCCGGACAAGAAGGCCTTCTTCGAGGCGGTCAATCAGCTCAAGGAGCGTATTACCGGAGGCGAACGAGCATGAAGGACATGATCCTGACCTATCTCCAGCAGCACGGCCCGAGCCTGCCCGTGGAGGTGAGCTCGGACATGGAGGAGGACTCTCTCATCGTTTCCGCAATGCTCTCGGAGCTTACGCATCAGAAGCTGCTCATCCACTCCAGGATGCATATCGGCTCGGTCTCCCTGTACGCGCTCCCATCGCAGGCGGACGCCCTCCGCGAAAGGTTGCGAAGTGAGTTCATCCAGGAGCCGGCCCAAGGCGCGATAGCCCGGTTGGAGCGCGAGCATCTCATCATGGAGGATGAGGCCCGGGGACCCGAGCGGAAGGCGTTCGACACGGCACCGGACTTCGCCGAACCGTTGCGCATCCGCGTCGAGGGACGCGAGGTTCTATGCTGGGCGTGGCACGGGCTCACCGACGACGAGGTCCGCACGCTGGTGGAGCGCAAGCTCATGCCCGCGGTGGATGAGCCCAAGGCACCCGAACCGCAGCTGACGGCGCCAGTCCCGGCACCTGCCCAGACCACCCTCCCAGTACAGCGGCCCCCGCCCAGGCCGGGACTGGCGCCCGCACCACCCCCGCCGAAGGAAGGCGCTCCGGGCGAGGTCACGCCGTCGGCAGCACCCCTGTTCTCCCTGCTCAAGGGCTGGGGGCTGGACGTGCTCTCCCTGGAGGAGGAGCGAAAGGGGACCGCGTACGGCGGACTGGTCGGTGCCGCGACTCCCGCCGGGGTCCAGACGTATATCCTGCGCTACCGGAACCTCAAGAAGCAAGTGGGCCCCACCGACCTCATGGAGGCCTATGTCCAGGGTGTCGAGTCCAAGACCCCAGTGCTCTTCATCTCGGCCTCCGGCTTCTCCGACAAAGCGCGCAAGTATCACCAGGAGAACTTCCCCAACTTCATCCTCCTGGTCGAGGGGGGGGTCTGACCATGGCGCGGTTCCGCTGGGCCGAAGGCGTGGTGTCGGGCAAGGACGACCACGGCATGTACCTCCTCAACGAGAAGAGCGGGGAGACCAGCCGGTTGGACGAGGCGATGTTCTTCGTGTGGGCCCTCTGCGACGGTACCAGGAGCATCGAGGAGATGGCGCATCAACTGGCCGACGAGACAGGGGACCCGTACGAGGAGATGCTGTCGCTGGTGGCCAACATGCTCCGGTCGCTGGTGAACCTCCGTCTCGTGGCGCAGGTGGAAGAGGCTCCTCCTGCCGCCTGAGGGATGGTTCTGTGAACTACCCCTCTCCAAGTAGAGGGGCTTCCCGCTTCGACGCTGTTTCCAGCTCCACGGGCGCATCGGGTGGTCCCCACCCTGAGCGATCCTGAATCACGGTCTATCGTCAGCCCGAGGGTGATCCGGCCCAGACCATCGATGGCAACGTTCAGAACTCCTTCCGTTACCAGACAGGGTCGAGGCATCTGCGCATCCACGTACACGTGAACCTCTCTATGAACGCTCCGTGTTATGAGCATCCCTCACCTTGCCCCTGGAAGATCCCTACCCCGACCGATCAGCCAGCATTCTCAGCTTTACTCATCGTGGACCGGATGTGAGTTCTCTAGGACGCGACCGCTGTCGACATTATTCAGTGATCGTCCTTGACATCCACACCCAATAAATAGTAGGTCATTCATCATTATATATGCCATGGCGGTGGCGTGCCAGTATTCAATATTTTACTGAAATATTAATCAGTAATTAATACTATTTTAGTACTAAGTTTGGGATCGCATGTTTATTGTATGCGTGTTCGCCCACCTTCGGCGGTATGCGATCCGTCCCATGGTCTAAATATCATGTACAGCCATGTATGTTTACCGTCTAGCTCCATCCTTTCCCTCTCGGAAGGGGACTTCCCGCCAAAATAAAAAAGAGTTAAATTGGATGAACGACCGATAGACGACTATGGCGAAGAAGGCTGCGCCCGTGGTCGACCTGGCTAAGAACCTAGGCATGGAGCTCCTCAAAGCCAAGGATGAGCTGGAGAGACTAAACATAGGTCAGGGAAAGCAACGGATCATCAAATCCACTGTCCTCGTCAACGAGCTCGAAAAGGAGCTTCTGGACCTCCTCTACTACATGGACGACGTCCACAAGGATGTCCTCCGCATGGTCGGCCTTCTCAGCAAGATCTACGAGAAGGTGGAGCGTGAACGCTACAAGGACATCAAGAACTACCGCCACGAGCTCAAGCACGAACTGGAATCGATCGGCAAGCACTTCGAGCAAGTGGAAAAGACCATCACCGGGTAGCTATCTTCAGAGCTCACGCTCACTAATATGGTGTTTGGTGTCCTTAGCCAGAACCTGCAGCGTCTCTAGACGATATCTTCCTCGGAGACGATAACGAAGTCGCCGATGGAGATTACCGCCGAGAAGGGTATCTTGATGATGCCCTCCTTACCGCTGACGATGACGGACTTGGAGTAATCGCTGGGATTGGCCACGATGACATCGATGAGCTCCCCGGTTCGGGGCTCGAACCGGATATCGCCCACGCGCCCGAACTTCCGTCCCGTCTTGCTGACGATTGTCTTCCCTATCAGATCGCGGGACCTCTTCCTGTCTCCCAGTTCGTCCGCCATTGTGACTATCCTCGGGAGCGGGAAGGGAGGCATATTTTAAAAAGGTATTCCCCGCGGCACCCGGCCGTCACACCATGAAGAACGTGGCGGTGTATGCCCCGGTAAGGGTCGCAAGGAAGTTCACGATCTCGTTTGTGACCAGGCCGCGCTGTTCCAGAGTGGCACCTAGGATACTATCCAGGTTGCACCCCGCGAAGGCCCCGAGAAGGGCCACGCCCATCACACGTGGAGGATCGGGAAGGCCGAGAAGCACGCCCACAACACCGATAATGAAACCACCCGTAAGGCACGCTGCCTCCCCCAACAGGGAAATTCCGCCGTCGGTACCTCGCTCCACCCGCTGGAGCGTAGTGATGAGGTAGGGTTCGCTCGTGCTCAGCACGCCCAGCTCCGAGGCGAGCGTGTCGCCCATGGCCGCCGCGACGGAACCCACGAACACAAGGTGGAGGTCCGCAACACCGTACACCTTGCCCAGAACGGCTATGATGGTGGGGGCCAGGCCGTTGGCCATTACGTTGCGACTCTGTCGCGTTCCGCCCTTTTCCTCCGCCACCCAGAGCTTGCGTTTTCGCGCATAGCGGTACTTGGTGGCGAGCGTCGAGGTGAGGACGAAGGTGATCATCACAACCACCCACTGGAATCCCTGGGTGCTCCACACCAGGAAGCCCATCACCCCGGCGAAGAAAGAGCCGTTGGTATCCAGCACGCCACTGGAGCGCACCACCAGAGAGAGGAGAGCACAGGCGACGAGCCTCAGGACGGGTTCGATCCACAAAGCCAGGATATCACCTCCTCGACATCGTCACCCTCCATCTCGACCTCCAGTGGGCCCATGACGCTGGAACCCAGGTTCACATGTGAGGCGAATGCTGCGAGCCTGTTGAGCTCGAACCGCAGGATCTGTCCTTCAAGACGTCGCTCGAGCGCAGCTGCCACTGCGGAGCCGGTGCGCTGTACAAGTACCAGTTCTCTAAAGCGCATGAGAGCTCCACGGCCCGAGGCGGTGGCGCGTACCTCATCCTCCCCGACATCGATCTCAGCAGAGGGAAAGATCTTGCTCACCGCAAGGGCGACCTTCTTGGGATCCTCGGTGGGACCTACTTCAGCCCTGATACTAATCGAAGGGGACGCCGAGTGCATTCAGCACCTCCCGGAAACGGCCATGAAGCTCCTCGTGGGAACCCTCGTTCACGATCATTCGGTCTGCGGTCGCGATGGCCTCACCCAGCCCCCAGGAGAGCTCGCGGGCGTCCTTGGCATCGAACGCCTCGCGCGAGATTGCATCGTCCTCCCGCTGACGGGCCTGCACACGGGAATACCGCGTATCAGGGGCACAGTGAACGGCGATGAGTGTGAACAGCGGGAACGTCCGGCGGAACTCGCGCACCTCTGCGATGCCCCGGACGCCGTTGATGATGACCACTGGCTCCGAACTTCGTGTGAGCCGCTCACCCAGGAGGAGGGCTATGGCACCCTTCCCGTGCTTGGCGCGGAGCTGGTTGGCCATGGCACCGACACTCTCGGCGGTGACCTCGGCCCCCTGCTCGTGCAGGTGCTCGATTACCACGTCACCCATGCGAAAGATTGGGACCTTCCCTCGAACGAGTTCGAGAGCTGCATCCTTACCGCTAGCAGGCATCCCCGTCAGGGCGATGACTAGTTGATCCTGCTTCCCGGGCACTCCTTCCCCCTCACGGTGGTTATGATGTTCACGGTGTCGCGTCCGTCCACGACATAGGTGCACAATCCCGAGCGCGATATGACCTGGGCGGCCAGCAGGTCGGTGACCGCGGACACTCCCGCCACCATGTCCCCCTTCGAGACTATCTCCAGCAGACGTTCGCCGGTAAGACTGGGGATGAAAGCGGCCTCGGGATTCTTCTTAGGATCTGCGGTGTACACACCGCCCACGTCCTTGCACAGTACTAAAGCGTCGGCACCCACGTACTCCGCAAGGAGAGCGGCCACCGCATCCGTCGTGTGGCCGGGCACCGTCCCGCCCATTACCACCACACGTCCGTTCATCGCGGCCGCAGCGGCCCCTTCGATGGAGGTCGGGGGCGAACGTTGGGCGACGTCACCGAGTGCAGCGATGACGAACCGGGCGTTGGCCCTGGTCACATCGATAGCAATTATGTCGCAGTAAGCATCGGGCGCTCCAAGTGAGCGCGCCCCGTCGATGTATTGGCGAGCTACATGGCCTCCCCCTACGACGACGTAAACCTCCGCGTCCTTGGCAATCTCCTTGAGAGCATCTGCTAACCGTCGGGCAAGGTCCACGTCGGGACCGTCAGGGGCAAGCACCGAACCGCCCACCTTGATGACGTACCGGGCCATTATGCGCACCGAAACGGCTATAACACCTTGTCTTTTTAAATGTGTCAATGGTGCGCGCGTTCATCGGTATCGGTCTGGAGCCCCTTGCCCCGGCCATCGAGGACGTGATTACACGGCTGCAGGGTGTGGGAGCCGACGCCAAGTTCGTGGAGCCTCGGAACCTCCATGTGAACCTAAAGTTCTTGGGCGACATCCCCGATGAACGGACGGGATCGCTGACCGACGTTCTCAGTGAGGTCGCAGGCCGGAACGCCCCCTTCACGCTCCATGTCCGCTCCACCGGTGTGTTCCCCAATCCACGACGTGTGCGGGTCGTGTGGCTAGGGCTCGAGCCCTCCCCAGCCCTGAGTGCTCTGCACGATGACATTGAGCAGGCGACCGAGGGACTGGGTTTCCGACGCGACACGAGGGGCTATCGATCTCACATCACCCTGGCGCGAGTGCGCAGCGGTAGGAACCGGGCAGAACTGGTCGAGGCCATCGAAAAACTGAATGCCGTGGACGTTGGTGAGCTCCCAGTGAAGGGATTCTCCCTGGTCCAGAGCACACTCACACCACAGGGCCCTATCTATTCCCCGCTCTCCACCCACCAGCTTGATGGCCGAGAGGATTGAGGTACCGCCGGTCGGCCACCGGGGGCTGTAGCTGCTCTGAGGCGTAGTACGACTTCATGAGGTCGTAGGAGTCCTTCCAGTACCTGTCCACGGGAGGTTCCTCTGGCTCGGGACCGATGAGATTATCATACCACTGCCGTACCGCCAGCCCCAGTAGTACAAGGAACCCAATGTAGAAGATATACGCGGACAGTGCGTCAGGCATACCGTCGTGTCGAACACCGATAAAGTATATATAATGAGGAGGGCTTCGGCCACGCGAGGGACACCCCATGGTCTCCAAGGACGCTGTCATGACCGTTTTCGTGGTCTCAGTGGCCCTTGCACTCGGTGTCCAGTTCTATCGTGAGATCTATGTGGCCTACCTCGAGCCCGACCATGATAACGTGAGCACGAGCCCGCTAAACGACACGCGCCTCCAAGAACTGATCGCACAGGACATGGTCATCCTGACATACTACTACCGCAACGATTGCCCCTCGTGCCGGGACCAGACACCGCTCATGGAGGATCTGGCCGACGGGATGAACGATACGGTTCATCTGGTAAAGGTCAACGTAGCGTCCCATCCGAACGCGAACATCTCCTCTGTACCGGCCATCCGTATCGAGAGCCGTGGGGGGGAGATGTCCCTTGAAGGTGTCGTCAGCACCGGCATCATCGCCGGAGAGATCGTCAACCAGGTGAGGACGATGGAGAGGACGATACCCAATGCTACTCGTACATCATGATGATTACCTGGCCCATAATCCCGGGGCGTTCCATCCGGAGCGTCGCGCGCGACTTGAGGCAGCCATCACAGCGCTCAAGGAGCGGGGACTATGGGAGTTGTGCACGGTCCTCTCTCCCGAGATGTGCACCCGGGACGACCTTCTCACCTGCCACGTGCCCGAGCTCGTGGACCTAATCGAGCGCCTCTCCCTGCAGGGCGGCGCCATAGACATGGACACACCCGTCCCGACGGGGACCCATGCTATCGCCTGCCGAGCCGTAGGCGGCGGCCTTCTCGCGGCCCGCGAAGCAGTGAAACGCGACGAACCTACGTTCGCCCTCCTGCGCCCCCCGGGTCATCACTCCGAGCGTGCACGCGCATGCGGTTTCTGCTACTACAACAACGTGGCCATCGCCGCTCAGCGACTACTGGACGGGGGCCTGCAGCGGGTGCTCGTCCTTGACATCGACTGCCATCACGGGAACGGGACCCAGGACATCTTCTACAGCTCGCCCGATGTGTTCTACATATCCCTCCACCAGGACCCACGCACCCTCTTTCCCGGCAGCGGTTTCACCCACGAGACGGGACGGGGCGATGGCGTGGGCTTCACGGCGAACGTGCCCCTTCCCCCAGGCGCCGGGGACGCCGACTTTAGCTGGGCCTTCGACACGGTCTTCGGTAAGGTGTACGGCTCGTTCCGGCCCGATGCGGTCCTTGTGTCGGTGGGCCTGGACGCACATATCAACGATCCTCTCACGTCCCTTGAGGTCACCATCCCCACCTATCGACACATTACCAGGGAGCTCGTCCGTCGGACCAGGAAGCTGGCCTTCTTCCTCGAGGGCGGGTACGACCTGGGCGCCATGGGGAACGGTGTGGCCGCCATTGTAGCGGAGTGTCTCGATAAGCACGAGGACGATACTGAAGATCCTGCCCAGGCATCCCCCGGCCCCCGCGTGAAGGAGACGGTCGAGGAGCTCCTGGAACAGCTCGACTGAGTCAGCTCCGCCACTCCATAGCACGCCGTCTCCCCTAGCCTTTTAAGCGTTCTTCAGGCCGTCCCCACAATGGCACGCCCCATGTTCATGGAGGAGAAGCCTCTAGGCGATATTCACGCTTACACCGGTACTGAGCTCCATTGCAGGACCTGGGACGCCGAGGCCGCTCTAAGGATGCTCATGAACAACCTGGATCCCCAGGTGGCGCTGGTCCCCGACCAGCTCATCGTGTACGGTGGCAGCGGTCGGGCCGCACGGAACTGGCGGGAGTTCAATCGCATCGTCCAGGCGCTCAAGGAGCTGGGGCCCGATGAGACCCTGTGCGTCCAGTCGGGCAAGCCCGTATACATCGCACCCAGCCATCCGGAGGCGCCCCGCGTCATCATCGCCAACTCTAATCTCGTGCCACGGTGGGCCACTCAGGAGTATTTCGATCGCATGGACCAGCTGGGGCTGACCATGTACGGCCAGATGACCGCCGGCTCCTGGATCTACATCGGCACCCAGGGCATTCTCCAGGGGACGTACGAGACGTTCGCTGCCATCGGTAAGAAGGACTTCAACAGCGACTCTCTGAAGGGGAAGTTCATCGTCACTGCGGGCATGGGGGCCATGAGCGGCGCACAACCCTTGGCCGGCACTATGAACGAGGCGGTCATCATTGACGTCGAGGTCCGACGTGAGCGCATCCAGCAGAAAGTGGACGAAGGCTACTGCGACCGAATCACTGACTCACTGGACGAGGCCCTGTCATGGGTGAACGAGGCCACCACCGCTGGCGAGCCCCTGTCCATCGGCCTTGTGGGGAACGCCGCCGAGGTACTCCCCGAGCTCGTGCGCCGGGGCGTCACGCCCGACATCGTTACAGACCAGACGTCAGCGCACGACCTCCTCTCCTACGTTCCGCCCGGCCCCCTCGACGAGGTCGACCGGCTGCAGGAGGAGGATCCCGTCGAGTACCGAAAGAGGTCGCTCGCGGCCATCTGTGCCCACACCGAGGCCATCATGGCCATGCAAGAGGCGGGTGCTGTGGCCGTGGACTATGGCAACAACCTTCGCGGCCAGGCCGAGCTCGGTGGTTCCAAGGTGCGCAAGGAGGACGGCTCTTTCGTGTACCCGGGATTCGTGCCCGCCTACATCCGCCCGCTGTTCTGCGAAGGGAAGGGTCCCTTCCGGTGGGCAGCGCTCTCGGGCGATCCCGAGGACCTGGAGGTCATCGACGACGCGCTGTTCAAGATGTTCCCAGACGACAAGCCGCTCCACCGCTGGATCACCATGGCACGCGAGCGTGTCCCCGTCCTTGGGCTGCCCACGCGCATCTGCTGGCTCGGTTACGGTGACCGTGCCCGGTTCGGGCTGGAGATCAACCGTCTGGTCGGTACCGGTGAGGTGAAGGCGCCCATCGTCATCGGGAGGGACCACCTGGACTGCGGCTCGGTCGCTTCCCCTAACCGCGAGACTGAGGGGATGAAGGACGGCTCGGACGCCATCGGCGATTGGCCGCTGCTGAACTTCGCCCTCAACACCCTCAATGGTGCGTCATGGGTGTCGTTCCACCACGGGGGTGGTGTGGGCATCGGTAATTCCCTACATGCTGGCATGGTCATCGTGGCCGACGGGA
>MPMB02219362.1_pt1 | contig 18654 bp, 18 predicted proteins | sample 1617371 | NCBI WGS metagenome assembly MPMB02 (sample SAMN05944808, study PRJNA350692) | marine metagenome | biome: marine; feature: ODZ; material: water; isolation source: 300 m water sample filtered on 0.2 um supor filter | place: Pacific Ocean | collected 2012-04-08 | depth 300m m
AATATCCGCATGCTCGGCCAGTCGAGTCACGCCGCAAAAGTGAACTTTTGCAAGTTCACCAACGAGACGCGCTGCACCATCGAGGATGCCACCGAAAACTCGCACCAGGTCTATATTGCCGCCCTCAACGGGCCCGCATCCGGTGGCGGCTACGAGCTGGCCTTGGCCTGCGATCACATCATGCTGGCCGATGATGGCGCCAGCGCGGTCTCGCTGCCCGAGCTGCCGTTGCTCGCTGTGCTGCCCGGCACCGGCGGGCTGACGCGGCTGGTGGATAAGCGCAAAGTGCGCCGCGACCGCGCCGATTTCCTCTGCACCACGGCGGAAGGTATCCGTGGCAAACGCGCCCGCGACTGGGGCTTGGTCGACGAGCTGGTCAAACCAACTCAACTGCTGGAAGCGGCTCTGGCACGAGCCAAAGAGCTGGCCGGCGACGTGACGCTGGCGCAAGGCATCGCGCTTCCTCGCGTGGAGCGCTTGCTGACGCCCGAGGCCATAGGCTATCCCCATCTCAACATTACCATTGATGGCGAGGCGCGCACGGCGCGCTTCACCTTGCTCGGCCCGGACAGAGCTGCAGATGTGGGGGCGATGCACGAACAAGGCGCGAACTTCTGGCCCCTAGCTCTGGCGCGCGCGCTCGACGACGCCATTCTGCATTTACGCACCAACCGGCCAGAGATCGGCACCTGGGTGCTGCAATCGCGCGGCGACGGCGCCTTGGTCGAGAGCTTTGACGATCTTGGTGACGACTGGCTGGCGCGCGAGATTCGACTGTACTGGAAGCGCGTGCTCAAGCGTCTCGATCTGTCTTCGCGCAGCCTCATCGCTGTGGTCGAGCCGGATAGCTGTTTCGCCGGCACCCTGGCCGAGATCGTGCTCGCCGCCGACCGCTCCTACATGCTCGACAGTGACGACAGCGCTAGCCTACGCCTTAGCGAGGCGAACTTCGGGGCCCTGCCCATGAGCAACGGCCTGAGCCGGCTGGAGACGCGCTTTCTCGGCGACCCGGACGCCGTGGTGGCAGCGCGCGAGGTGATCGGCGAGGACCTCTACGCCATCGCTGCGGAAAAGCTTGGCCTGGTGACATTTATTCCGGACGATATTGACTGGGAGGATGAGGTGCGGCTGGCCATCGAGGAGCGCACTAGCTTCTCCCCCGACGCGCTCACGGGCATGGAAGCGAACCTGCGCTTTGCCGGGCCGGAGACCATGGAGACCAAGATTTTTGGCCGCCTCACGGCTTGGCAGAACTGGATCTTCCAGCGCCCCAACGCTGTCGGCGAGCGGGGGGCGCTAACCCTATTCGGCAGCGGCGAGCGCAGCGACTTCGATATCAAACGGGTGTAGATCATGAGCATCGACTACAACGAGCGCATTCCCAACAACGTCAATCTGTCGGACAATCGCCGTCTCCAGCGAGCGCTGGAGAGCTGGCAACCACGCTATATCGACTGGTGGCGCGAGCTCGGGCCGGACGGCTACCAGGAGGCCGAGGTCTATTTACGTACCGCGATCAGTGTCGAATCTGGCGGCTGGGCCCATTTCGACCATGTCACGATGCCTGATTACCGCTGGGGCATTTTCCTTGCCCCGCCGGAAAAGAACCGTCGCATCGCCTTCGGCGACCACAGAAACGATGAGGCCTGGCAGGAAGTACCAGGCGAGTATCGCAGCACCCTTCGCCGACTTATCGTTACTCAGGGCGATACAGAGCCCGCCTCGGTCGAGCAGCAGCGCCTGCTCGGCAAAACCTGCCCCTCGCTCTACGACCTGCGCAACCTGTTTCAGGTGAACGTAGAGGAAGGCCGGCATCTCTGGGCCATGGTCTATCTGCTCGACGCCTATTTCGGTCGCGATGGCCGCGCGGAGGCAGAAGAGATGCTAGAGCGTCACTCGGGGGACCCCGACAAGCCCCGCATCCTCGGCGCCTTCAACGAGAAGACGCCGGATTGGTTGTCCTTTTTCATGTTCACCTATTTCACCGATCGCGACGGTAAGTACCAGCTCGCGAGCCTCGCCGAATCCGCCTTCGACCCACTGTCACGCTCCTGTCGCTTCATGCTGACCGAGGAAGCGCACCATATGTTTGTGGGCGAGACTGGCGTTGGGCGCGTGGTCAAGCGCGCCTGTGAAATCATGCGCGAGCACGGCCTCGACGATCCCGAGCGCGTGCGCGATTACGGCGGGATCGACCTCCTGACCATCCAGCGCTACATCAACTTCCACTACAGCGTCTCGGCCGATCTGTTCGGCTCGGAGCAGTCGACTAACGCGGCGACCTTCTACACAACGGGCCTCAAGGGGCGCTTCCAAGAGACCAAAATCGACGACGACCACTGCCTCGCCGATGCGAGCTATTCAGTTCCTACGTGGGATGACGGCAAGCGCCACCACATGAATGCACCGGCACTCACCGTGCTCAACGAGCGCCTGCGCGACGACTACCGGCAGGACTGCCAGCGGGGCCTCGACCGCTGGAACAAGATCATCGCCGAGCACGAGATCGACATCACACTGATCCTGCCCGATACCGCCTTCCACCGCGCCATCGGCATCTTTGCCGGCGCGCACTTCTCCCCGGTCGGCGAGCCCGTGGACAAAGCCACCTGGCAGGCACGCCAAAACGAGTGGTTGCCGAGCGAAGTCGACCACGCCTATGTCGGTTCGCTCATGCACCCGGTCAACGAGCCCAACCAGATGGCCGGCTGGCTGGTTCCGCCATCGCGCGGCATCAACGGTATGCCGGTCGAATACGAGTATGTGAGGTTCGCCTGAACCGACCACCGTTGATGCCGGCCCGAGAAGGGCTCTAATATCGCGCGATAGGGAGGGGAGACATCATGGCAATGTACGTCTATGCCCCTGTTGCAACACATCCAGACGCACAACAATTCCTGTGAATCGATCGGCAGAATACGGCTCGACACACCGCTGACGTCGCTTCTAGGAGGTGCAAACGAGTGCTAGTTCGCCGAGCGAATGCCGTGTTATGGGGCGGTAGCGCCAAATATTTCCGGTGGGAGACATTTTGGCTGGATTTGTGAGATAAAACTCAAGATTTTGCCGGTTGCGGGGACGCCATGAATTGGCTAACCGAGAGAGACTAAGGACGGCGCAAATTCCGGAGACCGTGGTGGCACGTAATGAGAAACTGCTTGCGTGGGTAGAGGAAATGGCGGCGCTCGCCAAGCCCGACTCGATCCATTGGTGCAATGGGTCGCAGGAAGAATATGATGGGCTGTGTGCCCGCATGGTGGCGACCGGTACGTTGACGCCGCTCAATCCGGAAAAGAGACCCGGATGCTTCCTAGCGCGCTCCGATCCCGCGGACGTCGCACGGGTCGAAAACAGGACCTATGTGTGTTCTGCAACCGAAGCCGATGCCGGCCCGAACAACAATTGGGTCGATCCCATCGAGATAAAGGCAACCCTACGCAGCTTGTTCGATGGCGCGATGACGGGTCGGACGATGTATGCCATCCCTTTCTCCATGGGTCCGCTGGGATCGCGAATCGCGCATATCGGCGTCCAGCTTACCGACTCCCCCTATGTCGCGGCGAGCATGCGCACCATGACGCGGATGGGGCGACAGGCCCTCGACGTCTTGGGCGACGGGGACTTCGTTCCCTGCATGCATTCACTCGGCGCGCCGCTGGCGCCGGGGCAGACCGACGTGCCATGGCCGTGCAACGAGCAGAAATACATCGTTCATTTCCCGGAAGAGCGCGCGATCTGGTCGTTCGGCAGCGGCTATGGCGGCAACGCCTTGCTCGGCAAGAAATGCTTCGCACTGCGCATCGCCTCGGTGATGGGGCGTGACGAAGGCTGGCTCGCGGAGCACATGCTGATCCTCGGACTGGAGTCGCCCGGCGGCGAGAAAACCTACGTAGCAGCAGCGTTCCCGAGCGCCTGCGGCAAGACGAACCTCGCCATGTTGATTCCGCCTGCAGGCTACGAGGGTTGGAAGGTCCATACCGTCGGAGACGATATCGCCTGGATCAAGCCGGGCGAGGACGGTCGTCTCTATGCAATCAATCCGGAAGCGGGTTGTTTCGGCGTAGTACCCGGAACATCGAGTAAGACCAACCCGAACGCGATGATGATGCTCGAGCGCGATACCATCTTTACCAATGTCGCACTCACCGATGACGGTGATGTCTGGTGGGAGGGAATCGACGGCAAACCACCAGGTCATCTCATCGATTGGCAGGGCAAGGATTGGACACCAGATTGCGGGCGCAAAGCAGCACACCAGAATGCGCGCTTCACCTGCGCGACCAGCCGCTGCCCGAGCATCGATGCGGCATGGGACGATCCCGACGGCGTGCCGATCGACGCCTTTATCTTTGGCGGTCGGCTCAGCCATACCTTCCCGCTAGTTTATGAATCGCGCGATTGGGCGCATGGCGTTTATCTCGCCGCGACAATGGGCTCTGAGGCAACAGCTGCGGCGGCGAATCAGGCCGCCATAAGACACGATCCGATGGCCATGTTGCCGTTCTGTGGCTATAACATGGCAGACTATTGGCAGCATTGGCTAACGTTTGGATCTGAACTCGAAAATCCGCCGAAGATTTTCCGCGTCAACTGGTTTCGCACGGATGATAAAGGGTGTTTCATCTGGCCCGGTTTCGGCGAGAACATGCGCGTACTCGAATGGATTGTCGCTCGCGTCAAGGGGCGCGCCGACGCCACGTCTAGTCCGTTCGGCAGCATGCCCAGACACCGCGATCTAAATTGGCGCGGGCTGGATTTCAGCGAATCCCATTTCAGCGACATTATGGATATCGATTGCGACGTCGCGCTGGCCGAGACAGAGGCGCAATCCGACCTGTTCCAACGCTTTAAGGGCAGACTCCCAGGCCCGCTGGAAGACCAGCGTCGGGCCCTAGCCACCCGGCTCTCCGAGGGCGAGAAGATCTGGCGCATCGCGAATTGAGACCGTCACCAAAGGCAGGGTATCGGTATCATAACGCTGCCGGTGGTCTATGACATCGTCGACAGCCGCAGAGACGCTCTGCATCGGCATCATCCGGCGGCGGCACCGCCCTAGGAGAGCCGAGCCAGGCAGTAGCGCCAAGCAATGTCTGCCATTTTGAAGTTCTCGGTCCCAACCAACCAGGTATCTGTGCCAGAATGTGGCGCACTCTCGGGTGCTCGCTCGGTGCGACAGAACACGAGAAATGGTGGCAGGACGAAAGCAATATTGCGCATGGCCTGACTCCAGCAGGCTCAAGGACAAGCAGAAATTCAATTCGAATCAGGCCTTCGGGAGTCTTTTCATGGGCCTTGCAGCGGTGTAGGGTCCGCGCGCGCCCTTGTTCCGGGAGCCACCCGTGACCCAGACACCCCTTGCACCGCCTTCTGGCAGCCGTGATTTCTTGCCCGATAACATGCGCCACCGCCTTGCGCTGCTGGCGCGCATTCGCGATGTATTCGAGCGTCACGGTTTCGCGCCGATGGAGACCCCGGCCTTCGAGCGCCTCGAGGTGCTGGCGGGAAAATACGGCGCCGAAGGCGACAAGCTGATCTTCAAGATCCTCAAGCGCGGTGAAAAAGCGGCGAGCGGCGAAGCCGACATGGCGTTGCGCTACGATCTCACGGTGCCGGCAGTGCGTTTCTACGCCCATCGCCGCAACGAGCTGCCGCGCATCTTCAAGCGCTATCAGATGGGCCCCGTATGGCGCGCCGACCGCCCCGGTCGCGGCCGCTTCCGCGAGTTCCTGCAATGCGACGTCGACATATTCGGCAGCGCCTCACCGCTGGCCGATATTGAGTGTCTGCTGGCGCTTGCCGCAGCGCTCACCGAGGTCGGCCTACCTGATTTCACCATCCGGCTCAATTCGCGCCGCGTGCTGCATGCCATGATGACCGCTTACGGTGTTGCTGAGGCGGATCACGGCAGCGCGCTCGTCGCTCTCGACAAGCTCGACAAGATCAGCATTGACGGCGTGCGTGCCGAGCTTTCGGAGCGAGGCATTGCAGCCGAGGCCCTGTGCGAAGATATTGCGCGGGACAATTTCGACAAGCTACTGCGCAATAAACTCGACAGCGAGGCCGGGCGCGACGGTCTGGCTGAGATCGATAGTATTCGGGACGGCGTCGCGGCCGGGCTGCCGGCGGGAGCGATTCGCTTCGACCCGCTACTCGCACGCGGACTCGATTACTACACCGGCGCCATTTACGAATTTATCTCAGACGGCATCGGCAGCTCGATTGCCGGCGGTGGCCGGTACGACGATCTCGCTGGCATGTTCCTCAAGGACTCGGTACCGATCTGTGGCGGCTCGCTCGGCATCGAACGCATTCTCATGCTGGTCGAGGAGCGCATGGCGGCGCCCACACCGACGCTCGCCTACGTCACCGTCTGGGACGCGGACACGGCCGCGGACTCGTTGGCGTTAGCGGCACGCCTGCGCGAGACAGGTTTGGCCGCCGAGATCGATCTCACGGGTGCCAAGCTCGGCCGCCAATTTCGCACCGCCGACGACCGCGGCTGTCGCTTCGCGCTCGTGCGCGGCCCGGAAGAGCGCGAAGCAGGCCTGGTTACGGTCAAGGATCTCAACAGCGGCGACCAGCAGCAGGTCGCGCTCGACGCTGTCGCCTCACATCTGCGCAGCGCACTTTGTCATAGCTAAATCTAAGCATCCAGGTGCCACGGGGCGAAGCGATCGGCAAGGACGAGCCTTGCACCCAAGCCGCACTCCGTGCGCAAGGCTGGTACGATAGCGGTGGCGGAAAACCACGACGCCAAGGCTAGCACCTGGGCGATAACCGTGAGAGTGAAGGCTCACCACTTGACGTTAGAGTGCGTCGATCTGCTCCGAGAGCATGTCGTAGCCTTCGCTGCCGAACGGCATGCGCGCGAGGAGGCGGCGCCAATAGGCTTTCGCTTCTTCCTTGCGATCATTCTGGGCAGCATCAAGACCCAGGAACCAAAGCGCTTCCGCGGCATTCGGATCAATCTCCAGAACCCGCGCGTACAGCGCCACCGCGTCGTCCGGCAGCACCTCGTCGCCGGCTGCCTCGTCGATCACCCCAGCCAAATTCTTCAGGGCCTCGAGGTCCTCGGGCAACAACTCGACCGCCTTCTCGTAAGCCGCCCGCGAGGCCGCGAGATTGCCGAGTACTTGCTTGACGCGACCAAGGCGCTTCCAGCCCTCGGCATCACCCGGCTCTTCGGCCAGACGGGACTCGAGGCGCGCAACCATGGTCTCGATTTGCACCGCCTGCTCATCCGGGGGCATCTCCGCCGCTGCCGCCATGCCTTCGACGCTCGGGTCAGGCGGCGCCGTAACGATCTCCACCTCGGGCAAGGCGAGGTCGAGTTTGTCGGCGAGCACCTCGAGACGCTGCATCACCGACGGTAACCAGGGCGCGTCCGGCGGTGAATTCACCGCCAGCACGCTCCAGGTAGCAAAGGCCCCTGTCCCGTCACCGGCCTGAAGCTGTGCGGTGCCGTGATATAACTGGCCCGCCACGTTGCCGGGATCGAGCGCCAGGATGATCTCGAACTGAAGCGCAGCGAGCGGCGTGACGAGACCGTCGGCGGCGAAGACCAAGGCCTCGCCGTAGGCGACAAGCGCGTCGATATTTTCGGGCTCTAGGGCGGCCGCCTGGGCCATCGCCGCCGCCGCGTCGTCATAGCGCTTCATGACCCCATAGGAGCGCCCCAGCATAAACCAGCCCTCGAAGTCATTGGGATTCTCTTTGAGCCGCGCGGCAAGCCCGGCAACCGCCGCATCCATGTCGGCCGGCATTCCCGCTGGTCCTTCGCGTTCGGCAAACGGCACATCAGGTGCCTCGGGAAAGCCGATGACGGCATAAAGCCCGACGCTCGCCAGCGGCACCAGCACGGCCACGGCCAGAGCCGGCCTGATGGCCCGCCGCGCCGGATCGCCAATCAGCCAATCCAGCGCCAGGGGCAGCAGCACCGTGGCCCACCAGACGGCGATGAGCGCCACGACGGCGGTGGTGCGCCAGCCCGCCGCCGACAGGCCCTCAGGCGCCGGCGCCTGCTGCAGCGCAACGAAGGCGACCACGCCCAGGAACAATCCCAAGCGATGGGAGCCTGCCGCCGCCTCGGCATCGGGTGCCACCTCGGCATCGGGTGCCGCCCCCAGCATACGGCGCTCAATCTCCCTACGCGCCGCCGCCAACTCGGCTATGCCGAGCAGACCGCGGACGTGATCGGATTCCAGCTCAGCAAGCTGGGCGCGGAAAACCTCGAGGTCGAAATCGGCTCGAGTCGAGGCTGCCTTGCTTCGGCACAACATGGGCAGGGCAAGAGCCGCGGAGACGACCAGCGCCAAGCCGGCAAAGACAAGCCAGACGATCATTGCGGATTGTCGTCCAGCAAGCGCTGCACGCGAGCGCGCTCGTCATCGCTGAGCGCCGCGGGCGCGACCGATGCCGTCCTCCGGCGCAGGCTGCGCACCAACCCAAAGATGCCGATGGCCACGATGAGCACGGGGCCCAGCCAGAGCAGCCAGGTCTTGGGCTTGAAGGGTGGGCGCAGCAGCACGAAGTCGCCATACCGCGCAACCACATAATCGCGTACTTCATCGTCGCTAGCGCCGGCCGCCACTTGGTCGCGTACAACCAGACGCAGGTCCTTGGCCAAGTTGGCGTCGGACTCCATGATCGACTGGTTTTGGCAAACCAGGCAGCGCAGCTCCTTTGCTAGCGCTACCGCGCGCGCTTCCAGCGCCGAATCGGGCAAAGGTTTGTCATTCTCGAAAGCCAGGGTCGGCGCCGTCAAGGCAACGAGTGCGATGGCAAGAATCCATCTTATCATTGCGTCAGCCCTATGATCAGCGGTCGGATGCGTTCTTCCACATCCTGCTCCATGATGGGGCCGATATGCTTGTAGTGGATATTACCGTCGGCGCCAACGAAGAAAGTCTCGGGTACGCCATAGACGCCGAGATCGATACCAACGCGACCATCGAGATCGGCGCCGATGCGCGTATAAGGATCGCCGAGCTCGTTGAGCCAAGCGCGCGCATCCTCGGGTGTGTTCTTGTAGGCGATGCCGTAAAGCTTGACGCCGTCCCAGCGGGCAATCTCGGTGAGGATCGGATGCTCGGCCCGGCAGGGGACGCACCAGGAGGCAAAGACGTTGATCACGGTGACGCCCTCGGGTGCCACGTCGCCAGTCGCCAAGCTTTGTGCCGCCCCATCGAGCGCCGGCAGGTCGAAACTCGGCAGCGGCTTGCCTATCAGCGCACTCGGCACCTTCGAAGGATCGCTAGTCAGGCCCCAGCCGAGCAGGGCGGCCATGACAGCGAAGATTGCCGCGGGCACGATGTATATCGGGGACGGCATGGTATTACGCCGCGACGGCAGCGCGGGTTCGGCGCGGCGCACCGATGCGATGACGCCGGTCGGACAGTGACACCATTCCACCTACGGCCATGACTATGGTACCGATCCATAGCCAGGCAACCAGCGGATTGTAGTAAATGCGTGTGGCCCAACCGCCCTTGCCGTCGGCATCACCCACTACGACGTAGTGGTCGCCGAGCCAGGTGGTGAGGATCGCCGCTTCCGTGGTCGGCATCTGCGAGACAGGATAGACCCGCTTCTCGGGCTGCAGCACAGCAATCACGCGCTCGCCATCAAACACTGTGAATTGCCCGCGCTCGGCGGCGTAGTTCGGCCCCTCAATGATCTCGACGCCGTCGAAGCGGTAGTCATCACCGGCTACGGTGACGGTTTCGCCCGGGCGCATGATCTGGAAGCTTTCCGTTTTCCATGCGCTCGATGCGGTAATGCCAGCGACCACCATGGCGACGCCGAAATGCGCCAGGCTCGTGCCATAGGCCGAGCGCGGAAGATTGACGGCACGACGCAGCGTTTCGCCAATGGACACGCGAAACAGGCGCACCCGCTCGCCCCATTCGACGAGCACCGCCGCGGCGAGCCAAGCGGCCATGCCGGCGCCGAGGATCGCCAGCGGCGGGCCATCACCCGCCAGGATCAGTGCCGCAACGGCAGCGGCGGCAAACGCAAACCAGAGTCTGGCCAGCGCTCCAGCAAGATCCGCCCGCTTCCAAGCCAGCAGTGGCGCGAGACCGGCAAGCACCAGCGTCGGCGTCATCAACGGGATAAACACGGCATCAAAATAAGGCGCACCGACCGAGACCTTACCGGCATCGAGGGCATCGATCACGAGCGGATAGAGCGTGCCCAGCAGCACCGTCGCCGCAGCGGTCGTGAAAAGAAGATTGTTGAGCACTAGGCTGCCCTCTCGGCTGACCGGCGCGAACAACCCACCCGGTGCGAGTTTCGGCGCCCGCAAGCCGTAGAGCATCAGCGAGCCGCCAACCACCACGACCAGAAAGGCGAGGATGAAGATGCCCCGCGTCGGGTCCGTAGCAAAAGCGTGTACCGAGGTCAGCACGCCCGATCGTACCAAAAAGGTGCCTAGCAAGCTGAATGAGAAGGCAACGATGGCGAGCAGCACAGTCCACGACTTGAGCGCGTCGCGCTTTTCGCAGACCAGAGAGGAATGCAGCAGTGCCGTGCCCACCAGCCATGGCATGAAGGAGGCGTTCTCGACCGGGTCCCAGAACCACCAGCCGCCCCAGCCAAGTTCGTAATAGGCCCACCAGCTGCCGAGCCCGATACCGACCGTGAGGAAGCTCCAGGCGGCCAGCGCCCAGGGCCGCACCCAGCGCGCCCAAGTGGCGTCCACGCGGCCTTCGATCAGGGCCGCGATGGCGAAGGCGAAAGTGATCGAGAACCCGACATAGCCAAGATAGAGGAAAGGTGGGTGGAAGGCCAAGCCCGGGTCCTGTAGCAGCGGATTGAGGCCGTTGCCGTCGAGCGGCGGCGGGAAGATCCGCTCGAAGGGATTGGAGGTGAACAACATGAAGGCAAGGAAGCCGAAGGCGATCAACCCCTGCACGGCCAGCACGCGGGCACGCAAGGAGGCCGGCAGATTGCCGGCAAAGGCCGCCACCGCGGCGCCGAACAACGCCAGGATCAGCGCCCAGAGCAGTAGCGAGCCCTCGTGATTGCCCCAGACCCCGGTGATCTTGTAGAGCAGCGGCTTTTCCGAGTGCGAGTTGCTAGCCACCGCCATGACCGAGAAGTCTGAGGTCACATAGGCCTGGGTCAGCGCAGCAAAAGCGCAGGCGATGGCGACGAACTGCACGGCGGCAGCGGGACGTGCCAGCGCCATCAGGCGCAAGTCGCCGCGCGACGCCCCGATCAGCGGCACGGTACCCTGCACAGCCGCCACCACGAAGGCGAGTACCAGCGCAAAATGGCCGGTCTCGACGATCACGGGACTTCCTCCTCCTGCCAATGTCCCGAGTCCTTCAGCGCCTGGGCCACCTCCGGCGGCATGTAGGTCTCGTCGTGGCGGGCTAGGACCTGGAGGGCAACAAAAATGCCGTCGGGCCCGAGACTGCCTTCGGCAACGACACCCTGGCCTTCACGGAAGAGATCCGGCAGTACGCCGATGTATCGCACCGCCAGAGTGGTCGCCATGTCGGTGATGACGAAGGTGGTCGTCAGACCGTCCTCCAGCTTCGTGATGCTGCCCTCCTCGACCAGGCCACCGACTCGGATCGACCGCCCCGGTACCAAGGTCTTCCCAGCAAGCTCGGAGGGGCTGAAGAAAAAGACGATATTGTCCTCGAAGGCGCTCAGCACCAGCGCCACCGCGGCACCGAGCGCCAGCAATCCAACCAGCACCACCATCAAGCGGCGGCGCTTACGCGTCATCTTCTTTGCCCAACTCAGCCCGCAAGGCCGCCAGCTCGGTTTTCGTACGCTTGGCCCGAGCAATAGCGCGCCAGGCCAGCGCGCCAAGCACCATCGACGCGACGCCATAGGCGGGCCAGACGAAACGGGCAAAACCGCCCATGTCGAAAAACTCGCTCATTACACTGCTGCCGCCGTGGTTGCCGCGGCCACTTGGGTGCGGCGCAGGGCACGTAATTTAGCCGCTGTCACCTCGGCGCGCATGCCGAGCAGCAGCACCGTGACAAAATAGGTCTTGAAGGCCAAGGCCATAGTCATCAGTGGCCACATCATCTCGGCGGCGATTGAGGGACCGCCGCCGCGCACAACACTGGCCGGCTGGTGCAGCGTGTTCCACCAATCGACCGAGAAATGGATGATCGGCAGGTTGATGACCCCGACCAGTGCCAGGATGGCTGCCGCCCGCGCGCCCTTGGTGGCGTCGTCGAACGCATCCGCCAGGGCCATATGACCGAGATAGAGGAAGAAGAGGATCAAGACCGATGTCAGGCGCGCGTCCCAGACCCACCAGGTGCCCCACATGGGTTGGCCCCAAAGCGAGCCCGTGACCAGCGCGACGAAGGTGAAGCCGGCTCCGATCGGTGAGGCGACGCGGGCCGCCATATCGGCCAGCGGGTGGCGCCAGATCAACCCGACAGCGCTCGCCGCCGCCATCACCCCATAGACGAACAGCGCCATCCAAGCCGCAGGCACATGCACATACATGATGCGTACCGTCTCGCCCTGCTGGTAGTCAGCGGGCGAGGCAAACAGGGCGAGATAGATCCCCGCCACCAGGGTCAGCAGCGTAATGCCCACGGCCCAGGGTAGGAGAATTGCTGATAACCTCATAAAACGTGCGGGATTGGCGAACCTGTGGAGGATAGAGGCCATGCGCTTTCCTATCGCTATTCCGCTGCCAACCGCAAGCCGGCGGCAGCGGCAAAGGGCGCCAGCACCAAGGCAACCAGCAGCGCCGCGGCGAGAATCATGAGCTGACCCGAGACCGAAGCACCGGCGACGGCGCCGTCGACCGCGCCCACCCCGAATATCAGCACGGGGATGACCAACGGTAAGACCAGCAGCGGTACCAATGTGCCGCCGCGGCGCACGCCGACTGTGAGTGCTGCGCCGATGGCCCCCACCAGGCTCAGTGTCGGCGTGCCGAGCGCCATGGCGAGTACGAGCGTCGCGAAGCCCTCCCAGGGCAAGTTCATCAAAATTGCGAGAACGGGCGCGCAAACGATCAGTGGTAGGCCGGTGACGAGCCAGTGAGCACAGCATTTGGCCAGCACTATGGCTTCCAGCGACAGGGGTGAGGCCATCAGCAGGTCGAGACTGCCGTCGTCGTGATCGGGCAGAAAAAGCCGGTCGAGCGAGAGCATGGCGGCGAGCAGGGCAGCGACCCAGATAGTGCCGGCGGCGATGCGAGAGAGCACGGCGAGATCGGGACCGACGCCGAGGGGGAATAGCACGATGGCCAGCACAAAAAAGATCAGTACTGCGACTATCTCGCTGGCACGCCGCCAGGCAAGCGCCAGGTCGCGGCGGATGAGGGAGAATATAGCGCTCATCCCAGCACCAAGTTGGTCGCGTCATCGAGACCGAGCTCGATATGGGTGGCAGCGATGATCATGCCGCCGCCGGCGCGGTGCTCGGCCATCAGCGCAGCAAAGCTCTCGGTGGCGTCAGCATCAAGTCCAACGCTCGGTTCGTCAAGCAGCCACAGCGTGCGCGGCGCGGCGACCAGGCGCGCAAGTCCGGTACGCCGCCTTTGTCCGGCAGAGAGAAAGCGTGCCGGCACCTCCGCCAGCGGGGCGATGGCGAAGCGCGCCAACGCATCCGACACACGCGCCGTACCAGCGCCCGCTATCTCGGCCCAGAAGGAGATGTTCTCGCGCACCGTGAGCAGCGGCTTTACGGCGTCCGCATGGCCGGCGAAGGCGAAGACGACGCGCCAAGCCTCGCGATCGTCGTCCACATCCTCGCCGTTCCATGTCAGCGTTCCCGCCTCGCGCCGCAGCAAGCCCGCGAGAAGGCGCAGCAGACTCGACTTGCCACTGCCGTTCGGCCCGCGCAGCACCAGCGCCTCACCCGACCCGAGCGAGAAGCCAAGGCCGGCGAACACCAGCCTCTCTCCCCGCCAGCAGGCGAGATCCTTTGCGCTGAGTCGGTTCGTCACGATAAGCAATTCTCCCTTGCGTGGGGACTTATCACCTTGGACATTTCCCTCCAAGCCAGATAAGGAGGCGGAGATGAACGAAGACACTTTCAACATGAGCATCCGCAAGTTTCTCAAGACCGTCGGTGTCACCAGCCAGCGGGAGATCGAGCAGACGGTGCGCCAGGCGATTGCAGACGGGCGTTTGCAGGGCAACGAGACATTGGCGATCACGGCGCGCGTTAGCATCGGCGACGTAGCGCTGGAAACCGAGATTCCCGGCAAGATCTCGCTGGATTAGGGAGCGGACGTGATATGCGCGAAAACCGGGTTCAGTCGATCTGGGCCGGTGGCGGTGCCGTGGTCAACGGCTGGCTGGCGATCCCCAACACCTTCAGCGCGGAGACCATGGCCAACACGCCCTATGACAGCGTGACCGTGGATACCCAGCACGGCATGGTCGACTTTCCCGACGCAGTGGCCATGTTCGGCGCCATGTCGGCCTATGCGCCGACACCGTTCGCGCGCGTGCCGTGGAACGACCCGGCGGCGATTATGAAGCTGCTCGATGCCGGCGCCTACGGTATCATCTGCCCAATGATTAACACGGTCGAGGAATGCGAGCGTTTCGTCGGCGCCTGCCGCTATGCGCCGACCGGCTATCGCAGCTTCGGTCCCGCTCGTGGCCTACTCTACGGCGGCTCGGACTACGCGGCCGAGGCCAACTCCACCATCACCACCATGGCCATGATAGAAACCGAGCAAGCAGTCGCCAATCTCGACGAGATTCTGGCCGTCGACGGCCTCGACGGCATCTATGTCGGACCCAACGATCTCGCCATCAGCCTCGGCAACCCGCCCAACCCGGAGCCGACAGCGCCAAATGTGGTGAAGGCGGTCGAAACCATCGTCAAGGTGGCACGCGATCGAGGCCTCGGCGCCGGCATCCATTGCCCCTCGGGCGCCTCGGCCCGCGACAAGATCGAGAAGGGCTTTAATTTTGTCACCATCGCCAACGATGCACGCCTGTTGGCACAAGCCTCGATGACCGAGATCAAGCTCGCGCGGGGCGATAACGCGTAACGCTGAGTGGGCCGTGCCATTGCAACCATGGTACGGCCCGTAGAGCGCTATGACCGCTTGAGCGAACTCGCCAACTGCAACAGGGACGTGAACTAGGCGCGGTAGCCCTAAGGATCGACACCGCGGGCCTAGCTCGCGAGGCCGAATAGCCTATCGTAGCTATGGTCACCAATAACCTGATTGCCCCGCAGCATAAGACCAAAGGCCATCGGACAGACCCTAGTGGCTCGAACTTGACATATGGTACCCATAGGATGGCGGGGCGGCGCCAGACGCGATCCTATGGGTACCATATGTCAAGTTTGGACCACTAGGGAGAGACCCATGCGCACTATCTCGTTGCCGAGCCTTGGCGGCTAGCTCGATCGCTGACATCGAGCGTCATAAGGTGGTCGGTGTGATGGGCTCAGGCAGCGAGCCCCATGCGGCACGCGCCCAGGCACTAGGCGCCTGGCTGGCCACGGCGGGCTACCACCTGTTGACGGGCGGCGGTGGTGGTGTGATGGCAAGCGTCTCACGCGCCTTCGCCGAGACCGAGGGCCGCGCCGGGTCGGTCATCGGCGTCCTACCAGCCGCAGCGGACTCGCCACAAGACGCCCCGACAGGCTATCCCAACCCCTGGATCGAGATCGCCATCCACACCCACCTGCCGGCGCGGGGTGACGACGGCGAGGAGGCGCTGTCGCGCAGCCACATCAACATCCTCAGTGCCGAAGCCGTGGTGGCCCTGCCGGGCGGTGCCGGCACCCTCAGCGAGGTGAAATTGGCGCTTGCCTACGGCCGGCCAATCGTGGCCCATATGAGCGACGCTGCCGAGTTGCCCGGGTTGCCGGACGCAGTTCCTGTCGCGCCACACCTCGACGATGTTCGCGCCTTTATCGAGACCGCCCTGTGCTGACCCGCCTTTATACTTCCGTCATGGACCTTGCCGGCCGGCGCGGTGCACTGCGCTGGCTGGCCGGGATCTCCTTCATTGAAAGCTCGATCTTCCCGATCCCGCCGGACGTGATGCTAATTCCAATGATCCTGGCCGACCGCCGCCGTGCCTTTGTCATTGCCGGCGTCTGCACCATCGCCTCGGTGCTGGGCGGGCTTGCCGGTTATGCCATCGGCGCACTGCTCTGGGAAGCGCTCGGCGCACCACTGGTCAACTTCTACGGCTACGAACACAAGATGGCGCGCTTCGCCGAGGCCTATAACGAGTGGGGCGCCTGGCTTGTCTTCACCTTTGGCATTACCCCCTTCCCCTACAAGGTGATCACCATTGCCAGCGGCTTCACCGAGCTCAACCTGCTGACCTTCACGATTGCATCGTTGCTGGCACGGGGCTTGCGGTTCTATGCGGTCGCCGGGCTGCTCTATTGGTTCGGTGAGCCCATCCGCGGCTTCATCGAGCGCAATCTCGGCCTGCTGACGATCGTTTTCGTGGTTGGTCTGTTCGGCGGCTTCCTAGCCATCAAGCTATGGTTCTGAATCCTACCATGTCCGCAATTAGTGCGCCGCGGTCCGGGGCATGATAAAGGGCGGCTGTGGTACAGCTTTCGATCCGCTCCGTGACGACTGTGGCGGCAACCCCGTGGCTGGCGCTCGCGGCCGCGGCCGCGGCCAGTGCAATGATGCTGCTCGTTGCCTTCTTTTTCCAGTTCGTCCTCGACCTGTTTCCCTGCCGGCTCTGTCTCTATCAGCGCTATCCCTATGCCATCGTGGTCGTTGTCGGCATTCTCGGCGCGCTGTTGTTGCGCCGGGCCGGCGCCCCCAGCGCGCTCGCCATGCTGCTGGCTGCGGCCTGCGCGCTACTCTTCGCCGTCGACGCCAGCATCGCGGCCTTTCATGTAGGCGTCGAGCAGGGCTGGTGGATGGGAACTGAATCCTGCGTCGGCGGCGATGTTGACATCGACGATATCGATGCCCTGCGCGAAGCCGTCCTGACGGCGCCCGCCGTGCGCTGCGACGATGTTACCTGGTCGCTGCTTGGCATATCGATGGCAGGCTGGAACTTCCTCGTGGCGACCGGCCTGGCGCTGGCCGGCATAGCCACACTGCTATCGTGGCGACGGGCATGAGCGAGACGGCGGAGAAGCGCCTGCCGGGCGATCTGGACCGCGCGGCACTGGTGGCGCGCATGCTGCGCGTCGACCATGCCGGTGAGCAGGGCGCCAAGCGCATCTATGACGGCCAGCTCGCGGTGCTCGGTCACACCATCGCCGGCCCCATCATAAGGCGCATGGCCGAGCAGGAGCACGAGCATCTGGCGGCCATCGACCAATTGCTGGCCGAGCGCCAAGTTCGGCCCACGGTGTTGTCGCCGGTCTGGCATGTCGCAGGATTCGCCCTTGGCGCGGCTAGCGCATTACTCGGCACCCGCGCAGCTATGGCCTGCACGGTGGCGGTGGAGGACACCATCGAGGCCCATTACCAGAACCAGATCAATGCCCTGGGCGACGACGAGGCGGACTTGCGCGAAAAGGTGACAAAGTTCCGCGACGATGAGCTCGAGCATCGCGACACGGGCCTCGCGCACGGCGCCGAAGAGGCGCCCGGGCACGCCCTACTCGACCGCAGCGTGCGCGCCGGCACGCGCCTCGCCATCTGGCTTTCCGAGCGTATTTAAGCTCTTGATTCGGGCCGGCGCATCGGGAACCCTAGGCGCACGATGCGACGCGCCCATGGCGGACCTTACGGGGACAACGCGAGCGGCCGGCTGACGGCCGTCCTAGGCCCCACCAATACCGGCAAGACCCATCTCGCGGTCGAGCGCATGCTCGGCCACCGTACAGGCATGATCGGCTGTCCGCTGCGCCTCTTGGCGCGAGAGATCTACGACCGCACGGTGGCGGTACGGGGCAGCGGTCAGGTGGCGCTGATCACGGGTGAGGAGCGGGTCGTGCCCGAGCGCCCGCACTATTGGGTCTGCACTGTCGAATCGATGCCGCTCGATCAGCGCGTTGAGTTCCTCGCCGTCGACGAGATCCAACTCGCCGCCGACCCTGAGCGCGGTCACGTCTTCACCGACCGCATACTGCGCGCACGCGGGCTCTCGGAGACCATGTTCCTCGGTGCCGGCACTATGGCACCGCTGCTCTCGCGCCTAGTGTCGGGCCTCGAGTTCATCAACCGACCACGCTTCTCGACGCTGAGCCACACCGGCGCGCACAAGATCATGCGCCTCCCCCGGCGCAGCGCCGTGGTCGCCTTCTCGGTCTCCGAGGTCTATCGCATCGCCGAGTTGCTGCGCCGCTTCCGCGGCGGCGCTGCCGTCGTCATGGGGGCCCTCAGCCCACGCACGCGCAACGCTCAGGTGGCGCTCTACCAAGCCGGCGAAGTCGATTATCTGGTCGCCACCGATGCCATTGGCATGGGGCTCAACCTAGCGCTCGATCACGTCGCCTTCGCCGGCGCAAGCAAGTACGACGGCCGCGAGGCACGCGAGCTCAGCCCCGCAGAAGTGGCGCAAATTGCTGGGCGCGCCGGCCGCCATACCCGCCACGGCACTTTCGGCACCACGCTGAACGCGCCGGCCTTCGAGCCGGAAGTGGTGAGCGCCGTCGAGGACCATCTATTCAAGCCTGTGCGCACTTTGTTCTGGCGCAATGCTGACCTTGACCTTTCCTCGCTTCCCGCACTCCTTCGCAGCCTCGAGGCGCCGCCGCCTG
>MPMB02211470.1_pt1 | contig 18548 bp, 16 predicted proteins | sample 1617371 | NCBI WGS metagenome assembly MPMB02 (sample SAMN05944808, study PRJNA350692) | marine metagenome | biome: marine; feature: ODZ; material: water; isolation source: 300 m water sample filtered on 0.2 um supor filter | place: Pacific Ocean | collected 2012-04-08 | depth 300m m
ATTAAATATGGAAAAATCAATTCCTCTTTTTCATAAGAAAATAATTAAGAAGAAGACTTCAAGTGCAGAGCAGAGAAAGGCAAAACACAAGAAAAGTACTAAGGCAGAACTCAAGAAAGAATTCTTAAACCATTGCAGTAAAGCCACAGAACACATCCAGATAATCAACCGCATTTCAATGGTAAACGAAAAAATAACCCACCTGAACACAGCCATAACGCACCTGGAAAAATGCCTAGCCCACAGACCTGGTAACCACTTGCTCCGCAACCAAATGAAAATATGCAGAAATGAACTTGTTTCACTGAAAGAAACTGGAAAGCGTTCAGCCGATAATACAGTTGAGATATTGTTTACGGCAGATTTGTTTTAGCTGGAGAAAAAAATACTGCGGGAAGAGATTAAGGTATTGTACAATTCCTGAATTCCTAAATTCTTAAATCCATCAGCACCCCATACCTCAAGCCCCTTGAGCTTATACTGCAGATTGGAAATCTCAATTTTCCCATTGTTCTCCACATAATCATCGCCCCTGCCAGTAAGACATCCGCACGTTTTGGTTCGATGCCTACCTGCTCACGCCTTTCAGCGACGGTCATTGCCTTCAGGTCTTCAACCATTTGTTGCAAATTTTCCTCAGACAACTGCACTTTTTCTACTTCGGCAGCATTAAACGTCTCTTGCTCCAGATGCCACGAAGCGAGTGTAGTTGCAGTACCGGCTACGGCAAGCATTTGTATATCTACCGGAATAGAACTGCGCCAACCCGCGAGTTCTTTCAGCCTATTATCTATTTTATCAAGACATTTTATAAATTCTTCATCAGTTACTGGATCTGATCCCAGATACCTTTCCGTAAAACGTACAGACCCTAAACCCACACTTCGATCCTCTTTTGCCGTCACAAACTCGGTACTTCCGCCCCCTACATCTACCACAGCATAGTGAGATGGATCCATACCGGGAAGCAGAGAACCTATAAAGCTCAGGCGGCCCTCATCTTTCCCAGAAAGAACTTTAAACCTGAAGCCACACTCTTCCACTGCCTTATCAAAAAAAGCTTCCCCGTTCGAAGCATCCCTTGCATGACTTGTTGCCACGCATACTACATCACCAGGTGATATTCCCGCTTCAGAGATTATACTCTTATATTCGGCTAAGCACATAAGTGTTCGCTCTATTGCCTCAGGATGAAGGCTTCGTGTCTGATCCACACCTTCTCCCAGACGAATAATCCCGGCATAATCACCTAACACCTTCTTAATCTGTCCCGACTCAACCTCCGCCAGAAGCAAAAGACAGGTATTCGTTCCTAAATCGATGGATGCCCTAATCATTTAATTCCCTTCTACTCCCTATGGCAGCCCGGACCCAACCAGAAGTATAACATTTATCTGAAGACGTCCTCATTTTATCTCCTAAATAGAATTTGTTATGCATAAGAAATCAGAGACTATGCATATATTATATATTCCAAAAGTCTTTTCCAGAGTTTTTATTTACAACTTCTGATTCTATTTCTGAAGTACTTTATTTCATTATGCAGGTTATAATGTCGTCCCATGGCAAACTATACCTTTTGACATTGTGTCTTCAATAATTTTCAGTGGCAATATTACATTTGACATTCTGTCATATGTGTGTCATATTAAGATTATATTACAAATAAACATATAATTAATAAATCCTATATCTATACTTTTTTATTTTGAAAAAAAAGAAACTAAGGAGGAAATATTATGTCTTTAAAAGCTGGTACGTATAGTTTAAATAGCAATTCAGGGAAAGTGTCTGCCTATACTTTTAAGTCAGGTCTGCTTAGTAAATTAGCACACGATTTATTGATTGATGTGACTGATTTCACGGTTAATATAGACGTGCCTGAGGACGGTTTTACTTCCGGAAGTCTGGGACTGGAGATACAGGCAAATTCTCTAAAGGTAGTTTGTGCTATGAAGAATGGAGAACGTCAACCGGACACTTTAAAAGAAAAGGATATCGCAGACATTGAAGCAGATATGGCCAAGAAGGTTTTGCATCCGGACAAATATCCTACTGCCAATTTCAGCTCTAAATCCATTCAGGAAAAAGAAGGTGGCTATCACATAAGCGGAGAATTAAGTTTGCACGGTGTTACTAAAACTGTAGATTTTGATATAGATACCAGCGGTGGTGGTTTAAAAGGAAGATTTACCATAATCCAGACAGATTATAAAATAAAACCTTTCAAGGCTATGATGGGCACTTTGAAGATAAAAGATGAGATGGATATCGGCTTTGATTTGGCTTTAAGCTAAATGTGGATATTATTTTACAAATGCTTTTTGTTTCCAGAAGATATTACTGCTCCATAGCAGGGCGATAGCAATACTGAAATCCAATATAGCCACGCCTATCAGGAAGTAGTAGTTGCCGTGTGCCAGGCTGGACAGGGTCGCACCAGTCGCAATCATGGCGGCTAAGAACACAAAGAACCAGGGTCTGAAGATTTGCCAGACCTTTGGCTGATCAAGGGAACGTATTCTGGCTAGATTATTCTGGCAGCTTTTACTGAAAATAAATTTCCCTTTTAAACTGCCAAAACACGGTCCGGCAACAATGGCAATCCAGATCCAGTACATCTCCGATCTCAGAATATGCGCTTCAAGCAGTAGAGTGCTTCCCTTTATTAGCAATACTATGCCACCAACATGCCATACCAGGGCGGCCAGGATATTGAGTGTGCGGGTAGATACGGTTAACATTGGTGATTAAAATATTTATGCCTGGCCTGACATAGCGCCGTACTTCTACGACACTATGTCGCCTCTGATTGGATATTAATATCCTGTCCTGCGCTTTGGACGCTCTTCTTTGGGACGTGCTTGATTGACCTTAATATTTCTGCCTTTTAGTTCACTTTCATTCAAGGCCTTTATAGCTTCTTCAGCCTCAGCTTGATTTGGCATTTCTATAAAACCAAACCCTTTTGATTGCCCGGAATGTTTGTCTTTTATGATTGATACACTTGATATTTCGCCATGTGGTGAAAAAAGATCCTTAACTTCATCATCCGTAATCTCATAAGAAAGGTTTCCTACATATATATTCATTTCTGCTCCTATAAGCCTTGTGTATTGATCATGTAAACATTACCGTATAACCAACACACGTATTATGCGATAATGGCCTGTTAATGGCGGTTCTTTTTAGATCCTTAATGTTTGTTCCTGCGTGCCGGTAACCCGCTTATTCCGTACGATCAGTAATCTCTATAAGGTGATATCCGAAATCGGTTTTTACAGGACCATGCACCTTTCCAACTTCCTCATTGAAAACTACCTGATCAAATTCACTCACCATTTGTCCGGGACTGAACTCTCCTAAAGCTCCTCCCTGCTGACCCGAAGGACATGTTGAGTGCTCCTTTGCTACATCAGCAAAGTCTGTCCCATTGTCAATTTGCTCTTTTAACTTTTCACACTCCTCCTGACTGGATACCAGTATATGGCGTGCTTTGGCTGTCGCCATTTCTCCATTCTTTCTAAAAAATTAAGACTACCGTAATTTACTTTAATAAGTGTTTGATTCTACCCTTTGTAATCCTCTTGTCAATTGATTTCCGTACAATCCTTAAACCACACTCTCTATAAAATGTAATTTACAGTAAATTTTTCAATACCGGCTTAAGTACGGTCTTTATAACCGACAATGAAATAATCCCGGCAAAAACAACAACATTCGTCAAGGGGCTCCACTCATTAAGAATGAGTCCCAATGCTAAACCTGCAGCGGGAGGATGCGCTGTACCCGTAATTACCATCACAAATATCGCCAATCCTACAGCCATTGCACCAAACACTACGTGTGGGGATTCATGGATAAAGGGTACCCATGTCATTAATGACCATAAAGATAAATAGTGACATAGACAACCCGCAACTATACCGACTATATACCCACCTATCATAATCCTCGGCTTTGATACCTCTGCCTTAGGCATTGTGAATGCTATAAAGGTACTTAATCCCAAAGCAGCAATTATGACGGCTTTCGTCACGACATCAAGCACCATCATCACAATGAAAACTGATATAGGTGCAAGTGCGCATTGAAAGATATCTCCTATTATATTTTTCCTGAATTTTTCATCTAATATTCTCACAACTATATCTCCCCACTTTTAGTCATTATTATTGACATTGGAAACCATACATTTATTTGTATTAAACTACAAACATATATTTCTTCCGGAATAGTTCTCAGGAACCCGTACTCTGGTAATGGTTAACACCCACTTTCCATGTGAAGGCTGATACAATAAACACAATAATGCCTGCAATTGGAGTCCCCATTTCTAATGCCGGGTGCAGGAGGCCCTCTCCCGAACGATCTAAAAAGAAATGTGCCGGGTAAAAGTTGATAAATGCTATCGGGAAAATAAATGTCAAGAAAAACTGCATCCCTATGTTATAAATACTTACCGGATAGTTAATAAACTCTTTGCTTGAAAATATTACAGTATGAACCAGAGACCGGTTTCTTAATGTCCAGAAAGCGACTGCAGTCACCATCAGGCGTATGCCGCCGGCAATTAAAACTCCTCCACCAACAATTACAGGAAACAGCAGAGTCTTTCTAAGCGTCCACTCTATACCGGCAAGGTGTGTACCAAAATACAGGGCAGTGAAACCGATTATAAGATGTGCAGCCGTCGACACCTCGAATTTGGAAAAGATAACCTGTCCTAAGGGGCTGAGCGGCCTTACCAAAACTCTGTCAAACTCGCCGTCCACAACCATCTTGTCGAAATTAATCAGTTGGGAGAAAATCAGATTTGTAAGCCCGTATGCAAATGCATGTAGGGAGTATAAGAAAACCATTTCACCCATCGTCCATCCCTTTATTTGATGAAAGCGGTTCAGGAGTACAAAAAGTAAACCAATCTGCCCGATATAAAAAGTCATGATGGCAAATATATAGAACAGAAAACTTGCCTTATACTCCATCCTTGCTTTGATGGATGTTGCAAACAGTGTAAGGTAAATCCTGATTGTCTCCATTTATCCTCCCTGTATAACCAATTTTTTCTTACCGGCACTCCACATAAGACTACAAATAACGCCCATTATCAGTATCCACATTAATTGTGAGATTATTATTGAAGAAACTTCTGCCATCGGAACCCGTCCTGTCAGGATAACAGTCGGAAAATAAAGCATATACTGAAACGGAAGAACATTAACCAATGGTTTCAAGAATTCCGGGAAGAAATCTATAGGCACTATTCCTCCGGAAAAAAAGGTAAACAATGCATATTTAAAGAGCATGAACGGAAAAATTTCTACGAACCAGAAAGCAAGCAACCCCGCAGCGAAGTTAAGCATGGAGATTAATATATATCCGGCAATAAATGAGAAAAGAAACGCTAATAATCTTACAGGTTCAAACGGAATAGAGATATCAAAAAGGAAAATGGATATTATGACGATAGGAAAAGTCCTGGCCATTATGTGAAAGAGGGAATGACCGACATTCTCAGCAAGGTTCATAAAGAAAAATGATGTCGGCCTTATAAGCTCCATTGCGATAGAACCATCCATAACCTTCCTGTAGATAATGGAATCATCCACCGTAAAGGATATCCTCATTGCCATTACCAGGACAGCATAAGTTATAATGGCAGTTAATGTAAAACCATTATGCACCGTAGTATCGAACTGTGAATACAATGCTTTCCACAGGGAAGTAAAAATAAACACATATAGAAAACCATTCACTATGCCAACAAAGCAATCAAATCTATACGTAACCTGCTTCTGGAAAGATATAGATACGAATTTAAAGAAAAGTTCTGGATTCATCTCATTCAGTAAATGATTTGCTCGAAGGCGTCGACAATTTTATACGATTATCATAAATGTTTCTGATAATACTTTCTACCGATGGCTCTTTTACGGATATATCCTTTATCTTATAATGAGAAGCAATGGTGCCTATAACCTCTCCAATACCTGAACTGTCGCTATCAAACGTCAGCCATTTCTTACACCCCTGCTCCTGCACAACAGTGACTCCGGGTATTCCCTGCATAACACAATCATCTTCGTAGAATTCTACCTCTATTACTTTCTCATGGACAAACTTTTGTTTCAAAAACTCGGTTTCACCGTCAAATATAATCTTTCCCTCTTCAAGTATGATAAGCCGTTTGCAAAGTTGTTCAATATCGTTCATGTCATGAGTAGTAAGAATAATGGTAGTTCCCTCTGTTCTGTTAATTTCCGAGAGGAAATTTCTTACAGATTGTTTTGCCAGCACATCCAGGCCGATTGTAGGCTCGTCCAGAAAGAGTACTGGAGGGTTGTGAATAAGAGACGCAGCAATATCACATCTCATCCTCTGGCCTAAAGACAGCTTTCTTACCGGCATCTCCAGAAGAGGCCTGAGACCAAGCGCCTTTTCCAGCTTTGCCATTTGACGATCAAAGTCCAATCCGGACACACGGAATATTACCCTCAGCAAATCGAATGACTCACGAACAGGAAGATCCCACCAAAGCTGTGTTCTCTGTCCAAATACCACACCAATCTTCGCTGCGTTCTTTTTTCGGTCCTTATAAGGGACAATTCCATTTACCTCTGCCGTTCCGGAGGTTGGCACAAGTATCCCCGTCAGCATCTTTATGGTAGTCGATTTGCCGGCGCCATTTTCACCAACATATCCTACAAATTCCCCACGTCTTATCTTAAAGTCAATATCATTCACTGCCGTTATGACCTTGTGTCTTCTATGAAAAAGCGCCTGAAGTTTACCTAAGAAACCTTTACCAGATGAGCTTACTTTGAACTCTTTCCTTAGATCTTTGACTTCGATTGCGATATTATCCTGCAGCATGTTTTTATATCCTTTTTTCTATAATCAGGTTATCATAATCGTCTATATTACAGATATACTCCTGTGCAAGAAAGGTTGTGGAGGTATCCTCAACTATCAGTGCAGGCCCACTAATCCTTGAACGTTTCTGTACTCTGTTTCGATCAAAGACATCCGCCTTTAACCATTTTCCCCCGAAAAAACACTTCGTCTTTTTGCCAATCGACTGCTCCTTTGACAAAGAACCTTTCGGCCTTTTCTCCATCACAGGTTTTCTCGTCTTCCCGGTTACCCTTACCCTGATATTTACTACTTCTATAGAATAATCGCTCTTTGCATAACCATACGACCGCTTATGGAGTTTATGAAAATCATCGATAAAACTCTTTTTAAATGGCAGATTTAGTTCGTGAGCCTGCCCCATGTATCTCATATCTACGGAATTTTCTATTTTAATCCTGTTCTTACCTATGCCCTCTGAAAGAACATCCTTCATACCTTTTGATTCTAACGAATTAAACAATTTCACAAGTTCCCTGTATCCGCTTTCTTTTACTTTTAACAGTACGCTCCTTGAGTAGTCTTTAACAATATCCGCAACCGTCATACCCAATGCAGACAGCACTCCGGCATTCTTAGGTACAAGAACCTTCTTCATTGAAAGACGACCTGCCAACTCACATGCATGAAGTCCTCCCGCGCCACCAAAAGAGACCAGTGCATAATCTCTTACATCAAATCCTTTCTCAACTGAAATTACCTTTATGGCCCTTTCCATGTTCGCATTTGCAACATTTATAATCCCTTCCGCAGCCCTTATGGAAGTCATACCCAATTTCTTTGCAAGGACTTTCATAAATTTGGACACCATGTCGGTTTTAAGTCTCATCCTTCCGCCAAGAAAATGTTCAGGGCTGATTCTTCCCAGAAACAGATTAGCATCAGTAACTGTTATTTTCTTCCCCTTGCCATAGCAGACAGGTCCCGGATCTGCACCTGCACTCTGCGGCCCTACCCTGAGAGCACCGCCGGGATCAACGTATGCGAGAGACCCGCCTCCTGCTCCTACTGTATTCATGTCAATAACAGGTATCTTTATGGGCATACCGCTGACAACTGTCTGTGTAGTAAGACGAATATCACCATCACATAGAGAAACATCTGTAGATGTTCCGCCCATGTCAAATGATATAATCTTCTTTATACCAGTAAGCTTTGCTATTTCTGACGCCCCGATTACACCCCCTGCAGGGCCTGAAAGAATGCAGTTAACGGCCTTTCCTTTTGCATTCCCGGTAGAAATACTACCACCATTGGACTGCATTATACTTATATTGTTTGTCCCCAGACCGTCTTCCAGCGAGGTTATATATCTTGACATAACGGGAGAAACGTATGCATTAACTACAGTAGTACTAAACCTCTCGTATTCACGATATTCAGGTAATATCCTACAGGAAGCTGAGACATGTATCCCTGATTGCTGCAGCTCATTCATCACAGCCTCTTCATTTGCAGGGTTTTTGTAAGAAAAAAGAAAACACACTGCTGCAGACTCTATCCCCTGCCTTTTTAATTTAGTACTAATCTTCTTTAAATCACTCTTCTTTACTCCAGACACAACTTCACCCGTTGCTGTAACCCTCTCCTTTACTCCCCATTTGAGTACTTGCGGTACCAGAGGTGATTCACGGCAAATAAAGAGGTCGTAAAGCGAACTTCTTGCCTGTCGGCCAATTTCAATCACGTCCTCATGCCCACTCGTGGTAATCAAGGCAACCTTTGCTCCTTTTCTCTCAAGTAGTGTGTTTGTTGCAACGGTAGAACCGTGTATTACACTTGTTTGCTTTTTTGGCACACCAAGGTATCTGATCCCATTAAAGACAGCCTCGGCAGGATTGTGCGGTGTGGATAAAACCTTATGTACCTTTAATTCTTTTCCGTCAAACAGCACAAAATCTGTAAAAGTACCTCCAATATCAACCCCTAAAACTATCAATACTACATCTCCCTACGATTTATTTGAACATAGAAAAGATTTTCTTAAATGTACCGTTTTTAATATTTGAAAGAAGTTTTTCGATACTGATCCTCAGCTTTTCTTCATCGGATGTCTTTATGGTTATCCTGATTTCATCTCCCTCAAAATACCTAGAGTGGTTAACGCGAACATCATTATCCAGCCCCAGTTCCCTGCAGAAATTATCAAACTCGTCCTCCTTCTTACTAATGACAGGATAACGCATCGTCTTTATTAACCTATAGATACTCTCTCCTCTTTGCCTCTTATTGGATTTATTGTCTGAGATAATATGAGTGATTTCTTTTGAAGATAACAATTCAACCATTCCCGTTTGTTTTATCTGCTTAAGGTCGAGCAGGCTTCTAATTGTTTCTTTCGCCTCATTAACGTTAGTACTTGCTTCTCTAAAGAGAACTCTCCACACAATATCCCTCTCAATACCATCAAGTGTAATAAGCAGAAAGGTTTTTTCCGGTTCCAGTTCATCATCGGCTACAGATTCCTTTATTTCAGTATCAAGGGTTAAAATGTCAATATATTTATCTATAATGTTCTTATTAGGTGGGACGCCAAGGAGTGGAGCTATTTCAGATATCAATCTATCGCAAGAATAACCTATCTCCAGAAACTTCTTTAAAACGACTGCCTTTTCAATTTCATTAAACCCTCTTGAAGATAAATTATCATGAAGGGATAACAACATTATCTCTTCGTCATTTATCCCCTCTACAACCTTTGCTTCAATACTCTCGTACCCCAATTTCTGACAAACCTTGATACGCTGATAACCGCATACAATAGTATATACTCCATCGGCATCCCGGTTTTTCATTAATGTTACCGGATTAATTAATCCCACATCTTTTATCGAATTCACTAATGCATTCGAATCGTGTCGATAATTAAACAGATACCTGTCGTGATCTTCTGAAGACAAGTCTATATTATTTAGAGAAACCTGAATTATTTTCATTTTACTGTTGATGATGAATAATGGATCACATTCCAACGAAGCTTCTCTTGACAGGAAAAAGCTGTTATAGCACCAGCTGAAGATTAGAAACCGCTTTGACGACAATTCACAATTGCTGTAATCTTTCAAAGAAATCCGGAAATGTCTTCTCAACACACTCAGGATCTTTTATCTTAATCCCTTTAACCCTTAAACCTATGAGGGCAAAGCTCATCGCCATACGATGGTCATTGTATGTTGATATTTCAGCAGAATGTGGAGGTGATGGATTAATCTCCAGGCCGTCCTCAAACTCCCTTACTTCTACACCGACTTCTTTCAGTTCGTTAACAATTGCCGTAATACGGTCTGTCTCCTTGTAGCGGAGGTTGCGAACATTCCTTATGCGCGTATTCCCCTCTGCAAAGACCGCAACAGATGCGAGTGTCTGCACGACATCGGGAGTATCATTCATGTCCACATCTACTCCCCTTAATGCCCCCCCTTCAACTTCCAGCCAGTCCGATGACTTTCTTACACTGCATCCCATCTCGCTCAGAATATCAACAAATTTTGTATCCCCCTGCAGTGAACTTTCACCTAAGCCTTCAACCTTAACCCTGCCACCTGTTATAGCCGCTGCGGCAAAGAAATATGAGGCACCTGATGCGTCAGGCTCTACAATATATTCACAACCTTTATAATTCTGGCCTGACTTAACAGAAAATTCTCTATACGAATCCCTTTCAACATCTACCCCAAACTTGTTCATAACATCTATAGTCATATCTACGTAATTCTTTGAAACAAGGTCATCGATTACTACAATACTTACATCGCCTGATGCATAAGGTGCAGCCAAAAGGATAGCGCTGATATACTGACTGCTGATATCACCCGGTATCTCGATTCTTCCACCCGTTAATCCGTTGGCATTTATCAGAACCGGTGGACATCCTGTACCATCTATTGAAACCACATCAGCGCCAAGCCGGTTTAAGGCATCAATCAATTGCTGTATGGGCCTCTTCCTCATTCGTTCAATACCATCGATCTCATATTGCCCCTTACCAAGAGCCAAGGCCGCCGTCATAAAGCGTACGACCGTTCCTGCATTACCCGCAAATAGTCTCACCCTTTGTACCGGTATCATCCCCTCACAACCATTTACGATTAAGGCATTTTCCTCCGGAACACTCCCGACGTCTATACCAATTTCACCAAGACACGAAATCATAATGCGGGTATCTTCACTCAATAAGGGATTCTTGATTACTGACTCACCTGTAGCAAGGGAAGCCGTCATTAAGGCACGATTAGTGTAACTTTTCGACCCCGGCACCCTGACCGTGGCATTTACTTTATCAACTGATTTTATTTCTATCATTTTATAGTTATCCTCTCACCAAGAGGATTATAGACTGACATCAACTTTTCATCAAGGACAAATGCGCAAACAGTACAATTGAGACGGTAAAGTCAAGGATTAAAAAAGATTAAAAGTATTGACAACGAAAATGATTTATGAGACAAATAGATTTCAAAAAAATTCACTTAATTTCTATTATTTTCTATTTATATTCTAAAAAGGAGTGGTTTGTTGAAAGAGCAAAGTAAATATATTATTGGTACAAGAGGCAGCAAATTGGCCCTAATTCAGGCCAACTGGATAAAGTCGCAACTGGAAGATTTTAACGAGGAAACTGAATTCTCTATCGAAATAATTAAGACAACGGGCGACAACATAACCGACGTGCCCCTGTCAAAGATTGGAAACATAGGGCTGTTCACAAAGGAGCTGGAAAATGCCCTTATTGATAAAAAAGTTGATCTGGTTGTCCACAGCGCTAAAGATATGCCCACAGAAATCCCTGAGCGTCTTGAAATTGGTGCGGTTACAAAACGTGAAGACCCGCACGACGTTCTAATCAGCAAAGATCATGTTTCACTGAAAAACCTTCCTCAAAATGCAAAGCTTGGCACAAGCAGTTTAAGGCGCAGGTCACAAGTCCTTGCCGTCAGGCCTGACCTTGAGACAGTTGATTTAAGAGGTAATCTGGATACCAGATTAAATAAATTAGACTCAGGTGATCTTGATGCAATACTTGTAGCCAGGGCCGGCCTGATCAGGCTTGGCCTTGCTGACAAGGCAAGTGAGATAATACCGTATGACATAATGCTTCCCGCAGTAGGCCAGGGAGCGCTGTGCATAGAGGTTCGGGAAAATGATGAAAAGGTCAAAAGGATAATAAGAAAATTAATTGACTATAATTCCATGTTTGAAGTAAAGGCAGAGAGAGCCCTTCTTGGTAGACTCCAGGGAGGATGCCAGATTCCAATAGGCGCTCACGCAGAAGTCATATATCCATCCAATCTGAAGATGGAAGCGGTTGTGTGTTCGCTCGATGGAACCACCGTCATCAGAGACACTATTGATGGTAAGGTAGATGATTTTTCTACTATGGGGATTGAGCTTGCAAGTAAGCTATTAGGAAGGGGAGGACTACAGATACTGGAAGATATAAGGACAACTCTGGGAGAGGAATAAGTTCAAAGGCTTGCCAGACTACACCAGGTATGGGGTATGGCAAGAACTATAACAACCCTAGATTTCAATGATTAACGGAACTTCATCACAGTCCGGAAATTTGTAACACTTTACACATTCTGACCAGATCTTGTGAGGCAGAAGTTCTTTGTCAACTCGCTTAAAGCCCATACGCTCAAAAAACTCCGGGATATAAGTCAGGACAACCAACCTGTTTATGCCAAGTATTTTTCCTTCTTCAAGGCACTTTTGTATAAGCTGTTTACCGATCCCTCTCTTTTGATAGTCTTCTTCAACCGCTATTGATTTAATCTCTGCCAGATCTTTCCAGAAAATATGTAATGCCGCACATCCTACAACACTGCCGTTCTCGATGTATACATAGTAATCACGAATATTCTCATACAACTCACTCAACGGCCTTGCCAGCATCAGGTCTTTCTGAGCAAAGTGATTTACTAATTTATTCATCTGCTCTGCATCGTTTATGTGTGCGCCTCTTAACATTAGAAATTTACCTCTTTTGTAAAACTAATTCTTTCATGCTATAATGCATGCAACTTGATACCTGTATATTTAGAATCGCATCTTAATATTTTAGTTAATATTTAGCAAATTATTTATATTGAAGGATTAAAGAATTAAGAGATTGAGGAATTTAAGGATTTACGAATGACGATTGACTAATGACTTTTTAACGCACCCGCCTATCAAACTGGCGGGCAGGGAGCTCGCAGAGAAAAACTGAGGTTAAAAACAAAAGACACGAATTTCACGGATTTGCACTAATTCAGGAATTTTATCCGGATACGAATTACATTAATGATCAAACCCATTACAACATTTGAAAATCACGTTTTACGCCCGGCCATCCACACAATAAAGATGGCCTTACTGCTGACGCTGGCCGCACTCTGTATTCTGCCTGCATATGCCCGGGGAGATTTGTTAACCGATGTGGAAACAGAAGCTCTTATGCTTAATAAACAGGACCGATATTCTGAAGCGGTGAGTACCGCTAAAGAATCAGTGAAAATTGCTGAGGATACATTTGGTGCTGATCATCCCAGGTTGGCCAGAGCCATGAGCGTTCTGGGATTGATCTACTTTTCTCAAGAAAAATATTCTGATGCAGAGTCTGTTTACCTGCAAGCGCTGAAAATAGATGAAAATGCGCTTATTAAAGATCATCCGGATCTTGCAACTGATCTTGATAATCTGGCGTTACTCTACCAGGCACAGGGCAGATACGCAGAATGTATACCTCTGTACAAGCGGGTACTGAAGATCAGGGAAAAGGCCTTTGGCCTCGACAAGCCTATTGTTGTAACATCCAGGAACAGGCTGGGATCACTTTATTTCTCACAGAAGATGTATGATGAGGCAATACCCCTCTTCAAACAAACACTGGCTATACAGGAAAAAACATCCGGGCCAGACCGGGACAGTATAGTAGAAACTCTGAATATTCTTGCCCTGGCTTATCACGCTCAAGGCAAATATGATAAGGTAGAGCCTCTTCTCAAAAGGGCGCTGGCAATGAGCGAGAAGAAACATGGACAATTCCATCCTGAATATGCTACTTCCCTCAATAACCTGGCAGGGCTCTATAAAGCACAGGGCAAATATTCCAAATCGCTTCAGCTTTACAAACGTGCACTGGAAATCAGGGAGAGAACCCTCGGGCCGGACCATCCGGATGTTGCTAAATCCCTGAGCAATATGGGAACCCTCTACTTCTCAAAGGCCAGATTTGGCGAGGCTGAACGGCTATATAAAAGGGCGTTGTCAATAAATGAGAAAGCCCTTAAGCCCGGCCACCCTGATATAGCCACACTGCTGAACAACCTTGTTGTACTTTACAATACTCAGGGCAAACGCGCCAGGGCCCAGCACTATCATAAACGCCTGATGTCTACATGGGACAGCGCACTTAAACCTGAATCGTCGGATACCTCACCTGCCACACAGGGCACAACACAAAAAGAGAAACCCTATAGCGGACGCGTCTACGCTTCAAAGTTTTCCCGTTCATTTCATCGGCGAGATTGTGTAGAGCTAACCGGTAAAGAGGAAGAGATAATAGACTTTAAATCCAGGAAACATGCAATGCGGGACGGGGCAATACCATGTAAGATATGTAAACCATGATTCTTGTGATTTTAGATTGAATATTGAAGATTGAGGTAGATGCAGATAAAAGACAGATATAAAAAATTCAACGCTCCCCGGACAAAAAGCGCCGAGGACAAGGAGATCGCAGAGAATGCAAAGGAAAGCCGAAGTGATAAAAGAATATTTATCGGTTAAATATTATGTCTGAGAAACAAACACATGCTGTCACCGGAGCTTATGGATATTCCGGCAAATACATAGCACGGAGATTACTCGGCAAACGTTATCGCGTAATCACCCTGACAAACTCTATGCATCGAAGCAACCCTTTTGGAAAAAAGGTACGGGCATATCCCTTCAATTTTGATAACCCCCATAAATTGACACAATCGCTGAAAGGCGTAAGTGTTCTATACAACACCTATTGGGTCAGATTCAACCACAAGATGTTTGCCCAGGCCGATGCAGTGAGAAACACTATTACACTATTTAATGCTGCAAAGGAGGCAGGAGTAAGAAAGATAGTCCACATCAGCATAACTAATCCATCGGAGGATTCACATTTAGAATACTTCAGAGGAAAGGCAAAATTGGAGGAGGCCTTAATTGACACCGGCCTCTCATACTCGATCATCAGGCCGACAGTACTCTTTGGAAAGGAAGACATTCTTATTAACAACATCGCATGGGCCCTGCATAAACTACCGGTATTCGCAGTGTTTGGAGATGGACAGTATCGCCTTCAACCAATCTACGTTGATGACCTTGCCGAACTAGCAGTTAAACATGGAGAGAAGAAAGTGAACTCCATTATTAATGCAATCGGGCCGGAAACTTTCACTTACAAAGAACTCATTCAAACAATCGGCAGGATTATTGGCAGGAGAAAGCCCATCATCTCTGTACATCCAACATTAGTCTACATCGCAGGAAGGATTATAAGCCTGGTGGTTAATGATGTTCTTGTTACGCGGGAAGAGATCGAAGGGCTTATGTCCAATCTTCTCTGCGTCAGTACACCTCCAACCGGCAAGACGATGCTTACGGGCTGGATAGAAGAACATGCGAAATCTCTTGGCAAGCAATACACCAGCGAGTTGGCAAGAAGGATAGACAGGGAAACTGAATATAAGAGTAATTAGTTGTTAAATAAAATTGGAAGTATCGAATAATGTTGAAACTTGGTAACCTTAAACTTGATGTACCATTTTTTCAGGCGCCTTTGAGCGGGTATTCGGACAGGGCTATGCGAGTGCTTGCCTGCAAGTACGGTGCGCCTCTTACGTATACAGGCGTCATGCTCGACAAGATTGCTCTCTACAGGAAGGCTTTCGACAGCCTGTATGTACGGCCCGGGAAGGATGAAGGCCCGGTCGGTGCCCAGATCCTCGGTTCAGACCCTGAAACGATGGCGGTAGCGGCTGAATCATTTGCGAATATTGGATTCGACCTTATAGACCTGAATTTTGCCTGCCCCGCCCCGAAAGTACTCAGGCGTAACAGTGGAGGATATCTGCTGAAAGAGCCTGAGAAGGCTATCAAGATCCTTCAGTATGTAAGGGATTCCGTTTCGTGCCCTGTCACTATCAAGCTTCGTGCCGGGTTTGACAACAGTCAGGAGTCACTGGATAAGTTCTGGCAGATATGCCAGGGAGCGGTTGCAAAAGGAGTTGATGCGATAATCATCCACGGCAGACCCGTAAAAAAACTGTACCGTGACATCAGCAACTGGAAAATTATATCAGAGGTAAAACGCGAGTTTCCACAGGCAACTATCATTGGCAGCGGTGACCTGATGGACGCCGAGACCGTAGTCAAGCGCCTGAAGACCAGCGGCCTCGATGGAGTGATCATTGCAAGAGGCGCTATCGGTAATCCATGGATTTTCAGAGAGACACGTGCGTTGTGCGGAGGCAAGCCAAAACCGGAAGGCCCCGGCCTGACCGAACAGGGAGAAGTGTACCTGAAGCACTACGAGTTGATAGCAGAAATGCTCCCTATGAAAAAGAGCGTAAGATATTTCCGCAAATTCGCAGTTGGATACAGCAAACATCATCCGGAACGTAAAAAAGTTCAGGCAGATCTAATAGCCGCAAAGACCAGAGAAGAACTTTACGCTGCTGTTAAGGAATGGTACGGTATCGGCTAATACAAGGTATAAGCTGCCTCAACCTGAACAGTATGCTATCAAAATATGTATAGAGTGGAAATCAGGAAAAATGTTGAAACCACACATAAATTGAAAGATTAACCTGCCTTAATTTCAATCTGTCTCTGTTTATATGCTTTTCTTTTGGGAAGTACTATCCTCAATACACCTTCTGCCATCACAGAAGAAATCTTATCTCTATCAATAGTATCGTTGAGGATAAAATGCCTGTGAAAATGACCTTCTCACACTCTCTATAAAGGATCTCATCATCACGATCCCGGTTTCATTACAACTACGTTACTTACAAACTTTGGTAGAGATGGCTGGCGAGAAAAATAGCACCATCATTTCGTTGACAGTGGATATCGTTAATGCCATATCACATATTAAAACCAAAGAGAACGGTAAGTAGCCCACAAGTTCGGTATAAATAAGGGGTCACACCATTTAATTTCAAAGACAGTTACGGACATTGAATTTGGTAAGAAAGTTCATTTATTCACATCCCTTAATTCTATACCTTTGCGTACTCAGCGAGCTCCCTGCCCGCCAGTTTGATAGGCGGTTACGTCCAGAATTCTCTCTGTGATCTTTGTGGCTCTGTGTGAGAAAAATTCAACCGACGTTGTTATATTCCCTTACCCGGAAACGAACGCCCAGTTCTTCGGCTATCTTCCTGCAAGCCTCAACGTCAATTCCCGGCATACCAACTATGGAAACCATTACATCAGGGATATTGTCTTTTGCTTTCCTGATGAAAGAAATTAATGATGGGTACGCTTTCCCATCAAATTCCGAATTACAGAACTCCTGGTATTCTTCCTCAATACTTGTATTAAGGCTGATACAGATTGTGTCTACCAAACCTTTAAGCTCCTCACAAATAGACCTGCCATTAATCAAATCTCCAAGACCATTTGTGTCGAGCCTCACCTTGGCACCTTTATCTTTTAAATATCCGGCAACTGCCGTCAACACGTCCATGCGTTCAGTAGGTTCACCAAAACCGCAGAATACCACTTCATCATAACCTGACGGGTCTCCAATGGCGTCTATCAACTCTTCAACAGTCGGATCTTGAGCCAGGCCGAGATAATGTCCCTTTACGTATGGGGCTGTCTCTCTTGAGCAGAATACACATCTGTTGGAACACCGGCTTGTTATATTCAGGTATAGAGAGTTCCTGATAACGTACGCAATTTCGCCTCTGGTACTAACCTGCCCGATACCAAACAATTTCTTTGCACTGAGAGTAGTAATCCTCTTAATATCTTCGACTGATAATTTATACAGTTCTGCAAGAACCGGAATAGTGTATTGAAGATAGGAAGGTTCGTTGCGTTTACCTCTTTTTGGCTGTGGCGCCAGAAATGGACAGTCTGTTTCCAGGAGCAGCCTTTCAACCGGAACGGCTTTCAGGGCTTCTCTTAAATTATCAGCCTTGGGAAAAGTTACAGGCCCTGCAAATGAAACATGGAATCCAAGTTTCAGGAACTCCTCTGCATCTTCCCCGGTACCAGCGAAACAGTGAACAACGCCCTTTATTTTGCCATTATATTCACGAACGATTTCAAGGCAATCACCGCTTGCTTCACGGTTATGAATTATAACCGGCAGGTTGTGCCTTTGTGCCAATTCTATGTGCCGGTGGAACAGGTGCTTCTGGTCTTCCTGCTTACTGCGGTCACGATAGTAATCAAGCCCTGTCTCGCCAATTGCAACGACCTTGTCTCCGCTTGCCAACGCCTCCAACCCGGACCACTCCTCACCGGAAACCTTCGAGGCCTCATTAGGATGTATGCCTATACTTGCATAAATCTGTTCGTATTGTTTTGCCAGTCCGATAGACTTGGTGCTGGAGGCAACAGTTGTTCCGACGTTGATCATGTATTCAACACCGGCC
>MPMB02186769.1_pt1 | contig 18442 bp, 16 predicted proteins | sample 1617371 | NCBI WGS metagenome assembly MPMB02 (sample SAMN05944808, study PRJNA350692) | marine metagenome | biome: marine; feature: ODZ; material: water; isolation source: 300 m water sample filtered on 0.2 um supor filter | place: Pacific Ocean | collected 2012-04-08 | depth 300m m
CGTCGTCAGACATACGCCTTTGATTCCGCTCCTGGTTGGGTAAATCAGTGAATGCTGGTTGGCTGTCCTGGATTGTATGCTTGCTGCTCTCATTGTTTTGTTAGTTTTTATTCTTGGGGTGTTACAGGTGGGGTAAACTTTTACCGAAACACTGTCGCTTAAGGGGTGGGCAGGGGAGTGCTCCTTTTCAAGGGCCTTTTTACCCTCCTTAACTGAACCAATCGGCACGACCAAGTGTTAAGTATTTGATCAGTCAAATCAAGAAAATACTATTTCCTAAATAAAAGTGGTGGAGGCGGGGGGAGTCGAACCCCCTCAAATTTCTTCGGGAACCCTCGCATTATTTCGTATCTCTTTTCAAGTTAGCGGGTTAATTCAAATACCCTAAAACCCGCTAAACGAAGAATCCCGCGATAACCCGCTCAATCGAGCGCGTAGATGCTGCCAGAGGCCGTGTTCTTGACAAGGTCGAAGTTGTCCACCGCGAACGTTCGTTGACCGTTTGCCAGTTGAGTGATGTGTTTCAGTATCCTTTGATTTGGCCCACTACTTCGCCACACGCCGCCGCCACTAAACTCTACTGTCCCACCATCTGGCGAGAATGCTTGTCCACGAATCGTATGTGCCCCCGTCTCTTCCTCCGGAACTATGGCTGGCCCAAGCGTGACCGTATACAGCACATTCCCGAAGGGGCCGGCTTCATTCTCCACGTTGACTATCAACCCGGCCTCTGTCGCCGTCACCGAGGTAATCTTGCCAGCAAAATCCGTCAATTTCTCACCTAGAACATTCATAGCGGGCGAATCTTACCAACTTGGCCGCACCTAGTCTATGCCCGCCTGTTTCTCGGGAAAGATGTGCAACTAAACCAACCCGCTCCACCATCTGAACGCCGCAGGGTTGTTGTTTGGGGGCAACAGTTAAATCGACCATTTTTCTGGCCGCTTGCGTAACCTTGTCGCTGGTAGGTATACATTGGCCACGATGGAATATCTCACCGAACACGCCTTCCAGTATAAGGGTAGCGACTGGGCTGCCATGGTGTTCACCTTCACCTCGCTTTACCTGTTGGGAAATAAAAGCCGCACCGGATTCTTGATGGGGATTATTGCCAACATCTTCTGGTTCACCTACGGGTACCTTACAGGCAGCGTAGCCAATATGTTCTGCTCTTCAGTTGTAATTTATCTTCAGGCACGAGGCTGGTTCAACTGGGCTGAAAAGGATGCACCGGAAGAAACTTCAAACGGCGCGATACGACAAGGATGAAAGAGAAACTGGACGGCTAACCTCATGGCACTGACTCGCTCGGCTTCAGCAGAAGGGAAATGACGTTTATCGAAAACCCGTCAAGCACAAATCATAAAACTGTTTTTGGTGATTATTTGCACCAAGAAAATGGCAGCGAATGGTAGCGAGTTTCGATTTGAGGCAATTCCAGAATCGCTCTAACTTACTGGAAATGAAACTAATGCGCTTGAGCGGTCAACATCCTTTAGGCTAGCTGTGTGAAGGTAGCACTCTACCACTGAGTTAAGCGCTCAGCTGCGGCGGGGCACAGTACCGTTGTTTCGCCCGGTGACAAGTCCTTTCCCCTTGGCCAAGCGGGGAAACCGCGAATCAAGCGGGAGGTTGCAGTGACTATGGGTTGGCTTTTGCGCCAGGGCGGGGGTATCACTTCCGCATGCACTCCTTGGCCAGGCGCGTTGTTGTTTCGGTTTTGCTGCTCGGTGGCTGGCTTTCGCTTGGCCAAGCGGCAGAGCGGCTGAACATTCTTTTTGCCATCGCGGATGACTGGTCGTTCGGCCATGCCGGCGCATACGGCTGCGACTGGGTGCGCACGCCGGCATTCGACCGTGTGGCCGAAGAGGGGATTTTGTTTCGCCGCGCCTACACGCCCAACGCCAAGTGCGCGCCGTCGCGGGCGATCATCCTGACCGGGCGCAACTCGTGGCAACTCGAGCAGGCGGGCAACCATATGACGTTTTTCCCGGCCAAGTTCGGCAGCTGGATGGAACTGCTCGAGGCCAACGGCTACTCGACTGGCTACACAGGCAAGGGCTGGGGGCCGGGCTACGCCAACGACGCCAATGGCAAGCCGCGAAAGATCACCGGCCAAGCGTGGCAGAAGCAGAAGGCCAAGCCGCCGGCACGGTCGATTTCCAATAACGACTACTCCGGCAATTTCGCCGACTTCCTCGCCGCCGCGAACTCGGCCAAGGACAGGCCTTGGGCGTTTTGGTACGGGGCCACCGAGCCGCATCGCGGTTACGAGGCTGGTGTCGGTCGGCGCATGGGCAAAAAGCTCTCGGATATCGACCGCGTGCCGAAGTATTGGCCGGACAACGACGTGATCCGCAACGACATGTTGGACTACTCGATCGAGGTGGAGCATTTCGACAATCACCTCGGCAAAATTCTCGCGCAGCTGGAGGCGGCCGGGCAACTGGACAACACGCTGATCGTGGCGACGTCCGATCACGGCATGCCGTTCCCCCGCGTGAAGGGGCAGGCGTACGAGGCGTCGAACCACATCCCGCTGGCGATCCGCTGGCCCAGCGGCATCAGCGGCCGCAGCCGTGTGGTGACCGACTACGTGAGTTTCGCAGACATCGCGCCGACGTTTCTCGAGGCGGCCGGCGTGGCCAAGCTGGTGCCGGTCATGCAGCCGGTGAGTGGCCGGAGTCTGTTTGACATCTTTCGCTCACCCAAGTCCGGCCAAGTGACTGCCAGCCGCGATCATGTGCTAATCGGCAAGGAACGCCACGACATCGGCCGGCCAAACAACTGGGGCTACCCGATCCGGGGCATCGTGAAGGGTGACCAATTGTACCTGCACAACTTCAAGCCGGGCCGCTGGCCCGGCGGCAACCCGGAGACCGGCTACCTGAACTGCGACGGCAGCCCGACCAAGTCGCTGGTCCTGACCCAGCGCCGTGAGGGTACTTATCATTTCTGGAACCTGAACTTCGGCAAGCGCCCGCAGGAGGAAATGTTCGACCTTAGGAACGACGGCGACTGCGTGAACAACCTGGCCCAGTCGAAGCCACATGCCGAACTGAAGGCGGCGCTCAAGGAGCAGCTTTTCGCCGAGCTGCGCGGGCAGGGCGACCCGAGGATGTTTGACAGGGGGGACGTTTTCGACAACTACCCGTATTCGGGCAAGTCCACCGACAATTTCTACCGGCGCTACATGGGCGGCGAGAAGGTGCGAGCCGGCTGGGTTTCCCCCGGCGATTTCGAGAAGGAAAAACTGGACTGATCTGCCTGCCGTGAGCCGCTATGCCTCCCCGTTGGTGTTTCCACCAACCGACCCCACGCCGATCTTCGAGTTGTTCCGTGGCAGCTACGCGACGGAACTGATCGTGGCAGCCTCGGCGCACTTCAATGTTTTTGGCCGCCTGGCCCCGGCACCGATGCCGGAGACTGCGCTTGGCCAAGCGCTCGGCTTGCAGCGGCGGCCGGCCGTGGTGCTGTTCACCGCGCTCAAGGCGATGGAGTTGGTGCGCTTCAATGCAGCCGGGGAACTGGAGTTGACCGATCTCGCCCGAAACCATCTGCTACCGGAGGGCGATTTTTTCATGGGTGACTACCTCGGGCTGTCCTCGTCGTCCGAGGGCGTGTTGCAGATGGTGGAACTGCTGCGGAGCAACCGGCCGCTGGGTGCCGACGACGATTCCGGCGTGGCGTTCATTTATCGCGAAGGCGAGCGCTCGGCGATGGAGAGCGAGGCGTTGGCGAGGCATTTTACCCTGTCACTCTCCGGTCGGGCCAAAAACGTCGCACCGCACTTGGCCAGAGCGGTGCCGATGGAGGGCGTGACCACGCTGCTCGATGTCGGTGGCGGAACCGGGCTGTACAGCTACGCAATGTTGGCGGCAAATCCCGGCCTGCGTGTGGCGATTGTCGAACTGCCGGAGGTCGTTCGGATCGCCGAGGAGTTTGCGCGGGAAAAGGGGATGCTCGATCGCGTGCAGATTATCGAGGGCGACATGTTTCAAGTGGAGGATCTGCCGGAAGCGGAGGTGGTTTTGTTTTCGAATATTCTGCACGATTGGGACGAGCCGGAGTGCCGTGAGTTGACGGCACGGTATGCGGCCAAGCTGCCGAGTGGTGGTCGGATGCTGATCCACGATGTGTTCCTGAACGACACAATGGACGGGCCGCTGCCGATTGCGCTTTATTCCGCTGCGTTGTTTTCGGTGACGGAGGGCAGGGCGTACAGTGCGGCGGAGTATCGTTTGATGCTGCGTGAAACCGGCTTGGTGGCGGATGGGTCGGTGGTGAATACACTGGTTCACTGCGGCGTCCTCATCGGGACAAAAGGATGATTTCGAGGCTGGTTTCGGCTGGCCAATTGGCCAAGTGGATGGTAGCATTCGCCCGCCTTTACACATTTCAACGAAACTGAATGATCATGAAAATGAGCTATACAATGCTGCTCGGAGCTGCGCTTGGCGCGTCCTTAGCCGGGGTGCAGGCGGCCGAGTGGGGGAACTGGCGCGGGCCCAATCACAACGGATCGACCGACGAAAAAAACTTGCCGGCCAAGTTCAGTAAAACGGAGAACGTCATCTGGAGTGTCAAGATGGACGGGCCAAGCGCCGGGACGCCGGTCGTCTGGGGGGAACATGTATTCGTGTCCTCCTCCAACCCGGATAAGGAGCGCCTGACGGCGAACTGTTACGACCGCGGGACGGGTGCGCTGAAGTGGTCGCATCAGGTTGCCAAGGGCCATCGGCAGGACAACCGTAGCAATTACGCCGCGCCTTCGCCGGTGACCGACGGGCAGGTGGTGACCTTTTTTTACGGCAATGGCGAGTTGGCAACATACACCATGGATGGTGAGAAACTGTGGTCGCAGAACATCCAGAAAAAACATGGGCAATTCGCGTTCCTGTGGACCTTCTCGACCAGCCCGCTGATCCATGCCGGCGTCCTGTACATGCAGGTGCTTCAGCGCGACACCAAGGTCGGAAGCAAGGGCAGCGACGACAACCGCTCGTACCTGCTGGCTTTGGATCCCAAGACTGGAAAGCAACTCTGGAAGGTGTACCGGCCGGCCAAGGCGCGCAGCGAATCACTAGAGGCGTTCAGCACGCCGATCCCGTTCACTCACAATGGACGCGATGAAATCCTCATCACCGGTGGCGATTGCCTGACCGGCCACGACCCGAAGAGCGGCAGGGAACTGTGGCGCTGGGGCACGTGGAACCCGACGCGCATTGGCCATTGGCGGCTTGTACCCTCGCCGGTGGCGGGCGGTGGCGTGGTCTTGGCCTGTGCGCCCAAGCGCGCCCCGATATATGCCATCAAGGCCGGCGCGAATGGCAACGTCAGCAGCAGCGGCAGGCTTTGGAACAGCGAGGGCAGCCGTGACGGGGTGAGCAGCGACGTCTGCACGCCGCTGTTTTACCAGGGCAGTTTTTTTGTGCTGTACGGCGAAGGTCGCAACAAGATGCTCTCGCGGGTGGAGCCGAAAACCGGCAAAATCCAGTGGGCGACCGATCTCGAGAGCCGCTCACTCTTTCGCGGTTCACCGACCGGTGCGGACGGCAAAATCTACGTGCAGAACCACGCCGGCACCGTGCACGTGATCGACGCCAAGAGTGGCAGGGTGCTTAACAGGGCCGCAATGGGGGAGGCCGGCGACGACCAGACCCGCGCCAGTATCGCCGTGGCGCACGGCCGCCTGTTCATCCGCACCAACAGTCGCCTGTTCTGCGTCGGCAAAAGCTGACTGGGACCGCGCGCTTGGCCAAGCGATCTCCCGCGCAGACGCAACTGAAAACTTGAAACTCCCCGCTAGTTCACCGGGATGGTCTGGGGGATGGCGCTGAATAGGCGCTGAAGGTCGCGGTCACCGCCGCGCTGGCCCGGCTGCAGGACGAGCCATTGAATCGGTTTGGCCGCAGTCTCCATCGTGTTCTTCTCGACCCAACGCCACGACTCCGCGTGGCCATCGGCAAAGGACAGTACCGTGCCGTTGTTGTGGCGGGTAGCCGGGAAACTGATCCACGTCCACTTGGCCGTGCCGAACAGCGTCCATGTGCCGGCGTTTGCGCCGAAGGCACTTTGCTGAATGCTCTTGGTATGCTCGTCGATGAACACGAAGGCTTCGGAGGCGGAGGGGTTGTTGATGCCGCTAACCTTATGCCAGCAGTTGTTGTACATGTCGCTCTCCGGACTAGATCGAAAGTTCATGTACATGCTCATCGATACACTTCGGATGCGCGGAATTTTGCCCTGGTCACGGACGGTCGACTTGTCGGCGGGGCACTTGTAAATGCCGGATGAGTCGTTGTATTTGAAAAGACAACCCTTGCGGATGTTGTTGTCATCGACATCAGTCCACGCGTTGCCGTTTAACCATGTTGGCCCCTCGCTGAACCATCCTTCACGATTGCCACCACCCGGGAGTTGTGAGTTCTCCGGCATGCCGTCGTCGTGGTCCCCGGCGTACATGGTCCAGCAGAGTTGAAGCTGTTTGTAGTTGCCCATGCAGTAGGCTCCGGCGGCCTTGCTTTTGGCTTTGGCCAGCGCGGGCAGCAGTAGGCTGGCAAGAATCGCGATGATGGCGATGACAACCAGCAACTCGATCAGCGTGAACCCCTTGACCAAGTGCTGACGGCTGAAGGGATGGCAGTTGGGCGTTTTCATCTGGCGGCAAGCTACGCTTGGCCAAGCGGTGATGCAACCACCGAGTTGATCGCCTGGCGGGGCGGTTTATCGGCGGCGAATGCCCCGGACCAAGTGTGTCAAACCGGCAATGTTGCCGACGAAAATCAGCCCGTAAATCGCGCGCCAAATCCACTGCGCTTGGGTCGGCATCAGTTCAAGGGTCGCCATGAAACCAACCACGCAGAACAACGCTGCGGCGGCGAGGAACAAGGCGAGGAGGATTCGGATGATCATGGCGACAAGTCGTCGACGGGAGTGTCGGGCAAGAGTTGGCGCTTGGCAATTCCCGGGCAATCGCTACCATCGGCCCCGCACCATGAAACAATTAATCGCCATCGGTTTGATGACTATCGCAACAGTTGCCCAAGCGAATCCACACTATCAGGTTTTGACGAGCATCAAGCGCGACACGCACGCGGAGAGTTGGCAACTCAAGAGCAGCGATCTCCCAAGCTACAAGGGCGACGCTCGTTGGTCGATCAACAAACGAACGCTTCACGGAGGCAAGCAGGAGGGCGTTGACCTGATCGAGGTCGACAACGGCAGGCTGCAGTTTCGCGTGATCCCAACCCGCGGCATGAGCGTGCTCGACGTGACACTTGGCGACGTGCGCCTGGGCTGGAACTCGCCGGTGAAGGAGATCGTGCACCCGAGCCACATCAATCTGCACGACCGCGGTGGCCTGGGCTGGCTCGACGGTTTCAACGAGTGGATGGTTCGCTGCGGCCTGTCATTCGCCGGGCACCCGGGCGAGGACAAGTTCATCAACAACGTCGGTGACGAGGCGACAATGAACCTGACGCTGCACGGCAAGATCGGTAACATCCCGGCGTCGGACGTGATCGTGGTGGTGGACAGGGAAGCCCCGTATCGCATCCGCATTCGCGGCCGCGTGCACGAGGTTTCCTTCTATGGGCCGAACCTCGAAATCTGGACGGAGATCAGCACGGTGCCGGGTTCGAGTGCGTTTCGCATTCGCGACGTGCTCAAGAACAAGGGCACATTCGACGAGGAAATCCAGGTCATCTACCACGCGAACTTTGGCCGCCCATTGCTTGGTAAGGGCGCCAGAATGCTTTCCGCTGCGAAGAAGATTGTCCCGTTCAATGAGAACGCTGCCCAGGCGATCGACAGGCAGGAAGTGTACTCCAGCCCGACCAAGGGTTTCACCGAGGAGGTTTACAAGATTTATCCCAACGCCGACGAGGATGGCAACACAACGGCGATGCTGATGAACCCGGCCGGCGACCGTGGCGTGACGGTCAGTTGGCCGGTTGAACAACTGCCGTACCTCACGCAATGGAAGAATACCGCGGCGGAAAACACCGGCTACGTGACCGGCATTGAGCCGGGCACCGGCTTCCCGCACAACCGCAGCTACGAGCGCAAACATGGCCGCGTGCCTAAGCTTGGCCCAGGGCAGTCGCGTACGTTTGAGTTGGATTTCAGCATCTTGAGCAACGTTGACGAAGTCAAAGCCGCTGCCGCTGCGGTGATGAAATTGCAGGGCAACAAGGGTCCGGAGATTCAAAAAGATCCAGAGGAATAGGCGTTTGAGAATAGAATCAGACGGAAGAATGGACTCTAAATTAACCACATTGATTCTGGCGGGCGTTGCGGCGAGTGGCGCGTGCTTGAGTCCATCCGGTCACGCGGTGGGTTATCCTTATCCGATTGTCGACACCGGGCAGGAGCGTAGTTATGACAACTCCAGAGAGGTTGCCTATCCAAAATCCGGGCAGGCGTTCTTTGGGCAGGACGCGCAGTACAAGGGTCTTCAATCGGCTTATCGCGATAACAAGGATGGGACTGTGACGGATTTGGTTACTCAGCTCATGTGGCAGCAGGATCCCGGGGCCAAGAAGACTTATCAGGATGCAATTGCCGGGGCTTCTGCCTGCCGGGTTGGCGGACATGAGGACTGGCGGTTGCCGACCATCAAGGAATTGTATTCATTGATACTTTTCAACGGGGTGGATCCCGACCATCGAAGCAACGATGCCTCGAAACTCCAGCCGTTCATTGACGCCGTCTATTTCAAGTTCCAGTACGGCAACGCTGATCGGGGTGAGCGAGTCATCGATTCACAGTTCGCGACCAGCACGAAGTATGTCAGTACAACCATGCGCGGCAACGAGACCCTGTTCGGCGTGAATTTCGCGGACGGGCGTATCAAGGGGTATCCCATCAATCACCCTGGTCGACGGCGCGGCAAAGCCAAGACCTATTACGTTCTCTATGTGCGGGGCAATAAAGATTACGGAAAGAATTCCTTTAAAGACAACGGCAATGGGACCATCACCGATCGTGCAACTGGCCTGACCTGGATGAAGGTCGACAGCGGGCACTTCAAGGTTGGCCAAAACAAGGATGGAAAATTGAACTGGGAACAGGCGCTCAAGTGGGCGGAGGATCTGGAATATGCCGAGCATTCCGATTGGCGTCTGCCTAACATCAAGGAGTTGCAGAGCATCGTGGACTACTCGCGCTCGCCGGACACAACCCAATCGGCCGCTATCGATCCGGTTTTCAGGGTGACGCCCATTCGTGACGGCCTTGGCAACATCAACTACCCATTCTACTGGAGCAGCACCACGCACGCTAGGGGATACGGCGGTGCCGCGGCTGCTTATGTGGCTTTCGGCCGATCGCAGGGGTGGATGCCCGACTTCCGGGGTCGGTACAACCTGCTGGATGTTCACGGGGCGGGTTCTCAACGCAGCGATCCCAAGGCCGGGGATCCCTCGCGATACCCGCGCGGTCGCGGGCCGCAGGGTGATGTGGTCAATATATACAATTTCGTTCGCCCGGTTCGGGGCGGTAATGTGAACGTTCGAGAAAAAGGCCCTGAGCTTGCATCATCCCCGCCGAGACGACGTTCTGCTGCGCCAGGATCACAAGGCCGAAGGGATCGCAACGCTCCAGATCGTGGTGGCGCTGGCGGATTTGGTAGGCCTCCGGGCGGCGGCAGGCCAGCGTCCGACTCCGACGCATTTGTGAATCGTATTTTTACAAACGACAAAAACGGCGATGGCAAAGTGAGTCGTGACGAAATGCCGGAGCGCATGCGGCAATTACTCGATCTGGGTGATCAAGACAATGATAGCGCAATCAGTCGCCGCGAGGCCGAAAGCATCTTCCGCCGCATGAGCCAGCGCGATCCACGACATGTCCGTGAGAGCGGGCAAGCGCGTCCGAGGGAACCACGCAGCAGCGGCGGTCGAGGTGAGCGCCGTGAACGTGAGCGCCAACCCCGGTTCGAGTAATTCAGCGTTTCTGTTAGATTTTGCGCTTGGCCAAGCGACGAACCACTCGACCAAGCAGCAGTTCTTTATCGCCAAGCTCTCTGTGTTTCCACATAATTGTCCGTCCCAAATGAAAGGCTTTTCAATCGTGACCCGCATTCATTTCAAATTACTGATTAAATTCATCGCCGGCTTGGCCTTTGTCGCCGCCGTGCCATTGGCCAAGGCCGACTGGAAAGTCGTCGAGTTGCCCAATCCGCTTGGCCCCGGCAAGGCGGTCGACGTGTTGCAGGACGGCAAACCGGTCACCCGCCTCGTCCACGGCGACGGGCAGATCAAGCCGTTCCTCCACGTCTTCGGCGGCGGTGGCGAGTTGGTGACCAATCCCGGCGTGGATAAAGAAGGCAAAGGCGCGGGTCTGTTTAACCACCACCGGGGCATTTTCATCGGCTGGAACAGAATATCGTCTGACCTTGGCAACTACGACATGTGGCACAAGGGCGGCCCGGGCAACGGGCGTTATGACATCATGAAGTTCGAAAACACGACGACCAACGATTCTGCCTCGATCGTTGCGTACATCAAATGGCGTGCCACTCAAAAGGATGCGAACGGCAGCGACGTGATGATCTCCGAGCGCCGGACGTTTAAGGTTTCGCGCCCGGTTGGCAAGTACACGCAGGTCGACACCAGCTTTGAGATGGAGGCCCAACGGGACATCAGTCTCGGCGGTGATTTGCAACACGCCGGCGTGCACTTCCGCGCCCACACCGAGGTGGCCACGCGCAACAAGGAGACCAGCTATCTTTGGGACCCCCCCAATGCTGCTGGCAAAGGCAAGGTCATCGATGACAACCACCAGTGGGCGCGTCTGCACTTCCCGATCGGCAAGCGCTGGTACACGGCACAGGAAATGAACGCCCCGGCCAACGGCGTGAAGGAGTTGTCGTGGCGCGACTACGGCCGCTTCGGCTATTTCCTGCCGAAAAAATTGAAGAAGGGCGAGCCGTTCAATCTGAAATTCCGTTTTGCCATCGAGCAGGTCGACACCCCGGCCAACGCGCCCAAGCAGTCCGACGCGCAGGCTAAGGCGTCGCACCAGCTTTGCGCCGAGCGCTACGAGGCGTTCCTCAAGTCGCTGAAGTAACTCGCCGCTTGGCCAAGCGCTTGGTTTGATTTTCTGATGTCGCTTTCCGATAAGCTGAACCCGTCTTTGCGGAACCTGCCGGTGTATCAGCCGGGGCGTCCGATCGAGGAGGTCGCGCGCGAGCTTGGCCTCGATGCGGGCGAAGTCATCAAGGTCGCCTCCAACGAAAACCCGCTTGGCCCGAGCCCGCTCGCCGTTGAGGCGATGAAAACGGCGATTACCCAAAGCCACCTTTACCCGGACGGCAACGCCTTTTATCTAAAGAACAAACTGGCAGCCAAGCTGGGTGTCGAGCCGGCAAACCTCATCCTCGGCAACGGCTCCAACGAGATCATCGAGTTTGTGTCGCACGCGCTGCTTGGTTCCGGCGACGAGATTGTCGTGTCGCAATACTGCTTCGCCATTTATCCATTGGTGGCGATGATCATGGGCGCCAAGGTGAACGCCGTGCCAGCAGTCGAGCACGGGCACGACCTGCCAGCGATGCTGGAGGCGATCACGCCGGCCACACGCGTTGTCTGGGTGGCCAACCCGAACAATCCCACCGGCACCCTGGCCAAGCCGGAGGACGTCCGCACCCTTGTCGAGCAGGTGCCGGACGATGTGCTGCTGGTGATGGACGAGGCGTATTACGAGTTCCTCGACAAACCGGTGGACCTGCTGCCGCTGGTGCGTTCCAGCGAGAAGCCGAACCTGCTCTTGATGCGCACCTTCTCGAAGATTTACGGCTTGGCTGGACTGCGCATCGGCTACGGTGTCGGGCATCCCGACTTTGTCTCCGCGTTGGAGAAGGTTCGTCAGCCATTCAACACCAACGCCGTGGCGCAGGCCGGCGCAATGGCCGCGCTCGACGACAACGCGCACTTGATCAACACCCGAAGCACCAACGCCGAAGGACTGAAGTTTTTCGAAAAAGTCTGCACGAAGCAGGGTGTCGAGTTCGTGCAGTCATACGCCAATTTCGTGATGGTTCGGGTTGGAGACGGCCAGGCAGTGTTCGAGGCATTGCAGCGGCAGGGTGTGATCACGCGCCCCATGAGAGGCTACGGTTTGCCTGAATGGATCCGCCTCTCCATCGGCACGGCGGGGGAAAACCAACGCGCCGCCGAAGCCCTCAAGGCCGCCTTGGCTTGACGACGAAGGGCGGGCTGTCCCAGCCGTCCGCCGCAGAATCAAATCAGGTTCCGTCCGGATCGGGAGTCAATCTCACTTTTCTTCCAGCTTGCCATGTGGATGAATATTTCTTACTGATGCCTGCCGGATGAGTAAAATGCTCGAGGGAAAAACCGGGGTTGTCTTTGGGGTTGCCAACAAGAACTCAATCGCATGGGGCATCGCCCAGGCCTGGCATGAGGCCGGGGCCAGGCTGGCGTTCACCTATCAGGGCGAACGCCTGAAGGGAAAAGTGGAAGCCTTGGTATCCGGTTTCGGCACAGATACGTTAATCACCGAGTGCGACGTCACGAGTGACGATGACATCGACCGGGTGTTCACCGAGGTCGGCGAGGGCTTCGATGGCAAACTCGACATGGTGCTGCACTCCGTGGCGTATGCGCCGCGCGAGGCGCTGGAGGGGCGTTTTGTGGATACGACGCGCGAGGCGTTCGCCACGGCGCACGACATCAGTGCTTATTCGCTCGTCGCATTGGCCAAGCGCGCGGCTCCGTTGATGACCAACGGCGGAAGCATCATCGGCATGAGCTACTATGGCGCAGAGAAAGTCGTTCCGCACTACAACGTCATGGGCGTGGCCAAGGCGGCACTCGAGGCGAGCACGCGTTATTTGGCGGCCGACCTCGGCGAGCAGAAGATTCGCGTGAACTGCATCAGCGCCGGCCCTGTGAACACGTTGGCAGCGCGCGGTATCGCCGGTTTCACCGATTTGATGAAGCATCACGAGACATATGCACCGCTCAAGCGCAACGTCACCACTCATGAACTCGGCCAGACCGGCGTGTTCCTTGCCAGCGACGGTGGCGCAGCTATCACCGGCCAAGTGATCTACGTCGACTGCGGTTACCAAATCATGGGTTAGGCTGCCGTTTTATAGAAGCTTGCTTCTTAGCCATTGAGTTCTTCGGCAAGGCCCTCGCGGAAGGTGGGGTGTTTGTATTTGAAGCCGAAGGTTTCCTTGAAGAGTTTGTTCGAGACGCGCTTGTTGGTGATGTCGCGCTTGCGGGTGGAGGTATCCAACTCGGGGACGAACGGCGGAATGGGGCGTCCGGTGGTTTCGCTAAGCCACTTGAAAAAATCCAACTGCGTCACCGGCTCGTCGTCAGTGATGTTGAAAAGACCAGAACCGTTTTCGAGTTCGAGCACCGCAACGATCGACCCAACCAAATCGTCCCGGTGCACCATGTTGAGAAAGCGTTTTCCGTCGCCCTCGATGACGGCGTTTCCGCTCATAAATTGTTGGAACAAATGGCCGCGTCCCGGCCCGTAAATCCCGGATGAACGCAGAAGGGTGACCAGCGGGCCGACTGCGGAAATTGTCTGTTCAGCTTCCCAAAGGATTTTGCTGGTGGTGTTTTCAGGGGGGGTGGCTCCGTTCTCAAAAACCCATTCAGCATTCGTCTGGCGATAGATTCCGGTGCTGCTGATGAACACGACGGATGAGGCGCTCGCTGTCTTGAGCCATTGCGCGATCCGTCTCGTGCCGGTGCCGAAAGCCCGCTCGTATGCCGCCTCGCCGCCGCGGGCGGAGGAGACGGTGATGACGATCCAGTCGTATCGGCCGTCGAGCTTGGCCAAGGCGCCTTCTCCAGTGATGTCGAGGTTGAACGGGCGGATGCCAAGCTTGGCTAGACGGTCGTTGTGTTCACGGCTGCGACGGATGCCGGTGACGTCGTGGCCAAGCGCGACCAGCCGTTGGCCAAGCGCTTCGCCGACGTAGCCGCAGCCGATGATCAATGCCCGCACGTGGCCACTGTATCGCTTGGCCAAGAGGGGGCGCGACTCATTTTGGACTTTGCCGGTCGCAAGGTGGCCCGTACGTTTTGTGGCCGAACATGAGCCGAGTGAAGAAACTAAAGCCGAAACAGGTTTACATTATGGCCAATGGTGACCTGCGTCTGTCGGCAAACCAGGTTTGCTGGGTGGAGCAGTCGAAAATGGAGACGACTCTGGCCAAGGCGCTCAAGGTCGAGGGTTGGACGGTGGTGCGCGCCCACGCGTACGATTTCAAAAAGAAGCACGGCTTCATTGACTCGCAGAAGCGCGGGATGGAGGTGTTTCGGACGATGGATTCGGATGCGCCGTTGATCGTGGCGGAGTGTGTTTGGCAGTACAGTCAGCATGTTTTGCCGGGGCTTTCGACGCATCGCGGCCCGATCTTGACGGTGGCCAATTGGAGCGGCACTTGGCCGGGCCTCGTCGGCATGCTGAACCTGAACGGGTCGCTCACCAAGATGGGCGTCGAATACAGCACGTTGTGGAGCGAGAAGTTCATCGACAAATATTTTAGGGCCGGCCTGCGGCAGTGGCTGGGCGAGGGAACGGTGACGCACGACCAGAGCCACGTGCGCAGTCTCGACTTGCTCAAGTTGCCCCCCGTCGAGGTACGGCTTGGCCAAGCCGCGGCGCGGCGGTTGTGCGACGACAAGGCGATCATGGGTGTGTTCGACGAGGGCTGCATGGGCATGCACAACGCCATCATTCCGGACGAGTTGCTCAACCCGACCGGGCTGTTCAAGGAGCGTCTGAGCCAGTCGGCGTTGTTTGCCGCGATGGGTGAGGTGAGCGATGCCGACGCCGGGGCTGTTTACGCCTGGTTGAAGAAGAAGGGCGTTAAATTTTGCCTCGGGCCAGATGAGGAGAGTGATCTCACTGAGGCGCAGGTGCTGCAGCAGTGCAAAATGTACATCGCCGCCGTGCGGATTGCCGATGAGTTCGGGTGTGCGACAATTGGCATCCAGTACCAGCAGGGGCTGAAGGATTTGACGCCGGCGAGCGATCTGGCCGAGGGGCTGTTGAACAACGTCGACCGCCCGCCGGTGCGCGACACCAGGGGGCGCGAGCTGTTCGCCGGGCAGGCGGTGCCGCACTTCAACGAGGTGGACGAGTGCGCCGGGCTGGACGCGCTGGCGACGAACCGGCTCTGGATGGAGCTGGGTTGGCCGCCGGAGAACACGCTGCACGACCTCCGCTGGGGCGCCCTGTGCAAGGTCAACGGACGCAGCGAGTACGTGTGGGTGTTTTTGATCTCCGGCGCCGCGCCGCCCGCGCATTTCATCGACGGCTGGAGGGGGGCGTCGAGTGAGCGGCAGCCGCCGATGTATTTCCGGCTGGGTGGCGGCACGCTCAAGGGCGTGTCCAAGCCGGGCTGGATCGTCTGGAGCCGGGTGTTCGTGATGAATGGCGAGCTGCAGTGCGACATCGGCGTGGCCGAGGTGGTGAAACTGTCTCGGAGGGAAACCGACCGGCGCTGGCGCGAGACCACGCCGCAATGGCCGATCATGCACGCCGTGCTCAAGGGCGTTTCGCGCGACCAGATGATGGCTCGCCACAAGTCGAACCACATTCAGGTCGTGTATGCCCCGGGCGAAAAGGCCGCACACAAAGGCGCCCGGGTCAAGGCGGCGATGCTTGCCGAGATGGGACTGCGCGTGCAGCTTTGCGGCGGGGTGAACCTGAAGTAATCGATGAGCGACCAACTGCCAGAACAGCCACCCGAATCCCATAAGGACATGGAGCTGAAGCCGTCCGGGCATGCGGCTTGGCGCTGGCCGGTGGTCATCGTGCTGATCGCTGCGTTTGGCCTAGGAACGTTTGTGTACGTGATCAGCACGCTGATTCGCACTCCCGAACGGCTGATCGAGACGGCCGGCAAGGGAGTCGCCGGGGTGGCCAACGCGCTCGACGATGCGGCGGCCAAGTTTCGCCAGGGCACCATCACTGAGACGTTTACGGCCAGCCTGCCCAAGCTGGAGAGCCAGCGGGGAGGGCTGCTGGAGTTGTCCAAGGTCACAGCGACTGAGACATTCCGCAGCAAGGATGAATTGACCTATGACTTCAGATGGTTTGAAGTTGATGTCGGCACGACCATCACGGAGATTCGGGTGCCGGTGACCTACCGGTATCATTTGCGAATGCGCGATGCCTGGCAGTTGTCGGTGACGAACAATGTTTGCATCGTGCATGCGCCGGAGATTCGTCCCAGCCAGCCGCCGGCGATCCACACGGATCGGATGGAAAAATCGTCGGACGAGGGCTGGGCGCGTTTCAACGCCGAGGAGCAAATGACCCAACTCGAGAAGACCATCACGCCGACCATCCGCAAATACGCCAGTGATGAGCAGCACCTTGATGTGATCCGTGAGAATTGCCGAAAAACCGTGTCCGAATTCATCGAGGATTGGCTGCTGCGCGAGGGCCAATGGGGTGAGGATCGGCTGCGTGTCGTGAAGGTGTATTTTTCGGGCGAAGGGATGCCGACCCCGGCAGTCGTTCAGGACGATTCCGAAGGGCAAAGCCGCAATTGAACGTGAAACCATTTCGGCCCCATCCTGTGCGCAACGCCAGCCGACGGAGCAGTTGTCTCGTGCTTGAGTGGGAGATTGGCTTTCCCTTCGGATCCTTGGCTGTTTGAATGGGCGGCGTGACGAGGGATGAGATTCTTCAACATTTCAAGGACTCCGGCGCGCTGCTGGAGGGGCACTTTATTTTGCGCAGCGGGTTGCGCAGTCGGCAGTTTTTCCAGTGTGCCCTTGCGCTGCAACACATGCCAAGCGTCGAGCGGCTGGGCGCGGCGCTGGCGGAAAAACTCCGCGGCTACGGGCCGGTCACAGTGCTGGCCCCGGCGATGGGCGGCCTCGTGATTGGGCAGGAGGTGGCCCGGCAACTTAGCGTGCGGTTTATTTTCGTCGAGAAGGAGGAGGACAACCTCGTGCTGCGGCGTGGATTCAAGATCGCACCGGGCGAAAAACTGGTCATTGTCGAGGACGTGGTGACCCAGGGCGGGCGCGTGGCCGAAACCATCGCCATCGCCCGGGAACACCAGGCCGAGGTCTGCGCCGTGGGCGTGGTGGTCGATCGTTCCAACGGAACGGTCGATCTCGGAGTGCCGATGGAGTCTCTGCTTTCGATGGACGTCGAAACGTTCGACTCTGGCAACCTGCCGGACGACCTCCAGGCCATCCCGGCAATCAAGCCCGGGAGTTAGGGCGTTTTATTTTGCCAGGTCGAGGCAGATCAGATTACCCCCTTTTTTCTTGATGCCGTCGCGGACGAACAGCCGGCCGTCAACGTAGGCCGGCATGCACCAGTTGATGCCGCAGGCCTGGATTCGGCCAAGCTCGTTAAAGCCTCTAGGCGAGGCCGCGAACAGGCACAACTCGCCGCCGCTGCTCAGCGAGAGGATATTCCTCCCCATCACGATGAACGCCGCCATGACGCGCTTGGCGTCGGGGAAGAAAAGACTTTCGTCGCTCCAGGCGGTTTTGCCGGTGGCGATGTCGACACAGACGAGTTTCGCCGGGTCGCCGATGCCGTAATAGTGTCCGCCGACGCGGACGCCGTGGGAGATATTCGGCTGAGCCTCGATGTTTTTCCAGGCCACTTTGGCTTCGATCTTTCCACCGGGTGCGGTGATGCTGATGCCCTGCAAACCGGTCTGGTGGGAACCGGCAACGACCGTGTTGCCGTACACCATCGGCGCGGCGACGTGGCGGCCGTAGTCGGTCTTCATCGGTACCTTCCAGAGTTCCGCCCCGTTGCGGACATCGACACCGGCCACGCCCTCGACGAAAAAACAGACGAACTGCTGCCGGCCGGTCAGTGTGGCGGGGATCGGCGGCGCGTAGCCGGGCTCGTAGTCGAGCGCACCCCAGACGGTTTTACCGTTGGTGCGGTCGAGACAAACGACGCCGGTTCCCTTGCCGCCGACCAGCACGTACACCATCTGTCCGATGACAAGCGGCGAGCCGGTGAAACCGTGGCGCCGGGCGCCGGGCACACGGCCTTTTTCGCCGACGAATTTCATGTCCAGCTTGGCGTAGTCGATTTCCCATTGCACCTTTCCGGACTTGGCGTCAAGACAGTGCAGCGTGCCTCGGCTGCATTGGGGGAACACCTGGCCGCCATCAACCACCGGCGTGCAGCGCGGTCCACGAGGGCCCTGGCCATCCACAAAGACAGGTGCCAGTCCCTGGGCCCATTTCTCCGAGCCATCGGCGGCCGAGAGCGCGACCACGGTTTCTCTCCCGCCGCGATTTTCGAAATGGAACACCGTGCCATTGGCGACGACCGGGGAGGCCAGGCCTTCGCCCGATTGGATCTTCCAGACGACCTTCGGCTGGTCGGGAAGCTGGGACAACGCCAGCCCGTTGGCTGGCAGGACACCGTCGCGGGTCGGGCCGCGCCATTGCGGCCA
>MPMB02041088.1_pt1 | contig 18384 bp, 16 predicted proteins | sample 1617371 | NCBI WGS metagenome assembly MPMB02 (sample SAMN05944808, study PRJNA350692) | marine metagenome | biome: marine; feature: ODZ; material: water; isolation source: 300 m water sample filtered on 0.2 um supor filter | place: Pacific Ocean | collected 2012-04-08 | depth 300m m
CACCACCTACTACGACGGCCAGCAGCTCATGGCCCGCGTTGGTGACGGCTTCTCGGCCGACAGCACGGTCGCCGACCTCGACGGCGCGGTCGTCTGCACCAACATCGGTACGACCACGGAGAAGAACATCGCCGAGGCCGCACTGCTCGCAGGTGCCGAGATCACGCTGCTCGGCTTCGAGACCAGCGATGAGGTCTATGAGACCTTCATCAACGGTGGCTGCGACATCACCACCACTGATGGTTCGGCACTCGTCGGCCGCAAGGTCAAGATGCAGCCCGCTGACCAGGAATGGGTGATCTTCCCGGCGACCCCGATCTCCAAGGAGCCGCTCGGCCCGACCTACGGCCAGAACGACTCGGCTTTTGCCGACGCCGTCAACTGGACCGTCTACGCCACGATCATCATGGACGAGTACGGCGTCACCTCTGCCAACGTCGAGGCCACTTGCGCCGACGCCGAGGCTGAGGTCGCACGCCTCTGCGGAGGCGAAGGTGAGCTCCAGACCGGTATGGGCCTGCCCGCCGACGCCTTCTACCAGGTGGTCCTGCAGGTAGGTAGCTACGGTGAGATCTACGCCCGCAACCTGAACCCGGTCGGACTCGTCCGCGCGGGTTCGGCCAACGCCGGTTGGCTCGACGGGGGCCTGATCTACTCCCCGCCGGCACGCTAGGTAGGCAGTACCGAAGTACGTGATGATCCCGGGGTTCGGGAGCGCAAGCTCCCGGCCCCGGGATCATTCGCGTTCCGGAACGCCTTGGCGCTACGGATACCGGCGCTGCGAGTACTGTCACACTCCTGAAATCATCTCCTGATCCGATCTCACACCACCTGACCCACCCGGACCCTCTCCGACCATGACGGCTCCCACCACCCACGAGCGCGTATCACACCGTGTGCCGCTGTGGCGCGATGTCGTCGTCCTGAAATGGTTCACCCAGGTGGTTCTGCTGGTCGTGGTGCTCAGCACCATGGGGTTCCTCGCCAGCCAGGCCGGCGACAACCTTCGGGCACGCAACATCAGCACGTCTTTCGACTTCCTCGAACGACCCGTCGACATCCAGCTCAGCGAGGGCATCGACACACACCCCGACACTGGCGCCCGGGCGCTGTGGACCGGCATGGTCAACACCCTGCGCATGTCGATTGCCGGCATCTTCTTCGCCACGATCCTCGGTGTGGTCGTCGGGCTCGCCCGCCTCTCTGACAACTGGCTCGTACGCCGACTCGGCAGCATATGGGTCGAGACCCTCCGCAATATCCCGTTGCTGGTGCAGATGGTCTTCTACTTCTCGGTACTGACCACGCTTCCCCGGGTCGAGCTGGGCACGGGCCCGATCAACGGCTGGTTCCACGTCTCCAACAAGGGAATCTCGATGCCCCGGGTGTTCATCGCCGACGGCTTCTACCAGTGGCTCGTCGTCGTGTTGATCGGCGCCGTGGCCGCCCACTTCGTCCGTCAGCATCGCCAGCAGATCCAGGACGAGACCGGTGCCATGACATCACCGATCCTGTGGGGGCTGGGCACGGTTGCCCTGTTCGGGCTGGTCGGGCTGTTTGTCCACCCGGTGTTCTCGTGGATGGGTCCGGTATTCGGCAGGATCGCCGACCTGCTCGACTCGCTACCCGTCATCGCACCGCAACTCGGGTTCTCAGCGATTGCCCTGGGCGTCGCCGTCACCTGGATCCGACGCTTCCTGTCGGCCCACCGCAGCGCCCGCGGCCACCTTTCGCTCTCCGACGACGACTGGTTCCGGATCGTCTTCGCGGCCGTGGCCTCACTGGCCGTGGTGTTCGTGGCGGTCCGCTGGACCGGCCTCTCGGCATGGACCCTCGACAGTGGCCGCGACCTGTTCCAGGTCCTCGCTGACAAGTTCGACGTCGACGGCGCTGCCCGCCCGTTCGACGCCATGCGCCCCGACATCATCCAGAAGGGCAAGTTCCCGAACTACGGGAAGAGCGGCCTGACCATGTCGATCGGATTCGCCGCCGTGTTCTTCGGCGTCGTGTTCTACACGTCGGCATTCATCGGCGAGAACGTCCGAGGTGGGATCCTCGCCGTGCCCAAGGGACAGTCCGAGGCGGCCAAGGCCGTGGGCCTCGGCCGTGGGCAGATCCTGCGACACGTGGTGCTCCCACAGGCGTTCCGGGTCATCCTGCCGCCGACCGGCAACCAGTACCTGAACCTGCTCAAGAACACCTCGCTGGCCGTCGCCGTCGGCTACAGCGAGCTGGTCCAGGTCGGCAGCACCACGTACAACCAGACCGGCATGACCCTGCCCGTGGTGGCCATCTGGATGCTGTTCTACCTGAGTTGCTCCCTGACCATCTCGGTCGTCGTGAACTGGTTCAACGTCCGCATGCGACTGGTGGAGCGGTAGATGAGCGAGATGTCGAGCGGTCTCGGCGTACCGACCATCCCGGCGCCCCCCGAGGAACCGCACCTCCCACCCCGCCAGTGGATCCGCGAGAACCTGTTCTCGAGCCTGTTCAACACCGTGCTCACGATCGTCTCCTCGCTCGTCGTCCTTGCCATCGTCCGGGGCCTGCTGGCCTTCATCTTCAACCCGCAACGCCAGTGGGAGGCCACCGCCACCAACCTGCGCCTGCTCATGACCCAGGCCTACCCCGAGGAGCAGTACCTCAGGGTCTGGGTGTGCGTGGCCGTCATCCTCACGCTCACGGCCATGTCGATGGCCGTCTGGCGGGCCGGGTCGGCCGTACCACTCCCCGGTGTCGGCCGCCGCCTGTTGTCGGGCGGCGTCCTCTTGACCATCATGGCCCTCCTCGCCCCGTTCGGCACGCGCTCCACGTTCATCTGGCTGGTGATAGGCATCGTGGTCGCCGCCGGAGGAGAGGCGCTGAGACGGTTCGCCGACGAAGAACGCTCCCTCAGTACCCTCACCCTGTTGGCCATGGCCCTCGGAGGACTCGTGGCGACGCTGTGGGTGGTCCCGTACGGCAGCCACACCTTCAACCTGCAGCGCACCCCCCGGGTGCTGGCCGAACCCGGCACCGTGGCGATGTCCACCAAGTTGCCATGGACGCTCATGCTGGTCGTCGCCGTTGCGGCCTACTTCGTCGGGACCCTCGTCCGGGACCGACTACCCATCAACCCGCTTCGAGCCACCCTGCTGGTGACCTGGCTGCTCATGCCGCCGATCCTCCTCTACCTGGTGCTGCGCGACCCGAGCTTCGACATGGGCCACGTGTTCACGACCGACATCCCGATCTTCGCCGCCTACGCCGTGCTGGGAGGTGCGCTGCTGTCCTGGCTCACCCGTCCGTCCACCGGCGAGGCCGGCCGGATCGTCGCTGCACTGGTCCTGGTGGCCGGGTTCGCCATGTTCGTAACGCCCATGCGGATGATCGTGCGCCTCGACATGCTCCTGCTGGCCGGCTTCGCACTGTCCGCCCCCACCTTCTCCGGCGGGCCCCGGGCGCGCCGTCGCTACACCGCCGGCTGGCTCGGCGTACTCGGGATGATGTCGTGGCTGATCACAGCCATCAACACGCCTTCAACGGTCGATGTGCCGGGTGAATTCTTCATCGGTGGCATCTCCCTGACGCTGATGGTGGCGATCTTCACCATCGTGATCTCGTTCCCCCTCGGCCTGGCCCTGGCCCTCGCACGCACGTCGAACATGCCGATCTTCCGCCTGTTGGCGACCTGGTTCATCGAGTTCGTACGTGGCGTGCCCCTGATCACGATCCTGATCTTCTTCTCGATCATGGTGCCGCTGTTCCTCCCACCGGGAATGCACCTGGGAGAGGTCGCCGCCGTGGTCATCGGCTACTCCCTGTTCTCCTCGGCGTACCTGGCCGAGAACGTGCGCGGCGGCCTCCAGTCCGTGACCCGCGGCCAACACGAGGCCGCCGAGGCGGTCGGGATGACCACCTCGCAGAAGACGGTGTTCATCGTGCTCCCCCAGGCCCTACGAGTAGCGATCCCCCCGCTGGTCGGACACTGCATTGGCGTGTTCAAGGAGACCTCGCTGCTGGCCATCATCGGCCTGTTCGACGTGCTCTACATCGCCCGTTACGTGATGTCGAACCAGACCGAGTTCATGGGCAGCACCAAGGAGAACATCCTCTTCGTGTCCCTGATCTACTGGATCTTCGCCTACCAGATGTCCAAGGCCAGCCAGCGGCTCGAACAGCGCACCGGACTGGGAGAGCGCTAGGTGGCCCGAAACCTTTCCCAGACGCGGCAAGCCGTGAACCGAACCACAACGCGAACCCTTCGCCACAACGAGGTGATGTCATGACCGACGCAACTGCAGCCGAGAATACGGACAACCAGGCCATGGAACAGTCCAGGGACCTGTCCGGCGCCCGTGACATGATCGCGTGCGAGGGCGTGTCGAAGTGGTACGGCGACTTCCAGGCCCTCGACGGGATCACGGCGACCATCAAGGAGCAGGAGGTCGTGGTGGTACTGGGGCCCTCGGGTTCCGGCAAGTCCACCTGGATCCGGTGCATCAACCGCCTCGAGGTCCACCAGGAGGGCCGCATCGTCGTCGACGACGTCGAGCTCACCAACGACCTGCGCAACATCGAACAGGTGCGCTCCGAGGTCGGCATGGTGTTCCAACTGTTCAACCTGTTCCCCCACCTCAAGGTGATCGACAACGTCTCCCTGGCACCGATCTGGGTCCGCAAGAAGCCCCGTGCCGAGGCCGAGGAACAGGCCATGGCACTGCTCGAGCGTGTCGGAATCCCCGAGCAGGCCCACAAGTATCCCGGTCAGCTCTCGGGCGGACAGCAGCAGCGCGTGGCGATTGCCCGGGCGCTGGCCATGGAGCCCCGGATCATGCTCTTCGACGAACCCACGTCGGCCCTCGACCCGGAGATGATCAAGGAGGTGCTCGACGTCATGAAGGTGCTGGCACAGTCCGGCATGACGATGATGGTCGTCACCCACGAGATGGGCTTCGCCAAGGAGGTGGCCGACAGGATCATCTTCATGGAAGAGGGCCAGATCGTCGAGCAGGGCACACCTCAGCACTTCTTCGAGAACCCGACCGAAGACCGTACGAAGCTGTTCCTGTCACAGATCCTCTAGCCAATGCGACGAATCCCTAAACAGGGATGACTCCGTATCGCTAGAGCGGCACAGTCCCCACCGTGTGGCGCCACATTCACTACTGATCATTCCGCCTAGCCCCCTCGGGCCTCAATGCGCTTGTGGAAGGCCTCCTGCTCTTCCTTCCAATCGGCGATCTCGTCGACCTGTTCGTCGATGTGCTCGACCGGGGGGCGGTGGCGATGGCAGCCAGGAGCCCCTCGGGGTCGGCCGTGCCGATTGAGAACGTACGCTCCTTGTCGGCCAGGGTGAGTTCGACGGATCCCCGGCCCCAGACCCGCCACAGCGTGCCGCCGGGGACGAAGCGAATACCCCAGCCGTAGCGGGCGCCGTGGGTGGTGACCCGCTGAGAGGTGACCTCCGCGAGCGCGATTCGTCTACGGGGCCAGCCCCAGTGGAATACCGTTACGATCTCGCCGTCGGCGACGGAGATGGTGAGCGTCATGAAGGCCCGAATCGCCACGAGTGCAACGGGCAGCGCAGAAATGTTCCAGAGGACCACCTCTGCGGTCGCATCGAACGCCACCAGGGGAACTATCCAGAACAGCAGCACTGCCGGGTAGAGCACGGCCCACTGCCGGGGCACTCGGTTGACGTAACGGTAACTCATGGCGCCCCTGACGCTACTCGGACCTGTGCACACGGCTCCGGAGGCCACTGCTCCCAATCGTCTGGTGTCCGCGAGAACATCCCGCTGAGTAGTACGCCCTCTAGTCAATGGGATGAATCCCCGAAAAGGTCCGACTCCTCCGATTCAGGGATTCATCCCAGTCGCACTAGGCGGATCTTCAGGGGTCCACGCGACACATTGGGGATCGAGCGCCTTACAGGGGCCCTCCGCACACCACGACCCGTTCGAGGACGAGATGGGCGACCGCCCGCTCGAGGTCACGGCCGCACGCTAGGACAGCGCCTCGTAGTCCCCCGCCCAGACGTACCGTCGCCCGGAGCATTCCGGCTACCCGACCTCCAACCAGTTGCTAGTCGTCCCTGAGCAACTCGATGAGCGTCGAGGTGTCGGAGCGGCCGTGGCCGAGGCGTTGGAGACGGGCGTAGAACTGGTCGACCATGGCGGTCACCGGAAGCGTCGCCCCGATTCGGCCAGCCTCGTCGAACACGATCCCGAAGTCCTTGCGCATCCAGTCGATCGCGAAGCCGTAGTCGAACTTGCGATCCAGCATGGTGCGGGCCCGGTTGTCCATCTGCCACGAGCCGGACGCCCCCTGGCCGATGGCCTCGAGCACCTTCTCCTCGTCGAGACCTGCCCGGCGCCCGAAGTCGAGCGCCTCGGAGAGCCCCTGGATGAGACCGCCGATACAGATCTGGTTGACCATCTTGGTGAGTTGACCGTGGCCGACGGGGCCGACCAGCACGGTCGCCCTGGCGTAGGCGTCGATCACGGGCTCGATGCCGGCGAACACGTCCGGATCGCCGCCGCACATGATGCTGAGTTGGCCATTCTCCGCTCCGGCCTGGCCGCCGGACACGGGAGCGTCGACGAAGCCCACGCCCTGTGCCGCAGCCGCCTCGGCGACCTCGCGGGCCACGGCTGCCGAGGCCGTGGTGTGGTCCACGAGGACGGCGCCCTCGGACATGCCGGCGAGCACGCCGGTCTCCCCGAACACCACGCTGCGCAGGTCGTCGTCGTTGCCGACGCACACGAGCACGACATCGGCGCCCCCTGATGCCGATGCAGCCGCCTCCGGCGTGTCAGCCCGGGCACCGCCGTGTTCGGCAACCCAGGCCTCGGCCTTCGAAGCCGTCCGGTTGTAGACGGTCGTCGGATGCCCGGCCGCCTGCAGGTGCCCGGCCATCGGATAGCCCATGACCCCGAGCCCTACGAATGTGCACCTGGTCATCTTCCCTGCCTCACTTTCCGTCTCCTCCGTACTTCAGGGCCGCCATCGCTCCGAAGACGTTGCCGGGACCCTGATGGTGTTCATCGAGTTCACGGTAGACGGCATGAACGTTCGCCACGATCCGCTCCCACTCTCCCCACTCCCGGAATGGGCCGAGGTCGATTTCGGCGATGGCCTCCTCGGCACCCTGCCCAGCAGCGTGGCGGGCCCGACACTCGTCCTCGACGAAGGCGAGGTAGTCGCGTACGGCGAGCACGCCAGCGTCGTCGGAGAGGGGTCCGTGGCCGGGAACGACCACCTCACAGTCGAGGGCGAGGATGGCGTCGCATGCGCCGATCCAGTTGGCTACGGGCCCGTCCCAGATGATCGGCGTGCCCCCGACGAACAGAATGTCACCACAGAACACCGTGGAGGCGTCCGGCAGGTGCACGAGCAGGTCTCCGGCCGTGTGGGCAGGACCGACCTCGAGGAGTTCGACCGTTCGGCCGCACACGTCGAGTTGAAGCTCGCCGGAAAAAGTGCGGTCGGGTTCGGGCACGCCTCCGGCTTCGGTGATCGCTGCGAAGTCAAAGGGAGCGAACGCCTCCTGGACATAGCGGTTCGCCGGTTCTCCCAGGTCTGCGTGGAGCAGCGCCTCGATCGCCGATGGCGGCACGGCGCCCATCTCATTCGCAGCAGCCTCCGTCGTCACCACCTGGGCGCCTGCTTCGACCAGCAATCCGTTTCCGTAGCAGTGGTCGCCGTTGGCGTGGGTGTTGACCACCACGTCGATCGGTCGCCCGGCGGTGACCGCGTCCATGGCCTCGAGCATCTTCCGGGTGAGCCGGAGGTCGAAGAGGGTGTCGATGAGAAGGGACGACCAGTCGCCCGCCAGCAGCCCGGCGTTGCTCCACCCCCAGCCGCCGTCGGGCTGGAGGTAGGCGAACACGCCGTCCGCCACCTCATGGAGGCCCTGTTCGTAGCTGGTCTGACCGCTCACGGTCAGCGACCCTACGCGCCTCCTGTCCCCGTCTCGTCAGCCGGATCGCCCGGATGACAGGCTCGGGGGCCGGGGCAACATCACTGCCGGGGACATCGAGGAAGCAGGAATCCATGGGTGACTTGTGTGCGGGCCGCGTTGCGGTCGTGACGGGTGCGGGGCGGGGCATCGGCCGCGAACACGCCCTGCTGCTGGCCGAACACGGCGCCAAGGTCGTCGTCAACGACCTCGGCGGCGACGCTGCCGGCGGCGGATCCGACCTCTCACCCGCCCAGGAGGTCGTGGCCGAGATCGAGGCCATGGGCGGCGAGGCAGTCGTCAACGGCGCCAACGTGGCCGACTTCGACGCCGCCGGCCAGATGATCCACCAGGCCATCGACACGTTCGGGAGTTGCGACATCCTGATCAACAACGCCGGGATCCTGCGGGACCGCATGGTGTTCTCGATGTCCGAGTTCGACTGGGACGCCGTGATCGACGTGCACCTCAAGGGCACCTTCGCCCCCACCCACCACGCCGCCGCCTACTGGCGTGAGAAGGTGAAGGCCGGGGGCGAGGCGTTCGGACGAATCGTCAACACGTCTTCGCCGTCAGGCATCTACGGCAACGTCGGCCAGTCGAACTACGGGGCCGCCAAGGCCGGCATTGCCGCCTTCACCATCATCACGGCCATGGAGCTCGTCAAGTACGGCGTCACCGTCAACTGCCTCGCACCCGGCGCCTTCACCCGCATGACCTCCGACCTGCCGGGATTCGAAAAGATGGACGAAGAGACCCAGGAGGCCATGTCGCCACGTTGGATCGCCGTGCCGGCGGTGTGGCTCTGCAGTGAGGCCGCCCAGAACGTGACGGGCCGGGTGTTCGACGTGCGCGGCGAACAGTTGGGGATCTCCGAGCAGTGGCACCTCGGGCCGAGCACCACCCAGCCCGACGACCCGGCCGACCTGGCCGACGTCATGGCGGGACTGATGGCCGAGGCGCAGTTGAACTCCGGCATGCATGGTCTTCCCACCGAGGGACCCGGACGTCCGGGCCCCGGGCTCTGATCAGGAACGGGAGATAGCCATGTCCATCGACTTCAGCCTGTCGCCGGAACTCGAGGAGATCCGCCGACGGGTCCGCACGTTCGTCGACGACGTGATCAAGCCTGCCGAAGCGCGCATCGAGGGGCACGACGACGAAGGAGAAGCGCGGCTCAAGGAGCTCATCGGCATGCGCAGGGAGGCCCATGCCGCAGGCATCTGGCTGCCGCACATGCCCGTGGAGTGGGGCGGCATGGGACTCGGCCACGTCGAGTTGGCCATGGTGCAGGCCGAGGCAGCGAGGTCCTACTACGGACCGTGGGTGTTCAACTGCCAGGCGCCCGACGAGGGCAACATGCACACGCTGTTGCACTGGGCGACCGACGAGCAGAAGGACAAGTACCTCAAGCCGCTGTGCGAGGGCCGCACCTGGTCGTGCTTCGCCATGACCGAGCCAGAGGTGGCCGGCTCCGACCCCACCCTGATCCAGACGAACGGCTACCAGGACGGCGAGGAGTGGGTGATAAACGGGCACAAGTGGTTCATCTCCAACGCCCACCGGGCGTCGTTCGCCATCCTCATTGCCCGCACCGAGGACGACCCCGACCTGCCACAGGCCGCCAACACCGCCTTCCTCGTCGACCTGCCGCACGACGGTTGGAACGAGGTGCGCCAGATCGAGACCATGCACGGCGCGACCGGCCACTCCGAGATCCAGATCGAGGACCTGCGGCTGCACGGATCACAGATGCTGGGCGGCCGCGGCCAGGGACACCTGCTGGGCCAGTACCGGCTGGGACCTGCCCGCCTGGCGCACTGCATGCGCTGGATCGCCCAGGCCGAGACGGCGCTCGACATGATGGTCGAGCGCTCCCTGGAACGCTTCAGCCACGGCTCGCTGCTGGCCGAGAAGCAGGGCATCCAGTGGCTGATCGCCGACTCGACGATGGAGCTCTACCAGTCGAAGCTCATGGTGCTCCACGCCGCCTACAAGATCGACCGGGGCGAGGAATTCAAGTCCGAGGTGTCGATGGCCAAGCACTTCGTCGCCAATGCCCTGGGCCGCATCATCGACAGGTCGATCCAGGTGCACGGAGCGCTCGGGTACTCGACCGACACACCCCTGGCGCACATGTACCAGCACGCCCGCTGGGCACGCTTCGCCGACGGCGCCGACGAGGTCCACCAGATGCGGATCGCCCAGCGCACCATCAAGGCCTTCTCCGACAGCGGATCGACCGCTGCCGCGACCGGCGGGTTGCCGATCTAGCGATTCTGACCGGCTAGCAGTCTCCGGGCTCCGGGTCCTGGCACGGATGGCATTCGAGGGCGAGCGTGGCGTGGGCAACACCGTGTTCGGCAAGGTCGGCCTCGAGCCCTGCGGCGACACCCTGGGCGTCGTGGAGGGTGTCGGCGGCCACGACCACATGGGCACTCAGGGCGACCAGCGTCGAGTCGACCGCCCAGACGTGCACGTGGTGGACGTCGTCGACCTGTTCGTGGGCGGTCATCAGTCCCGACAACTCGTCGATGTCGATGCCACCCGGTGCCCCCTCCAGAAGGATCCGGGCAGTGCGACGGATCAGGCCCACTCCGGACCACAGCAGCAGGGCGGCGATCAGGTAGGAGACCGCCGGGTCCACCCATGCGGCGTCCCAGAACACCATTGACAGGCCGGCGACCAGGGCACCGAAGGAACCTGCGGCGTCGCCGAGCAGGTGGAACGCCGCACCCTGGACGTTGACGCTGCGGTCGCCGGTGCGGCGCAGCAGCCAGGCGCTCCCACCGTTCACGGTCAGGCCGGCGAGCGCAACGGCGGCCACGCCCCAACCGTCGACCTCGGGGGCGTCGTCGATGCGGCGCGAGGCCTCGACCACGATCCAGCCGGCGGCCGCAACGAGCAGCACGGCATTGAGCAGCGCACCCATGACCTCGGCCCGGCGGAGCCCGTAGCTGTAGGGACCGCTCGCCGCACGGCGTGAAACGACCACGGCGACGACGGCAATGGCCAGGGCCAGCACGTCGGAGCCCTGGTGGACGGCATCGGCGGCAAGTGCCAGCGACGAGAAGGCGAGCACACCCAGCACCTGGACGACCAGCAGGGCGCTGTTCGCACCGAGGGCCCAGGCCAGGACGCGACCCGATCCCCCGTGGTGCCCATGATCGTGCGCCATTGCTGCTCTCCTCGCCCGGTCTCACATGGTCGGCCCGGTAATCGTAGGGTGAACGTAGCCACCCTCTCTCTGGAGCACCCAATGACCGAATATCCCGCCTCTCCCGACAACCCCGTCGTCATCGTCGATGCCGTGCGCACCCCGATCGGCCGTCGCAACGGCGGGCTCTCGTCCTGCCACTCGGTCGACGTGCTGGGCACCGCCCAGAAGGCCCTGTTCGACCGCACCGGGATCGACCCACTCGAGGTCGGTCAGGTGGTCGGTGGCTGCGTCGGCCAGGTCGGCATGCAGTCCATGAACGTGACCCGTACCGCGTGGCTGACGGCCGGGTTGCCGCTCGAGGCACCAGCCACCACCGTCGATGCACAGTGCGGCTCGTCGCAACAGGCCACCAACCTCGCCTACGCCCTGGTCGCATCCGGCACGGTGGATGCCGCCGTGGGCTGCGGGATCGAACTGATGAGCCAGGTCGCGTTCGGTGCCACCACCCCCAAGGAACCCAACTCAGGGCGCCCGATCAACCGCAACTACTTCGAGCACTTCGAGTTCACATCACAGTTCGAGGGCTCCGAGCGCATGGCCGACCACTGGGGCATCACCCGTGGGGACTGCGACTCATTCGGCAAGCTCTCCCAGGACAGGGCTGCACGGGCGTGGCGGGAGGACCGCTACGGGACCCAACTGGTGAGCGTGGAGGCCCCGGTACTCGACGACGAGGGCAGCCCCACCGGCGAGACGGTGACCGTCGCCCGGGACGAGGGGCTGCGCGAGACGACGATGGAGGGGCTGGCGCAGCTCAAGCCGTCCGGGCGACCCGACGGGGTGCACACGGCCGCCTCGTCGTCGCAGATCTCCGACGGCGCCGGCGCCATCCTGCTCATGACCGCCGACAAGGCGGCGGCGCTCGGCGTGAAGCCGCTGGCCAGGGTGGTCGACACCTGCCTCGTGGGTTCCGATCCCGAGTTCATGCTGACCGGCCCGATAGGGGCCACTCAGAAGCTGCTGGCGGACAACGGCATGGCCATCGAAGACATCGACGTCGTCGAGATCAACGAGGCCTTCGCCTCGGTGGTGCTCTGTTGGGAAAAGGAGATCGACCCCGACATGGAGCGGGTCAATCCCAACGGCGGCGCCATCGCACTCGGCCACCCGCTGGGCGGCACCGGCGCCATCCTCACCACCAAGGCCGTCCACGAGTTGCAGCGCACCGACGGCGAATTCGCCCTGGTCACGATGTGCTGCGGCGGCGGCCTCGGCACCGGCACACTGCTGCAGAGGGTGTGACGACCTGTAGCGCCATCGTCTTCAACGGCGACGGCACCTGGGACCGGCGTGACGACTTCGCTGTCGCCACCGCTCCCCCGGGTGGGGCCGTACTGGCCGTCGAGGCGGTCGGGCTCTGCCACAGCGACGTCGCCCAACTGAACGGCCACCCGCACGTGCCGGGTGAGGTCTCACCCACTGTGCCCGGCCACGAGATCGTCGGACGGGTGCACGCACTCGACGACGGTGCAGACCTGGGCGTCGAGGTCGGCGACCGGGTGGCTGTCAACATCGTCACCTACGGTGCCCCCTACGAGGGCAACCCGTTCGGGGTGCGCTGCTACGGATACTCGTTCGGCCTCGACGAGCGGGAGGGCCTTTGGGGCGGCTACGGCGAGTACATGTCGATCCTGCCGGGCACGCAACTCGTCAGGCTCAGCGACGACATCTCCGCCGAGGAACTCACGCTGTTCGAGCCGCTGTCCAACATGGTGGCCTGGCTGGCGAAGGTGAACCTGCAGGCCGGCCAGACCATCGTCATCCAGGGTCCGGGACACATGGGCCTCACGTGTGCCGCCTACGCCAAGTCGCTGGGGGCGACCGTGGTCGTGACCGGCACCGACGAGGATGCCCTGCGACTGGAGGTGGCCCGTGGGGTCGGTGCCGACCACGCCATCGACGTGACGGTCGACGACCCGGTCGAGGTCGTGCAGGACCTCACCGGAGGCTTCGGCGCCTCGGTGGCGGTCGACCTGGCGTCGGCACCGTCGACGCCGAGCCTGTGCTTCGACCTGGTCCACCACCTCGGCCAGGTGGTGTGGGCGGGGCTCAAGGACCGGGCCGCCGTGCCCGTCATCACCGACAAGGTCGTGATGAAGTCGCTCACCATCCACGGGGGCGCCGGTGGCACGCCCGAGTCGGTGGCCGAGGCCTGCCGGATCCTCAACCAGGGCGACTTCCCGACCGGTCCGCTGCTGGGCGAGGTCGTCGGCCTCGACGAGATCGACCGGGCCATGGAGATCCTGCTGCGCACCGCCGAACCCGATGCCGTCCGGGCGGTACTCAGGCATGCTTCGGAGGGTGTCTAGGCGGGATTCTCCGGGAACTCGGGGCGGGAACGCGAGAGCCTCGCGCCGGCGTCGGCGAGGATGAGGCCGCCGGTGACGGTGCGGGCGAGGTCCGAGGCGAGGAACACCACGAGGCGGCCCATTTCGTCGTGCTCGGTCATGCGCCGGAGGGGCGTGGACGCCACGACGGCGTCGATGTAGCCCTCGGGGAGCGCCCCGGCGACGGTCTCCGTGAGGGTGGTGCCGGGGGCGATCGCCACCACCCGGATGCCGAGCGGCCCCCACTCGACTGCGGCGGTGTCGGTGACGTGGTTGATGGCGGCCTTGGCGGCGCCGTAGCCCGCCAGCCCCGGCGCCGGCCGCGTGGTCTCGCCGGAACTGACATTGACGATCACCCCTCCGGAGTCCTGACCCTGCATCACCCGCGCCTCGGCACTCATGGAGAGGGCGGTGAGCACCAGGTTCTGGTCCAGGACGTCGCGCCATGCCTCACCGTCGAGGTCCAGCAGGGGCGCACTGCCCCTCGGGCCCAGCATCCCGATGTTGTTGACGGCCACGTCGAGACCGCCCAGTCGTTCGGCCGCCTCCGCCACCATGCCCTCGAGTTGGGCGTCGTCGCGTGCGTCGGCGACGACGCTGAACGCCTCGCCGGTGGCCTCGTCGACGATCAGCGAGCAGGTCTCGGCAGCCTTGTCGGCCCGAACGTCGGCGACGGCCACGCAGGCACCGGCCCTCGCCAACCAGCGGGCGATCTCACGGCCGATGCCCGCACCCGCACCGGTCACGAGGGCTCGCGTGCCGTCGAGGTCGATTTCGATGCTCATCGTTCAAGTGCCTCGACGATCTCGTCCACTGCGGATTCGGCCCATGCGGCGACGGTCGCCTCGTCCGTGCCGCCCAGGGGGTGCGGGACGGAGACCACCCGGGCATCGGGGAGGCCCAGATTCGTAGCGGAGGCAGCTGCGAGGTGGGCGAACGGAACAGTGGCGAGCACCACGGTGGCGACACCGGCCCTTTCGAGTTCGACGAGGTCGTGGACACTCCACGACGAACACGACCCTCAATCGGCCGATCCCGTCAGCACTACCTGGACCTCCTTGCTGAGGCTCTCCAGCACCTGGGACTCACACGCCGTCGCTGCGTTGTTGGCTGCACCGCCCGACCTGCCCGACTTCCCGGTCACCCGCACCACCTCGCCGCCGATCCGGGCGGCCAGGCCCTCGGCGGCCCTCGTGAGCAGCAGGCGGGCGTTGGGCTTGCCGTTGTCGAGCACGCCGATCTTCCCGCCGACCAGGGCGGGCGCTGCGGAGGCGAGTTGCACGGCGCCCTCGGCAAGGGGCCCGGAGGGATCGAGGATGGTGGTGGTCATCGGGTACAGCCTCTCATGCCTCCAGCGCCAAGGTGACGCTGCGGGTCATTCCCCAGGAGGGGATCACACACGAGTGCCTGCCGGCACCGCCGGTGACGAAGACCCGGATGTTTGAGGCCTCCTCGGTCATGGGGAGGAGTTCGTCGTCGTCGGCGTCGCTCATCCAGGGCGCCCAGGCCAGCAGGTCGAACTGTTGGCGGAACTCCCGGGCCGGACGTCGGGCGTGCTCGAACAGGTAGGCGGCGACCTCGTGGCGACCCCAGCCGGCGGCGGCTGCCGTCGCTGCGTGTTCGGGGCACAGGCCTATGAACCACTCCCCGCCCGAGATGCAGGCGTTGTTCACCCCGAAGGTGGCCATGGCGGATGCGGCCTTGTCGAGGATGCGTTCGATGTCGTCGGACTCCATGTCGTGGAAGTTGTGGGGGTTCTCGCCGCAGTGGACGGTGACGGCGCTCGGGGCGTCGACGCCGACGGTGTGGTGGTACGGCTCCCAGGGGCTGGCGGCCCGGTTCTCGGCGGTGCAGTAGGCGTACTTGGAGGGCTGGCCCTGGGTGGCGGCGTCGCCGGGGCCGGGTCGGGCACCGGCCACGTGGAGCAGCACGAGGCGCACCGCCCGGCCGACGGTGGCGTTGGCCCGGTTGCCGGGACCGAAGGCACCGACCTCGGCGTTGAAGCCCATCTCCGCGACGGCGTCGCCGTGAACGATGACCAGCGGCGCCACCGGATGGGTGGTGGCGTTGACGCCCCGCAGGTTCAGGCGCTGCTGGCCGAGCGCCCGCACGGCGGTCGCCACGACCGGGAACACCTCCGGCGGACAGCCGGCCATGACGGCGTTGACGGCAACGGCCCTACGGGTGGCCGATCCTCCCCTGGGTGGCAACACGGCGAGGACCTCGTCCGGGTCCAGGCCGCCGAGCATCGCACCGACGCGTTCTTCTGTGGGCGCCACGACCGGCAGTCCGTCGCCCCACTCACGCTCCGCCAGGAACGCATACAACGCCTCGGGGGATTGATCCTCGATCTCGTGGAGCCCTTCGCCCATGCGATGGTCACGAAACTCATTCACCGGTTGCAAAAGTCAGCAACCGAAGGACACGTACAAGACATGCCACGGAACCTACACACTCGCTTCATTCAACTGACAGACAGCCGGACGGCAAGGAGGAGTTAGCGGCCTCACATGTCAGGGCGTATAACCTCCGTGGCTGTCTGAAGGCGTCAGCCGCCCCCTTGCGTAACTACGCGTGTCGGAGGAGCCCCGGAACCCTTACGGATTGGGTTCTCCTGTCAATCGGTTGATCGACAGGAGCCGTGCCGTTGTGCGTGCGATAGTGGGGCATGAAATGGCGGGGAGTTGCGCTTGCGTGCATTGCACTGCTTGTGGCATGTGGTGGTGGTGAGGAGTCCGATGTAGACACGGCACCTGCCAAGCAGGCCGTCCTCGAGGCCACGACCACCGTGCCCGCCGATCCTGCGGTGGAACGACTGGCCGATGAACTCTTGGCCACGCAGGGAGTTGTGGACGGTGGCACGGCTTGGAGCGAGACGAGCAACTGGGTGGAGGCTGCGGGATTGCCACCTTTGGTGATGTTCCCGGACATGGACCAGGCCGTCTGTGCAGCACAGGTGCTGGTCAACGGTGGAGTCGTGGAAGTTGCCGCGATCAACCACGACCTGATGGACCAGGTCGGCGGGACGGTCCTGGACTGCATCGACACCGAGGTGCTGCGGTCGGCCATGCAGTCTTACCTCGTGTCCACCCTCGGGATCATTGACGGCATGGAGGAACTCCAAGCTCAGGGCCTGTACCCCCCACCCAACGCCGCCGAGTGTTTCGAGGAGTTCAAGTTCGACGACGCCATAGTCAAGGAGTTCTGGCTCGTCGAGTTCGCCGGCACCGAACACAGCCAGAATCTTGACGCCGCTTGGGACCGGGTCCTGATGAACTGCATCGTCCCAGCCATGATTGGAGACGGGGCCCCGGGCGGGGAACCCACCACACCGCCAACATGCCCCGACGGTCAGCCGTGCTTGTGCATCGATGTGGACGGGTCATGCTCAGACGGAGACGACGATTGGGGGTACAAGGAAAGTGGCACCGTCATCTATTTCTGCTCTGGAGACAGCCCTGACTACGCCGAAGCGATGGGCGGCCAGTTCTGCCCAAGCAGCAGAGGGAGTGACACACCTGGCAACGGCTACGACGGCCCGGCCGCCTCAGAGGGCCTGTGCGCGGAGAACGAGCAACGTGTCGCCACTGCGCTCGCCTCCATGGACCCGTATCCGGCCACGCCGACCGACTTTGCCGACACCATGCGCGCCGCCGGCGACTACATGGCCTGGCTGGCCGACGAACTCCCTGTCGAACTCCAACCGAACGCCGCCTCCCTGAATGCCGCCTACCTCGCCGAGTTAGCCGACGCCTTCGACGGCAAGGACGACTTCCGCGGCGGCCTGCCCGAGCTGGAAGACCTTGATCAGAAGTTTGAGTCGGAATGGGACGACACCCCCATGGAGCCCATGATCTCCTTCCTCATGGCCTGCGGATCGGGCTACGACGACGTTTTCGTTGCCGTTGCCGCCGATGAGGCCTGGGGTTCCTTAGAGGAGGCGATCGACGAGGCCGATGCCGACTACGACGCCATTGGTGAAGATGACGAACTGGATGGGTACGACCCGTACGGAGAAGGTGGCGACGAGGGCGACCTACCCGATGCCCCAGAGGGCTTCTGTGTCGACCTCGAAGGCCAGGTGGCTGATCTGAGGGCCGATTTGATGTTCGTCGTGGATGACATCGACGGCGAAGCCGAACTCGAGGCGTTCGTATACACGGCGATGGTGCCATTGGACGACTGGCTCGTCGAGAATGTTCCGGCAGAGTTGACCGCTGATGCCGAGGTCGTGCGGTCGTTCTTCGCGGGACTGTCAGCGAGGTTTGCCGAGGCAACCACCGAAGACGACTTCTATGCGGCCCTCGCCGAACCACCCGGTGACGTGTGGGCGCTCGACCGGGCCGGACTGCGCCTCGACGCCTTCCTCGACCAGAGTTGTGGAATGACGATGTTCCCGGATGGGGCTTTCGGCCTCGCAGACGAACTCGTCTACGACGACTACTACGAAGACGACGCACCACCTCCCACCACGGTTCCGGCAAAGCAAACGGTGCTGACCACGACCACGGCGCCGTAGGCGATGGTGGGATAGCCACCGACCCTCCGGGTAAGAGCCCGTGGACCGGCTCCCACGCGACAACCCAACCAGCAGGACAGCCAAGAGGGACTGGACGTAGTCGTCGATTGAACCCGCAATTGACCTAGAGAAGTGATTCCCTAAGCGCCGCCCACGTCATTGCTATGTTGATGGTGGCCGATAGGGGTGCTTTCACCACCATCTGCGCATTCTCCCCCATGGGGCCGGGCCTGCGAGACTCCTGCGGTGAGCGACAACTCCCCACCCCCCCTCCGCATCCTCTGGATCGACATCGACTCGCTGCGGCCCGACCACCTGGGCTGCTACGGGTATCCCCGTCCGACCTCCCCCTGCATCGACGAACTGGCCGCCGAGG
>MPMB02127155.1_pt1 | contig 18277 bp, 16 predicted proteins | sample 1617371 | NCBI WGS metagenome assembly MPMB02 (sample SAMN05944808, study PRJNA350692) | marine metagenome | biome: marine; feature: ODZ; material: water; isolation source: 300 m water sample filtered on 0.2 um supor filter | place: Pacific Ocean | collected 2012-04-08 | depth 300m m
CATGGGGGATCAGTTAGCGATACCCATACTTGATCTGTTTATGGCGGCTGTTTTCCCGGGTCTAATTCTTGGTGCTCTATATATTGTATACATTTTAGTCTATTGCAAAATTTTTCCAGAAAAAGCGCCTCTTGCGGCGGATCATGGTGAAATAGAACTGAAAGATATTTTAATAGCCTTGATCGATATCATTCCACCAGCAGGTTTAATACTGCTTGTTCTCGGATCAATTTTTATGGGAATCGCAACCGTCACGGAAGCCTCTGGTGTCGGTGCTCTGGGTGCAACACTAATTGCTATTATATTTAGGCGTTTTGGCTGGAAGGTTTTAAAAGATGTGGTGATCAACACCATGAACACAGCGGCCTATATTTTTGCAATCTTTGTTGGAGCAACGATATTCGCGTTGATCCTACGTGAATGCGGCGGAGACGAACTGATTGAAACCGCTCTCACAGGGTTGGGGTTTGGTCCCTATGGTCTGATTATCTTCGTCTTGGTTATGGTTTTCTTCCTTGGTTTCTTCCTTGATTGGATCGAAATCAGTCTGATCATACTGCCGTTGTTGGCGCCAGTTATTTCTGGCCTTGATTTGCAGATTAATAATTTTGGTGCTGTTGACTTTCCTAACCTGACATGGTTTGCCCTTCTGGTAGCAGTAACTCTACAAACTTCGTTCCTGACCCCGCCAGTTGGTTTTGCCCTCTTCTACCTTAAAGGGGTCAGCCCTCCAAGTGTGAATTTGATCGATATTTATCGTGGAGTAATACCTTTTATAGTATTGCAGTTGATCGCCCTGGTTCTGGTGTTCCTTTTCCCAGAATTGACTACTTGGTTACCAGCGATAGCGTACGGGAATAAATAATTTTTGGTCCATTGTGAGAAAAAACTACTCAAACTCGGTTTGTGATGTTGGTGGCGGTGGCCATGCATACGTTATTTCTGACGCCACCTGTGGAATTTGTGCTGTTTTGTCAAAAAAGAATTTGTCTGCCCACGGTCGAACTGATCGACATCAACAAGAGAGTCGTGGCCTTTATTATCCTTTATCGCTTCCCGATCCATGCCGAACTTGTGGAGTTCAAAGGGCTAGGGATCTGGCGCGCGGAGAAGATAAATACTCACTGTATGGCGAGAACGAGGCTCGATCCATGGGGCGTGACGCAGATTCGACGAGGACGCTAACGGCGGTGAAAGCAATGGTGATCTGGTTTGGAAACGCATCAAATGTTTCCTGAATCCAACGAATCGATTTATCGAGAATTCAACGCCTTTATTCCGACTTCACGTTTGATCAGCGATCCCCTGCGGACGCTCGCTTACGGGACTGACGCGAGCTTCTACCGGCAAATTCCGAAACTGGTCGTCGAGGTTGCCGACGAGACCGAGGTCGTGCGGTGCCTTGAGGTTGCGCGCGAGAACGGCACGCCTGTGACCTTTCGCGCCGCGGGTACCAGTCTTTCCGGACAAGCAATCACGGACTCTGTTCTGCTACGGCTGGGACATGGCTGGCGCGAGTATTCCATCAATGAGGATGCCTCGGAGATCCGCCTACAGCCGGGTGTGATCGGCGAGCAAGCCAATCGCTATCTTGCTCCGTTCCGCCGAAAGATCGGTCCGGATCCGGCCTCGATCAATGTCGCAAAGATCGGTGGGATTGCCGCCAATAACGCGAGCGGCATGTGCTGCGGGACGGCCCAGAACAGCTACCAGACACTGGTGAGCATGCGCGTCATCCTTGCCGATGGCAGCGTGCTGGACACTGCCGATGAGGCGAGCCGTATGGCCTTCGCGGAGAGCCACGGTGAAATGTTGGAGAGGATAGACAGGCTTGCGCACGAGACGAAGCAAAACGGCGCGCTGGCGCAACGCATCAGAGCCAAGTTTAAAATCAAGAATACCAACGGTTACAGTCTTAACGCACTGGTGGATCTCGACGACCCTATCGACATCTTGCAACACTTAATGATCGGCTCGGAGGGGACGCTCGGCTTCATTGCCGAAGTCACCTACCGCACGGTCGAGGACCATCCCCACAAGGCTAGCGCCCTGGCGTTCTTTCCGGATATCAGGACCGCCTGCGAAGCCGTCGCCATCCTGAAGAGCGAACCGGTTGTGGCGGTGGAACTGATGGATCGCGCCGCAATCCATTCGGTGGAAAACCAGCTCAGCATGCCCGACGACCTCAAAGAGCTTTCCGAGGATGCGGCTGCCCTCCTCATCGAAACCCGCGCCGCCGATGGCGATACCCTGAACTCCCAAGTCAACGATATTCGTGCTGCCATCGCCAGCGTGGATACCTTGTATCCTGTGCGATTTACGGACCAAATCGAGGAATACACGCGGCTGTGGAACCTCCGCAAAGGGATGTTCCCCTCGGTCGGCGCGATGCGCGAGATCGGGACGACGGTCATCATCGAAGACATCGCCTTTCAGGTATCCAAGCTGGCGCCCGCGACTCTCGATCTGCAGGCTTTGTTCAAGAAATACGCATATCACGAGGCAATCATTTTCGGCCATGCCTTGGAAGGTAACCTCCACTTCGTATTCACCCAGGATTTCGAAACGCCTGAGGAGGTCGATCGCTACCGCCGCTTCATGGACAATGTTTGTGAGATGGTGGTCAAGAAATATGATGGTTCCTTGAAGGGCGAGCACGGCACTGGGCGCAACATGGCGCCCTTCGTGGAGCTCGAGTGGGGACCACAGGCCTACGCGTTGATGTGCGAGATCAAGGCCATCTTTGATCCGGACAACATCCTCAATCCCGGCGTCATACTCAACGACGATCCCCACGCGCACATCAAGAATCTCAAGCCCCTGTTTTCGGTTGACCCGCTGGTCGACAAGTGTACCGAGTGCGGGTTCTGCGAGCCGGCCTGCCCCTCGCGGGCCCTCAGCCTAACGCCTCGCCAACGCATCGTGGGTTTGCGAGAGATGGCTCGCCTCAAGGCCTCCGGGGAAGATCCGGAGCGCGAGAAATCGCTCCGCGAGCTTTACCAGTACCAAGGCATCGACACCTGCGCCGGTGATGGCCTTTGTTCGATCGCCTGTCCGGTCGATATCGACACCGGTCGCATGATGAAGGTCTTGCGCGGGCGCGAGATGGGCGCCACCGGGACCAAGGTAGCCGACTTGGTGGCGGAGCATTTCGGTGCGGTGTCGACGACGACGCGTCTGAGTCTAAGCGCCGCCCACTTGGCACACACCGCGCTGGGCACTTCCGTGATGCAAGGCTTAACGAGCGGTGTACGCAAACTCTCGGGCAGCCGGATACCCTTGTGGAATCCCTTCATGCCGACCTCGTGCAGGCTTCCCGCAAAGAGCGTCAACATCGGGTCAGAGAGCCCGCGTGTTGTCTATTTCCCCAGCTGTTCCAGCCGCACCATGGGGCCGGCCAGGGGCGACCCAGAGCGAGAGCCCCTTCCCGACAAATTCGAAGGACTGTTGCGCAAGGCGGGTTACACAGTGGTCTATCCAAGCGATTGTGATCGACTTTGCTGCGGAATGCCGTTTGAGAGCAAAGGTGCTTTCTCCCAGGCTGACGCTAAGCTGCGTATGACCGAACAGGCCTTGGTGGAAGCCAGCCGTAACGGGCAGAACCCCGTCGTCTTCGATACCAGCCCATGTACGTACCGCATGAAGCAGAACCTTGAGGCGGACCTCCGGTTGTTCGATATCACCGAGTTCATACACGATTTCCTGATGGCGCGTCTTGCTATCCGGAAACTACCCGAGGTTGTGGCCCTTCACCCGACCTGCAGCACGCGCAAGATGGGGCTGGCGGACAAGCTGCAAAACATCGCCGAAACGTGCGCAGCCCAGGTGATCGTTCCCGAGGAGGTCTCGTGCTGCGGCTGGGCCGGCGACAAAGGCTTCACCGTGCCGGAGCTCAACGAGAGCGCCGTTCGCAATTTGCGGCCATCTCTGAGCGACGATTGCGTGGCCGGCTACTCGACCGGCCGCACCTGCGAAATCGGCCTCTCGTTTCACAGTGGACGGTACTACCGATCGATTGCCTATCTGCTTGACCGATGCAGTGAACCTAAGGAGCCGCTCTCTGAACGCGAACTAGACGAGAGAGGCACCTGAAGGAGGTGTGACCGTGATACCGGACATCAACACCACTTTTTGTGCCACCAATCTCGGCCCCCACGGGCCGAGTGTGCTCCGTTACACCCAAAGCCTGGCGCGGGTGCACGAAGCAAAGATCGTCATGCTGCAAGTTCTGGAGCCGTTAACGCGTCATGCGAGGCACGTGATAGATCAGTTCCTGCCCGAGGGCGTTGGGAGCACGGTGTCTTTGCGCCTTAAAGGGGTCGCGAAACTGCGCGATGCGATCCATGAGCGTCTGGTCCGATTTTGCGAGGAGGAACTTGCAAGTGATCCTCGCGGGTAAGGACGACATGCCGGAGATCAGGATCGTGGAGGAACCGTGCACGCCCGTGTTCTTGGAAGAGGCGAGGGCCGTAAAGGCAGATCTGGTCGTAATGGGGACTCACGGGCATTCAGCAATAGGAGAAATCGTGCTGGGTTCGGTCGCACGCAAAATGATTCACAAGACCACCGTCCCGGTCATGCTGATGCCCTATTTTGGGGGGCAGTAGTCATAATCCATGATTGTAACTTTGACTTCAAAGGCCGGCAGAAAAAGCAGTGATGCGTACTGTCCCGCGTAGTGGAATCCTTTCTAAGAGCGGAGTATCGATAGGCCCTCCTAGAAACGACCGATTGGAAAGAAGGGGATGACTGAGATGTTCGAAGTACGTATTCACGGCCGTGGTGGCCAAGGCGTGGTATCGGCGGCAGAGATGCTGTCGGTGGCTGCTTTCGAAGAAGGCAAGCACGCTCAGGCGGTGCCGAGTTTCGGCTCCGAACGCATGGGGGCGCCAGTCGTCGCCTACGTTCGCATTGACGAAAGTGAGATAGAACTGCGCGAGCCGGTTCTGGAGCCCGATCTATTGATCGTCCAGGACCCCACCCTGTTCACTGCTATCGATGTCTTCGCCGGCCTTCGGGAAGACGGCTACCTGCTGGTCAATACCGCCAAGAGCATGGAGGATCTCGGGATTGCCGGGGTGGCGCGAAAGCTCCCCGCCGGCAATGTCGCCGCCGTGCCGGCGACCGAACTGGCGATGCGCCATCTCAAGCGCCCGACGCCCAACACGGTCCTGCTGGGAGCGTTTACGGCCATGAGCGACGTCGTCCGGATCGAATCCGTGTTCAAGGCCATCGCACGGAAATTTCCTGGAGAGCTGGGCGATAAGAACATTGCCGCAGCCCAGGCGGCATACGACGCCACGCGCGCGAATTGACTACCAAGGAGAGGATTTGGCGATGCTGAAACAAGTAGAAGGCTCGCACGCCGTCGCCGAAGCGGTGGCACTCTGCCGGCCGGAAGTGATTTCCGCCTATCCCATCACGCCTCAGACCCACATCGTCGAGGACTTGGGCACCATTGTGAAGGCGGGCGGGATCGAGAATTGCCAGTTCATGCTGGTCGAATCCGAGTTCGGTGCGCTAAGCGCCTGCATAGGATCGTCGGCCGCCGGTGCACGCAGCTACACGGCAACTTCCAGCCAGGGCATGCTGTTCATGATGGAGGCGGTCTACAACGCTTCGGGCATGGGTTTGCCGATCGTCATGACGGTGGGCAACCGGGCCATCGGGGCGCCGATCAACATTTGGAATGACTGGAGCGATTCCATGGCCGCCCGCGACTCCGGATGGCTCCAGCTTTTCGCCGAGACCAATCAGGAGGCCGTCGACGTCCACATCCAGGCCTTCAAGTTGGCTGAGAAACTGAGCATGCCGGTCATGGTGTGCATGGACGGTTTCATCCTCACCCACGCCTATGCCCGGGTCGATATTCCCGATCAGGCCGAAGTGGATGAATTCCTGCCGCCCTTCCAGCCGCGCCAGGTGCTGGATCCTGCCGCACCCCTTTCCATGGGCGCCATGGTAGGGCCCGAGGCCTTTACCGAGGTCCGCTACCTGGCGCACCACAAGCAGCTCAAGGCGCTGGAGTTCATCTCCGAACAGGCGGCCGAGTTCAAGGCCATCTTCGGTCGTGATTCTGGCGGCCTCATCAAGTCCTTCGAGACCGAAGGCGCTGAAACCGTGGTCGTCACCATGGGCTCGGTGATCGGCACCATGAAAGAGGTGCTGGCCGGGATGCGCGAGGACGGCATCTCCATCGGTGGCCTCACCATTCGCTCGTTCCGCCCCTTTCCCAGAGAGGCACTGCGCCAGGCCTTGAAAGACGCCAAGCGGGTGATCGTCTTCGAGAAGTGTCTTGCCGTCGGCATGGGCGGCATCGTCGCCATGAACATGCGCACGGCATTGCAGGACTTTCCCATCCGGGTGCATTCGGTCATCGGCGGGCTCGGCGGGCGCCCCATCACCCGCGCCAACCTGCGCCGCATGTTCGAAAAAGGCGTTCGGGACGAGCTGGAGGAGCCGCATTTCCATGACGTTCGCATGGATGTGGTGAACCGGGAGATCGAACGCGAAGCGGCGGAGCACCGCTCAGGTGCGACCGCCGAGAACATCCTCCATGACGTCGGCGTCGTCGCCGCCGCCAAGGCCATATGAGAGGAGGGGGAGATGGCAGAAATCTCGGAAAGCAAGCAGAAGGTCAAGTTCTATCAGACCGGCACCCTGACGGCGGGCAACCGCCTGCTCGATGAAGAACATCGATCGGTCCAGGCGACCATCGACCGCTCCAATTCACTCGATTCCGGGCACCGGGCCTGCCAGGGCTGCGGCGAGGCGCTGGGCGCGCGCTTCGCCATCGATGCGGCAATGCGGGCCACCAACAACCAGTTGATCGCTGCCAACGCCACTGGCTGCCTGGAAGTCTTTACCACCCCCTACCCCGAGACCGCTTGGTCCATCCCCTGGGTCCATTCCCTGTTCGGCAACGCCGCGGCCGTGGCCGCCGGCATCGCCGCCGCCATGCGGGCCAAGGGGCGTGAGGACGTGCGGGTAATCGCCCAGGGCGGTGACGGTGGCACCACCGACATCGGCTTCGGTTGCCTGTCCGGAATGTTCGACCGCAACGACGATGTGCTCTACATCTGCTACAACAACCAAGCCTACATGAACACCGGGGTGCAACGTTCGAGCGCCACCCCGGGCGCGGCCCGCACCGCCACCACCATGCCGGTGGGCCCCCAGCCGGGCAACGAATTCGACACCGGCAAGAACGTGCCGCTGATCGCCATGGCGCACCGCATTCCCTACGTCGCTACGGCCTCGGTGCATGACCTTCACGATCTCGAATACAAGGTGTCGAAGGCGATGTCCCTACACGGTGCCCGCTACATCGAGATTTTCGTACCCTGTCCCTTGGGCTGGGGATCGAAGCCCGGCGATACCATCAAGATCGCGCGCCTCGCCGTAGAAAGCGGCATGTTCCCCCTGTTCGAGGCTGAAGCCGGCGAAGTGACGGGGGTGACGAAAATCCGTCAGCTGCAGCCCGTCAGCACTTATCTCAAACCGCAACGGCGCTTTGCTCACGTATTCAAGAAAGGAAATGAGCACCAGCTGGAAGCGCTGCAGGCCATCGCCGACAGCAACATCAAACGCTTCGATATCTTGTCCCCGGGAGGTGACTAGGTATGAACCCTGAATCGATCGTGCAATCCAAACCTTTCGCCATCACCCTCGACGTCGGCGGCAGCCTGCTTAACAAAACCGGTACCTGGCGGAGCGAACGGCCGCTCTACCTGGACCGCTTGCCACCCTGCAACAGCGCCTGTCCCGCCGGTGAGAACATTCAGGCCTGGCTCGGCTACGCCGAGGAGGGCGACTACGAGGCGGCCTGGCGCCAGATCATGGAGGACAACCCCCTGCCGACCATCATGGGCCGCGTCTGTTACCACCCCTGTGAGGTGGAGTGTAACCGGGTGCAGCTCGACGAAGCGGTGGGTATCAACGCGGTTGAGCGGTTCCTGGGCGATCAGGGCATCAAACACGCTTGGACGATGCCCGTTGGGGAGCCCACTGGCAAGCATGTCATGGTGATCGGTACCGGGCCCGGTGGGCTCTCGGCCGCCTATCACCTGAGGCGGTTCGGCCATGAGGTCATAGTTTTCGAATCCGCCCCCAAAGCAGGCGGGATGCTGCGCTGGGGTATTCCGAAATACCGACTGCCGCGCGAGAAACTTAATGCGGAGGTCGCCCGCATCGAGGAGATGGGCGTCAAGATTGTGCTCAACACCAAGGTGGACGAGGTCCAGGCCTCCATGAAGGAGGGAGGGTTCGACGCAGCGTTTCTGGCCACCGGCGCGCACTCCTCCAGGAGTCTAAACATTCCCGTCACGGGTGAAATGCCGGTTCTCCAGGGGATCACCGTGCTGCACAATCTGGAACTCGATCAGCCGACCCAGCTCCGGGGCGAAGTGGTGATCTACGGTGGGGGCAATACCGCCATGGACGTTGCTCGTACGGCGGTCCGCCTGACTGGCTTCAAACCAAAGGTCATCGTGCGCAGGGACCGAGACCGGATGGCGGCCCACGAGTTCGAGGTGGACGAGGCCGTTCTCGAACAGGTGGAGGTGATCAACCTACGGACCATCAAGCAGGTGGACGGACGAAGCGTTACCCTGGAGAAAATGGTCGCTGGGGAAGATGGTCGGCCGCAAGCCACCGGACTGTACGAAACCATTGAAGGCGACGTGCTTGTACTGGCGCTTGGCCAGGACGTGGATCTCGGACTTCTCGAAAGTTGCCCGGATGTCACCATCAACCAGGGGACCGTCCTTGTCGACCCCGGAATGATGACCGGCCACCCTGGCATCTTCGCGGGTGGCGACATGGTGCCGTCCGAGCGTACTGTCACCACGGCCATCGGACACGGCAAGAAGGCGGCGCGCAACATCGACGCCTATCTGCACGGGGAGACCTACGTGCCGTCGGAGAAGCACGAGATCGCCATCTTCGACTGGCTGAACACATGGTATTACTCGGACGCCAACCGCAAGATGCAGCCCACGCTCGAGCTCATTCGCCGGCAGACCGGTTTCGCGGAAGTAGTGGGGGATCTCGACGAGAGCAACGCCTTGTTCGAGGCCCGGCGCTGTATGTCCTGCGGCAATTGTTTCGAGTGCGATAACTGCTACGGGGTGTGCCCAGACAATGCCATCATCAAGCTCGGGCCGGGCAAGCGCTTCAAGTTCAAGTACGACTACTGCAAGGGCTGCGCTATGTGCGTGACGGAATGCCCCTGCGGCGCCATCAAAATGGTGCCGGAGGGTATTTGACGCTCACTTTTGGTGTGTGGTGTCGTTAGAAAGATGTGGGTTTCTGCCAATTTGCCGTCGAGAGGCAGTCTGAAATGAGTTCTGATTCTGTCGTGCAATCCAAGCCATTCGCCATCACCCTCGATGTCGGCGGCAGCCTGCTCAACAAAACGGGCACCTGGCGGACTGAACGTCCGGTCTACCTGGATCGCTTGCCCCCGTGCAACCACGCCTGCCCCGCCGGTGAGAACATCCAGGCTTGGCTCGGCTACGCCGAGGAGGGCGACTACGAGGCCGCCTGGCGGCAGATCATGGAGGACAATCCCCTGCCCGCCACAATGGGGCGGGTCTGCTATCACCCCTGCGAGGGCGCCTGCAACCGCGGCAATCTCGATGAAGCCGTGGGCATCAACTCCGTCGAGCGTTTTCTCGGCGACCAGGCCCTGAAGCACGGCTGGCAAGTCGAGCCCGGAACGGCCAGTGGAAAACGCGTGATGATCGTCGGCGCCGGTCCTGCGGGGTTGTCGGCGGCCTATCATCTGCGTCGCTTCGGCCATGAAGTGACGATTTTTGATGCCAATCCGCAGGCCGGGGGCATGCTGCGCTACGGTATCCCGAAGTACCGCATGCCGCGTGAGAAACTGAGGGCTGAAGTGGCGCGCATCGAAGCCATGGGTGTGGCGATCGAACTCAACACGAGAATTGACGACGTTCTCGCCAGTAAACGGGAAAACCACTTCGACGCCGCTTTTCTCTGCCTTGGCGCCCAGGCACCGCTACACCTCGAGATCCCTTCCAACGGTGAGGTTCCGATACTCGATGCGATGGCGGTGCTGCGTGACAGCGAACTGGACAACCCCAGCCAGCTCAAGGGCCACGTCGTGGTTTACGGCGGCGGCAACACGGCGATCGATGTGGCCCGCACCGCCGTTCGTATGGGCGCCATAATGACGACCGTCATCGTGTTCGAAGCGCGCGAGCATATGCCGGCCCATTCGTTCGAGGTTGAAGAGGCTTTGGAAGAGGGCGTGGAGCTGAATTGCCTGCGCCAGATCAAGCAGGTAGACGGCCGCTCCGTCACCCTCGAAAAGATGCGTGCAAACGACCAACGCTGGCCCGAGCCGAGCGGCGAGTTCGAGAGCATCGAGGCCGACGTGATCGTCCAGGCCGTCGGCCAGGACCTCGACCCGGGCTTGTTGCAAAACCTCCCCGGCCTGGAGATCAAGGACGGCATCGCTCAGATAGACGGCGACATGCGCACCGGGGCTGAAGAAATATTCGCAGGCGGCGACATGGTGCCCTCGATTCGCACGGTGACCACCGCGATCGGACACGGCAAGAAGGCGGCGCGCAACATCGATGCCTATCTCCGGGGAGAAGAATATACCCCCTCTGAGAAGCACGAGGTGGTCACCTTCGACATGCTGAATGCCTGGTACTACACCGACGCCCCGCGAACCGTGCGGCCGATGCTGGACGTGGTGCGGCGCAAGACTGGATTCGCCGAGGTCGTGGGAGATCTTGACGACCAAAACGCGGCCTTCGAGGCCCGGCGCTGCATGTCCTGCGGCAACTGCTTCGAATGCGACAACTGCTACGGCGTCTGTCCGGACAACGCCGTCACCAAGCTGGGACCGGGCAAGCGGTTCGAGTTCAAGTACGATTACTGCAAGGGCTGCTCCATCTGTGCCACTGAATGCCCCTGCGGTGCCATCAAGATGGTTTCAGAGAGTATTTGATCCTTGCGCCCCGCCGCGGGAGAACGCCTGCAGAAAGAACGGAGGCTCCGTTGACCAACCGACATTCCGCACCAAGAGTGGGGCTGTTCGTGACCTGCCTCGCCGATCTCTACCGTCCCTCCGTCGCCTTTGCCGCGGTCAAGCTGCTGGAAGCGGCGGGTACGACCGTGGCGGTGCCGAGGGCGCAGACTTGCTGCGGCCAACCCGCCTTCAACAATGGCGATCTCGGCCACGCCCGAACCTTGGCCAGACAGGTCATCGAGGCGTTTACCGATTTCGACTACGTCGTGGCGCCATCCGGTTCCTGCATGGGCACCATCAAGACGCACTATGTCGAGCTTTTCGCAGACCATCCGGAGGAATTGCGCCAAGCCCGGGATCTGGCGGAGCGGAGTTACGAGCTGGTCTCGTTCCTAACCGACGTGATGGGCGTCTCGGACCTCGATGCCGGCTACGACGGCACCGTCACCTACCACGAGTCGTGCTCGGGACTGCGCGAACTGGGTATCCACGAGCAGCCCCGAAGATTGCTCGGCAGCGTCCGGGGGCTGAAGCTCGAGGAACTTGAGGACAGCGAGGTCTGCTGTGGTTTCGGCGGCACCTTCTGCGTTAAATATCCGGAAATCTCCGGTCGAATGGTTGATAACAAATGTTCCCGGATCAAGGATACCGACGCCGATACCGTACTTGCCGGTGATCTCGGCTGTCTGCTCAACATCGCCGGCCGCCTGCGGCGCGAAGGCCAAACCACCCGGGTATTCCATGTCGCCGAAGTCCTGGCCGGAATGACCGACGGACCCGGCATCGGCGAGGCTGAAAGCTAGCCATGGAACCTCTGTCGCATGACTTCAAGGCCCGATCCAGAAGGGCCCTCGAGGATCCGGTTCTGCGATCGGCACTGGACAACCTGAGCTTGGGATTTGTCGAGGCCCGTCGCAGATCGGCCGAAGCCCTTCCCGAATTCGAGGCGCTGCGGGATCTGGGCAAAGAGATTTGCGATCATGCGCTGGCCAATTTAGATTTCTATCTACGCCGTTACGAGGAACGGGTAACCGCTTCGGGGGGCCAGGTTCATTGGGCAAGTACGCCAGCCGACGCCTGCCGCATCGCCACCGACATCTGCCGCCAGGCGAAGGCCAAGAAGATCATTCGCGGCAAGTCGATGATCGGCGAGGAAGTGGGGCTGGTCGAGGCCCTGGAGGAAGCTGGTTTCGAAACCATTGAAACCGATCTCGGCGAATATATTCTCCAGCTTGCCAAGGAGCCACCGAGCCACATTGTCACACCCGCCATTCACAAATCCAAGGATGAGATCTCGGATCTTTTCCTCCAGCATCATGCGGCTCGAGGACACACCGAGCGCCAAACCGAGCGTAGCGCCCTGGTGCAGGAGGCCCGTCAGATCCTGCGCCAAGCCTTCGTCTCGGCGGATGTCGGCATCACCGGCGCCAACTTCCTGATCGCCGATACCGGATCCAACGTCATCGTCACCAACGAGGGCAACGGCGACCTCACCTGCACCTTGCCCCGGGTTCATATCGTCACCGCCGCCATCGACAAGATCGTTCCTTCGGTCGAGGACGCCATGGTTCTACTGCGGCTGCTGGGGCGCAGCGCCACCGGCCAGGAGATCACGGCCTACACAACCTTTACCACCGGGCCCAAACGGGCGGAAGACCACGACGGGCCCCAGGAATACCACGTGATCCTCGTCGACAACGGGCGCAGCATCATGCTCGGCAACGAGTTTCGCGACATGCTGCGTTGCATCCGCTGCGGCGCCTGCATGAACCACTGTCCGGTCTATGGCAGCGTCGGCGGCCATGCCTACGGCTGGATCTACCCGGGCCCCATGGGTTCGGTGCTGACACCGATAATGGTGGGGCTCGACAAAGCAGGGGACCTACCCAACGCCTGTACACTGAACGGGCGCTGCCATGAGGTGTGTCCCGTACGCATTCCGCTGCCCAAGCTGCTGCGGGCCCATCGGGTGCGACAGCACGAGCAACGCCTGGGCTCCGGAACCTTCCGCTTCGCTCTAGGGATTTGGGCTTTCTTCGCCTCCCGCCCGAGGATCTACCACTGGGCGACACGGATCGTCATGGCCTTGTTGGGCGCCTTGGGGCGGCGCAAGGGCGTCTTCAGGCGCATGCCCTTGGCCGGCGGCTGGACCCGGGTTCGCGATCTCCCGGCGCCACAAGGAAAAACCTTCCAGGCCGCCTGGCGGGAAAAACAGCGGGAGACAGGCCGATGACAGAGGCTCGCGACGAAATCCTGCGGCGTGTCGCCACGGCCGTTGGCCGAGATCAAATCGATGCCGAGACCGAGGCCCGACTGACGCAACGGCTGCATCGTCTGGCGAGACAACTGAGACCGCAATGGGACGACGATACGGTCGAACGCTTCGTCGCCAAACTCAACGCCGCCGCGGCTTCCGTTGCGGTGGTCGAGTCCGCGGCCCAGGTGGCTGCGGCGGTACACGCGTTCCTGCGGCAAAACGACATCCCGCTGAGCCTCACGGTTGCCCCGGACGCGCGCCTGGATAGCTATCGCTGGCCCGACGACATCGAGGTTTCCCGGCGCAACGCGATTGCCGATGACGTCACCAGCGTCACGGCCGCCGAGGCCGGCGTCGTCGAGACCGGAAGCCTGGTATTGCGGTCTAGTCCGACAAGCCCGACCGGCATGAATTTCCTGCCCGAAAACCACGTCGTGATCCTGCGCCGGGAGCAACTGGTGCAAAATCTGGAGGATGGCTGGACGTGTGCCCTGGAATCCGGCAACAGCATTCCCAGAACGGTCAATTTCATCTCCGGCCCGTCCAAGACCGCGGACATCGAGCAGACCATCGAGTATGGCGCCCACGGCCCCCGACGGCTGCACGTCGTTTTGTTGGCGCAAGCGTGAGCGGCTCCCCAACAAACAAGGAATCGTCGCCCCCCGGGCCGAAGAACGCTTTCTCAGGCGCTTCCGATATGGTCAGGCAGATAGCGCGTGAGCAACGGGAAAGCGCTGGGATCGGCACCCTTGAGCAGGGCCCTGAGCGTCCCCTCCTCGGTCAAGACTGGCCAGCGAGTTGGACACCGCGACGATGGCCGAATCGATGGCTGAGAGGGCCGTCGTGGCGCCGGTCGCGTCGGTCAGGACGGACGTATTGAGATCGGCGCCGAGCGCCGTCGCCGACATATCCTGGGCGGATACCGAAATCGTGCTGCCCTCGATGGTGCTGAGCACGGCGAGCGCAGAACCGCCGGTGGTGATCAGGTTCTTGCCGTTGAATTCGGCGCTGAGCACGACGGTGTCGAGCTGGGCGCGCAGCGAAGTGAATTCGTTGTTCAGGGCATCGCGCGAGTCGGTATCGAGGCCGGCCTGGTTGGCCTGGACCACCTTGGTCTTCATCTCGATGAGCAAATCGGAAACCGCCTTGCCGGCCGAGATGGCCACATTGACGGTGGCCTCGCCCATGGCCAGTGCCGACTTCACGGCGGTCATGCCAGCGATATCACCCCGCATGTTCTGGGCAATAGCGAAGGTCGCCGCGTCGTCCTTGGGGCCATTGACCTTGAGACCGGTGGTGACGCGCAACTGGGTGGTCTCGAGACCCTTGTTGGTCTTGGAAAGGTTCTGCAGCACAATCATTGCGCCGGCGTTGGTGTTGACTGACATAGCCATTGGGCTGGGCCTCGCCTTCTAGCGTTGGACAGATCGCACGGGAATGCACGGACCCATCTCGCAAGCGACGTGCCAATTCGGACGGCATCGCCCGACAGATCAAAAAGGCGCAGAAAACCAGGCCGTTCGGAGGATTGGGCCAAGCCGAAACAAAAACCCCGAGGGTCGTTGCCGTAGCGCCAAATCCCACCTGCCCGGCAACCCTTGCCGGGCAAATAATGATATCTCAGCAGTCTCAGACCGCAGCAGCCAGGCGGCAAGCTTGATTGATGGCGCGCTTGGCGTCGAGAGCGGCGGCGTCGAAAGCGCCGCCGATCAGGCTGGCTTCGAGGCCGAGCGCGCCCAGTTCGTCATAAAGCTGGCGAGAGGGCGTCTGGCCAGCGCAGATGATGACATTGTCGACGTCCAGTACCTCGACCTCGCCGCCCACACGGATGTGCAGGCCGTCATCGTCGATCTTCAGGTATTCGACGCCGTTCATCATCTTGACGCCGCGCCGCCCCAAGGTCAGGCGATGGGTCCAGCCGCCGGGAGGCTCACCGGGTCAGGGCCGCAGCCAGTTTCAGGCGTTGGATCTTCCCGGAGGGGCCTTTCGGGAGTTCGTCCAGCAAAAAAATGGCATCGGGGCATTTGAAAGCACCCAGCCTGTCGCGGCAAATGGCCAGCAGGTCCTCTTCCGAGGCCTTGGATCCCGGCTTCAGTTTCACCGCCGCCGCCACCCGCTGGCCATATGTCTGGCAGGCCCGCCCGAAGGCCGCCGCCTCGACCACGTCCGGGTGGCTGTAGAGCGCCTCGTCGACCTCGCGGGGGGCGATATTCTCACCTCCCTTGATGATCAGCTCCTTCCGGCGCCCGGTTACGAAGACATAGCCGTCCCGGTCCATATGTCCCAAATCGCCGGTCAACAACCAGCCGTCCGCGGTGAACGTCTCGCGCGTGGCCTCCGGGTCGTCGAGATATTCCAACATGACATTGGGCCCGCGCACGGCGATCTCGCCCTGCTCACCAGTTCCGGCCTTTCCCCGGGCGCCGACAATCCGGGCTTCATTGCCGATGGCGAGGCCGGGGGAGCCCACTTTGCGCACACCCGGCGGCAGCGGATTGGCAAGAATTTGCGCCGCCGTCTCGGTCAGCCCCATGGTTTCCACGATAGGTATCCCGAAGCGCTCCTCGAAGGCCGTTTGCACTTGTGGCGCCAAGGCGGACGAGGCGGAGCGCGCGAAGCGCAAACGCTCGACCACCGCTTTCGCGGGCGCCATCTCGCCGTGCAGGAGATGGGAAATAATGGTTGGCACCACGGAGAACCAAGTCGCCTCGAATTGGCCGCATTGTTGCCAAAACCGCGAGGCCGAAAATTTCTCGGCCACAACCGCCGAACCGCCGGATACCAGCGGCCCCATCAAGGTGACGCAAAGCCCGTTGATGTGGAAATAGGGCAACACACAGAGCGCCCGGTCGACGGTGCTCAACTGGTGGGCCAGCGCGGCGGTCCAGCCGCCGGCCAGCAGGCTGGCCTGCGAATGCACCACCCCCTTGGGCCGGCCCGTGGTTCCCGAGGTATACATCAACAGCGCCTGATCGCCTTCATTGACGGCCTCGAGCGCCGCCGAATCGCTGGCTTCGGGCCAGTCGATCCCGTGATTCACCGCAAGCACGCTGACAGCGGCGGCATGGCAGGCGAGAGCAGCCTCGAAGGTCTGGCGCTGGCCCTCGCCGACAAAGACGAACCGGGCCCGGCTGTGGCCGATGGCATAGCCCATGGCCTCGGGCCCGGCGGCCAGATTGAGGGCCGTGGCGCGAAATCCGCCGTAGAGCGTGCCGAACAGGCAAAGCACCGCGTCCCGCCCATTGGCCAGGCACAAGGCGACGCTTTCTCCCTTGGCGATGCCGAGCCCGGCCAGGCGGCCGGCGATGGCCGCGGCCCGGGTTCGCAATTCAGCCCAAGTGAGACGGCTTTCGTCCTCGGCGAAGATATGGCTCACACGGTCGGGGGTTTCCCGAGCCCGGCGGTCGAGCCAGTGGCGCACCGATCCTGCCGGCGGCTTTGCCGGCGCGAGGCTCACCTGCCGACCTCGTGCCAATATTCCCGGTAGATATCGTCGAGAGAAGGTTGGCGTTCGGGGATAGTGCGCACCACCCTGGTGACGTTGATGAAGTGCTTCCAGTGCAGGTTTTCGTCGATGGAGTTCCCGCCCCAACTGCCGCAGCCCATGGACAGCGAAAACGGCATGCCGTTGTCGAAGGCGCCGCCGGTGGCGAAACAGTGCCCCTGGTTGACGATCACCCGGCAGGTCGGCAGCTCCCGGCCCAGGGCCACGGCGCGATCATCATTGGCCGTATGGATGCCGACCGAATGGCCGGCGCCTTGATGGCACAAGATGCGCCGCGTGATTTCCTTGGCCTCGGCGAAATCCTCGGCCCGGTAAAGGGCGGCGACGCGCGAGAGCTTTTCGCCCGACAGCGGATGCGCGGGGCCGATGCCACTTGTCGGCACGGCCACGAACTCGGTCCCGGACGGCACTTCTGCCTGCAAACCCAGCGCCGCGATCAAGACATCGGCATCCTTGGCCAAGGCCATTTTGTTGAGCCGGCCTTGGGGCCAAAGGCGCTCGACCACGCGGGCTTCCAACTCGGGCGCCAACACGCAGCCGCCCTCGGCCGCCAGGGCCGCGACGAAGGCGTCATAAACCGCGGCGACGACGACAATGGCATTTTCCGAAGAACACGACGTGGCATTGTCGAAGGTCTTGGAGGCGGTAATCTTCCTGGCGGCCTGGCCCAGGTCGGCGCTCTCGTCGACAATGACGGTAACGTTGCCCAGGCCCACTCCGATGGCCGGCGTGCCGGAGGAATAGGCCCGGCGCACGTTGTCCTGGGAGCCCGTAACGACGGCCAGGTCGGAAATTTCCAGCAGCCGCTGGGTCCTGGCCTTGGTGCCCGGCGCCGGCACCATCTGGACCAGGTCGTGAGAGATGCCGGCTTTGTCGAACTCGGCGTGGATGTGGCCCAGCAAGGTGGTGCAGCTTTCAATCCCCTTGGGCGAGGGCGCGAGAATGATGGCGTTGCCGCATTTCAAGGCGTTGATGACGTTGTTTGCCGGCGTCGCAATGGGGTTGGTCGAAGGCACCACCGCCCCCACGACGCCGATCGGGCGGGCGATTTCGGTGATGCCCGTAGCCCTGTCGTCCTTGATCACGCCCCAGGTCCGGGCCTTGGCGATATCGCGCATCAGACCCAAGGTTTTGCGGTGGTTCTTGGTGATCTTGTCGGCGACGTTGCCCAGCCCCGTGGTGGCCACGGCCAACTCCGCCGTGGCCCGGTTGCGCTCGGGCTCCATGACCGCCCAACCGGCGGCCAGGGAGGCGCGGTCATATCGGGCCTGGTCGGCGCCCTTTTCGAAGTCGGCCTGGGCGACCCGGGCGCGGGCCAGCAAATCGTCGACCATGGCGGTGTCTGGGGTTTCGGACATGGAGAATCCCATCGGTGACTTAGGAAGGGGTCCGAGATCTATGTTGTCCCGGACCCCAACCTAACCGTTTACAGAGGCCCTTCAAGAGTTCCTTCGGGAAAATTTCGCGTTCTTTCCCACAAGGCGATCGCTTGGTCGCGGCTCATGAGCCG
>MPMB02156463.1_pt1 | contig 18122 bp, 14 predicted proteins | sample 1617371 | NCBI WGS metagenome assembly MPMB02 (sample SAMN05944808, study PRJNA350692) | marine metagenome | biome: marine; feature: ODZ; material: water; isolation source: 300 m water sample filtered on 0.2 um supor filter | place: Pacific Ocean | collected 2012-04-08 | depth 300m m
CATTAACGCAATTATAACTAGTATTCTCTTTCACTCCTCTCCAGAGGACGTGCGTTTTATTCTTATTGATCCGAAGAAATTAGAATTGGCTGTCTATAAAGCGCTTGAGAAACATCATTTGATAGCCAGCGACGATGTGGATGAATTAGTGATGACTTCCCCTGAAAATGCCGTAGCTGCTTTACGAGCCGCTGAACAGGAAATGAGTCGCCGCTATGATGTTTTTTCTGAAGCTGTCGTTCGGAATATTGATGAGTATCGTGAAAAGGCGAAGGGTAACAGCGAGATGGAAAATATACCCTACATTGTTGTTATCATTGATGAACTAGCGGATCTCATGATACGGGCAGCAAAGGAAGTTGAAGCGCCTATCGCTCGATTAGCACAGATGTCAAGGGCAGTTGGGATTCATCTTGTTGTGGCAACACAGCGACCTTCCGTAGATGTTATTACTGGTGTCATTAAGGCTAACTTCTCTGCACGTATAGCATTTCAAGTTGCATCGCGAATCGATTCCCGTACAATACTTGATTCAAACGGTGCTGAGAAACTTCTCGGTAAAGGCGATATGCTTTTTATTCCTCCTGGAACATCTTCTCTAATTCGTCTTCATGGCTCTTTTGTAACCTTAAATGAGATTAATAGAATTATGGATCATATTGCAAAACAACCTTCTGCTGAAGAGATAGAACTTAAAGGAGCTTCTGTTCAAGTAAGTGGTGTTGAAGGCGGCGAGGATATCGAAGCCGATGATGAGCTTCTCACTGAAGCAATCAAGTTAGTTGTTACTCATCAGCAAGGATCCATTTCTCTGATTCAACGGCGTTTGCGTGTAGGATATTCCAGGGCAGCACGACTCATTGACATGATGGAGCAGCTCGGTATTGTGGGAGCTTTTACCGGGAGTAAAGCGAGGGAAGTCCTTGTAGATGAAACGTATCTCCAGATGTTGGATGATGATGACAACAAATAATTTTAGCCGCACTTTTTTATCTCTCATCACTCTTTTACTTCTCTTTAATTTCTTATATAGTGAAGATAATTTGCTGGATGTTGATGTAGTTGATAAAGTCAAGAGTTCCATACTGTCGACAGATGGGCACAGTTTTAAGGTTGTTTGGACGTATGAGTATGATGGCGATATTTGGACCGGTGAAGGGAGTATGAAAGTCCTCGGTCAAGACTATCTGAAACTGAACCTAGACTATCAACAAATTCTAATCAAGCATGATACTCTTTTCACACGGTATGCAGAAACGGACCAAGTTGTTGCTGACTGGTTTGATAGAACCGATCCAGCAAACTTTTTTTCTATCCTTTTGGGAGAGATGCCCGGTTTTACATTAGACAAAGTGGATATTTTAACTGAGAGGAAGATAGTTGTAACTCTGCGAGCTGAAACTATGGTGGGTTTTGATACGTTAAGAATGATTGTAGATAGAGAAACGTGGTTACCGGTCTCAATGTCGGCTGTAGCTGGTGAGGATATACGTGTGGACGTTCAAATTAAAGAAGCAGCACCATTAACTAATCCATTCGAACTTACAAATGAGAAGCTAACAGGTTCAGAGTTTATCGACCTAAGAGAATAGAATGATCAAGATAGGTATCGGCTTACTATTCAGTTTTGGCGGACTTTATCTCGCTTTTAGGGAAATTGAATTAGATAAATTGAGTGATCACTTTTCCACAGCTTCCGTAGAGTGGATTGTATTAGCTGTGTTGCTGATGATTTTCTCAGTCTGGATCCGAGCTATCCGCTGGCAGGCATTGCTGGAGCCTATTGAAACCGTCACGATGAGACCGCTATTTTCTGCTACAGCCATCGGCTATTTTGGCAATGGTGTTCTACCGATGAGGTTGGGAGAAATCCTACGAGCTTATGCTATTGGGAAGGAAAATCCGTCCATAAGCCGAGCTGCGGCGTTTGGTACAATTGTCGTGGAACGATTTGTAGATATGCTTGGCGCTCTCGTTTTATTGGCAATTTTCTTTTTTATCTACGATGTCCCTCCAGTTTTACAACAGGGGGGAGTGCTTCTGGCGGGCTTGGTGGCCGGTTTCATTTTAGTTCTTTGGTGGTTGGTAAAAAAGCGCCAAGACTGGATTGAAAAGCTCGAAAATGCTCCAAGATCTAAGCACGGATTTGGACTTAAATTTCGAGGGATTTTCAATTCGTTTATTCATGGATTGGCAGCCCTTGCTGAAGTGAAAAGAAAAGGGTTAGTATTTTTTACTTCAGTCCTTCTATGGGGAATTTACTTAGTAATTACTTATCTTTCGGGTTTGGCAGTTCATGAGACACTCACTTGGGTGGAAGCTGGGGTTATTCTGGTAGGCACAACGATGGTGATTGCTGTCCCGTCTGCTCCGGGATATATCGGGACATATCATGCTTCAGCTATCTTTATTATGGTACAGGTATTTGGTCGAGAGATGACTGGCGCGCAAGCTTTTGCACTGGTAAATCACGCCATTGGTTTTATTCCGCTTGTATTGCTCGGTGCTTATTTTTTCTTCAGCAGTTCAATAAAGATTCGTGACTTGCGAAAATTGGATATTGAAAGCGTTGGATAAAGTTATTTTTCTAGATAGAGATGGAACTCTTAATCCTGATCCTGGATATATTTCCAGCATCAAGCAGTTTAAGTTTTATCCTGACACTTTGACTTCTCTTTCGACTTTGGCAAAACTTGGATTTAAATTTGCCATAGTCACGAATCAATCCGGTGTTGCCAGAGGACTCATTAATAAGGAGGCATTGGAAGAAATTCACCAGTACATTTACGATCAGTTTGCAAAGTTGGGAATAGAACTTCTCGGAATTTATAGCTGTCTTCATCACCCGGATGATGGCTGCAAATGTCGCAAACCGGAAACCGCTCTTTTTGATGAAGCTGCTCATCAGCATGATATTGACCTTTCTTCAGCAGTAATGATTGGAGATACATCGGCTGATGTGAAAGCAGGAAAAGCAAGGGGTATGGTAACTTGTCTTGTGCGTACAGGAAAAGGTACAGAAGAAGAGATTAGCCTGAAGGATAGTGGATTAGAACCTGATTTCATTGGAGATTCTTTGGGTGATTGTACATCCTTTCTTTCTGATTTGAACGCAGATATAGGTGGAGAAGATAATTGATGAAGATTGCAGTTTTAATGGGAGGTAATTCATCAGAAATTGATGTTTCACTTGTTACAGGAAAAGCTGTAAACAATGCTCTCATTGAACTTGGTTACAGTGTTATAGCTTGCCTATATGAGAATGATATTTCAGATGTAATTCATGTACTCAAGCAAGCTGATTTAGTATTTAACGCTCTTCACGGGGGAGAAGGAGAAGACGGCACCATTCCGCAATTGTTTGAAGATGAGAGCATCTGTTATACCGGTTCCGGGCCGGATTCAAGTGCTCTGGCAATGGATAAGCATCTCGCCAAATCTTTCGTAAAGAAAAAGGACATATTAACTCCCTCATGGCTTCATTTGAATTTAGCTGAAGATGAGTCTGTAGATTTGAGTGTAAGCAAATTTTCATATCCTGTTGTTGTCAAACCGAATGGTGGAGGCAGCACGATGGGTCTTACAATTGTTGAAGAGTCCAGTGAATTAGATGAAGCCATTACGTTAGCAACACAGTTTGATTCAAGACTGTTAGTTGAAGAATATATCAAAGGAAGGGAAATAACAGTCGGTATTTTGAATGAAGAAGCGTTACCAATTGTAGAGATTAATCCTTCTCATAACTTGTATGATTATACTTGCAAGTACACACCAGGTATGTCCGATTATACGTGCCCCGCTGAATTGTCTCAAAAGTTAACAGAAGAAATTCAAAAAGTATCTGTCCAGATCTATAGGTTAATGGGTTGCAGACATTACGCTCGAGTTGATTTTTTACTAGACTCAGATGACAATTATTTTTTTCTCGAAGTGAATACTCTTCCTGGAATGACCGGTACAAGTCTAGTGCCTAAAGCAGCTAAAGCTGTTGGATTATCATTTAATGACTTAATTGGGAAGATAGTGGAGTTGGGAATCAATGACTGACGATCAAGAAAAGCTCTATTGGCTGGCTGTTTATACAAAACCGAGGCATGAGAAAATTGCAGATGAAAAGCTGCAGGAAAAAGGGATTGAATCGTATCTTCCTCTTGTGAAAAAAACTCGTCAGTGGAAAGATAGGAAAAAGAAGGTCTGGATGCCTCTTTTCAAAAGCTATCTTTTCGTTCGTATTCCCCTAAAGGAAACGTTATATGTAGTACAAACTTATGGAGTTCATCATATTGTTCGATTTAAAGGTACCTATGGGATTGTTCAGGATGAACAAATTGAAGCGATCCGACAAATTCTAGAAGGAGGATTCATACCTGAAAATGACGATTATTTCGAAGTTGGCGAGGAAGTAGAAATCAGTTATGGTCCTCTTCAGGGAATTAGAGGTATTATTTCAACTAAACGCAATGAATCTCGATTTATTTTAAAAATTGATGGCATAAATCAAGCTATTTCTGTTATGATTGATTCTAACTGGTTGGTTAAGGCAAAAGTATAATGCCACTCAGACTTTACAACACATTATCTCGTAATTTAGAGGAATTTGAGCCATCGGATGGCAATGAAGTAACTATGTACAGTTGCGGACCTACGGTTTATACCTATGCTCATATCGGGAATTTCCGAACGTTCGTTTTCATGGATTTGCTGAAGCGCTACCTCAAGTTCTTAGGTTTTGAAGTGAACCACGTCATGAACATCACTGATGTGGATGATAAGATAATTCAGCGATGTTCAGAAGAAAATCGGAGTCGAGAAGATCTCACTAGAGAATTTACTGATGCTTTTTTTAATGATATGGAAAGTTTAAATATCGAGCCTGCTTCTAAGTATCCAAAAGCGACGGATCACATTGAAGAAATGCAATCGCTCATCGCTCAGCTTATTACAAAGGATTACGCTTATCAATCGAAGGATGGATCCATTTATTTTAGACTTGATAAATATCCTGACTATGGTAGACTGTCTAAAATTGATCGGGAAGGATTGGCTCAGACTGAGCGTGTTTCTAATGATGAATACGATAAAGGGAGTATCCACGATTTTGCTTTATGGAAAGCGTGGAAAGAAGAAGACGGAGACATTGCTTGGGATTCGCCTTGGGGACGTGGCCGTCCCGGTTGGCATATTGAATGCTCAGCAATGTCAATGCACTATTTGGGTGAGACCTTCGATATACATACAGGCGGGATTGATCTTATGTTTCCACATCATGAAAATGAAGTTGCTCAATGTGTATGTGCCACAGGCCTCACTTTTGCTAAGTATTGGCTGCATAACGAACACCTTGTGATTGATGGTGCTAAGATGAGCAAATCAGCTGAGAACTTTTATACTTTGCGTGATCTTTTAAATAAAGGGTATTCGTCAACAGAGATTAGATATTTGCTTCTTTCTACACACTACAAGCAAAAAGTTAACTTGACGTTTGAAGGCTTAAGAGCAGCAGCTTCAGCAGTAGAGCGATTACGGGAATTGAAACGGAAGCTCGAAAAAAGTGCAGTAGATGTTGATAATGTCTCAGATCAAGGACCTATAGGCGATTTTAGGGAAGCAATGAACGATAATCTCAATATATCTGCCGGTTTGGCTGTGATTTTTGACTGGGCAAGGGAATTGAATCGCCGGCTGGATAATGAAGGATTGTCAGCATTCGAAGCGTCTGAAGCTCTCTCTTTTCTAAGGAAAATTGACAGTGTACTTGGAGTTATTGAGGATGAAGAAATTAAGCTTTCCAAAGAAGACTTGGAGCTGATTAAAGAGAGAGAAACAGCTCGCAGAGAACAAAACTGGTCTCGTGCCGACGAAATTAGGGACTATTTTAAGAAAAAGGGAATTCTCTTGGAAGACACACCAGATGGTACGATTACCGTTTCGATTTGAGTTTTATAAGCAGTTATTTTTTTTACAATTTTTTACCCCACTAAATATTTTCTAATACCCTCTATAAAATCGTTGACATATTGATTTATTTTCAATAATTTTCAAGGCTATGCGATTCTGTCAACAGATCAAAGATCTAAGTGTGTGCCATCCGGGGGAAGTATATCGGGATGAATTTGGACTTTTTAACTTGAGTTCCCGACATGCCACCGTAGCTCAGCTGGTAGAGCAGCTGATTTGTAATCAGCAGGTCGGGGGTTCGAAACCCTCCGGTGGCTCAGTGAATTTCCGATTATTGAATATTGTTCGATATTATAATTAGGTGCAATTCTACTGCTAATACAACCAGAAGAAGTTATTACATCCATGTTAAATCTAAACGACAGAGAATGTTATATGTACATAGCTTACAATATGGGGAGATGGCAGAGTGGTCAATTGCACCAGACTGTAAATCTGGCGGCGGAAGCCTACGGTGGTTCAAATCCATCTCTCCCCACAGATTTAATCAGTACAAATGTTATGAGAGATGCAGCCCGAAAAAATGCGGTGGTAGCTCAGTTGGTAGAGCATCAGCCTTCCAAGCTGAGGGTCGCGAGTTCGAGCCTCGTCCGCCGCTCTAGGCACGAAAGAACTTGTGCCTACGTAGCTCAGTCGGTAGAGCACGTCCTTGGTAAGGACGAGGTCACCGGTTCAAGCCCGGTCGTAGGCTCATTTTCTCTCAACTGAAGGAGGAAAAGCAATGGCAAAGGCAAAGTTTGAGCGCACTAAACCCCATTTAAATGTTGGGACAATAGGCCATGTTGATCACGGCAAGACGACATTAACAGCCGCCATGACCTTATCATTGTCCAAGCGAGGATTAAGCGAAGTTCGCTCATTTGACAGTATAGACAATGCACCAGAGGAGCGCGAGCGAGGGATTACGATTCAGACAGCCCATGTGGAGTATGAGTCAGAGAACCGTCACTATGCACATATTGACTGTCCCGGTCACGCTGACTACATCAAGAACATGATTACCGGTGCGGCCCAGATGGACGGCGCAATATTGGTGGTGAGTGCAGCAGACGGTCCTATGCCTCAGACCCGAGAGCATGTACTTCTGGCTCGTCAGGTGAATGTACCGGCTATCGTGGTCTATCTGAACAAGACAGACCAGGTAGACGATCCTGAGCTAATAGAGCTGGTAGAATTAGAGCTTCGAGAGCTTTTGAGTGAGTATGAGTTTCCCGGTGATGATATTCCTATTATCAAGGGGAGCGCACTGGAAGCTTTGAATGCTCCGGATGATGAAGAGAAGACGGCTAGTATTAAAGAGCTTGTGGAAGCAATCGACAGCTATATTCCGGAACCGAAGCGAGATATAGACAAACCGTTTCTCATGCCGGTAGAGGATGTATTTTCCATTACAGGCCGTGGTACAGTAGGTACGGGACGAGTAGAGCGAGGCATTGTGAAGGTTGGTGATGAGATAGAAATTGTCGGTCTGGGAGAGCATGAGAAGACCGTGGTGACCGGAGTAGAGATGTTCCGTAAGGAGCTGGACGAAGGTCGAGCAGGCGACAATGCCGGTCTGTTGCTGAGAGGTATTGACAAGGAGTGGTTGAAGCGTGGTATGGTAGCAGCTAAACCGGGAAGTATCACCCCTCACACGAAGTTTAAAGCAGAAGTATACATTTTGAAGAAGGAAGAGGGAGGCCGTCACACACCATTTTTTAACGGTTATCGTCCTCAGTTTTACTTCCGCACGACGGATGTGACCGGAGTAGTGACCTTGCCAGAGGGTACTGAGATGGTGATGCCGGGTGATAACGTGAATTTAGATGTAGAGTTGATCACAAATATCGCCATGGAGGAGAATCTTCGATTCGCCATTCGCGAGGGTGGACACACGGTTGGAGCCGGTGTGGTAACAGGTATCGTGGAATAGGAGAACATTGTGGGGGGTAATAGCAAACGAGATCTAGTGACTCTAGAATGTCCTCAATGTCATCGTAGAAATTATTCCACTACGAAGAATAAACGAGAGCATCCAGATCGAGTTGAGCACAAAAAATACTGTCGGTGGTGTCGCAGTCATACACTTCACAAGGAGACTAAGTAGTTTTAAAGTAAAAAATGTGGGAGAAATTAGGTGAATAGCTCAATTGGTAGAACATTGGTCTACCTGCCTGCCGTAAGTGGAATTAGGAGCGTAGCTCAATTGGTAGAGCACCGGTCTCCAAAACCGGCGGTTGCGGGTTCAATTCCTGCCGCTCCTGCAAGTAATTGAGATAGCAATTAAAAATGATTAAGAAAATACATGGTTTTTTTGAAGGTGTTCAATTTGAGATGAGCAAAGTATCATGGCCGACTTGGGATGAATTGAAAGGTTCTACATATGTGGTTTTAGGATTAGCTTTTCTTCTAGGAGTATTTCTTTTCATAGTTGATCAAATATTGAATTTTGTTATGCAGATAGTATTGTGATTTATGGATTGGTATTCACTTAGAGTGCTATCTGGTCGTGAAAAGAAAGTGAGGGATTCACTTCTTCTTGAAGCAGAAGAAGGTGCTATAGCTGACAAAATAGAAGAAGTTCTCGTCCCTTCAGAAAACGTAGTAGAAATGAGAGGTGGAAAAAAAGTAGTAAAAAATAAAGTTTTCTTTCCTGGTTATGTACTTGTGAAAATGGATATGAATAAAGAAACTCGACATTTTGTGGAAACCATTTCTGGGATTGTCAGTTTTGTAGGTCCCAATAATCAACCCGAAGCTCTGAAAGAGGTTGAGGTTAAAAGAATTTTAGGTGAAGTAGAGAGTATGGATGGACGTGAAGTTGTTGGAACTCGTTTTCACAAAGGTGAGCCTGTAAAGATTGTAGATGGTCCATTCGTAGATTTTAGCGGTTTAGTGCAGGAAGTAAATGCTGAAAAACAAAAAGTTACAGTACTTATTTCTATTTTTGGAAGATCAACACCCGTGGAGCTTGAATATTTGCAAGTTGAACACGAGAAATAGGTAAGAAAATGGCTAAAAAAGTAATGACAACTATTAAGCTTCAAATTAAGGGTGGACAGGCAAACCCTGCACCACCTGTTGGTCCAGCTTTAGGGCAACATGGTGTAAACATAATGGATTTCTGTAAGGCATTTAACGAAAAAACTAAAGAACAGATGGGTACGGTAATTCCGGTAGTTATTTCAGTCTATGAAAATCGTTCGTTTACGTTTATCACCAAAACTCCTCCAGCTGCAGTCCTTTTAAAGAAAGCAGCAAATATTGACAAAGGGTCTGGAGAGCCTAATAAAGAAAAAGTTGCGACAGTTTCTGAGGATGATGTGAGGAAAATTGCTGAGACTAAAATGCCTGATTTGAATGCGAATACAGTCGAAGCTGCCATGAACATCATTAAGGGGACAGCAGAAAGCATGGGCATTATTGTAGAAGGATAAGTAATGAAACATGGAAAAAAATATATCGAAAGCCTAAATAAATTTGATAGAGCAATTGAGTATTTGCCCGAAGAAGCTCTCGAGTTGGTTAAAGCAAATTCAAAAGCCAAATTTGATGAGACTGTAGAAGCGACTGTGAATCTTGGTGTTGATCCAAAGCGTGCAGACCAGAATATTCGTGTTACTACATCATTACCTCATGGAACCGGTAGGGTAGTAAGTGTACTCGTCTTAACAGATTCCTCAAGTTTAAATGACGCTATTGACGCTGGGGCAGATTTCGCTGGCAGTGATGAGTACATAAAGAAGCTGGAAAGTGGATGGGACGAGATTGACGTGATAGTTGCTTCACCAGAAATGATGCCAAAACTAGGAAAACTAGGAAAGATACTTGGACCAAAAGGTTTAATGCCTAACCCTAAAAGCGGCACTGTTACCAAAGATGTAATTAAAGCAGTCAAGGAAATCAAAGCTGGACGAGTAGAGTTGAGAGTAGATAAATATGGAATTATTCACGTCGCGATTGGGAAAAGTTCTCTTGAAGTTGGTCACTTAACTGACAATCTTAAAACAGTTATTTCAGTTTTGATGAGGGAAAAACCTACTTCAGTGAAAGGTGTTTATTTGAAAAAAATAACTGTTTCATCGACTATGGGACCTGGGGTTAAAGTAGACAAATCACCTTTAATATAGAATTATGCCAAATCAACATAACATAAATGCAGTAGAAAGTTTGACTGAAAAGTTCAAAAAAGCTTCCAGTATCTATGTAACCGATTATCTCGGATTATCTGTTGAAGAAGTTACTGAACTTCGTAAAAAATTCTTCGAAAATGGAGTTGAGTACAAAGTAGTTAAAAATACTTTGGCAAGAATTTCTGCCAAGAATGCTGAACTTGAAAATATCGATGAAATGTTATCAGGTCCTACTGCTGTCGCTATTACTTATGATGATCCAACCTCACCAGCAAGGATTATAAAGGACTTCACTAGAAAGCGCAGTTTACCTGAGGTTAAAGGATTTATTTTTGAAGGAAAAATTATGGATAGTGAGTCATTTACAAAGATAGCTAACCTTCCTTCACAAGAACAATTATTTACTAGGCTAGTGGCAGATCTTTCTTCGCCAATGACAAAAGTCGTATTTGCTTTGAAAAATTCAATGAGCAATGTTCTTAATGTGCTCAATAATCTTAAAGAAACTAAACAGTCCTAGAGACTTAGGAGGAAACAACAATGGCCGAAGTTAAACGTACAGACGTTCTTGATTATCTGGAGAATGCCAACATGCTGGAAATCTCTGAATTAATCAGTGAGATTGAAGACAAGTTTGGTGTAACTGCCGCGGCACCCGTAGCGGTTGCTGCTGGACCAGTCGCTGGTGGTGAGGCTGCTGCAGAAGAGAAAGATTCATTCGATGTAGTATTGTCAGCAGCTGGCGATAAAAAAATCCAAGTGATCAAGGTTGTAAGAAGTATGACAGATCTCGGGCTCAAGGAAGCTAAGGATCTTGTCGAAAGTGCGCCTAAAGCTGTTCGTGAAGGTGTGAGTAAAGAGGAAGCTGAAGATATGCAGAAACAACTCGAAGAAGTTGGTGCTTCAGTTGAACTTAAATAAACGAATTACCCGAATAATTGCGATGATGAACATCGCAATCAAAATGGAAAGTAATAAAACGGTGTAGGAGGAGAATATATTGTCTCCAATAGCGAGTAAAATAGAAAAAAGACACTCATTTTCGCAAATTCAATCAATTCAGGAAATGCCTGATCTTCTAGATGTGCAGTTAAGATCATTTAAGCACTTTATGCAACTAAATGTACCGGTTTCAAAGAGGGAAGCATTTGGTTTGGAAGAAGTATTTCTGAATGCATTTCCATTAGAGGATACTCACCGTAACTACATCCTTGAGTACAAGAGTTACTATTATGGGAAACCTAAATACAGTCCAACTGAATGTCTTGATCGAGGAGTGACATTTTCTGTGCCTCTAAAAGTGAAATTAACACTTCATATAACCGATGAGTTTGACAGATCGAAATATGCACATAGTATTGACCAAGATGTCTATTTTGGCAATGTACCATTTATGACTAACAGAGGGACTTTCATTATAAACGGAGCGGAGAGAGTAATTGTTAGTCAGTTGCAGCGTTCTCCTGGTGTCTTTTTTGATGAGCACATTCATCCCAACGGGACGAGGCTCTATCAGGCACGTGTAATTCCATTTAGAGGCTCTTGGATTGATTTTACTACAGATATTAACGATTGTATTTTTGTTATTATCGACCGTAGAAAGAAATTCCCAGTAACTTCTTTACTAAGATCCCTCGGTTTTTCTTCTAACTCGGATATTTTTACTGCTTTTGGTTTAATCAAAAAAGTAAAGTTTGATCAAAGGTCCAAGAAAAAGATATTAGGCAAATATCTGGTAGATGATGTTGTCGATATGGATACAGGTGAGATTATTTGTGACAGTGGAAAAGAAGTGACCGAAGATATTTTTGAACAAATCAAGAAAGCAGGTATTAAATCTTTAGAGTTAGTTGATGCTGATGAAAATCTGTCTGCTGAGCTTCTTTTGAATACCATCAAAAAAGATCCTACAAGAAACACAGAAGAATCTTTGAATTTGATGTATCAACATATACGTTCAGGTGAGCCACCGAATCTGGAGACCGCTCAAAAATTCATCGAGAGAATGTTTTTCAGTCCAAAAAGATATGATCTTGGAAAAGTTGGCCGCTACAGATTAAACAAACAATTTGATCTTGATGTACCTCTAGATCACACCGTTTTAACCACAGATGATATGATCAAAGTGATTGAATTCCTTATAGAAATGAGGAAAGGGAATCGAGGCTCTGATGATATTGACCATTTAGGTAATCGACGGATGAAGACTGTTGGTGAACAACTGACAAATCAATTTTCCATCGCTCTGAATCGAATGACAAGAACCGTTCGCGAAAGAATGAATCTCAGAGAAGCTGAAAGTTTAACTCCACAAGATCTTATTAATTCACGTGTTGTGACAACTGTAATTAATTCCTTCTTTGGAACAAGCCAATTAAGTCAGTTTATGGATCAAACCAATCCACTTGCAGAAATTACTCATAAACGGCGAGTTTCAGCTCTAGGCCCAGGTGGGATGACGCGGGAAAGAGCAGGATTTGAAGTAAGAGATGTACATTATACTCATTATGGTAGACTCTGTCCTATCGAAACTCCAGAAGGACCAAATATTGGTTTGATATCTTCTCTTGCAACACATGCAAAAGTAAATGATTTGGGATTTATAGAAGCACCTTATCGTGTTGTAAATACTAAGAAGGGATCAGGAGCATTCGTATCAAAAAAGATAGAGTATCTTTCTGCTGAAGATGAAGACCGTTCAATGATTGCCCAAGCAAATACATCAATGGATCAAAAGGGTCGAATTTCAGAAGAACATATTCGCGCCAGAATTCGGGGCGATTTCCCCATCGTTGAACCTGATAAAGTACAATACATGGATGTGGCTCCTCATCAAATATTGAGTGTTGCAGCTGCTTTAATTCCCTTTTTAGAGCATGATGACGCCAATCGTGCATTAATGGGTTCTAACATGCAAAGACAATCGGTTCCGTTAATCAGTCCTCAGGCTCCGATCGTTGGTACTGGAATGGAAGGTATTGCAGCAAGAGATTCTCGAAGGGGGGTATTTTCGCCAGTAAAAGGTGTTGTGAAATCTGTAGACGCTGACGAGATAGTTATCAAAACAGAAGAAATACCTGATGATATCACGATTACTCGTGAAGATAACACTGTACGAATACCTCTAGTTAAATATTCTAGAACTAATCAGAACACTTGCATGAATCAACATCCTGTTGTGTCTGAAGGGATGAGTGTTAAACGTGGTGACCTTCTAGCTGATGGGCCATCTATGTCAAATGGCGAATTAGCCTTAGGAAGAAATGTCCTGGTAGCCTTTATGCCTTGGCGAGGATATAACTTTGAAGATGCCATCGTAATCAGTGAGCGGTTCGTAAAGGAAGATACATTTACTTCAGTTCACATTACCGAAGTTGAACTTGAAGTTCGGGATACAAAACGAGGTGAAGAAGAATTGACTCGTGAGATTCCAAACGTAAGTGAAGAGGCTACCCGCAATCTGGATGAAAATGGCATAATTCGCTTAGGATCAGAAGTATTTGCTGGTGACATCTTAATCGGGAAGGTAACACCTAAAGGGGAGACAGATCCTACGCCTGAGGAGAAACTTCTTAGAGCTATTTTCGGTGAAAAAGCTGGTGATGTTAAAGATGCTTCCAAAAGGGCTGAGCCAGGTACAAAAGGAGTTGTGATTAAGACGCAGGTTTTTGAGCGAAAAACTAAATCCACGCGTGCTTTGGAGAAAAAATTAATCCGCGAAATGCAGAAAGAGACTTCTGTTACTAAAAGGCAGATAAAGAAAAAGCGTGATGAGCGATTAATTCAGCTTATGACAGATCAGATAGGTGCAGGTTTACGCGATATAAGCACAGGAAAAACAATTATTAAAGCTTCAACTAAACTAACCTCCAAACGTCTGGCGGGTATTGATTTAGAGCAGATTTCCAGAGATAATCCGTGGGTTCAAGACAGATCAGTCTGGATACAGATCCAGCAGGTTTGGAACTCGTTCCGTCGTGAATGGAAAAAGGTAGAGGATAAACTTGAACGAGAAATCTACAAGCTACAAGTTGGCGATGAGTTGCAACCAGGTGTATCGAAACTGGCTAAAGTCTATATAGCTAATAAACGTAAGGTACAGATGGGCGATAAAATGGCCGGTAGACATGGTAATAAAGGCGTGGTTGCTGTGGTTGTTCCAGAAGAAGATATGCCTTTTACTGAAGATGGTATTCCGGTTGACATAATCCTTAACCCTCTTGGTGTGCCATCACGAATGAATCTTGGTCAGCTTTATGAAACTATGCTCGGATGGGCTGGGTATGAACTTGGTAAAAGTTATGATACACCTGCTTTTGATGGTGCATCACCAGAACAAGTGATCGAAGAACTTCAGAAAGCAAATTTACCAAGAAGTGGTAAGACTGTTTTAATTGATGGGATTACCGGTGAAAGATTTGATCAACCAGTTACCACAGGCTATATCTATATGATGAAACTAAATCATATGGTTGATGATAAGATGCATGCCCGTTCAACTGGTCCTTACTCCCTCATAACTCAACAGCCGCTTGGAGGAAAAGCCCAGTTTGGAGGGCAGAGATTTGGAGAGATGGAAGTTTGGGCTTTAGAAGCTTATGGAGCTGCTTATTCACTGCAAGAAATCTTGACTGGAAAATCTGATGATGTAGAAGGCCGATCAAAGGTTTACAACAGTCTTGTTAGAGGTGATAACATTCCTAAGTTTGGAATTCCTGAATCATTTAATGTTCTTGTTAAGGAATTGCAAGGACTCGGTGTTGACGTTCAGTTGCATTAATAATCGGAGGTAATCCATTGGTTTACATAAAACCGCGAATAATTGATCAACCCCAAGAATTTACTTCAGTTTCAATCGGTCTTTCTTCTCCGGAAGAAATATTAAGGAGATCTTTTGGAGAAGTTCTGAAGCCTGAGACTATAAACTATCGATCCTATAAACCTGAAAAAGATGGTCTTTTTTGTGAAAAGATATTTGGTCCTGTTAAAGATTATGAGTGTCATTGTGGTAAGTATAAAGGAATTCGCTATAGAAGTATTATATGTGATCGTTGTGGTGTAGAAGTTACGCGTAAGCGAGTTCGTCGAGAGAGAAGTGGACATATTACTCTAGCTGTTCCAGTGGTACACATTTGGTATTTACGATCTGTACCAGGTAAGCTTAGTCACTTACTTGGAATTCCGACGAGGGCTCTTGAAAGAGTTATATACCACGAATCATATATGGTCATTAATCCTGGAGCTTCTGATAAAAAACCGCTTGACCTCATTGAAGAAGCTGAATATCAAGCATTGGAAGTGGAGTTTGGCAAACGGGCAGTTTCAGATGAAGATCTGGATGAAGAAAACTACTTTTACGCAGCAATGGGTGGAGTAGCACTTCGTGATGCTCTCAAGAATCTAGATATTTCCACAACAATTAAGGATTTGCTAAATACTATTAAAACCTCAAAATCTAAGCAGAAACGTTCTGATGCATTGAAAAGGCTTAGGGTAGTTAATGCATTCTATCCTTCTCCAGATCGTAAACGATTAAATCGACCTGAATGGATGGTAGTTACTGTTCTACCAGTAATACCACCTGAGCTCCGACCACTTGTTCCTTTGGAAGGAGGTCGTTTTGCAGCAAGCGATTTAAACGACCTTTACCGCCGTGTTATTATAAGGAATAACCGGCTGAAGCAGCTGATGGAAATCAAAGCTCCTGATGTCATATTACGCAATGAAAAACGAATGTTGCAGGAAGCTGTAGACACTCTTTTTGATAACGCCAGAAGAGGTACAGCCATGAGTAGCGGAACACGTCGTCCTTTGAAGAGTCTTAGCGATATGCTGCGTGGCAAACAAGGTCGTTTCCGTCAAAATCTTCTTGGGAAACGGGTAGATTATTCTGGAAGATCAGTGATCGTAGTAGGGCCAAATTTAAAACTTCATGAGTGCGGTCTTCCCAAGGATATGGCAATAGAATTATTTAAACCGCAGCTCATTCACGAACTTATAGAACGAGGTATTATTAATACTCCTCGTAGTGCTAAGTTAATGATAGAAGAGAAACGCCCAGAAGTTTATGAGATATTGGATTATGTAGTTCAGGATCATCCTGTTTTACTGAACCGGGCGCCAACATTACACCGTCTTGGTATTCAAGCTTTTCAACCTGTGTTAGTGGATGGTAAAGCTATCCAAATTCATCCTCTTGTTTGCGCTGCATTTAATGCTGATTTTGATGGTGATCAAATGGCGGTGCATGTTCCTTTATCAGCAGAAGCACAAATGGAAGCTCGAATGTTAATGCTTTCTAGTCATAACATACTCCATCCTGCCCACGGTTATCCAATCACTGTGCCCTCGCAGGACATGGTATTGGGTTGCTATTACCTCACCAAGTTAAAAAAGGGTGATAAAGGCGAAGGGATGTTATTCAGTAGTTTAGATGAAGTTTCACTGGCGTATGAAAATGGATCAGTTGGTCTTCATGCGATTATCAATGTTCTAACAAAGGATGGCTGGCAGGAAAATACTACTGTGGGTAGAGCAATATTAAACTTGATATTACCTGAAGAGCTAGGTTACGTAAATGAAATGATCTCAAAAAAGCGACTAGAGAAAATCATTTATGATGCTTATCTGATTGCAGGAAATCACAGAACTGGTATTTTCTTGGATGATCTAAAGAATCTTGGATTCAAGTTTGCAACTAAGAGTGGAGTTAGCATTGCAATTGATGATGTTTTGATTCCTGAAGAAAAGTTTGAAATTATCGATCGAGCTGCTAAAAAAGTCAATTCCATCCACTCAAAGCACGAACGTCAAATAATTACAGAAGGTGAACGATATAACAAAGTAATTGATATCTGGACTCATGTTACAAACGAAGTAGCTACTAAAATGATGGAACATCTTGAAACTGATCAAGAAGGATTTAATTCAGTTTATATGATGGCTGACTCTGGTGCTCGTGGCAGTCAAGATCAAATAAAGCAATTGGCAGGAATGCGTGGGCTTATGGCCAAGCCTAGAAAGAGCATGACCGGAGGTAAAGGAGAAATTATTGAGTCTCCTATTACTTCAAATTTCAAAGAAGGTCTAACTGTATTGGAGTATTTTATTTCAACTCATGGTGCTCGAAAAGGTTTAGCTGATACTGCCCTTAAGACAGCTGATGCGGGTTATCTGACTCGCAGATTAGTTGATGTTGCTCAAGATGTTGTGATTTATGAAGAAGATTGCGGTACAATTAGTGGTGTCTGGATATCTGATTTAAAAGAAGGCCAAGAGATTATAGAACCATTGAAAGATCGTGTTCGAGGACGAGTTCTTCAGGAAGATGTTTTTGGAGATGATGGTGTTATTCTTAAAGCTGGTACTCCGATAGGTGTGGAAGAGGTGGAAAATATATCTGACCTTGATGTAGATAGAGTTTTTATTCGTTCTGTTCTAACTTGTGAATCTATCCGAGGTGTTTGTGCAAAGTGTTATGGTTATGATCTGAGCACTGATAAACTAGTTGCCCATGGATCCTCTGTGGGAATTATTGCTGCTCAGTCAATCGGTGAACCAGGAACTCAGCTTACGTTGAGAACTTTCCACATTGGTGGAACAGCCTCCAGGATTATCGAACAATCTCAAATGACATCTAAACGAAAAGGTAAAATAAAATATTCCGAGAATATGGAATTTGGTGAAGTTGTAGATCATGAAGCTGTAGGGAGTAAAAAAGCTCCAAAAATCAGAAGGGTACTGGTAAGAAATTCTACTATTGAAGTAATAGATCCCAATAAGCGAATTCTTTCGACTTATAATGTCCCGTATGGATCGGTTTTAACTGTGAAAGACGGAGATGAAGTGGAAAGAGGAGATCTTTTATTTACGTGGGATATTTATTCAGATGTCATTCTTGCCAGGCAAAGCGGTTTCATCAAATTTGTGGATATGATAGAAGGAGAAACGTACCAAGTAGAAGCTGTAGAAGGCGGAAAGAAACAAATTGTGACTATCGAATCAAGAAATCGTCGTTTGTCACCACATATTGAAATCCTTGACAAAGACGAG
>MPMB02122330.1_pt1 | contig 18083 bp, 14 predicted proteins | sample 1617371 | NCBI WGS metagenome assembly MPMB02 (sample SAMN05944808, study PRJNA350692) | marine metagenome | biome: marine; feature: ODZ; material: water; isolation source: 300 m water sample filtered on 0.2 um supor filter | place: Pacific Ocean | collected 2012-04-08 | depth 300m m
ATCCTGCGGAATCTGCGCCAAGGTGTGCCCGCCGCAGTGCATCTGGATTGAGCGCTCATCCGACCCGGAGACCGGTCGGCCGATACCCACGCCCACCAGGTTTTTCATCGACATTGACATTTGCATGAACTGCGGCTATTGCGCCGAGTACTGCCCGTTCGACGCGATAAAAATGGATCACGATTATGAACTGGCGTCCTACGAACGCATCGAAGCGCACATATTCGACAAGGATCGTTTGGACAAACCAGTGGAGTATTACGCGGGCATCCGTCCTACGGAGTACGTGGATGAGGAGAATGCCCGCGCTGAGGAAGATGCAAAGAAAGCAGCGCGCAAGGCCGCCGCTGCCAAGAAGAAAAGTGTGGGCGCGGACAGTAAAGCGGCTGCCGCTTGATTTGCGCTCCGGGCTCCCACGCCGCTTTCAACTGGCACTGAAAATGCTTTTCATAAATGTATCAGCCTGACGCGGAATTGCTCTTCCCCGCCCGCGTAATCCCCGCTCTCGAGGGGCTGCGTGGCGAGCGCTGGGACGAGCTGGTGAACTTAGTATGCTCACAGCCGGAGGGGTCATTGGATGGGCTCGGCTTTTCGCTGATGATGATTCGGCTTGACGGCTGTATGACTTGCCATGCCGGCTCGCACCGGGCGCGGCTCGGCTGCACCGTGTGCGCGCAGCAGGCCACCCGCCGCTACAAAGGCAGCGATGACGATTTGATGGCGGAGTTCCGGCAGGCTTGCGATGATGTGCAGGCATATCTGTGGCTAACGGGAAAAAAGAGGGCGAAGCGGCCCGCTCGTTCGGTGCGGTTCAAGGTGAAGCAGTATGAAGTCTGAGACGGAATCCTCTCCACGATTCGGATGCTCGCTGGCGATTGCCTCCGGCAAGGGCGGCGTGGGCAAATCAACGGTGGCGGTCAATGTGGCCATTGTTCTGGCGCAAGATGGCGCGGCTGTGGGCCTGTTGGATGCGGACGTTTACGGCCCGAACTGCCATATTATGCTCGGGGTGGACAAGCTTCCCCCGCCGCGTGGCAAGACAATGATTCCGGCGGTCGCGCACGGGGTGAAGGTGGTCAGCATGGGCTTGCTGGTCGGCGCGCAACAGCCGCTGGCCTGGCGCGGCCCGATGTTGCACTCGGCCATTCGCCAGTTTGTGGACGATGTTGACTGGGGCAAGCTCGACTTTTTGATTGTCGATCTTCCCCCTGGCACGGGCGACGCGCAGCTCAGTGTGGCGCAGACGCTCTCTCTCAGCGGAGGTTTCATCGTGACGCTGCCACAGGCAGTGTCGTTGGCGGATGCCCGCCGCGGGCTGGAGCTTTTCCGGCAGTTGCAGGTTCCGGTGCTTGGCGTGATTGAAAACATGAGTTATCTCTCCATGCCGGATGGCTCGCAAATGGATGTGTTCGGGCAGGGCGGCGGCGAGCAGCTTGCGGAAGATGCGGGCGTGGCATTTGTGGGGCAGATACCGCTTGATCCGGCAGTGCGGGTGGGGGGCGACGCCGGCGCGCCGATTGTGGTCGCGCAGCCGGAGTCAGAACCCGCGGCGGCGCTAAGGAAAATCGCGGCGACCATCGCCGAAAAAGCTGGCGCGCAATCTCGGCAGCGGCAGGCGGATTCCATCCCGATAGAAGTGATTGAATAATATGTCTGTGACAACATCCCTGGCTAATCCGGTGGTAGGAGTGTGCTTCAATTGGGTCGGCAAAATGTACCATTTTGATGCCAGTGGCCATCCGCAGCTTGCGGCGGGCGACCGCGTGATTGTGAACACGCGGCGTGGCATTCAGATGGGAGAAGTGGCGAAGGTTCTTTCCGAGCCCTCAACCAAAAAGGGTGGGCGAAAGCTGAAAAAGATTGTGCGCATGGCCGCACCAAGGGACCTGGTGCAGCAGCAAGCGTGGCAGGTGCAGGCGCCCGAAGCTCTTGCCTCTTGCAGGCGCGTGGCCGCTGATTTGAAACTCAAAGGTGTCAGGTACCATCGGGCGGAATACAATTTCGACGGTTCCAAGCTGACCTTTTACTATTCCATAATCGCGGAAAAAAGCAGCGGCGTCGGCCGGATGCTCTCCGAGTTGCGCAAAGCCTTCCCGGATTGCGATGTGGAGATGGTGAAAATCGGCCAGCGTGATGTTGCCAAGCTGCTCGGCGGCATCGGTGCGTGCAGCGGGCAACTTTGCTGCCGCACCTTTCTGACCGAATTCAACCCGATCACCATCAAGATGGCCAAAGCGCAGGGAATCTCTCTCAACCCGGATAACATCAGTGGCATGTGCGGACGCTTGCGCTGTTGCCTGCTTTATGAGTACGATCAATATCTGGAGGCTCGCAAGCAGCTGCCAAAAATAAAAAAACAAGTCGGTACGCCTCACGGCGCCGGTCGAGTGGTCGCCCTGAAACCGCTCGCGGACACGGCTACTGTGGACGTGGACGGACGCTATTATGATGTGCGGCGAGAAGACATTGTCCCGTGGAAAGAGTACGAGGCCCTGAAAGCGAAAGCGGCTGTCCATTGCTCGCGACACCCTTCCGGCGGCTGCAGCTGCCCGACGCGGGGCGACTGAGGAGGCCCTCGTCACAGTACGCGATTTTTTTGCAGCCGCCAAGAATCTCGAGGGCGAGTCGATCGCGCAGCGGCGCGATTTCCACCGTCACCCGGAACTCGCATATCAGGAGGTGCGCACCGCGTCCATCGTGGCGCGTCAGCTCGGCGAGCTTGGCATGGAAGTGCATACCGGTGTAGGAAAGACGGGCGTGGTGGGCCTGCTCGGGGCGGAGAGACCCGGCCCGACCGTGCTGCTGCGCTTCGACATGGATGCTCTCCCCATTCAAGAGGAAAACGACACGGATTATGTTTCCACGCAACCCGGGGTGATGCACGCCTGCGGCCACGATGGACATACAGCCATTGGCCTAACCGTGGCGGGGATGCTGGCGCAGCAGCACGAGCGCCTGCGGGGCGCGCTGAAATTCGTCTTTCAACCGGCGGAAGAGGGCGGTTGCGGCGCAGCGGCAATGATCGCGGATGGAGCCCTGCGTGAACCGCGCCCTGATTTTGCCTTTGGTTTGCATTTATGGAACGAACGTCCTTTTGGCTGGGTGGGCGCGACAGAAGGCGAAATGCTGGCCGGAAGTTGCGATTGGGAGTGCGTGGTCAGCGGGGATGGCGGCCACGCTGCCTCGCCTCATCAGACGCACGACCCAGTTGTGGCAGCGGCGCATATTGTGGTCGCATTACAGACGGTCGTTTCCCGCAACGTGCCTCCACTAGAATCTGCAGTGGTGAGCGTGACGCAAATCAATGGCGGCGACACATACAATGTAATCCCGGGTGAGGTGCGCCTTGCCGGGACGCTGCGTTTCTTTCGAAACGCAGTTTGCGACAGAGTGAAACGCCGCATCACCCAGATTTTGGAAAATGTCGCCTCCGCAATGGGCTGTCGGGCGGAGGCGACATTTGGCTCTGGGTATCGGCCCGTTGTCAATGACGCCGATGCAGCACTGCTGGTTCAGGAACTGGCGCGACGTGTACCCGGCGTGACCGCGGTCGCGGACGATGAACGCACGGCTGGGTCGGAGGACTTTGGCGAATTCATGGCCGATATTCCGGGCTGCTTTTTCGTCGTCGGGTCAGCAAACGGTGAGCGCGGACTGGATTATCCCCATCACCACCCCAGATTTGACTTTGACGAGCGCTCGCTGACGGTTGGCGCAACCCTGATGGCGAGCGTGGCGGCGCACCATGTGCTGCCGGATTAGAGCCGGATGCCGGTCAGGTCGTGCGCCAGCGCTCCGGTGATGCGCGCCGGCGCTATTTCACCCACTGCCAGTTCGCTCTCCACAATCACCACCCCGTCAATCTCCGGCGCGTCGCGGTAGCTGCGGCCCACGCTCAAATCATCCCCGATGCCCTCAATGAGCACGTCGTGCGTCTGGCCGACGAACTCCTGATTCTTTTGCAGCGATATGCGCTCCTGCAACTCCATCAGTCTGCGCAGGCGTTCAGCCTTGACCGGCTGCGGAATCGGATCGCCCAACGGCTCGCTGGCCGTGCCGGGCTCGAAGGAAAATGCGAAAGCGCCCACGCGGTCAAACTTTAGTGCGCCAACGAAGTCCAACAGGGTCTGGAATTCCGCCTCTGTCTCACCCGGATAGCCCACAATGAAGGTCGAGCGGATGGCGAGCGCGGGCATTGCGGCGCGCATTTTCCGAATTGCGCCGCGTACCCAGTCTAGATTGGCCGGGCGTTTCATGCGCCGCAGCGTCTCGCGGTGACCGTGCTGTAAGGGCATATCGAGATAGGGCAATATTTGCGCATGTCGTGCCATGGTCTCGATAAGTTCATCGCTGACGTAACCGGGATACGCATACATGATGCGAATCCATGGAATGTCGGGCACAGCCACCACCAGCTTAGCAAGCAGCTGCGCCAGGCCATTCTTCATCCCCAAATCATTTCCATAGTCAGTGGTGTCCTGAGAGATGAGCACCAATTCATTCACTCCCATGGCCTGCAGGCGCCGTGTGTCAGCGATTATTGATTCGGGCAGCCGGCTGACGTGCGCGCCTTTGATGAGCGGGATGGCGCAGAAGGCGCATGGGCGGCGACAACCGTCAGCGATCTTCAGATAGGCGCTTCCGCCTTGCATGGCCACACGCGGCGCGCCGTGTTCGTCGCCGCCCACCGTTCGTGATTCGGGCAAATGGTAAATCGGCCTGGCGTTTTTTCTGCGGCGCAGTCGGCGTGCCAATTGGACAATGTCCATCCAGCGCCGTGTGCCAAGGATGCCGTCAATGCCCGGTACATCCTGGATGAGTCGTGCGCCAAAGCGCTGTGAAAGGCACCCGGTCGCGATAAGTTGTTGGCCGGCTCGCTTGTCGGTTGCCAGTTCGCGCAGCGCCTGCAGCGATTCATCGCGCGCTGGGCCGATGAAACCACAGGTGTTCACTATCAGGGCCTCGGCTTGCTCAGGGTTCTCTGTCCTGATGTAGCCCGCTTCGTGCAGAAGCTGTGCCATGCTCTCGCTGTCAACTGTGTTTTTGGCGCAGCCGAGGGAGAGTATGTAGAAAGCGTTCCTGTCCATCATGCGCGCAAAGCATTATCCCATTCGCACGAAGACATTGTCAAACGCAGGCTGCGTGGGCTATAGTATGGACTATGGATGAGCGTGCATTGCGCCTTGGCGTCGACATCGGCGGAACGTTCACCGACTTCGTCCTCTACGATGAAACCAGCAGTGAGTTGCACAGCTACAAGTTTCTTTCCACCCCGCACGCGCCGGAGGGTGCTGTGCTGCAGGGTTTGTCTCAGGCAGGTTACCCGATAGCCACTATCGTGCATGGCTCCACCGTGGCCACCAATGCGCTGTTGGAGCGCAAAGGCGCGCGCACCGCGCTGGTCACCACGCGTGGCTTCGGCGACCTGCTCGCCATCGCGCGCCAGGACCGCGCGGGAATATACGATTTGTTCAGCGGCCGTCCAGCGCCGCTGATCCCCTCGGAGCGCTGCTATGAAATCACCGAGCGCGTCGATTGCAGCGGGCAGGTGTTGCAGCCGCTCGCCGAAGACGAGATTCCCGCGCTGATTGCGGCGCTGAAAGCGAAGCACATACAGGCGGTCGCCGTTTGCATGCTGTTTTCGTTTTTGTATCCCGATCACGAGCAGCGCATCGCCACGGCGCTGCGCGCGGCGGGCTTCCTTGTCTCCATCTCCAGCGAGATTCTACCGGAGTTTCGCGAGTACGAACGCGCCAGCACCACTGCCGTCAACGCGTACGTGACGCCCGTTCTCAGCGGGTACATTGGCCGCTTGGAAAGCAAGTTGAGCGCCAAAGCTGCCAGTTTCCGCATCATGCAGTCCAACGGCGGCAGCATTGGCGCCAGCCGCGCGCGCGCCGAGGCCGTGCGTTCCATTCTCTCCGGCCCGGCCGGTGGCGTGGTCGGGGCGATCTACGTGGCGCGCAAAGCTGGCTTCCGGCAGGTGGTCACCTTCGATATGGGCGGCACTTCAACCGATGTGTCGCTCTCACAGGGCGATATCCGCGTGACGAGCGAAACTGAAGTCGGTGGCCTGCCGATTAGCATCCCGGTCATCGATATTCACGCCGTCGGCGCGGGAGGTGGATCCATCGCGCATGTTGACCCCGGCGGCGCGCTGCGTGTCGGACCGCAGAGCGCCGCCGGGGACCCGGGACCTGCCTGCTATGGAAAAGGAGGGCAGCAGCCGACGGTCACCGACGCGAACCTGGTGCTGGGCCGACTCGCGCCCGAGCACTTCCTTGGCGGGCAGATGGCGCTAAAGAGAGTTGCAGCAGCGGCTGCGCTGGAGCGCCTGGCGCAGCAGGCCGGGCTGGAGCCTGCACCCGGGTTCATGCCCGCCCAGACGGCAGCCTTAGGCGTGATTGAGGTGGTTAACGCCCACATGCAGCGCGCACTGCGCGTTATCTCGGTGGAGCGTGGCTACGACCCGCGCGATTTCACATTGGTCGCGTTCGGCGGCGCTGGAGGTTTGCACGCTGGTGCGCTGGCGCGAGCCTTGGGCATGCGTAGAGCGCTGGTTCCCCGCGGAGCTTCCACTCTATCCGCACTGGGAATGCTCAGCGCGGATGTGGTCAAGGATTATGTCCAGACTGTGATGCTTGGCGGGGGAACTCCTCACGCGGAGCTGGGGAGACTGTTTGCGCCGCTGGAGCGGCGCGCGCTGAGGGATATGGCTGGCGAGAGCTTTACGGCGGAGAGCGTGCAACTGGAGTGTGAACTGGACGTGCGCTATCTGGGGCAGTCTTATGAACTGACTGTGCCGCTGTGCGCCGATTATCAGGCCGAGTATCACCGCGCGCACGCAAAGGCATACGGTCACAGTGATGTGGAGGCAGCACTGGAAATCGTCAACCTACGCCTGCGTGCTGTGGGCCCGGTCGGGCCGGTACCCTTACCGCGCGCTTGGGTCGGGCCTGCCGACGCGACCGCGGCGCTGAGTGAGCACAGGCCGGTGGTCTTCTCCGACGGCATTGTCGAGACGTCGTTCTACGCTGGGGAAGCGTTGCGGCCGGGGCAGATAGTCTCCGGTCCGGCCGTGGTGACCTATGCCGACACCACTGTGCTGATTGCGGAGGGCGACGCAGCCACGGTCGATTCGTGGCGGAATCTGGTGCTTGAAATCGCGGCGTCCGAAGGCCACGGGAGCGAATAGAGTGACGGCGGCTTTTCTGCGAGACCCGATAAAGCTTGAAATCTTCAAGCATTTGCTCGGCTCCGTAGCCGCGGAGATGGGCGCGGCGTTGCGCCGCAGCGCTTATTCTCCCAATATCAAGGAGCGGCGCGATTTCTCGTGCGCGCTCTTCGACCCTGCCGGCAACATGGCTGCTCAGGCGGCGCACATGCCGGTACACCTGGGCGCGATGCCGCTTTCGGTGCAGGCGTGCATGCGTGCGTTGCAGTTCTCGCTGGGCGACGTAGTCATCATGAATGACCCATTTCAGGGCGGCACGCATCTGCCCGATATCACCGTGATCACGCCCGTGTTTGCCGCCGGAGAATTGATCGCGCTTGTCGCCAACCGTGCCCACCACGCCGATGTGGGCGGCGTCTCCCCCGGTTCGATGCCGCTTGCCAGCGAGCTTTTCGAGGAGGGCCTGGTGATACCGCCGCTCAAACTGGTGCAACGTGGAGAGAGCAATCAGGCCTTGTTGGATATGCTGCTGGCGAATGTGCGCACCCCGCAGGAACGCTCCGGCGACATACGTGCCCAAATAGCTGCCAACCGCACGGGGGTGAAGCGCATGAGCGAGCTTATCGCGCGCTACGGAGCAGGCGAGGTGAGCGCCGCAATGCGCGGCTTGCTGCACTACTCCGAGCGCATGACGCGGTGGCTGATTGCTGCAATGCCCGACGGTGTGTATAGGTTCAGCGATTGCATGGATGATGACGGCGTCAATCCTGAAGCGGTCGAAATCAGGGTGGCGGTGACCATTGATGGCGACGCGGCCACGGTGGATTTCTCCGGAACCGCTCCGCAATGCCGGGGCAGCATTAACGCCACCCGCGCCATAACTGTCGCCGCCACTATGTACGTCTTTCGCTGCCTGCTCGGGTTAGATATTCCTGCCAATAGCGGCTGCCTGGCGCCCATCCGCATCATCGCTCCGGAAGGTACCGTGGTCAACGCGCGCCCACCCGCGGCGGTGGCCGGCGGCAATGTCGAAACCTCGCAGCGCATCACCGATGTGCTGCTGGGCGCGCTGGCGCAAGCGACGCCCGAACGTGTGCCCGCAGCCAGCCAGGGCACGATGAACAATCTGACGGTCGGCGGCCTCGATGCCCGCGCCAATCCGCCGCGCCCTTTCGCGTATTATGAGACGGTGGGCGGTGGCATGGGCGCCGGCCCGGGAAAAGACGGCGCGCATGCCATCCACACGCACATGACCAACACTCTGAACACGCCGGTCGAAGCGTTGGAGTACGCCTACCCTTTGCGCGTGCGGAGCTATGAAGTGCGCCGCGGCTCGGGTGGAGCGGGATGCCACCGTGGCGGGGATGGCATCATTCGCGAGATTGAACTGCTCGATGGGGCGCAGGTGACCCTCCTGTCCGATCGGCGGCAATCGCGCCCGTACGGTCTAGAGGGCGGCCAGCCGGGAAAAAGCGGTCGCAATATGCTGCTGCGCGCCGGCGCGGAAAAGGAGTTACCCGGAAAAACGCGTTTCACGGCGCGGGCAGGCGACGTTGTCAGCATCCACACGCCTGGCGGCGGCGGGTGGGGGAGTGAAACGTAAAACGTGAAACGTGATAGTTGCGCTTCACGTAGCGCGCATGTGTGTCATGCCTGCTAGATCACTCGAAGAACTCGCCCAATCCATCATCACCTGCACTCGCTGCCCGCGCCTGATTGCGCACTGCCGCGCGGTGGCACGGACGAAGAAACGCATGTATCACGAGGATGATTACTGGGGAAAGCCGGTGCCGGGCTTTGGCGATCCGCAGTCGCACATCCTGATTGTCGGCCTGGCGCCGGCCGCGCACGGCGCGAACCGCACCGGACGCATGTTCACCGGCGACGGGACGGATGGCATGGGCGCCTCTGATTTTCTGGCCGCGGCCCTGCAGCGCGTCGGATACGCCAATCTCCCGGTTTCACGCCAGCGCCGCGATGGCTTCGTCTTGCGCGGGGTCTTTATGACCGCCATCGCGCGCTGCGCGCCGCCGGGCAACAAGCCACTGCGCGAGGAGATTTCAAACTGCGCCCACTTCTTGCATGCGGAACTGGATTTGCTGCCCAATGTGCGCGTGATCATCGCCGTGGGAAAACTGGCGTTCGACCAGACGATGCAAATACTCGCCGAGCGCGGCGCAGCCCTGCCTCGCCCCAAACCCAGATTCGGGCACGCGATCACCATCAATCTGGGAGGCGAGCATCCGCTGCTGCTGGCTTCCTATCATCCCAGCCGCCAGAATACTCAGACTGGCCGCCTGACGCCGGAGATGCTGGATCAAGTTTTCAGCGTTGCGCAGGAGAATCTCACTCCATCCACCCAAACGTGCGCTCCACTGCCTTGAGCCAGCCGCGATGCAGTTTCTCGCATTCGCCGGCTGCCATGGCCGGTTGCCAGATTTGCTCCACCTGCCAGTTGGCGCGCAAATCATCTAGATTATCCCAGAAGCCAACTGCCAGTCCGGCGGCATAAGCCGCACCCAGCGCGGTGGTCTCAGCCACCTGCGGGCGCACCACCGGCACGCCCAGAATATCGCTCTGAAATTGCATCAGTAGCTGGTTATGCACCATGCCGCCATCGACTTTTAGCGCGGTCAGTTCCACGCCAGAATCTTTGCGCATCGCCTCCAGCACCTCGCGCGTCTGATAAGCAGTGGCTTCCAGCGTGGCGCGCGCCAGATGACCTTTATTGATATAGCGCGTCAGCCCGACAATCGCGCCGCGTGCGTCCGCGCGCCAATGTGGCGCGAACAGGCCGGAGAAAGCCGGAACAAAATAGATGCCGCCGTTGTCGTCCACCGTAGCGGCCAGCGCCTCGACTTCGGCGGCGTTGTTGATCAACCCCAGATTATCGCGCAGCCACTGCACCAGCGCGCCGGTGATGGCGATGGAACCTTCGAGCGCGTAGGTCGCCGGTTGGTCGCCCAATTTGTATGCCACCGTGGTCAGTAGCCCGCTGGTCGAGGGGACTGGATCGAGACCGGTGTTGAGCAACATGAAACAACCGGTGCCGTAGGTGTTTTTGGTTTCGCCAACATCGAAACAGGTCTGACCGACAAGGGCTGCTTGCTGATCACCCAAATCGCCGCAGACCGGAATGGATGCCCCGAATGCGCCGCTGGCAGCCGTCTCCCCCCAGGCAGTCGGATCGCTGGAGGGCACGATGCGTGGAAGCATCTGGTGCGGGATATCCAGTGCGTGCAGTATCTCCGCCTCCCAATCCAGCGTCTCCAGATTGAGCAGCAGCGTGCGGCTGGCGTTGGTCACATCGGTGACGTGACTACCGGTCAGGTTCCAGATCAGCCAGCTATCGATATTGCCAAAGAGCGCTTCGCCACGCTCGGCAGCAGCGCGCAGGCCGGGTATATTTTCCAGCATCCACATGATTTTGGGGCCGGAAAAATAAGTCGCCAACGGTAGCCCGCTGCAGGCGCGGAAACGGTCTTGTCCACCATCGGCGGCCAGATGCCCGCACAGTTCGGCAGTGCGCGTATCTTGCCAGACAATTGCGTTGTGATAGGGCTCACCGCTATATTTGTTCCAGACAACGGTGGTTTCGCGCTGGTTGGTGATACCCACAGCGGCGACCTCGCCGGGCTGCGCCCCGACTTTCTCCACGGCTGCGCGAGTCACTTGCTGCGCGCGCTGCCAGATTTCGAGTGCATCGTGTTCCACCCAGCCGGGTTGGGGATAGATTTGTTCGTGTTCCTTCTGGGCGCTGCTGGCGACTTGCCCATGATGGTCAAAGAGCATGCAGCGGGTACTGGTGGTGCCCTGGTCGATGGCGGCTACGTACTTCATTGACGCACCTTATCCAGAACCTCCATTTCCGCGGTCTTCAGGCGCAAGCCCGCCGCTCCGAGATTGTCGTTCAACTGCGTGATTGTGCGCGGCCCGATGATTGGCGCGGTTATTTCCGGCCGCGAGAGCAACCAGCCGAGCGCCATCTGCGAGATGGACTTCCCGCGCGCCTTCGCCAATGATTCTAACTTGCCGAGCACGGCCCAGTTTTCCGCGGTCATGTGCTTTTGCGCGCTGTCGGCGCGCACGCTTTCCGGCAGCGGCTTGTCTTTGCGGTACTTGCCAGTCAGGAAGCCGCCCGCAAGCGGGCTGTAGGGGATGACGCCGAGGCCGTATCGCCGGCAAACCGCTGGCAGTTCGCACTCGTACTCGGCGCGATGGACGAGCGAGTAGTGCGGCTGCAGGCTATCGAAGCGCGCCAGATCGAGCCGGTCACTGCTCCACAGCGCCTGCATCAGACGCCAGGCCGGATAGTTGGAGCAGCCGATGTAGCGTACTTTGCCCTGCCGCACCAAATCGTCTAGCGCGCGCAGGGTCTCATCGACGGGCGTCTCCTCGTCGGGCCAGTGGGTCTGGTACAGGTCTATCGTCTCGATCTGAAGCCGTTGCAGCGAGCCTTCAACGGAATCGAATATGTGCTTGCGTGAGAGGCCCTCGTCATTCGGCCCTGCGCCCATGCGCCCGCGCACTTTAGTAGCAATCACCAGTTCCGTGCGCGGGATGCCGCGCTGCTTTATCCACTTTCCGATTATCGTCTCCGCGACGCCGCCGGGGTTGCCATCCACCCAGCGCGAGTACATGTCGGCTGTATCGATGAAGTTGATGCCGGCCTCGAAAGCGGCCGAGAGCACTTCGACCGAGTCGGCCTCGCTCACCGACCATCCGAACTGCATCGTGCCTAGGCACAGTTCCGGAACTTTCAAGCCAGTGCGGCCCAGATTGCGGTATTCCATGACGGGTGCTCCTCTGACGGGGGGTGTACGTTTGCGCGAGTTTAGCACAGGTCAGTGAGCCGTGCGTTGATCGTTGACACTCCGTCGGTTGGGGAGTCCGGCGATGGTAACCAACGTTGGAGACGCCACCCCGCGTGCTATAATCTTCGCGAAGAGTACTCCTGATTTCTCACTCAAAACAGAGCATAACATGGCCGCTGAAATGAGCCTCACCCTGACCGAAGAACATGAAATGATCCGCCGGGCAGCGCGCGATTTCGCTCAAAAAGAGATTGCGCCCATCGCCGCCCAACATGACGAGAGCGGCGAATTCCCGTTTGAGACGATAAAGAAGATGGGCACTCTGGGCCTGATGGGCTTCGAGGTGCCGGAGGAGTATGGCGGCGCGGGCATGGACTCGATTGCCTACGTGCTTGCCATGGAGGAAATCTGCAAGGTGGACGCCTCGCACGGCACGATCATGAGCACCAACAATTCGCTGGTCTGTCATGGGCTGCTCAAGTACGGCACGGAGGCGCAAAAGCAACGCTATCTCGTGTCGGTGGCAAGCGGCGAGAAGATCGGGGCGTATTCTCTGACCGAACCAATGTCTGGCTCCGATGCCGGCAGCATGCGCTCGCGGGCGGTGCGCTCAGATGTGGGCTATGTGATAAACGGGCGCAAAAGCTGGGTGACGAGCGCCCCCGTGGCCGATTTTGTCGTGCTGTTCACAATGACTGCGCCGGAGAAAAAGCACCACGGCATCACCGCATTCTTGGTGGAAACCGACCGGCCGGGCTTCAGCTTGGGCAAAACCGAGCCCAAGTTGGGCGTTCGCGCCTCGGCCACCAGCGAAATCAACTTCGAAGACTACCACTGCCCGGCGGAGAACCGTTTGGGCAATGAGGGAGAGGGATTCAAGATCGCCATGACAGTACTCGATGCCGGGCGCATCGGGGTGGCAGCGCAGGCGCTGGGCATTGCCGAGGCCGCTTATGAGGCCTCGGTATCTTATTGCCGCGAGCGCGAGGCCTTTGGCAAGAGAATCGGTGAATAACGGGGACTCCAGTTCCAGATTGCGGATATGAAGACCAGAATCGAAGCTGCGCGATTGCTTATCTACAATGCCGTGTTGACGAAAGAGCGATCCCGGCAGAACGGCAGCCGCTATACGCTGGAAGCGAGCATGGCAAAGCTGTACGCTTCCGAGGTGGCTATGGAGTGTGCCCATCGCGCCGTGCAAATCCATGGCGGCATAGGCTATTCGAAATAACTTTCGGTCGAGCGCTACTTTCGCGACGCGAAAATCACCGAGATTTATGAGGGCACCAGCGAGATTCAACGCATGGTGATCGCGCGAAATGAATTAGGGTTCCGATGATGGCCCGAAGCTATTGAATTTGTGGATGCGCTGCCAAAAACCTCAACCGACAAGATTCAAAAACTCGTCTTGCGGGAAAGGGAGAAAACGTCATTGACGCTTTCGTGAGTATGACGAGAATCCGTTCAATCCGTTGATTAAGGAGACGCCGCATGGAACACAACCAAATTCAAACCTATCAGCACATACTTTTTGAAGTCTCCGAGAGAATTGCTCATGTGACGATGAACCAGCCCGCCCACCGAAATGCCCTCTCGGTCGAACATATGCATGAGTTGACAAACTGTTTCCGCGCCATCGGAAAGAACCGGGACGTTGCCGTGGTCATTTTAAGTGGGAACGGGCCGGCTTTTTGCGCCGGACATGACCTGCGAGAGATGATCGGGCAAAGCGCCGAGTTCTATCGCACCATCTTCGATGTCTGCATAACGATGATGGACACGATTCAAAACATCCCGCAGCCGGTCATCGCGCAGGTGCACGGCATCGCGACTGCGGCAGGCTGTCAACTGGTCGCCACCTGTGACCTGGCCGTGGCGGCCGACATGGCGCGCTTCGCAACGCCGGGCGTAAAGATCGGCCTGTTCTGCTCGACGCCGATGGTGGCTGTCACCCGCAATCTGCACCGCAAGAAGATGCTGGAGATGCTGCTGACAGGCGAACCGATTTCAGCGCGGGAAGCGCTATTGCATGGCCTAATCAACCGCGTTGTTCCCGCAGAATCCCTGCCGGATGAAACGCGGGCGCTGGCGGAACGCATAGCCGCCTCCAGTCCTTTCACTATCGGCGTCGGTAAGCAAGCGTTTTATCGGCAGTTGGAGATGCCGCAAACTCAAGCTTACGCTTATGCCAAAGAGGTGATGTCATTGAACGCGCTGGCGCCGGATGCGCAGGAGGGCATGTGCGCTTTTTTGGAAAAGCGGCAGCCGCAGTGGAGCAGATGAGATCTCCACATGTTAATTGCCTGCGGAATGGCGTTTTGCCTGTGATTGTGCCCGTGCAACCACAGGCAAACTGAACTGCCCGGCAGGTTGCACAGCATTGGATGGCGGCGTGGGCGCGCTGAAATACGCGAGCTTTGGCTCTTTCGGAGGTATGTATGTCAACCACATATGAACAAGCATATGTGCATTCCCTGACGAATCCAGAAGAGTTCTGGGCGCAAAGGGCCGAGGATGTCCATTGGTATAAGCGCTGGCACACAGTGCTCGACGATTCGCTCCCGCCGTTCTACCGCTGGTTTGTCGGAGGAAAGATTAACACTTGCTACAACGCACTAGACTTGCACGTGGAAAACGGGCGCGGGGAGCAACTGGCGCTGGTTTACGATAGCCCGGTCACCAACACAGCGCGCACTTTCACTTACCGGGAGCTACTGGAGCGGGTAGCGCGATTTGCCGGCGCGCTTGCCGCACAGGGCGTTCAGAGGGGTGACCGCGTGATTATCTACATGCCCATGGTGCCGGAGGCGGCCATCGCCATGCTGGCCTGCGCCCGCATCGGCGCGATCCATTCGGTGGTGTTCGGCGGTTTTGCGGCCAATGAGCTGGCGACTCGCATCGACGACGCCAGGCCGAAGCTGATTCTGGCCGCATCCTGTGGCATCGAAGTAGACCGTATTGTGCCCTACAAACCGCTGCTCGATCAGGCCATCGAGCTTGCTGAGACCAAACCTGAACGCTGCATCATCCTGCAGCGACCCCAGGCACAGGCCGAGATGGTCGCCAGGCGCGACCTCGATTGGACCGAGTTGGCTGCTGCTGCCCAGCCGGTTGACTGTGTGCCAGTGGCTGCCACAGATCCGCTTTACATTCTCTATACCTCCGGCACCACGGGTATGCCGAAAGGCGTGGTGCGCGACAATGGTGGCCACTTGGTCGCGCTAAAGTGGAGCATGAAGAATATCTACGGCGTGGACGGAGGTGATGTGTACTGGGCGGCCTCAGACGTGGGTTGGGTCGTGGGGCACTCGTACATCGTGTACGCCCCGCTCTTTATAGGCTGCACTTCGATATTGTACGAAGGGAAGCCAGTTGGTACGCCAGACCCGGGCGCGTTCTGGCGCGTGATCTCACAGTACGGCGTGAACGCCCTGTTCACTGCGCCAACCGCTTTCCGCGCCATCAAGCGTGAAGACCCCAACGGCGACTTTTTGCGCAAGTATGACTTGGACACCTTCCGCACCCTCTTCCTGGCGGGCGAGCGCTGCGACCCCGACACGCTGCTGTGGGCGCGGGAGCAACTCCAGGTGCCGGTCATCGATCACTGGTGGCAGACTGAAACCGGTTGGCCTATCGGCGCCAATTGCATCGGGCTGGGAATGTTGCCGGTAAAACCGGGCTCCTGCACTAAGCCTGTCCCTGGCTACGATGTGCGCGTGCTGGATGATGACGGCACGGAGGTGGAAGCCAACCAGATCGGGAACATCGCCGTGAAAATGCCGCTGCCGCCGGGCTGCCTACTAACTCTGTGGAACAACGACGATGGTTTTCAAGAAGCTTACCTGAGCCAGTACCCGGGCTACTACCTTACCGCCGATGCCGGCTTCAAAGATGAAGACGGTTATCTTTCTATCATGAGCCGCACCGATGACATCATCAACGTGGCCGGACACCGGCTCTCCACGGGCGCAATGGAGGAGGTGTTGGCCGACCATCCCGATGTGGCAGAGTGCGCTGTGATCGGCGCTGCGGACGATCTCAAGGGGCAGCTTCCGCTGGGCTTTGTGGTGCTCAAAGCGGGGGTGGCACGCGGTCACGAGGCAATTGCGCCGGAACTTATCCAGATGGTGCGCGCGAAGATCGGCCCGGTGGCATCCTTCAAAACGGCGCTTGTGGTGGAGCGGCTGCCCAAAACCCGCTCCGGCAAGATTCTGCGCGGCACGATGAAAAAGATTGCCGACGGAGAAGAATATCGAACACCGGCTACCATTGACGACCCGGAGATTCTGCGCGAAATCGAAGCATCACTGGCGGATTTGAGCTAGATGAAAGCAGTCCTCTTGCGCGAACATGGCGGCACTGAGGTTCTCGAATACACCGATGTCGAAACCCCGCAGCCGGGCCCCGGCGAGGTGCTGGTTGATCTCAAGGCCGCAGCCCTCAATAGGCTTGACATCTGGGTGCGTGATGGCTGGCCGGGCATCAAGCTCGAATATCCACACATTTTAGGCGCGGATGGCGCGGGGTTGGTCGCGGAGTCTGGTGCGGAGGTCTCCGGCGTGCAGTCCGGTGACCGCGTCGCCATAAACCCGGACCTGTGGTGTGGCCGGTGCGTATACTGCGCCGCCGGTCAGGACAACCTTTGCGACAGCTGGCGGCTGCTGGGCGAATCGGCGCGGGGAACATACGCGCAGTACCTCGTCGTGCCGGAGCGCAACCTGCTGCCGCTGCCTGATACTGTGGGTTTTGAAACCGCGGCCGCGGCCTCTCTCGTCTATCTCACGGCTTGGCACAGCCTGATTACGCGCGGCAAATTGCGGGCGGGAGATAGAGTGTTGGTAGTGGGCGCCGGTGGGGGCGTGAACAGCGCCTGCATTCAGATAGCGCATCTGGCCGGCGCACAGGTTTACGTGGTCGGATCCGACGCGGCGAAACTGGAGCAGGCCGAATCTCTCGGCGCGGATGAATTAATTGACCGCTCGAAGGAGGATTGGTCGAAGGCTATCTTCAAGTTGACGCGACGGCGTGGCGTGGATGTGGTTGTTGACAACGTGGGCGCGGAAACTTTTTTCCACAGCATTCGCGCAGCCCGCAAAGGGGGGCGCATTCTCACTGTCGGAAACACTAGCGGCCCGAAGTTCGAGCTTGACAATCGCTATCTTTTCGGAAAGCATCTGACCATAATTGGCTCTTCCATGGGGCCGCACACCGACTTCCTGACCGTGATGGGACTGGTCTTCGAGGACAAGTTGACGCCCGTGATTGATAGCACTTTCCCATTGGCAGAAGCGCGGGCGGCGCAGCGCAAGCTGGAATCGGACGATTTTTTCGGCAAGATTGTGCTGCTTCCCTGAGCGTGCGCGGTTTTGCACAGCGGTACAGGGTCGTAACTTACCCGGCTGCTGAGGTGTTAATCAGGGCGACGGTGGGTATTTCCATACCGAGGGCTGCAGCTGCCCCGGCTTATTCAGGTACATGGCGAAGGATTAATCGACAGATGATTTATGAGCGATGAATCTAGATTGGAACAGTTGCGCGCGCTGAAGGCAAAAGCCCGCATGGGCGGCGGTGAACAACGCATCAGGCGGCAGCACGAGCGCGGCAAGCTGACTGCCCGTGAGCGGCTTGACCTGCTGCTGGACAAAGGCTCATTCCACGAGCTCGACATGTTCGTCACCCATCGCGCGCGCGATTTCGGCATGGACGAAAAGAAAATCCTTGCCGATAGCGTGGTGACCGGTTGGGGCACCATCGAAGGGCGGCTGGTTTACGTCTATTCGCAGGATTTCACTGTGTTCGGCGGGTCGCTCTCGCAGGTGCACGCGGAGAAGATCTGCAAGATTATGGACTTGGCCACCAAGAACGGCGCTCCGCTGATTGGGCTGAACGACTCGGGCGGCGCACGCATTCAGGAGGGTGTGGTCTCGCTGGGAGGGTACGCGGATATATTCCTTCGCAACACTCTGGCATCCGGGGTGATACCGCAGCTCAGCGCCATCATGGGGCCGTGCGCGGGGGGCGCGGTCTATTCACCGGCGCTGACCGACTTCATCTTCATGGTGAAGAACTCGTCGTACATGTTCGTAACTGGCCCG
>MPMB02139873.1_pt1 | contig 18069 bp, 15 predicted proteins | sample 1617371 | NCBI WGS metagenome assembly MPMB02 (sample SAMN05944808, study PRJNA350692) | marine metagenome | biome: marine; feature: ODZ; material: water; isolation source: 300 m water sample filtered on 0.2 um supor filter | place: Pacific Ocean | collected 2012-04-08 | depth 300m m
CCTTATTATATTTATATATAGGAATTATAAATTGATATAACCAAAAATCACCTAATAATTCCCAAAAAATTGATCTCCTGAGCCCGGAAAAGAGGGCCCATGACGACGTCTTCGGCTCCGTTTCCGCCGGAAATCGTCAAAATACTTTGGCCTTGGAAAATGGCCACCCGATGTCCACCCAATGTCCACCGAATGTCCACCGAATGCCGACCAATGCCCACCAATGCCTACCTTTTATTTTCAGCGCCCCGGTCCTGGCCGCCGGTTATTGTTCTTTAACCCGCGAATGATATAGGTTTGACGACAATGGACGCAGGGGGGCCTGCCCATGGTATGCTCGTCGGTTGCGCATTCGTTATTGAGGAGAATTCGAGATGCTGAAATCCACCCTTGTAGGGCCCATGCGCCCGGCGAAATCATTGGTCGCCGTCCTCATTGCCGCCTCCCTGACCCTGGCCGCCTGTGCCCCTGGGGCCGGGCCGATGAGCCGATCCGCTTCCACCGGCAATAGCACCGCTGGCGCCAACGCCAAGCAGCAAGCGGCGCAGGTTCAATACTCCGACATTCCGGTTCCCAAAGGCCGCAAGATCAATGTCGACAAAACCGTGGTCGTCGGTACCGACGTCTGGTACGGGCAATTGACCTTCGACACCAGCCATTCGGCGGAAGCCATGTTCAATTTCTATACCCGTGAGCTACCCAATTACGGCTGGCGGAAAATCACCTCGGCCCGCGCCCAGACGTCCATTTTGACCTATGACCGCCAAAACCGGGTGATGACCATGGCCATCCAGCCCAACCGCATCCGCGGCTCGGAAGTCATGATCACCGTATCGCCCAGGGAATTGGCCCAACCCCAGGCGCCGGCACCCCGGGCGGCAACCCCTGCCCCCGTGACCCTGGCGCCGCCGCCTTCATCGCCATCGGCGGTAGCGCCGCAACCACAGAGATAACATCACCATGAAAGAAGTCGTCATCATTGATGGGGTCCGCAGCCCGATCGGCAAATTCGGCGGCAGCCTGTCCCAGGTCCGCCCCGATGACCTGTTGGCCGACGTCCTCAAGGCGCTGATGGAACGCACCGGCGTCGATGCGGGGCTGTTGGACGACGTATATGCCGGCTGCGGCAACCAGGCCGGCGAGGACAACCGCAACGTCGCCCACATGTCGACCTTGCTGGCCGGGTTCCCTGCCGAAATCCCCGGCGTCACCGTCAACCGCAACTGCGCGTCGGCGTTAGAAGCCGTCAACCAGGGCGCCAAGGCGATCATCGCCAACGAAGGCGATATCTTTATCGGATCCGGCGTCGAATCCATGAGCCGGGCGCCGTGGAGCATGCCGAAACCGGACCGGGTCCCGACCTTCCAGCCGCCGAAGATGTGGGACACCACCATCGGCTGGCGTTTCAACAACCCGAAAATGGATGCGCTGTACCCGATCATCAGCCTCGGCGAGACGGCGGAAAACATCGCCAACGAAATGCAGATCACCCGCGAAGACCAGGACGCTTTCGCCGTCGAGAGTCATACCCGCGCCGTCAATGCCATCAACGAAGGTCGCTTCAAGGACGAAATCGTCACCATCCAGGTGCCGCAGCGAAAAGGCGATCCGGTGATCGTCGATACCGATGAGCATCCCCGCTACACCCGGGAAAACGGGCATTGCACGCTGGCCACCTCGATCGAAGACATGGCCGCCCTCAAGCCCTCGTTCAGCAAGGACGGCACCGTCACCGCCGGTAATTCCAGCGGCATCAACGACGGCGCCGCGGCGCTGTTGATCATGGAAGCGGATAAAGCCAAGGAGATGGGCCTCAAGCCGATGGTCCGCTGGTGCGGCTCGGCCACCGCCGGGGTCGATCCCGGCGTCATGGGCTACGGCCCGGTGCCGGCGACGGAAAAGCTGCTGGCGCGCTTAGGCCTCTCCATCAACGACATCGGCCTGATCGAACTCAACGAAGCCTTCGCCGCCCAGTCCATCGGCTGCATCCGGCGCTTAGGCCTCGACACCGACATCACCAACGTCAACGGCGGCGCCATTGCCTTGGGCCACCCGACCGGGTGTTCGGGGGCCAGAATCCTGACCACCCTGATCCACGAAATGAAGCGCCGGGCCAAGGACGCGCCGCGGCCGTTTTATGGGCTGGCGACCCTTTGCGTTGGCGTCGGCCAGGGCGTATCGACCATCGTCGAATGGATTGGGGACTAGGCCGGCCCGATGAGCGACTCAATTGATCGTCCGCTTTCCGGTATCCGCGTCACCGGGCTTGAGCAATACATGGCCGGGCCCTATTGCACCATGGCGCTGGCCGATGCCGGCGCCGAAGTCATCAAAATCGAACGCCCCGGCCCCGGCGACCCGCGTCGCGCCATGCCGCCGTTCGCGGAAAAGGACGGAGTCAAAAAAGCCGCCGGATTCATGGCTTATAACCGCAATAAAAAAAGTTTAGGGCTTAACCTGCGTGACCCCAAGGGCCAGGACATCTTCCGCAAGCTGGCGATGGCGTCCGATGTGGTGGTCGAAAACCTGCGCCCCGGATCGATGAGCAAGCTCGGCCTCGGCCATAAGGACATGCGGGCGCTGAAACCGGAACTGGTGTGGGCGATTATTTCCGGCTTCGGCCGCATGGATGGTTTTCGCGGTCCCTATTCGGATCGTCCCGCCTTCGACATCGTCGCCGAAGCCATGAGCGGCATCATGAATGTCGTCGGGTTCGCCGACAAACCGCCGAGCTGGACCATCTACGGCATGGCCGACATCTATTCCGGGTTGACCACTGCCTTCGGAATCACCCAGGCGCTGTTCATGCGCGAACGCACCGGCCAGGGCCAATTGGTCGACTCGGCGATGTACGACAACATGCTGTCGTTGAACGAACAGATGGCGGCGCTCTATTCCGTCGCCGGGCAAAGTCCCGAACGCGGCGTCCCCAAAAACCTGTTCCCGCGTGGCGCCTTCCAGACCAAGGACGGCTACATCGCCCTCAACATCCCCGACAACATCTTGTGGAAACGGTTGTGTGAGGCCATGGGCCGCGAAGACCTGGTCGACGATGAACGCACCAATACCGGCACCGCGCGTTCCACCCATGCCGAATTCCTCACTCCCATCATCGAAGGCTGGCTGTCGTCGATGAGCCGCGAAGATGCGGTCGATACCTTGAATGCCATCGGCGTTCCCTGCGGCCTCTAGGGAGATTTTGGTTTTTCCCGCTTCGGGAACCAGGTGAGGATAGCACTTTCACCCCTCATGGCGCAGAGTTTAGAGAGGATGGAGGGTGAGATTTTCTGGGGCGTCACCCCGTTTATTGAAATATTGCCACGGTTTACAAATACCCAAGCGGCACTGACGCAGGCCCCGGTAGGGATTGCTTCAGCCGTAACGTAGGCTCTTCCCGCCCTTGTCCCCGTCCGTAGCGCCCCTTCGAAAGTATGGGTTTTTAGAACCTTGCCCAGGGCAACGTTCTTCATCTGCTCAATCAGAACCAGGTTCGGCTTTAATTTCTCCTGCGGACCCGAACCGGCGAAAATAAAATACCCCGCCACACTGGCGGCAATGGCGCCGGCGACAAGGCCCCAAGCCAAGGGCGACCGGAGAGGAGACCTCTGTGACGTGGGCTTTTTTTTGTCCTCTGCGCGCCGTCCACCTGTAGACCTGCCTTGTTCCCTGTCCTTTGCATATTCAACGGCCTTTAGTATTCGGTCATCCTTAATCTGACGCAGGATTACTGTGACGGCGCCGGTAATCCGCAACAAGTCCTCGTCTGGCGTATCGTCCGGGACCAACTGGATCAGTCCGGATTTGAATCTTTCGACCTCGGCAGGGTCGTTATGGCGCGCGCAAAGCTTTTCAATGACAACGATCGTGCATTGCCTAAGCGCCGCCGGTGTATTGGCCTGAGTGATCAGCGCGATGAAGCCCTTATCCGGATCTTCAAAGGCCACTTCCCAGTCGGTCAGGCCTTCCGGCGTTAGCGGCCAGGACTGTTCATCTGAAACAGACATTGGAACTGCACCTCATCAAAGCCTTTTTCTGTCGAATCCATGGTTCAGTCACCTAATATATTCGCCCACCTTCGCACAATTTTGCACGCAACAGGAAAGTTACCGTGACGTAGCGCCGGCTTTTTTTTGGGTGAGTTTTAGCGTCGCGGGCATGACCGGTTATCGGGCTTCCCGGACACCGATATAGATCCCGGCGCCGACGACGATGGCGATTCCGATCCATGTGATGGTGTCGGGGAACGCGTCAAATACGATGAGGCCGAAAACGGTCGCACCGACGATCTGAAAGTAGACCACCGGCGCCACGATGGAAGCCGGCGCAAAGCGAAACGATGAGATCATGCAGAACTGGCCAAGGGTGGAAATGCACAAGAACGCGGCGATGATCATGGCGTCTTCGGCGGGTGGGGATGTCCAGACAAACGGCACCGTCGGCGCCAACACTACGGCCCCGATGATGACGGCGTTGGCCACCGCCGCCATCGGCGGAGATGCATGCGCCAGCAAGCGATTGAAGATGTAAAAAAGCCCAATCGACACGCCGGCGCCAAGGGCCAGGAAATGGCCAAATCGATCGCCGGAGAAGTCGGGCCTGAGAATGATCAAAACACCGATAAAGCCGATGACGACAGCCGTCCATCGGCGGACACCCACCTTTTCACCCAACATAAACGAGGATAACGCCGTCACCACCAGGGGGCCGACCAACACCATGGCCGTCGCCTCGGCCAGCGGGATATAGCGTACCGACCAGTAGAACAAGCCGACGCCGCAAGTGACGAACAATCCCCTGAGAATTTGAGGCCCCAAAGGACTGGGCAACAAAGCCCGCCAACCATGGCGGGGGACGATCAAGGGCACGAGCAAGATCAGCGTCACCGCGAATTGCGCCCAAAGGATCAGCAGCGGCGAGAGCTCGCCCACTATCATCTTGGCCAGTCCGTCCTTTGTCGCATTGAGGGTGACGGCGCTGGCCATCAGGATCATGCCAAAAACGTGGTGTTGACCCGTCGGGTTCATTTTCGCGACGGGGCGCCTGGCATCAAGCTTCCCCGCTGGGCAGGGTCACCGTAACGATCATCCCCTCGCCTAACTTACTGTTGAGGTCGAGTTCGCCATCGTGGAGTTCCACCAACGACTTTACGATTGCCAGCCCGAGACCGGTTCCTTCCTGCGACTTGTGGGGGTTGGTTTCAGCCCTGGCGAAGGGATCGGTGAGGCTGGGCAGCTTATCCGCCGGAACGCCTTCGCCGGTATCACTTATTTCGAAGACATGATGACCATTTGACGCGGTTGCCTTGAGCGTGATTCGGCCCCCTTTCGGCGTGAACTTGACGGCGTTGGAGAGGATATTGAGCAGAATTTGTTTCAGGGCGCGCCGGTCCGCTTGGATTGGCTGAATCCTTTCGGGTAAATCTATCGCGTACGTGATGCCTTTATGTTTGGCCGCGGCGTCGATCATTGGGGAGCAGTCCTTGATCACGTCATCGACGATCAGACTTTCCTTGGCTAGATACTGTTTGCCCGCCTCGATCGCAGAGAGGTCTAGGATATCGTTGACCAGATTAAGAAGATGCTCGCTACTGGCATGGATATCGTCGGCGTACTCTTTGTATTTCGGCGAGCCAAGCGTCCCGAAAAATTCACCAGTCAGCATCTCTGAAAACCCGCTGATGGCGTTGAGCGGGGTGCGAAGTTCGTGGCTCATGGTGGCCAAAAAATCGGACTTGGCCAAGTTGGCCTTCTCGGCAGCGACTTTGGCAGACTGTGTCTCTGCTTCTGCCGACCTTCGCGCTTCGGTCATGCGGTTGGCCGAATGTGCCAGGTTTTCGAATTCCCTGAAATCCATCCGTTCCGGCTCGATCATCGCCGTACCAGATGCCGCCTGATCAAAGAACCGGCTGAATTCGCCGTAATTGGCGTTCATTTTGCGCACGGACTGTCTGATCGTGAAAAACAGGATCGCCAATAAGGCCGCCAGGATAGCCCCTACTTGGACCAGATAGGCCGACACCCGCTTCTGCATCCCACGGCGGCGCTCCGCGATGGTTTTTTCGATTTCGTCGATGAAGCTGCCGGCGCCGATATACCATTCCCATTCCGGAATGCCGGTCACATAGCTGACCTTGGGTGCTGAACGTTTTGTACCGAACTTGGGGATTACGTATTCAACGAAGCCGCCACCGTTCTTGGCGGTGCGAATGAGTTCCTGGACGATCTTGACGCCGTTGATGTCGGTCACGTCAAACATGTTGCGGCCTTTGGCGGGTCCGGTCAGGGAAAGGCCGTTCCATTGCCCCGTGAACACGTAGCCACTCTTGCCGACCGAAATCTTGCCGATTCGATCCAGCACTTCGGCCTGAATATCCTTTTCCATATCCACCAAGTACTCGCCGGTGCCGATCACCCAGCCCAGCGGTTTAAACAGCTTGATAAAAGCTACCTTCTCGAAATCTTTTCCCGTCATTCCGGGTCTGCTCCAGAAATATTTGTAAAACCCCTCACCCGCACGCCGAATGATTTCCAGCTCGTCGGGGACAACAGCCTCTCCGCGGCCGCCACGAACCTTGAGCATACTTTTCCCCTCCATTTCCGGCCGCACCGTGAACAGTTGTGCGGTGCCGGACAGGTCGAAGGCAAAGAAGTAGCCACGGTCATTATTGAAACGAATGGGGCGCAATGCCTCACGGATCCGGTTACCGATCTCGGCTTTACCCACCCGATCTCCGAACTTCGCATAAAGATGTGAGGCTATGGAATGGGCTTCCTCCACCCGGGCTTTGATCGTGTTTCGAACCTCTTCATCTGTCCGACTGCGCTTAAACCTTACGTAAGACGCCGCCTCCTCGACGACGTTCTTTAAAATCAGTTTCTGCTCGTTGATGTAAGCCGTGGTCACCGATTTCGTTTCGCGGTTAAACGAATCGTATTCGCTGTAAATCCACAGGGTACCGAAGACCACCGTCACGATCACGGCCGAAAGGGAAATCCGAACCGTCAACGCCGTACTCACACTGGGTTTCTTAAAGGCCACGACCCCTCCCCTTCAAACGGTCGACATACCAAGGTATTCTTCAAATCCATGGTAACCGTTTGAAAATAGTGTCGCCATAAAAATTGGCTTCTCCCCGCAGCCTGGCGAAAGCTTATTTAGTTGAATGGCCGCGTTCGGATTTTCGATAGTGCCTCACCGCCTTCGGGCAAAGACCGAAGACCAGGCCATGTGCGCGGCGGTTTGCCTAGGACCGGCGAATGCCGAAGCAGTTATCGAACTTCTGCAAACCGGCCTTGGGGTAGTACTCCATGCCGTCAGGCGCCGACAGCAGCAGCAGGGAAATTTTATCGCCGCCGGCGGCTTGCTTGGTCCGGGCCATCAGTTCCTTGCCGATGCCGGCGCGCTGAGCTTCCCGATCGACGGCCAGGTCCGACAGATAGCAGCAATAGGCGAAATCGGTGACCGAACGGGCGACGCCGACAAGCCGCCCGTCCCCGTCCCTCGCCGTAATGGTCAGGTCGGCATTATCGACCATGTCCTGGATCACGTCCGGCTTATCGACGGGGCGGCGTGCGTCGAGGCCGGAGCGCTTCAGCACGTCGATGAATTCCTCAGGCTCAAGGCCGTCTTCGATGGCGTAGGTTATGGTCATGAAATTACTCTTCGAAGTGGATGTTGATGCGCCGGTTATGGCGGCCTTTGTTTTCGATCTTGCCGACCCTGAGTTTGCCGATCTCGCCGGTACGCCCGACATGGGTGCCGCCGCAGGGTTGCAGGTCGACGTCTGCAATATCCATCAACCGCACCCGGCCCGACCCCATCGGCGGGCGCACCGACATGGTGCGGACAAGATCGGGGTTGGCGCCCAGTTCCTCGTCGGTGATCCAGCGCGCCGCCATCGGGTGATCTTCGTCAACAAGCCGGTTGAGGTCGGCGGTGATTTTTTCCTTATCCAGCGCGGTATCGGGAAGGTCGAAATCGAGGCGGCTTTTGGCGGCCCCGATGGAGCCGCCGGTGACGCCGCCTTCGACCACCGCGCACAACAGATGCAGGCCCGAATGCATGCGCATATGAGCGTAGCGCCGGTCCCAGTCGATCTCGGCGGTGACGCTGTCGCCGACGCTCAAAGCCGGCGCATCGTCGGCTGGAACATGCAAATGAATGCCGGTGCCCATTTCATGGATGGTGTCGGCAATCACGACCTCGGCCCCTGTTCCCGATGTGATTCGCAGCACCCCGGTATCGCCGGGCTGGCCGCCGCCGGCCGGGTAAAATACGGTTCGGTCCAATTGGATGCCGTATTCGTTGACTTCGATGACGGTAGCCTCGCAGGTTTTCACATAGGCGTCGTCGCGGAAAATTTCCTCGGTCATCGTATCCATCCCTTTTGACAAGGATCACCCCGTCAATCCATATTATTTTTTAAACCGTTTCTGGGCCCGTGGATAGAATCTAACCGATGGTAGCGATGAAATCACTTTCCATGCTTATTGTTTTCGCCGTTTTAGGGACCGGCCTGTTGCCGCCGGGCGCCCACGGGGCCGTCCGCAATTGCGGCAAGGAAATCGAAACCGATTACAAAAAATATAAACGCGACATGGTCCGCAAAGGATTCTCCGAACGAGTCAACACCATCAAAAATCCGAATTTCGAAAAATATCTGGAACGCCGTCACGCCGAGGTGGTGAAACACGAAAAAGCCCATGCCAACGTCGCCGGCAAATGGGGCAAGAAAATAATTTATAAAAAAGTCGATTATTGGGGGAAAAAATACGCCGTTGCCGGGTGCGTGCCGATTCGAAACCTGATCCCGGCGAAAATCGCCGCTGCCGCCGCGCTGGCGCCGGACAAGCCTTCCGATGTGGATTTAAAGATTGCCAAAGATGCCAAGCAAGCCATCAAGTATGAAAAGGATTACCGCAAGGTGAAATCGGATAGCAAAAAGTGCGAGAAGGTTTTTGCCATGAGCAAGAAAGCCAAATGCAGGAAAACCTATAAGAAGCGCCTTTCCGGGCACCCCTTTCTGGCCGTCAAATCACAATACACCTGGTAGCTCCCGCCCCTACCCTAACGCCTTGGAGAACAGCGCCTTGTCGGCATTGCCGCCGGTGAGGATCAGGCCGATCTTCTTGCCCGCCATCATATCCCGCTCACCGAGCAGAGCCGCCAACGGCGCTGCGCCGGCGCCTTCGGCGACGTTGTGGGTATCGGTAAAATAATGCTCCATGGCGGCGAGGATTTCATCTTCGCCGACCTTGACGATGCGCTCGGCGCCGTTGTTGACGACCTCAACCGCCACCGGGTCCGGCGTCCTACAGGCCAAGCCGTCGGCCAGGGTGTCGGCGGCATTGGTCGCCACCGGCTTGCCGGCTTCGAAAGACAGCGCGTAACACGGCGCGTTTTCGGATACGACGCCGACGATTTTGGTGTTCAGGCCGAGCCCTTCGCGCGCCGCGATCATGCCCGAAATCCCCGAGCCCATGCCGATCGGCACATAAACGGTATCCAGGTCAGGCTCGGCGCCGAGAAATTCCAACGCATAGGTGCCGACGCCCTCAATCAGCCACGGATGATAGGGGGGAATTTGGTAAAGCCCCTTTTCCGCGGCCAGCACGGCGGAATATTCGTAGGCCTCTTGAAAGTCATCGCCGTGTTCGATCAGCTCGGCCCCGAACGCCCGCATGGCGGCGTTTTTTTCCGGATTGTTACCGTGCGGGACCAGGACCGTCGCTTTCATCCCCACTTGGGATGCAGCGAGAGCGACGCTTTGGCCGTGATTGCCGCGCGTCGCGGTGATGACGCCGGGACAATCGGGTTCCGCCTCTTTGAGCTTGGCCATGAAGTTAAGCCCGCCGCGAATTTTAAAGGCGCCGATGGGGGTATGGTTCTCATGCTTGACCCAGACCTCGGCGCCGGTGCGTAGCCCCAGCAACGGCCACCGGATCATCGGCGTCGGCGCCATGTGACGCGAAACAATCTCCGCCGCCGCCAACTGCTGCTTGGTCGGGAGCCCGCTCATTCCTCACCCCTCACCGTATGCGCGTGGTTCAACGGCCCGTGGCCGGCCCCGAAACCGGGGGCGGTGCGGATGGCATCGCGTACATAATCCCGCGCCCGAACGACGGCCTCTTGTAGCCCTACCCCTTGCGCCAGGCCGGTGGCGATGGCGGAAGCCAACGTGCAGCCGGTGCCATGGGTGTTGGTGGTAACGATGCGGGCGGCCTCGAAGCGCTCCGTCCCGTCTGGAGTCACAAGAACATCGCACAAGATTTCGCCTTTCAGATGCCCGCCGGTGATCAACGCCGCCCCGGCGCCGGCGTCCACCAGGGCGCGTCCGGCGGCCTCCATGGCGTCGGGGGAATCGACAACAAGCCCGGTCAATAATTCGGCTTCGGCCATGTTGGGCGTGGTCAACGCCGCCTTTAACACCAGGCGGTCTTTCAGCGCCGACATCGCGTCTTCATCCAGAAGCCGGTCCCTATTGGTGGATACCATTACCGGGTCGATGACCCAGGGAACACCGGACGCCATGGAATCGAGGACATCGGCGGCGGCTTCAATGATCGGGGCATCGGCCATCATGCCGGTTTTGACGGCGTCAGTTCCGAGGTCGTCCAGGGTGACACGAATTTGATCGGCAACGAAAGAAGCCGGCGCCTTGTGGACTCCGGCGACGGTCAGGCTGTTCTGGGCGGTCAAGGCCGTCACCGCGGTCATGGCAAAACCGCCGAGCGCCGTAATCGTCTTGATGTCGGCTTGAATTCCGGCGCCGCCGCCGGAATCGGAGCCGGCGACGACAAGCACACGCCCTTTCATGATCTATCGGCTCACTTGACGGCTTGCTCGATGACGCCAGCGATATCGCCGACCACGGACACCACCAAGTCCTCGTCTTCGCCCTCGGCCATCACCCGGATCACAGCCTCGGTGCCCGACGGGCGGATCAACAACCGGCCGCCCGCCCCCAGCCGGTTTTCGCCGTCCTTGATCGCCTTCTTGACGGCCTTGTCCTGCAGCGGCTGGCCGCCGTTGAAGGGGACGTTTTGCAGCACCTGGGGCAAGGGGTCGAATATCCGGCAGACTTGGCTCGCCGGTTTGCCGGCATTGACGATGACGGCCAGGACCTGCAACGCCGCGATCAAGCCATCGCCGGTGGTTGAATAATCGCTGAGAACGATGTGCCCGGACTGCTCGCCGCCGACATTGAAACCGTGCGCCCGCATGTGCTCGACCACATAGCGGTCACCGACTTGGGTGCGCACCAGTTCCATGCCCAGGCCCTTGAGGAAGGTCTCAAGGCCCAGGTTCGACATCACCGTTGAAACGATGCCGCCGCCGGCCAAGCGTTCATTTTCGGCCCAATCCCCGGCGATCAAACCGAGAATTTGATCACCGTCCACCAAGGCGCCGTTTTCATCCGCGATCAGCACCCGGTCGGCGTCACCGTCGAGCGCGATGCCGAGATCGGCGCCGTGGGCAGAGACCGTGGAACACATGGCGTCGGTATCGGTGGACCCGCAGCCCTTGTTGATGTTGATACCGTCGGGGTCAACGCCGATGGGAACGATTTCGGCGCCCAGCTCCCACAACACTTCGGGCGCGACTTTGTAGGCCGCCCCGAAGGCGCAATCGATGACGATCTTGAGGCCGTCCAGGCGCAAGCCGCGGGGGAATGTCTGTTTGACGTATTGGTTATAGCGCCCGCGGGCGTCATCCAGACGCCGGGCGCGGCCCAGCTTGGCGGCGCCGGCCATATGGCTGCTCATATCGGAATCCACACGGGCCTCGATCTCGGCTTCCACTTTATCCGACAGCTTGTAGCCGTCGGGGCCGAACAGCTTGATGCCGTTGTCCTCATAAGGATTATGGGACGCCGAGATCATGACGCCGAGATCGGCACGCAGCGAGCGGGTCAGCATGGCGACGGCCGGTGTCGGCATCGGCCCGACCAGGACCACGTCCATGCCCATGGAAATAAAGCCGGCGGTTAACGCCGGTTCCAGAAGGTAGCCTGAAAGCCGGGTATCCTTGCCGATCACGACCTGATGACGGTGATCGCCGCGGATAAACTGAACCGCCGACGCCATGCCCACCTTCAGCGCCGCCTCGGCGGTCATCGGCCAGGCATTCGACGTGCCGCGAATACCATCGGTACCAAATAATTTTTCCGTCATTTTGATCCCGTCTCTCTTTGTTTTAACCGCAAATTCGTCGTCGCAAATGAGACCATTTGCACGGGATTTGCTATAGCCTACGGTTTATCCGCTGGTATTTCTAATACACCCCCGCGCAAACGGGGCGTCACATTTTATTTCACTTCTTTTCAGGGGGCGATTGACCGCCCTCCTCTATGGCCTGCCAAACCGTCAACGCTTGGCGGGTTTCAGCGACGTCGTGGACCCTGAACAGGCGCACGCCCCGTGCCGCCGCCGCCAGCACCGCCGCCAGGGATCCGGCGAGACGATCCTTAGGGGCGGCGTCGCCGCTGAGTTTGCCGATGAAGGTTTTTCGCGACGCCCCCAACAGAATCGGGCAACCGAAATCGCGGTAAATATCCAACCGGGCCAGGATATCCAGGTTGTGGGCCAGCGTTTTGCCGAAACCGATACCGGGATCAACGGCAATGCGGCTTGGGTCCATCCCCGCCGCTTCGCAGGCCGCCACCCGTTGCTTGAGGTAATCGAATACATCCTGGGCGGGGTCTTCGTATTGGGGATTGTCCTGCATGGTGCCGGGTTCGCCCAGCATGTGCATGAGGATCACCGGAAGCCCGCTGGCAACCGCTAAACCTAAGGATTCCGGATCATGGCTCAAGGCGGTGACGTCGTTGATGATAGTGGCCCCGGCCTCGATGGCGGCTTTCATCACCGGGGCGCGGCGGGTGTCGATGGAAACCATGGCACCGAGACCGGACAACGCCCGGACCACCGGCACAACCCTGGTGATTTCATCATCGATGCCGACCGGCTCGGCGCCGGGGCGGGTCGATTCGCCGCCGACATCAAGAATATCGGCACCGGCATCAAGCATCGCCTTGCCGCGGCTGAGCGCATCTTCGAAGGCCAACGCCTCGCCGCCGTCGGAAAAGCTGTCCGGCGTGACGTTGATAATGCCAAAAATTCTAGGCTTTTCGAGCGATAGCCCGGCGAAGGTTCCGACTGTGGTCAAGACTCGGGCTGGGGCTCCGGGTCAATACCGGTAGGCCCTTTGGGTTTCTTTGTTGTTCCGCTGGTCGGCACCGACGACTTGTGACCGCCTTCGGGCGGATTATCCATATCCTCGGGCCGGACGATGGATTCACCACGCAACAGCGCATTCACCTCTTCCCCGGAAAGGGTTTCGTATTCCAACAGCGCCTGGGCGATGGTTTCCAGGTCGTCGCTGGATTCATTTAAAATCTTGCGCGCCAATTTTTCCGCTTCCTCGATCAGCTCGCGGACCTCTTCGTCAATCAAGGCGGCGGTAGCGTCGGACATGTTCTTCTGGCGCGCTACTGAATGACCGAGGAAAATTTCCTCTTCGTTGTCGGCGTAACGAAGGCGGCCGAGCTTGTCGGAGAAACCGAATTCGGTGACCATGCGCCGCGCCCAACTGGTCGCCTGCTGAATGTCGTTGCCGGCGCCGGTGGTGATGTTTTCCTCGCCGAAGATCAACTCCTCGGCAACGCGCCCGCCGTACATAACCGCCAACAGGGATTTCAATTCGATCTTGGAATAACTGAGCCGGTCGCGTTCCGGCAGGCTCATGGTCAGGCCGAGCGCACGGCCACGCGGGATAATCGTCACCTTGTGCAGGGGGTCATGCTTAGGCACCTTGAGGCCGACCAAGGCGTGGCCGGCTTCGTGATAGGCCGTCAGCTTCTTTTCATCTTCGGTCATGACCATGGACCGGCGTTCGGTGCCCATCATGACCTTGTCCTTGGCTTCTTCGAATTCGCTCATGGTGACGACACGCTTGCCGATGCGCGCCGCCAGCAACGCCGCCTCGTTGACCAGATTGGCCAAATCGGCGCCAGAGAATCCGGGCGTGCCCCGGGCAATGACTCGCGCGTCCACGTCGGGCGCCAACGGCACCTTGCGCATGTGAACCTTCAAAATCTTTTCGCGGCCGAGGATATCCGGGTTCGGCACGGTGACCTGACGATCAAAACGGCCGGGGCGAAGCAGCGCCGGGTCCAGCACGTCGGGCCGGTTGGTGGCGGCAATCAGGATAACGCCTTCGTTGGACTCAAACCCGTCCATTTCGACCAGCAACTGGTTCAAAGTCTGCTCGCGTTCATCGTTGCCACCGCCGAGACCGGCGCCGCGATGACGGCCGACGGCGTCGATTTCGTCAATGAAGATGATGCAAGGGGCGTTCTTCTTGCCTTGCTCGAACATGTCGCGGACGCGCGACGCGCCAACGCCGACGAACATCTCGACAAAGTCGGAACCAGAAATGGTGAAGAACGGCACATTGGCCTCGCCGGCGATGGCGCGTGCCAACAAGGTCTTACCGGTGCCCGGCGGCCCGACCAGCAAACACCCCTTGGGAATTTTGCCGCCGAGACGTTGGAATTTGTGAGGGTCCTTCAGGAACTCGACAATTTCCTCAAGCTCCTGCTTGGCTTCGTCGATGCCGGCAACATCCTCAAAAGTAACGCGGCCGGATTTTTCGGTCAGCAGCCGGGCCTTCGACTTGCCGAAGCCCATGCCCTTACCGCCTCCGGATTGCATCTGGCGCATGAAGAATATCCACACCCCGATCAACAACAGCATCGGGAACCACGAAATCAGGATACTAAACAGCGTCGGCGTGTCTTCGTCGTAAGGCAGCGCGCTGATGCGCACACCCTTTTCCGTCAGGGTCGGCACCAGGTTGTGATTTTCCGGCGCATAGGTGGAAAAATTACGCCCGTCGCGGTAATGGCCGGAAATGGCGGGGCCCTGAATGGTGACATCGCGCACGGAGCCGGCTTCCACCGAGGTCAAGAAATCGGAAAACGCCAGCATGTCATTTTGGCCACGCTGCGACGTGCCCTGAAACAGGTTGAACATGGCGAATACCAAAAGCGCGATGACGACCCAAAGCGCCATATTTCGACTAAAATTCAAATTCCTAATCCTCCGTGGGGGCTGGGATATATTGGACGGAGCCTTCGAATGCCGCCCTTTCTTCCCTAGAGAGATAGTATGTCAGGCTCATTACGCAAGAAAAACCCTGTACTTGAAAAAGAATTTGGTGGCGAAAACCGGATTTTTTCGAAATTCGGGCCTTGAGAGGCTTTCGGCCCGGTGTCCATTTCCCGCCGAAAACCCAAGTAGGGTACCGAATATACGCCGAATTGGTCAAATAACGCCGGTAACGAGGGCCGGGCCGGGCCGGGAACGGGCCCGTGGCGCAAATCGGGACGGCACCCGACAATTTCCGCCCATCCCTGCTCGCCAAGGGGCATCAGCCGGCGCCCAGCGGCGCCAACGCCTCCGAAGCGGATTTTAAACCGCCTGTCCCAAATCAGCCGTTCGCCCGGAATAACGTCCAGCGGCGCCGGCAGGCCCCGGGTTTCCCGGCACACCAAAAGTTTCCCGTCATTCATCAAAATGCGACACCCGCCAAGGGTTGCCGCAGTCTTGGTGCGGTTCATCAACACGTCCTGGTGAAGACGTTCCAGACGGTCCAATCGCGGGCCATAGTCACGTCCGCCAATGGCCGCCACCACCCTTGCCAGCGCCCGCAGGGAAATCTCATCGGCCGCCGCTTCAAGGGGGGTGTATAGGAGCACCGCAAAACCCGCCGGGTGGGCACGCAGCGAACGCGCCAGCAACTCGGATGCCGCCGCTTCCAGCGCCTGTCTGGCGCGGCCGAAACGATACGCTGAGTGGGCCAAGCCCCGTGCCTCAAGTCCGCCCTCACCCATCGCTTGTCGGACCCGGACCCGGGCAAAGGCGGGATCCCGGTTCGAAGGATCTTCGATCCACTCTTGTCCCTGAGCCCGCAACGTTGCCTGCAAGGCCGCCTTGGGAACGTCCAGCAAGGGCCTCAATAGCCGAACATCGGAAGTTTCGCGAACAGCAGACATTGCCGCCAAGCCATCGGCGCCGCTGCCCGAACCGAGCCTGAGAAGAAAGGTTTCCGCCTGGTCGTCCTGGGTATGGGCCAAGCCAAGATGCAAAACCCCGTGCTTCCGGCACCAGGCCTGCATCAACCGGTAACGCGCCGCCCTTGCCGCCGCCTGGACGCCGGTCTGGGGCTTCGGTCCTTGCCAGTCGAGGATTTGATGATCGATCCCTTGCGGTTGCAGCCAGCGCCCGACCTGGCGGGCTTCATCCCGGGATTGGTCGCGAAGGCCGTGATCCACCGTCAACGCCGTCACTCGCCCACCCAAGTGCTGCGCCCAACGGCCCATCAACAACGCCAGGCAAAGGCTGTCGGCGCCGCCGGAAACGGCGACGGCAAGGTGCGGCCGGGCTTCGAACGGGCCCATATCCGCCATTAATTTTTCGAATGCTTGATCCGTCAGCAACGCGGAGGTTCCGTCAAGCTGCGAGGCGGCCATCAGGGGCAACTGTTTTTTTGTTTTTCCCGGGAGACCGTATTCCGCAACCCGGCCGAGACGTCGGGATAGTCCTTGATTAATTTATTGAAGGCGGCGCAAGCCTCGCGCTTCTTGTCGAGACCGGCCAGTGACATTCCCAGTTTCAACAGAGAATCCGGCGCCTTGGCCCCTTTCGGATCGGATCGGTAGCCCTCAAGAAAGACCTCCGCCGCCTGTACGTACGCGGCACGTACGTAATAGGTCTCCCCCAACCAATAGCGCGCGTTACTGACCAATACATCCTTGGGATGAAGCTTGACGAATTCCTGCAAGGCGATTTCGGCCTTGTCGTAGTTGGCTTGGCGCAGCAAACCGAAGGCGTATTTGTATTGATCCTTCGGCGTTCCTTTGGGAAGAATGCTGGCTACACGAGCCGGCGCAGGGGCAGGCGTTTGAACCGGGGCCGGCGCTGCCTTAACAGCCTTGGGGGCGGCCTTGGCAGCGGTCACCGACGCCGGCTTGGCTGATGTGTCCTGTCCAGATTTCGACGAAACCGCGCTAACCGCAGACTGTGAAACCGTTCCCAGGCTGCCGGGGGTTTTGGCGAACGGGGCTTCTTGGCCGGGAATGATTTTTTGCACCGGCGGCGGCGCCGGCGCGGCGCTGAGCCGGGGCGCCGCCCTAGGCCGGGCTTGACCCGGAGGCGTTCCTGGCGCTCGGCCTTCCAGAACACTGAGCCGATAATCAACATCGGCGACCAGCTTATCGAGCCGCTTGGCGACCTGTCCCAACTGGAAGGTGAATTCCTCCAAGGAACCCGTGGATGTGCGCAGGTCGTTTTCCAACCCCGAAATGCGGGCATTTAAACGGGCCATGGCATGACCACCACTGCTAACCGGGGCCGGCGCCGAAGCCCCCACGGCCTTGGGCGACACCGTGGGGGTGGCGCTTTTTGTTTGAACGGGTGCGGTTCCCCCTCTGGCAAGCGACAGGTTCAAAGAGCGAATGTCCCTTTCCAGGCGGCCCATCCGTTCCAAAATGACTTTCATGCCTTCGGCATCTTGGCCCTGGGCGTCGGTGGGCAACGTCAGGATTGCCATGACCAGCAACACCACCGCCCCGCCAAACCGGCCAAGGTGATGAGTGACGCGGCGATGACGGCCCAGTCTTTGACAGCCGGGGGCTTGCTTCCGATCGCGCCACGTAGTCAATGTCTCGGTCTTCATTTTTAAAATGCCTCTAAAATTTGCCACTACCCGTCCTGGACTCGGTCACGATAAGACCCCCGGTCCAAAGCGGTGTCCGCCGTCGTGAATTCCAATTTCCGGCAATATGGGCGGCATTCTAGGCAAAATTATGGCGCTTGCCCACCCCGGCCAATGCCAGTAGGACAAGCGCCAAATTTCTACCCCGGTGAAGGGTGTCAGACTTAGCTGCCTGCGCCGCTAACCTTTGTCACACCACGGCGATTTTGCGCCCATGCCGCATTGGTTGAACCAACGGCGACGGGACGTTCCTTACCGTAGGATATGGTTTTCACGCGGGCCGGATTAACG
>MPMB02214524.1_pt1 | contig 18061 bp, 15 predicted proteins | sample 1617371 | NCBI WGS metagenome assembly MPMB02 (sample SAMN05944808, study PRJNA350692) | marine metagenome | biome: marine; feature: ODZ; material: water; isolation source: 300 m water sample filtered on 0.2 um supor filter | place: Pacific Ocean | collected 2012-04-08 | depth 300m m
GATGCAATGATCCAGAACCGGATCACAATCGTCGATTCGGCCCATCCCTTTTGCTCGAAATGATGATGAAGCGGCGCCATTCGGAAGATGCGCTTGCCGGTCAGGCGGAACGAGACCACTTGGACAATGACCGAGATCGTCTAGAGCACGAACAGGCCGCCGATGACATAACGGATGAAGGCCGCCTGGAAAGGGCTCATATCGCTGCCCAGGTGGCGCACGATGGCCGACATGAGGACGAAGCAAAGCCCCGAGACGGTGATCCAGAAGATGCCCTTGAAGTTTTCCACGGGCCGCCGGGCGGCGCCCAGGGGACCAGGGGTCTTTTGGGACGCGCTCAATGCGGCATGGCCTTGGCTGCGGCCACCGACTTGGTCGCCACCTCGCGATGCGCAATGTAGGTGGCGCTGGCGACGATGACGGCGGCCCCGGCCCAGGTCCAGACGTCCGGCACCTCGCCGAAGACGTAGAGCCCCAGCAGCGTCGCCCAGACCAGCTGCAAAAAGTGAACCGGCTGGGTGACCGTGATTTCGGCCGCCCGGAAGGCCTGCACCATGGTGTAGTTGCCGGCCGTGGCCAGGGCCGCCGTGAGGCACAGCCAGGCCACTTCCTCCCAGGTCGGCGGACGCCAGATCACCAGCGCCGCCGGCAACAGCGTCAGGGTGACGAAGAGCGAAAGGAAAGCCACGATGGTGGAACTGGCCTCGGTCTCGGTGAGGCGCTTGGCGATCAGGAACGAGGTGGCAAACAGCGGCGCCGCGGCGAGCTGGGCCAGGGCGCCGATGTCGACCACCGCCAGGCCCGGCCTGAGGATGATCAGGGTGCCCGCGAAAGCCATCAGTACGGCACCGATGCGCCGGGCCCGCAGTTTCTCGCCAAGGAACAGCGCCGCGCCCAAGGTGGTGAAGATCGGCGCCACGAAGGCCAGCGCCGTGACCTCGGCGATGGGAATGCGGGCCATGGCGAAAAACCACAGGCCCACGGCCGAGCCATGCGCCAGGCCGCGCATCAGGTGCAAACCCAAGCGCCGGGTCACGAGTTGCCGCCTTCCTAGGCGTACGAACAACGGCAGAAAGAACATCAAGCCGATGAGATAGCGAATGAAGGCCGCCTGTACCGGGTTCAAGTCACTGCCCAGATGGCGCACCACGCCGGTGACGCCAACGAACAAGAAGCCGGTCAGGACCATCCAGGCGATGCCCCGAAGGTTGGCGCTGGCCGGCCGGCCGGCCGGGTCTGAGACGGTGGTCATGGCGGTCAGTCTAGCGCAGCGGGCGGGGGGCAGGAGATTGGTTGGCTCGGCGGATGCCTAGGCTATAGACGCTCGGCAGTCGATAAGCTATGCGCAAAACGCATAGCTGCTATGACGAACACCTCGGCAGTCCTCTGAGGCTGCTTCGCAGGCCCCCAATTGCCTCCACCCTAAACAGCGAAGGGCGCCAGATCGCTAGATTTGCGGCCGACATGCAAGGAATGCAGGGCAGCCGGCGGAGTCCTCCGATTCCAGCCCCAGGAACGGGGACCCCGGCTGGGCGGTTGAGTGCCCAGGCCCGCTGGCATAGTCTCGGCCCCGGTCCACGAGAAAGAACCACGGCCCTGTCGCGTCGCCGGCGACCCGGGCCGGCTGGGGTTCGTCGTGGGACCGCGGGAGTTTGCTCGTGCTGGACGAATCCCACGAGGACCAAGGCGTGCGGCCGCGTGCCGTGCCCGGGCCGAGCGCCAACCAGGAAGCGCCGGCGGCCGGGCTCGAGGTTGTGGCGCCTGTCGAACAGCGGCGCCCGGGCTGGCCGCGGCGCCTGCTGCGCAGCCTGATCCGGCTCGCCTTGTTGTTCGCCGTGCCGGCCGCGGCGCTGGCCGTGGGACTGCATTTCTATGCTCTCACGGGACGCTACGTCAGCACCGAGAACGCCTACGTCAAGTCGCGCATCATCGCCGTCAGTCCCGAGATAGCAGGCCGCGTCGAGCGCGTGGCGGCAAAGGAGAACCAGCGCCTGGCGGCGGGCGCCGTGCTTTTTACCATCGCCGCCGAGCCCCACCGTATCGCCCTCGAGATCGCCCGGACCCGCATGGCGGCGGTGAAGAACGAAATCGAAAGCCTGAAGGCGGAGCACCGCCAGATCGGCGCCGAAATCGACCAGGTGGGCGAGCGCGTCAAGTATTACCGCCGCCTGCTGGAACGCCAAAGCGCGCTGAGCCGGCGCGGCGTCGCGCCCAAGGCCCGGCTCGACGAGGCGGAATACAATCTGGCTGCGGCCAAACAGAGCATCCAGGTGCTGCGCCGCAAGATGGCCAAGGTGCTGACCGGGCTGGGCGGCGATCCCCGGCAGCCGGCCGAGCGCAACCCGGCTTACCTGAAGGCCCGGGCCGAACGGGACCTGGCGCAGCTCAGGCTGGACAAAACCACGGTCAGGGCGGCGGCGGCCGGCATCGTCACGCGCATAGCGCTTGAGCCCGGCGAGTGGGTTCAGGCCGGCAAGGCGGCCTTCGGCCTGATCGTCGACGGCGAAACCTGGATCGAGGCCAACCTCAAAGAGACCCAGCTCACCCACCTTGCGGAGGGCCAGCGGGTGGCGGTGGGCATCGACGCCTACCCCGATCACACCTGGCAGGCCCGGGTGGCCAGCATCAGCCCGGCCACGGGCGCCGAGTTTTCCATCCTGCCGCCGCAGAACGCCTCGGGCAACTGGGTCAAGGTGGTGCAGCGCCTGCCGCTCAGGCTGAAGCTCGAGCCGGCCCCGGGCCTGCCGCCGCTGCGTGCCGGCATGACCGCCCGGGTGGAAATCGACACCGGCCGCCAGCGCCCTCTGCTGGTGCGGGCCGGCGAGGAACTGGCGGCGCTCGAGCGCGAGGGCCTGCCGGTCGGGTTCCTGCGGCAATTTCTCAAGCCCTGGCTGCGGCAAGACTAGAGCGGATCTCATTTGATGAGATCCGCTCTAGTTTGTCTTTATCGCTCACGGCGGCGGCCCTTCGGTCCGCAGCCTGCGCGGGCGCGCCGCAGGAGCGGCGGGTCGCGGTCGCTCCCGTTGCACAAAAGAACAAAGCAAAAAAGTAACAAGCGACGGTCGCACTAAGCCGCCCCCCGCATGGGGGCGGAGGCCAAGGGCGCGGATGCGCCCGCCCGGTGAGGGTTTACAAAAAGCCGCGGAGGCGCCCGCCCGGTGAGGGTCTCAACTACAAAAGCCGGATCGGCTGTTTGGTCCGGCGCAGCACCGCCAGCACGGAGCCCAGGTCGCCGCCGCGGCTGAGCACGCCCTGGCGGGCCGAGACCACGGCGTAGCCGCCGGGCTGGCGGGCCTTGGCCTTCTTGACGATGCGCAAGATGGCGCCCTCGCTGGAGCGGCGGAAGATGGCAAAGATGGCACCATCGGGTGTGAACTCGAGGGCGTAGTCGCGCCATTCGCCGGCCATCACGTGGCGGCTGTAGACGCCCAGGATGAGATCAAGCTCGTGCTTGTCGAAATGAACGAGTGCTGTCTCTCCCGTCCGGCCCCTCGTTACCGGCCGGACGGGCCGGAAGTCTTCGAAACTGACGACCTCGCTCATGTGGTTCAAATCCTCCGCAGGCACCCACCCGATTAGCATGCCACGGCGGCGGCGCCCGGTTCAAGCATCCACATCGATGTCGGCCGGCGGCCGGCCCGCCCGCCAGGCGTCAAAGGCCGCCGTCAGGCCCTGTTCCAGGTGGCGGCAAAACCCGGCGGCGTCAAACAGCGGCGCGCTGGCCCGGTTGGCCGCCAGACGGGCCTTGAGGGCGGCCAGGCCCGGCCCGTCTTGGGCCCAGGCCAGGGCCTTGGCGAAATAGTCATCAAACGATCCCGCAACCAGTTCGGGCAGCCCAGCCGCCGCCACCAGGCTGACCCGGGTCGGGTGCTCGATGGCCGGCGGCCCGGCCAGCACCACCGGCAGCCCGGCCCACAGCGCGTCGGCCGTGCTGACGCCGCCGGGGTGGTACCAGGTATCGAGCCCCAAGTCGGCGAGGGCAAGTCGGCCCAGGTGGGCCGGCTCGTCGATCAGCTCGGCGAACACCAGGCGCCGGGGGTCGACGCCGCGCCCGGCGGTCTCGCGGCGGAGGTTGGCGACGGCCTGGCGCGGCTCGGCCAGCAGCCACAACACGCTCCCGGGCACCCGCCGCAAAAGCCGCATCCAAAGATCGAAGATCTCTGGCTCGATCTTGTAAAGCGCGCCCAGGTTGGCGAACACGAAGGCGCCCTCGGGCAGGCCGGCAGCCGCCCGTCCGGCCCCGGCTCGGCCGGAAGCCGGGGTGCTGGCCCGCCGGGCCGCCGGCATCCAGGTGTGCGGCAGCCGGATGATGTGTTCGGCGTAATGGCGCCGCTCATCCTCCGGGACGGCGATGGGATCAGCCACGAGATAGTCCACCAGGCCGCCCAGCGTGTGCATGTAGCCCAGCATGTGGACCTGCACAGGCGCCGGTCTCAGGGCCAGGATTTCCGGCCGCGCGCCCTGGGTCAGGCCGGCCAGATCGATCAGCACGTCGACCCCGTCGGCCTTGATACGCTGGGCGGCGCCCTGTTGCGAGAGCCCGTCCAGCAGCACGAAGTCGTCGAAGCCGGCGGCCAGGCGGACCGTCATCTCGTCGCCGTCGGCCGTCAGGGAATAGCCCGAAATCGCGAACCGCTCACGGTCATGGGCCGCCAGGATGGCCTCGAAGGCGGTCGCCACGCTATGCACCTTGAAGTCGGGCGAGAGATAACCGAGATGGAGCTTGGCGCCCGGCTGGTGCGGGACAAAGGCCGGTCCGTCGACCTCCAGCGCCGCCACCTGGCGGCGTGTGGCCCGCCCGATCAGCTCCAGCGGCGCCCCCAGGGTGACCAGGGCGAAGGGTGAGGTGGGTACCGGCCCGGGCCCGGCCAGAGCCAGCTCGCAGATCTCCCGCACCCGGGCCATGGCGCCGGCCAGGTTCGACCAGTTGGCCGTCTGCAACAGCGAATGCACGAGATGACCGTGCACGCCGGTGTGCTCGGGCCGGCGCCCGAGCGCCCGGTCGAAGGCGGCGACGGCGGCGCCGTGGCGGCCCTGGGCCTGCAGCAGCTTGCCGTAATTGAGGTGCAGTTCGGCCTCCTCGGGATGATCCTCCAGCGCCCGCAGGAAATGCTGCTCGGCCTCCTCGGGACGCCCTTCGTCTTGCAGCGTGGCAGCCAGGTTGGCCCGGGCCGCCAAGTTGCCGGGTTGGCGCTCGAGCGCCGCCTTGAGGCTGGCGATGGCGGCCCCGTTGTGGCGCAGCTCGTGCTGCACGGTGCCCAGCACGGTGAGCAGGCCGGCGTGCGCCTGGCGCGCCGCGGCCGGCTCGAGCAGCGCCAGCGCCTCCTGGCGCCGGCCGGCCCGGCGCAGCGCCTCGCCCAGGTTGGCGCTGGCGTCGAGGAAATCGGCGTCGAGCTCAAGGGCGCTACGGTAACTGGCCAGGGCTTCCTCGGGCCGGCCGGCCCGGGCCGCCAGCAGGCCCCGGGTGTTGTGCGCCGAGGCCAGTCCGGGATCGCTTTCAAGGGCCCGGGCGACAGCGGCCTCGGCCTCCGCCAGGGCGCCGGTGTCAAACAGCGCCAGCGCCAACGAGTCCGCGACCTCGGCCTCGGCCGTGAGCGCCGCCGCGCGCCGCAGGTAGCCCACCGCCTCGGCGCCGCGCCCGGCCAGGCGGCAGAGCGAGCCGAGCTGGTGCAGAAGCTCGGCATCGTCGCCGACGTCCAGAGCGGCGAAAAGCTCGATGGCGCCGCCATAGTCACCGGCCACGGTGAGCACGCGGGCCAGGGCCTGGCGCGTCGCCCCGTCGTCGGGCAGCAGCGCCAGCAGGCGCCGTAACAGTCCCTCGGCGGCGGCGTTGTCGCCGGCCGCGGCGCGCAGCAGTGCCAAATTGTAGAGCGCATCGGTGTGGCCGGGCAGGGCCGCGATGATGGCCTCATAGGCCGCCGCCGCCGCATCGAGGCGGCCGGCCTGATGGTGCCCGAGCGCGGCGCTGAAGGGATCCGAAGTCATGCCGGCCCCAGGCCAGCAAGGCCGGCCGCCAATGTCAAGGTCGGGGAATGGCCGGGGTCCTGGTTCAGCCGCGTAGGCGGACACCCGAGCTGGAGCCGATGGAAACGGCGTCGGAGACGCAAGATTCGGGAATTTCGCTGCCGGTGGCGCCGGAAAACTCGATGGTGTCGCCGATCAGCTTAGTACAGCGCACGCCTATCGACGAGGTGCCGGAATAGTCAATTTCGTGGTCGGGCATGTAGACGACGCCGTCGAGTTCCATGTCGACGTTGCCGGAGACGTCGAACTTCGAGTCGGAAGCGGCCGAATCCGCGTCAGGATCCTGGAAGAACAGCACACCCTCATAAGTGCCGCTGGTCGGGGCCGAGAGGTTGACGTTGTTTCTGCCGCCTGAAGCGCTGAAGGAGAGCTCGGCGAAGTCGTCTTCGTCGCCTTCTTCTGTATTGAAGAACATCACCCCGCCGATGCCGGTGTCGGTCTCGTTCACCAAGGTGTTGCTGCGACCCGAAACTTTAAGGCCATTGCCGCCGGCCAGCACATAGACGCCGGGCTCGAAAGTGATGGTTTTGTTTCTGCCCGAGACTTTGATGCCACCGCAATAGGTGCCGGGGCTGAGCGTGATGTTTTCGGCATTGTTGCCCGTGAATTTTGTATTGGGAAAGCAGTCTGGTTCGCTACAAGTGACACAATCCTCTACCTCGGGAGCCGTCAGGCCGGCCAGCGGGTCGTCGGGTATGTCGGTGCAGCCTTCCTCGGGGGGGGGATCGGTATCGCCATCGCTGTTGTCCTTGAAGCCGCCGGCAACGCAGATCTCGCTGGCGGTGATGCTGGAGCTGCCGGTGGTCTTCATCGCGGCGTTTTCGTCGGTCGAGGCCACGGCGATGCCGCAGTCGCCGAGGTTGAGTTCCGCCGAGCCGCTGACCTTGAAGGCGTCCTCCTCCTCCTCCTCGGTGGCCAGGAAGCAGAACTGGCCCTCACCAGCAGACTGGGTGGCGATGGCCTGGCTTTGGACGTCGCGCGAGGTGAAGCCGATCACCTGGGCGAAGAAAAGCGTCACGGCGTTGCCGTTGGCCTCACTGAGGTTGAGGGTGACGCGCACGGCATCGGTCGGCGTGTCGTCGGCGGTGAAGGTGCCGGTCCCGGTGTCGTAGGTGCCGAAGACCACGTCGGCGGCTTGCAGGACCGTGCCGAAATCCCCTTCCGGCATGTTGAGCCCGGCATATTCCTCGGCCAAGTCCACCGCCGCGTCCTCGTCGTCGAGCGAACTGGCCGCCGCCAGCGCCGCCGCATCCGCGGCCGCCTGCAGCTTGGCTTCCATGTAAAGAACGTGGCCGATGTCGACGGTCAGGGCGGCGATGCCGAAGATGACGGGAAACACCAGCGCCACAATGATGGCGACTGCGCCGCGTCCGTCTCGTGCTAGCCGCCTCAACTGTCGCTCTCCACGCGCATGGTCACGGACGCCTCGATGTTGCCGGCAAAGAGCGCGTCGCTGAGGTAACTGATGACCGCCGCCTCCGCCATGGGCAGCGAAATGTTCACCGTGACGTCGCTATCGCCTTCCTCCGGTTCGGTAACCGTCACGGTGTAGCCGAAGGGCGTGTCGGAAAGCCGGTTCAGTGCCAGAGCCTCGGCCGCCCCGGCGTCGCATTCGTCGACCACATAGCAGCGTGCTGCCTCGCGCGCCGCATAGACCATCACATGTCGGGTGTGGATGACTAAGCCGTACTGGATGACGCCGAACACCACGGTGAGCAGGACCGGCATGACCAAGGCCAACTCGACCGCGGCGGCGCCGCGGCGCTGGCCCAGCAAAGGCCTCAGCACCCTGAGCGCCCGGCCACGCAACCCGAACGGGGTGGCTCCGCCAGCAACTGTCATGGCCCGATCCTCAGCAATTCGACCTCCACATTCGGTGCCGCGAAATGAATCATCCCGAGTCTAACCCTAATTGATTAAGGGTTATCCCCAAGTTAGCAAATGCAGCAAAGCGCCGCAAGGCGAGGCCGGCGAAAGGCCTTCCTTTTGCGCAAGGGAGTAGTGTGGCAGACTGCGGCCATGACGCGCTTTTACAAACCCGACCTCGGCAGCAACCCCGACGACCCCTTCGCGCGGGACGAAAGTGGCAAGCTGGTACGCCGCAGCTATTGGCTCGACCTCACCGACCAGTCGCTGGTGCTGGCGCTGAGTGTGGGCATCGGCGCCAACCTGACGGGCCAGGAAAAACGCGCCCACTTGGCCGACATCGGGCGTGAGCACCTGGTCGACGAGGTCTGCCCGCAGGAAATCCTGCCGCCGGAATGACGGCCTCGGGCCGGTTTTAGCCGCTGCACCCGCAGCCGGCGTCCAGCGATTGGCAGTGATCGGGGTCAGACCCCATCACCTGCCAATTCCCCAAGTTCCTCAATCAACGGCCCCAGGTGTTGCCGATAGCGCCCGCCGCGGCCCAGCGAGCGGTCGTAGATGGGCTGGCGCACCTGGTCGAAGCTGGCGCTGGCCACGAAGCGGCGGTTTTCATGAAAGCGCAGGCAATCGGAGTGCCAATCGAGCCCAATGAAGGCGACCAGACGGCGGGCCGCGGGCTCCAGATCACCGACGATGTCTTCGTAGTCGATTTCCAGGATGGCCAGGTCGAGCTCCGCCCGCCAATGCGCCATCAGCTTGCGGTAGGCCACATGGGTCCGGCCCAGGGCGCCCAGCGATCGCGAATAGGCGTGGCGTTCGCCGAAATCCTGGGCGTAGCAGGAAAAACAGGTGTCCAGGGCATCGCGCCGCAGGTGGATCACCCGGGCCCGGGGAAAGAGCCGGGAGATCAGCCCGAGATGGAGAAAATTGTGCGGCATCTTGTCGATCACCGCGGCGGCGTCGAATTCGGCCAGGCGCTCGAGATAGCGCCCGGCGGCCCGGGTGATGGTATCGCCGTCGAGCTCGGCCAGGCAGTCGGGATAGGGGGTTTGGCTGCCCAGTAGCTGGGGCAGGTCGAGCGCGATGTCGCGCATCTCCGTGAGTTCGCCGGCCCCGAAAACCTGGGGATGGCTGGCCAGGATCTGCTCCACCAGGCTGGTGCCCGAGCGCGGCATACCGATGACGAAGACCGGCGCGGCCGGGCTTTCGCTTTGCGCCAGCCCGGGGCCCGGCCAGGCTTGCAGCATGACCCGGCAGGCTTCTGCGTCGGCTTCCGCGGCCGCTTCGTCCAAGCCCTCAGCGTTGGCCGCCCGGTAGTGCCCGAAAGCGCGGTCGACATCGCCGTCCAGGTCATGGAGCGCCGCCAGGCGGTAATGGCAGCGCTGGCGCCAGTGGGGCTCGGGGGCTTCGGCCAGCAGATCCTCGAGCAGCGCAATGGCCTCACCGGTGCGATCCAGCCGCCCGGCCAGGCCGGCGAAGACCAAGGCCAGCGCCGAGTCGCGCTGGCCGGCGGCGATCAGGGGCAGGACGATTTCGGCCGCCGCGCCGTCGTCGCCCTCACGGGCCAGCACGCCGGCTTTGGTCGCCAGCGCCGCGACGTCGCCGGGCTGGCCGGCCAGAACATCATCGCAGGCCGCCAGGGCGGCGGCGAACTGACCGCCATCGCGCAGACAGATGGCCAGGTTGAGGCCGGCCTCGGGATAGTCGGGGCGGATCTCCAGCGCCCGGCGAAAACTTGCGGCAGCCTCGCCGTGGCGCCCCAGCGCCGCCAGCACCTGGCCCTGGCCGGCCCATAGCTCGGCCGCTTCGGGCTCTGCCGCCAGGGCATCCTGGTAGGCCTCGGCCGCCTCGGCGAAGCGGCCGGCCTGGCGCAGCGCCTGGGCCAGGTTGGCCTGGGCCGGGCCCTGTGGGCCGGCGGCCAAGAGGCGCCGGAAGCCGGCGATGGCGGCTTCCAGGTGGCCCAGCTCGGCTTCGACGCCGGCCTTCTCGAAGGCCGCGTCGCGGTGGCCCGGATTCAGCTCGAGCGCGGCAGCGAAGGCGGCCACGGCGGCCCGGGCCCCTGGCCGGCCCAGCGCGCGGCGCGCCAGGCCCAGATTGTAATGAAAGGCCGCGACCCGGGGATTGGCGGCGATGGCCGCTTCGATGCGCTCGACGGCTTGCTGATGGCGGCCTTGCTGGTGGGCGATGACGCCCAGCAGGTGCAAGGCGTCGGGCTGGCCGGGCTGGCTTGCCAGCACCTTGCTGTAGAGGCGCTGGGCCTGGGCCAAACGCCCGGCCTCGTGGTGGCGGACGGCGCGGGCGAGGAGATCGGCTGGCGGCATGGCGGCGAGGCGGCCTGGGGCGGTGGCGCGGGAGGGCCGGAGTTGGCCGGGGATTGCGCAAAGCATTTCTAGCCCGCATTTCCCGCCGGGTCACGGCCTGCGTTGGACAGCGGCGAAGGTTGTGGACAGTTCCGGCACTCCGTATTATCTAGGGCGCCCCAATACCCCGCCGGGGAACCCCGGGGCGCACCGCTTGGTGGCTGTTTGCTCGACAAGTGACGCGCGACAAGTGAAAGGTACGGCCATGAGGCGAAGGCAACAGGCTTGGACGGCCCCGCTGGTGGCGCTGGCGGTGACGCTGGCGCTGGCGGCCCTGGGCGGCTGCGCCGGCATGGACCTCGAGGAGCAGTACCCGCGCAAGGAAGGCGGCCGGCCCATCCCCACGCCGGAGGGCAAACGCCAGACCGTCTTCGGCCGCGGCGGCATCAATTTCTTCGGCGACGAAGGGGACGACCTGAAGGGCAGCGGCGGCGGCGTCGGCATCGGCGTCAACAGTTTCCTCTGGCGGGCCACGCTGGACACCGTCTCGTTCATGCCGCTGCGTTCGGCCGATCCTTTCGGCGGCGTCATCATCACCGACTGGTACGCCCCCCCCGAGGCGCCCGACAACCGCTTTCAGATGACGGTCTATATTCTCGACCGCAGGCTGCGCGCCGACGGCCTCAAGGTGGCCGTCTTCCGCCAAAGCCGCAGCGGCCAGGACTGGGTCGACGCGGCCATCAGCAGCAACACCCGCACCGACCTGGAGAATGCCATCCTGACCCGGGCCCGCCAGTTGCGCATGGCAGCCATCCCGCAGTAGGCGGCCGCGGCCGCCAGAAGGCGGTGCCGGGCCGCCGTCTCGTATAGAGTCTCTTTTTCATGTCGCCCTCCGCCCCCAACTCCCTCTCCTCCGCATCCCCCCCGGCCGGCAGGCGCTACGACGCCAAGGCCAGCGAAGCCAAGTGGCAGGCCGTGTGGGCCGAACGCCGCACCTTCGAGGTCGACGAGCAGAGCGAGAAGCCCAAGTACTACGTGCTGGAGATGTTTCCCTATCCCTCCGGGCGCATCCACATGGGCCACGTGCGCAACTACACGCTGGGCGACGTGCTGGCGCGCTTCAAACGCGCCCGCGGCTTCAACGTGCTGCACCCCATGGGCTGGGACGCCTTCGGCCTGCCGGCCGAGAACGCCGCCCGCAACCAGGGCATCCACCCGGCCGAATGGACCTATGCCAACATTCGCGCCATGCGCCGCGAACTCAAGGCCATGGGGCTGAGCCTGGACTGGTCGCGCGAGGTCGCCACCTGCCATCCCGGCTACTACGCCCACCAGCAACAGCTTTTCCTCGACATGCTCGAGGCCGGCCTGGTCTACCGCCGTTCGTCGTGGGTCAACTGGGATCCGGTGGACCACACCGTGTTGGCCAACGAACAGGTCATCGACGGCCGCGGCTGGCGCTCGGGCGCGGTGGTGGAAAAGCGCCAGCTCGACCAGTGGTGCTTCCGCATCACGGCCTATTCCGACGAGCTGCTGGCGGCGCTCGACGAGCTCGAGCGCTGGCCCGAACGGGTGCGCCTGATGCAGCGCAACTGGATCGGGCGCTCCGAGGGCTGCACCGTGAAGTTCGCGCTGGTCGGCCGCGACCAGGAGTTGGAGGTTTTCACCACGCGCCACGATACGCTTTATGGCGCCAGCTTCATGGCCCTCTCGGCCGAGCACCCGCTGGCCCGCGAGGTGGCCGGGCAAAACCCCGAGGCGGCCGCCTTCGTGGCCGAATGTCAGCGCCTGGGCACCAGCGAGGAAGCCATCGAGACGGCCGAGAAAAGCGGCTTCGATACCGGTCTTTGGGTTCAGCACCCGCTTGATCCGGAGTGGCGGCTGCCGGTCTACATCGCCAACTTCGTGCTCATGGAGTACGGCACCGGCGCCATTTTCGGCTGCCCCGCCCACGACCAGCGCGACCTCGATTTTGCCCGCAAATACGAATTGCCGGTGGTCGCCGTGGTGGCACCCGAAGACAGTGACGGCGACCCGGACCAGGTGCAAATCGGCGACGAGGCCTATACCGGCGACGGCGTCATGATCAATTCCCAGTTTCTCGACGGCCTTTCCGTACCCCAAGCCATCAAGGCCATGACCGAGCGCCTCGAAAGCCTGGGCAGCGGCCAGCGCACGGTCAACTACCGGCTGCGCGACTGGGGGGTTTCGCGCCAGCGCTATTGGGGCTGCCCGATCCCCGTGGTGCACTGCCCCAAGTGCGGCACGGTGGCGCTGAAGGCCGCCGATCTGCCGCTGGTGCTGCCCGACGACGTGACCTTCGAGAAACCCGGCAACCCGCTCGACGAGCATCCCTGGAAACAAACGGCCTGTCCCGAATGCGCCGGCCCGGCCGAGCGCGAAACCGATACCCTCGACACCTTCGTCGATTCGAGCTGGTATTTCGCACGCTTCTGTTCGCCCCGTGCCGAGACGCCGCTGGAGCGCAAGGCGGCCGATTACTGGCTACCCGTGGACCAGTACATCGGCGGCATCGAGCACGCCATCCTGCATCTCTTGTATTCGCGTTTCTACATGCGCGGCATGCGCGCCACCGGGCACCTCGGCATCGACGAGCCCTTCGCCGGGCTGTTCACTCAAGGCATGGTCTGCCACGAGACCTACCGCGACGCCGACGGCCGCTGGCTCTATCCGGAAGAGGTGGTGGCGTCGGGCGAGGGCATGGTCACCCGCGAGGGCGGTCTGGCGGTTAGCGTCGGGCGTTCGGAATCGATGTCGAAATCGAAGCACAACGTGGTCGACCCCTCGACCATCATCGAGCGCTACGGCGCCGACACGGCACGCTGGTTCATGCTCTCCGACAGCCCGCCCGAGCGCGACCTGGAGTGGACCGACGGCGGCGTCGCCGGGGCGCATCGCTTCGTGCAGCGGCTCTGGCGCCTGGTCGACGAAGTGGACCTCCTGCCGGCGGCGGGTACGGCACCGCCGGCCGAGTTCGGCGCCGCGGCGCAGAGCTTGCGCCAGGCCAGCCACCGCACCATCGCCGCGGTCAGCGCCGACATCGAGGATTTTCGCTACAACCGCGCCGTGGCTCGCATCTACGAGTTGGCCAATGCCATCGCCGAGACGGCGGAGGCGGAGGCGGAAGAGACGGCGCCGGCCGACCTGGGCTGGGCCCGGCGTGAGGCCTGGGAGGTGCTGGTGCGGCTGATCAACCCCATGATGCCGCACCTTTCGGAGGAGCTTTGGCAGCAGCTCGGCGGCGCCGAGCTGCTGGCCGACAAGGCCTGGCCCGAAGCCGAGGCGGAGCTGCTGAGCGAAGACAGCGTCACCATCGGGGTGCAAGTCGGCGGCAAGCTGCGCGGCACCATCGAGATGGCGCGGGACAGCGACGAGGCGGCCGTGCGCCAGGCGGCGCTGGCGCTCGAGAACGTGCAGCGCGCCGTCGCCGAACGCCAAATCCGCAAGGTCATCGTCGTGGCCAATCGTATCGTCAATGTGGTGGTGGCGACCTAGGGCGGTTCGCGCCGGGATCTTGGCGCTGGCCTTGGTCGGGCCGGCGCTGCTGGCTGATGGCTGCGGCTTTCGCCCCCTTCACGGCAAGCAGACGATGGCGCTGCCGGGGCTCGAGGTGGCGCCGATCGGCGACCGCCTGGGCCAGATCGTGCGCAACCAGCTGCGCGACCGCCTGGTGCCGACCGGACAAGACGAACGGCCGGCCTTCCGCCTGACCGTGCAGCTCGACGTCAGCAAGGAAGGCCTGGCCATCGCCAAGGACGAGAGCGCCACCCGTTTTACGGTGCGCTTGGCGGCACGCTTCGAGATCATCGACGTGGCGGCCGGCAACACGCTGCACCAAGGCACGGCCTGGGCCACGGCGGCCTATAACGTGGTGTCGTCCGAATTCGCCACGCTGTCGGCCGAACGCGACGCCGAACGCCGGGCGGCGCGCGAGGTGTCGGATGCGCTGACCACCCAGGTAGCGGTTTTTTTCTCGCGCCGCAGCAGATAGAGATCGGCCATGGAAATCAAAGGCGGCGCGTTCGCCCGCTTTCTTGAGGGCCTGGACGGGATCGACGCGGTCTTGGTTTATGGCCCCGACCGGGGCCTGGTGGAGGAGCGCCGGCGCCAGTTGACGGCGGCCGTGGTCGAGGACGCCGACGATCCTTTTCGCGTTGCCGCCCTCGAGGGCGCGGCGCTGCGAGCCGATCCGGCCAGAATCCGCGACGAAGCCGCGGCCCTGGCCTTCGGCGGCGGCCGCCGACTGGTGCTGGTAAGCGGCGCGGGCAACGATCTGAGCGATATTTTCGAGGATTTTTTCAAACAAACCGCCAGCGCCGGTCTGGTCGTGGCGACGGCGGGCGAGCTGACCAAGAGCTCGCGCCTGAGAAAGCTTTTCGAAAAGGCCAAGCGCGCTGCCGCGGTACCCTGTTACCATGACGATGACGCGGCGCTCGAGGGCCTGATCCGCAGCGTGCTGGGCCAGTATGAGCAGCGCGCCGAAGCGGCGGCGATGGCCTACCTGCTGGCCAATCTGGGGGGTGATCGCGGCTTGAGCCGGGGCGAGTTGGAAAAACTGGCGCTTTACGTGGGCCAGCCCGGAGCGGTGAGCCTGGCCCAGGCCGAGGCCTGTGTCGGTGATGGCGCCGCCCATGTTATCGACGACGTGGTGATGGCGGCCGGAGCCGGCGATTTCGCGGCCCTTGATCTCTCTCTTGAACGATCGTTCGGTTCGGGACAATCGCCCGTCAGCATATTGCGGGCCGCGGCACGGCATTTTCAACGTTTGGCTCTAGCGGCGGATCAACTTAAGAACGGATCCGATGTCAATCAGGCCCTTCAGAGCCTCAAGCCCGCGGTCTTTTGGAAGCTCCGTGACGCTTTCGTTTGGCAGCTAAGGAACTGGCCTACGCCCAGGCTAGCTCAGGCCTTGGAGATCATTACGGAAGCAGAACTACATTGCAAATCCACTGCCTTGCCGGATCGCGCGGTGTGTTCCCGGGCCTTAATGCGCATCGCCCAAGGGGCATGCGGGAAAAAACGATCGGTCGGTAAATCAAGATGATTTTGGCTTCCGCTTGACTCGAATCGGCCGGACCAACCACTGAAAATATAAAGGACCGAGCGGTCGTAAAATTATTTGATGCCGAGTTTCGGGCCAACGTGCGAAAGCGATATATTTCGTTTTTTGCCTGCGCAATTATTTGCGGAACCCCCCACCCTCCATTAATGACCGATCGTGCGCTTGGGCTTCCAGTCCAGTTGCCGCCGGTACATATCGGCGGGTCTTCTGTTTTGTCCTTTTACGATCGATCGTTCTGGAGATTACAGTCGCTCCGAAGCCGCAAGCAAAATTTTGTTGCCTGATCGTATTGAATGTCTAATGCATAATTTTTGAAAGATAAATTTTTATTTATACACCCAACCCGTGTTGCCCTGATCCGCTGCCTTTCCGCCTTCAAAACGAATTTTCACTCGGCCTCGGGCAGTTGGCACAAGCGGCGGCAAACGTCCTCGAGCTGCTCCAGGGTTTGGTACTGAATTTTCAGGGCGCCGCCGCCGCCCGTGCGATCGTGTTTGATATCCACCTTGAGGCCGATTGCGGCGGAAATATCACCTTCCAGCGCCACTGTATCGGCTGCTTTGGGCGCTCGTTGGGGTTTCTCGCCGGGGCTGGTGTGCTGGCTGCTCTCCTGCTGCACCAGTGCCTCCACCTGACGCACGTTGAGATCCTTTTTTACCGCCTTTTTCGCCATGCGCACCGGATTTCCCGACCCCAAAAGCGCCCGGGCGTGGCCCGCCGTCAACTCTCCGTTATCCACCAGTTCCTTGACGGCATCGGGAAGATTGAGCAATCTCAAAGTATTAGCGATATGGCTTCGGCTTTTTCCGATGATCCGTGCCAACGCTTCCTGGGTATGCTCGAACTCATCCATGAGACGCTGGTAACCTTCTGCCTCCTCCAGCGCCGTCAGGTCGGCGCGCTGAATATTCTCGATCAGGGCGATTTCCAGGGCCTCGGAATCGTCGAATTCCTTGACCACCACGGGCAATTGGTGAAGCTGGGCCTGCTGCGCCGCCCGCCAGCGCCGTTCGCCGGCGATGATTTCGAAAAATTCCTGGTGCCCGGGCATGCGCCGCACCAGCAGCGGCTGCAACACGCCCTTCTCGCGCACCGACTGGACCAACTGCGCGATATCGTCGGGATCGAAGCGCCGGCGGGGCTGGAAAGGATTGGGCTTGAGGTTCTCGATGGGGATTTCCTTGGCCGCCCGCACCTTGTCCAACGAGGCGTAATCCTCGGCTTCGGCGCCCATCAGGGCATCCAGGCCGCGCCCCAGACCGGTCGTTCTTTTTTCCTCGCTCATGCCGCACCTCCGTTCAGGCGGCAGCGCGCTCCTTGCGCAGCAACTCGCCCGCCAACTGGATATAGGCCCGGCTGCCGGCACAGCGAAAATCGTAAAGCAGGACCGGCTTGCCGTGGGATGGGGCCTCGGAAACCCTGACGTTGCGCGGGATCATGGTGTCGTAGACCTTGGTCCCGAGATGGCCGCGCACGTCCGCCGCCACCTGGTCCGACAGGTTGTTGCGGCGATCATACATGGTCAGCACCACACCCTGGATCTCGAGCCTGGGATTGAAGGCCTTGCGCACCAGGTCGACGGTGCGAATGAGCTGGGCCAGGCCTTCCAGGGCAAAGAACTCGCATTGCAGCGGCACCACCACGGCATGCGCCGCTGTCAGGGCATTGATGGTCAGCAGCCCCAACGACGGTGGGCAATCGATAAGCACATAGTCGTAGTCGCTGACAGCCTCGGTGATGGCGTCGCGCAGGCGATAGCTGCGGCGCTCGACGCTGACCAGCTCGAGCTCGGCGCCCGAGAGATCGATCGTCGAAGGCACCACGTCCAGCCCCGGCACGTCGCTGGCCACCGTGGCCTGGCGCAACGTCGCCGAACCGGCCAGAATATCGTAACTGGCCAGGCGGCGGTTGGCCCGCTCGATGCCCAAGCCGGTACTGGCGTTGCCCTGCGGATCGAGGTCGAAGACCAGCACCCGGCAGCCGATGGCGGCCATGGCGGTGGCCAGGTTGATCGCCGTCGTGGTCTTGCCGACGCCCCCCTTCTGGTTGGCAACCGCCAAGATCCTGGTTTCCCGCGGCCGAGCTCCTGGCAGCGGCAGCAAATTATCTCCGACCATGGCACAACCCCCTTACGCGCACGATACTGGCCGCCGGATCCGTAACGCTCGGCAGCTTTTCGAAGTCGAGTTTCCGATATTTAGCGCAGCGGGTCAATTCATTATCTACATCTTGTCCCTTGGGAAACAGACCCACTGTATCCGGTGTGGCCCAAGGCGCGGCCAAAGCGATCAGCCGATCGAGCGGCGCCAAGGCCCGGGCGGTGATGAGGTCAAAGGGCCCAAGACCCCCGGGTACCGGCTCCTCGACGCGCTGAGGCAGAAGGTTGACGGCGGTGTTGCTGAGCCGTGCCGCCTCGCGCAGGAAGGCGCATTTGCGCTGGTCGCTTTCGACCAGGGTGACGCGGGCTCCCATGATGGCCAGCACCAGGCCCGGGAAGCCGGCGCCGCTGCCCAGGTCGAGCCAGTGCGCGCCGGCCGGGGCATGGCGGGCGAGCTGCGCCGAATCAAGAAAATGCCGGCGCCAGAGATCGTCGAGGGAGCGGCGGCTGACCAAATTTATGGTGCCCTGCCACCGCCGCAACAGCTCGGCGTAGGCTTCCAGGCGGTCCATTGTTTCACGTGAAACAGCCGCGGCGACGGCGAAATCCTGCGGGCTCAGAGACTCAGGCAACCCGCGTTTCCCGCTCTCCGCGCCGCCTGACGTGGCGCAGCAGCAGCACCAGGGCGGC
>MPMB02049647.1_pt1 | contig 18017 bp, 17 predicted proteins | sample 1617371 | NCBI WGS metagenome assembly MPMB02 (sample SAMN05944808, study PRJNA350692) | marine metagenome | biome: marine; feature: ODZ; material: water; isolation source: 300 m water sample filtered on 0.2 um supor filter | place: Pacific Ocean | collected 2012-04-08 | depth 300m m
CTTTTGTATTGTATTTGAATCCACGTCGCGCAGCGTTACCTGCTCTGATGCAGCTTTTTGGTTCAAGGCATCACATCGGCGCCGGTTGAGTACACGGCTACAACCTGAGTGCGTTCTGGTTGAAAAATAAAATGCGGTGCAACCGGTGACCGGCTACACCGCTTGAATTTAAGTTGATCGATTTAGTAATGAGCTCTGCTACGACGGCTACATCAGAACCCGCACAATTGCCCGCAGATTAACATTGAAACTCGAAAGTGCTGACTGATAGGTCGCATCGGCGGCCAGTGCGTCGTAGGTTTTCTCGATCGCCGTCATCGATGGATAGGTCACACCGAGTAACCGATTGCCCGCATTATTGCCGGTCACCAGTGTCCCGTAGCGCAGCGTCAGTGCACCGCTATCCGCAAAAATCGGGGCCAGCTGAGTGACAGTGTCGATCATGGCAGCAGGAGCAGCAGCTCGCGTGAGCACAATGAACTTCGGGGTTTCGGCGACATTTTGATCAAAGGGCACGGCATGCATCTTAACCAGGTTTCGCAGGACCACGCTGACCTTGCCACTGGCCATCATCGCCCCATAATCCGAAGACGCTGCATACACGTCCAGTGCTTTTTCAAATCCACCCATTCCTTCGTAGGCCTGGAACAAAGCCAGTGAGCCGGCTTGTTCTCCGGTGGTGATGATGCCCGCCCGGACAACAAGTGCGCCGGCTTTGGATTTAAGATCATCAATGACACTACCGATCTGCTCCATCGCAGTCGGCACATAAGTGGGGTCACATTTCGCCACGGTAATTACAAAATAATTAGCATCGGCCATATCTGTATCCTCCTGTTGTTGTTAGATTAATTATTACCACAGGTGTCCAACCTGCATGGGTTATGTTACACATCTAGTATGCTGATTGGTATCGAAACCCTGATTTGCTAGGCGATAGATGGCTTGCCGGGCTGTATCAGCAGATAAACGTTTGTTACCTGTCTTTAGAAATTCCTTCGACCAGCGGTAATGGGCGTTGCTGATTAATGAAAAATCCCCACCTCACCAAACCCCGTTACAGCGACAATCTGCGCTGGGAGAAAAGCTCTGGCTTCACTGGCATGAACCCCTGCCCCAGGTGGCGGCACATCTGGCGGTATTTTTTGCCATGCTGGGCCTTGATAGTGCACTCGAGGTGTATGCCGCCAAAGACCTTTACTCAAAGTTCGGTCACTGCGATTGCTTTGATAGCTCCATGGCCGCCAAACCCAGGAGCTGGGTGGGCGCAACCGGCCTGTGGATGCACACCCTGATCGCGCGGCAGGCTTTGGCCCAGACCGATGCCATGCAGCGCCCAGACGCAAAGACCGAGCTGGGACCCAACATGGGCTTGGGTGTTGCGAGCTATGCCAACGTCATCAAAGGGGCCTTTGTATGAATCTGGGCACCTGGCTCGAGCGCACGGCACGGCATGATCCGGATCGGCCCGCTTTGTTTCTGGGCCAAGACCAGGTCGCCACCTATGGCCAGTTTCACCACCGCGCTGGACAGGTTGCCGCCTGGCTCGAAAGCCAGGGTATCCAGATCGGCGATCGCGTCGGGATTTTCATGAAAAACGTGCCGGACTACCTGATCGTGCTTTACGGCATCTGGTACGCAGGCGCCGCCGCCGTTCCGATCAACGCCAAGCTGCACGGCCGCGAGGCACGGTTTATCCTCGAAAACTCCGGCACTCGCCTCACCTTTGCCACAGGGGAACTGGTCCGGGCCTTGGCCAAGGCTGGCGTGACCAGTCCGGTGGTCGACACCGACAACCCGGCCTTTGCTGAATCCCACACCGCTGCGCGCGCCGCACCGATGCACTGCGCGCCTGACGATCTTGCCTGGCTGTTCTACACCTCCGGCACCACCGGTCGCCCCAAGGGCGTGATGATCACACACCGGATGCTGGTCACCATGTCGCTTTGCTACCAGTCCGATGTGGATCATGTCCGCGCCGACGACACGATCCTTTATGCCGCACCGATGAGCCACGGCGCCGGGATTTACAACATGGTGCATGTGCTGGCCGGCGCGCGCCACGTCTGCCCGGCCAGCGGCGGCTTCTACCCGGCTGAGATCTTTGACCTCGCCCAACATCATGGTGCGGTGCAGATGTTCGCCGCACCGACCATGGTCCGGCGGATGACCGACACTGCTAAAGAGGCCGGCACCAGCGGCGAAGGCCTGCGCACGGTCATCTATGGCGGCGGGCCAATGTATCTGGCCGATATCATCGAGGCCGAGATCCATTTCGGCCCCATCTTCGTGCAGATCTATGGCCAGGGCGAGTGCCCGATGGGCATCACCGTTCTACCGCGTACCGATGTCTCGGACCGCGAACACCCCGACTGGCGCAACCGGCTGGCCAGCATCGGACGGGCGCAGTCAGCGGTCGAGGTTCGTATCGGCGCCCCCGATGGCTCGTCCCTGCCCCCGGGCGAGCATGGCGAGATCATGGTCCGCGGCGAGACTGTGATGCCTGGCTACTGGGACAATCCCGACGCAACCGCCAAAACGCTGATCGCCGGCTGGCTGATGACCGGTGACATGGGCTTCATGGATGTGGCCGGCTATGTCACGCTGCAGGATCGCTCCAAGGACATGATCATCTCGGGCGGCTCCAACATCTATCCCCGCGAGGTCGAAGAAGTGCTGCTGACCCATCCAAAGGTCAATGAAGCCTCAGTGGTCGGCCGCGCGCATCCCGATTGGGGTGAGGAGGTCGTGGCCTTTGTTGTCGGCAGTGCCACGCCCGACCAGCTCGACAAGCTGTGCACCGAGAACATTGCCCGCTTCAAACGGCCCAAGGCTTATGTCTTCGTGCTGGAACTGCCCAAGAACAACTATGGCAAGGTGCTGAAAACCGAACTGCGCAAACGACTGGAGGAGCAGCCATGACCGACCTGACAGAACACATCGTACTGACCATCGGCTCGGTTCAGGGCATCAGCCGTGGGCCAATCCGAAGTTCTACCCGGGCCTGAAAGGCGCTTTGCAAAATTCAGAGCTTGCTACCAAAAGCAGCGACGATCTTCTCACCAATACCGGTGCTTAAGGAAGGTCAAACCAAAAAGGTTCAAAAGAAGCTCGAAAACGAACCCATCGGCAAGCCTGATCAGGCGATCGCCAAAGAATCAGGCGATGAAAACGCAAAAGCTCAAAAAGATGCCGGCAAGCAATTGCTCAAGGGCTTGTTTTACAATAATCAGGCGGATAGCTAGTAAGTTGCCCGCCCGCCCGAAAGGTCGAAAACCGCACCTGAATTAAAGCTGCAATCCTGCGAGCTCAGCCACATTGCCATGCGGGCGGCTTCTTGCGGTGTACCAAGGCGTTTCATAGGGGATTTATCAATCATCACCTGCACGAAGTCAGGGGCCATCTGCTCAAGAATTGCGGTTTTTATCGCCGCAGGCGCGATGCAATTTACCCGGATATTTGTTTGCGCAAGCTCTTTGGCAAGTGATTTGGTAAAACCGATTACACCAGCCTTTGCGGCGCTGTATGCAGATGCGTTTGGCGTGCCCTCTTTGCCGGCAAGCGAGGCCATATTGATGATACGCCCAAAGTCTTGTGTTTTCATAACTGGCACGATTGTCTGGCAAACTCGGAAGGTGCCCGTGAGGTTGACGTCAACAATTCGTTCCCATTCATTCGGGTCATATTGAGTTACCGGAACCGTTGAGCCTGCAAATCCTGCGTTGTGAGAGAGAAAATCTATCCGTCCAAACTCCGTAATTGTTTTTGCACAAGCGTGTTGCACATTTTCTAAATCGCGCACATCCACCTGGCAAAATCTGTGCCCAGCATCTAGCTGTCCAGGAGTGTCCAAGTCCCAAATGCTTAAGGACGCACCGGCAGCGGCGTAGTGGCGGGCAATCTCGGCCCCAATGCCATTAGCACCGCCAGTGACAACGGCCACACGGCCTTTGAAATCGTAATTAATGTCACTCATAGCGCCTCAGCGGGTGAAAGTATCAACATAAGATGTGAGCCTTGGGCCATGAGCATCACCCGAACCTTAGGCGTTGCCTGTATTGCATCACCCCTTTCATCCCTAATGGCCATTTCATCTTCACCTTATCATCTATATTGAATCTACAACACACAATTTGCGCCTCTTAGTCGCTGTCTTCAACCATCATTACCGCCCAACAAAAGTATGGCACCTGGAACAACACTCAGCATATTCCCGCGCGTCTTCAGATACCGCATTGTCACTGCCCGTCGTTTCGAGATTCAGGACGGTCAATGGTGCGTCCAGTAAGGTTGGGTGAAGTGTCCCGGACTACGTCGGCTTTATATGATGTGGCACACGATCACCTGTTAAACAGTGCGCTCTTTGAAGGCTGCCAGCACTGCTGCAGGGTCGAACTTCTCTGACCCCGATCATGCCTGGCGGGTCATAGTGACACCGCATCGTCGACATTCGACCGTTTCAACACCGCCTTTGGCACCGAATCCAAACTGTTTGCTGATCACACGAAAATCGTGAAACCCCAGTCGGCAAAGCAGTCGGGTGAGCAAAAGTGGCAACTTTGCCATCTCATGGGCTCGCGAAAGGTTGGGGTTGCTGCCTCACTTTCGTTTGGCCGGCAGACCCTTGTCACTGCTCCATTGCAATGATCGGACAAGACGAGCCAGGTAGTCTGATAACGGAATACCTTTTACTCGCTCTAAATTCTTTGAGTCGAAAAACGCTTGCCCTTGCTCGATCAAGCATTTGGCATCGACAAACTGCTCGGCCAGGCGATCCGCCCATTGGCAATATCGGCGGGATCGGTAGTTGCTTTTGGTTGATACGGGGCCTTGTGCCATCAGTACCCCCAAAACCTTGCCCTTGTCTGTTTCACATCAGTGCTGTTATCCCTGATAGCTATTTGACTCTGTTCTTTTGTATTGTATTTGAATCCACGTCGCGCAGCGCTACCTGCTCTGATGTAGCTTTCTGATTCAAGGCATCGCATTGGCGCCGTTTGAGTACATGGCTACAATCTATTCTCAAAATAACGATTAGGGGGGCAGAACTAGTTTAATTCTTCCTCTTCGCCCTTCTTATTTGTCCCAAAGAATCGGGCAACCTTCGCCTTGGCGACCATCGACTCAGCACAATTAGACGCTAAGCTCGTCCAGGAATTGAACCAACGCACTGTTTACCTCATCGGGATGTGTCATGTTGGGTGCGTGGCCTGCACCTTGGACTCGTACCAGGCCGCGACAATCAGGCACAGCGGCTGCCACGGCTTGCGCCTTGTCAATGGTGATGGCCGTATCATCCGTCCCGTGAACGACCAGTACTGGACAGGTGATATCGGGCAACCGAGCAGTAATATCGTCACGTGACAACAGCGTCTGGGCAGGATGGATTAATGACGAACGCTCACGTGCCTCCCAGACTGGCAGCCATTTCTCAGTCAGAGCAGGCTCGCCGAACAAAAGGTTGCCGACAAACTGGCCAACCTCGCCTGACGGCCCATTGCTTTGCCACTGATCGAATACCTGGCGGTAGCCTTCTTTTTCTTTCGCTGTATTGACACCGGCCTCACTACCGATCAGAACGACACCCCGTACCCGCTCTTTGCAGGACAATGCCGCGCGCAGTGACAGAAACCCACCCTGACTCATTCCCACAAATACCGCTTGATCTATTTGTAGATAATCCAGCAGCGCCGCAGCATCCTGTGCTGAATCCCAATAGCTGAACGGGCCGGGTGCCGCTGTCTTTCCAAATCCGCGCTGGTCCCAGGCGATACATCTGAATCGTTTTGACAGTATCTCAACCTGTGCGTCGAACATCGTATGGTCCATGAAGAACCCATGCGCGAATATCACGGCCGGATGATTACCGCCAGAGTCGGCGTAATAAATTAACTGGCCATTGACCTTGGCAATTGGCACGGTATGCCCTCCTATCGACGAGATAGTCCGGAAATAAACATCATAGAACAAGACCCCTGGTTATGGTCTATTTTAGGAGGTAAAACAAATACAAGAAAACCCTGCCAAACACACTCATTCACAGGTATGGTAACGCTATCAAAACCCTGCCGGCCCCGCATAACAGGAGCATTGCGGGCGGCTAAGAGTATCGAACCAATGCGCACAGACCACCTATGAACAGAGCCTTTGTCAGAGAAGCTGACGGTGATGAGGTCGTCGAACCGCTATACGAGCGACAACACAGCGATCTACCGAACTACATCACGCCTGAGGGTCTTTTGCACCTGAAAAACAGAATCCGGGTTCTGGAAAATAGCATAGACGTCCTGTCGAGAACAGATACGCTGGAGAAAAAATCTCAGATTGCCCGGGCCCAAGGCGATTTGCGTTATCTGCTGGAACGAGTACGCAGAGCACAACCTGTGACGCCACCGGCATCACCTGAAAAGGTCCAATTTGGCGTCACTGCTGTGCTTGAGGACGAAACAGGTCAGTCGTACAGTTTTACCCTGGTTGGTGAAGACGAAACAGATATAGATCAGGGCAGGATCAGTTGGGCAACTCCGATTGCAAAACAGCTGAGTGGTCAGGTAATCGGAGACCACATTACCTGGTCAAAAGGAGACCAACAGATTCAACTGGAACTGGTGGATATTCTCTCTTAGTACAACCCAGCAGTCATGCGACTGTTTAGCCGGACTACACCCTTGGAATAACAACCTGATGACAAACACTACCCACAGCCAACTGGTGAACGTTTTTTACGATACACACCCTATCAGCGAATCGCAGGTGCTGGACAAACTGGCACAAAACGGAATCGACACATCGAACCTCACTGTTGAACTACTGCAACAGCACGACCAGGACCATTTCGGTGGCTTGACGGCTACCGATGCGCTTGCTCACCATGCGCATATCAACGAATCAACGCACGTGCTGGATCTGTGCTGTGGACTGGGCGGCCCTGCCCGTTATCTTGCGTATCACTATGGCTGCCGTGTTACCGGGGTTGATATGAATACGGATCGCCTGGCCGGCGCTGTTCGTCTGACCGAAAAAACCAAGCTGCAAGACCGTGTCTTATTCCACCATGCTGATGCTCTGCAAACAGGATTAGCTGATGAAGCATTTGACGTTATCGTCTCGCAGGAAGCCTTCTGCCACATTCCCGACAAAAAGACACTAATCACTGAATGCGCCCGTCTTTTAAAAACCGGTGGTCGCATTGTCTATACCGACATCCTTGCACGTAACCCTATGACCCGCGAGATTCGCAGCCGCCTGGAAAATGAGATGACATTTTCTGAGCTAAGCACATTGGAGGAATACTGCCACCTACTTGAGGAAAACGGTTGCCAAGTGATCGAAGTAGAGGACCTGAGTGACGACTGGGCACAGATACTGATCGACCGACTGGCCATGTATCGAAGCTTAAAAGAGCAGACCGTTTCAAGTTTTGGCCTGGCGCATTTCCAAAAATGGGACCGCACCTACAGCTTTTTTGTCGGTCTTTATCGATCAGGTGAGCTCGGGGGTGGGCGATTTGTGGCACACAAACTTGAGTCGATCTGACAACGACAGTGTTTTCACGGTTGTTTATGATGATTCACGCCGCATCAGGTAAACCCACTGCCACCACCGGCATCCCGATGCCCTACCTCGCCTACGAGGATATGAACATCGAGATTGATATCATCGCAATGGTGTAGGCTGATTAAAATCAGGCCCTGCTCAAACCTCTAAAGAAAACAGCCACCCGTGACAGACCCGCACAGTGATTCTCCAGACGACGCGGCGGCCAAAGTGCTGACTGCACTGAAAGCCCTTGGCATCGAACACCAAGTGATGGATTGCGACCCCGAACTTGCCGATACCGCACTCTTTTGTGAGCACTACGGCATTCCGCCCGAGGTCTCGGCCAATGTGATCATCGCGGTAGGCAAATCCGACCCGCGCCAGTACGCCGCCTGCGTGCTACTGGCCACCACCCGCCTTGATGTCAACAAATACGTGCGCAAAAAGATGGGCGTCAAAAAGTGCTCCTTTGCCTCAGCCCAAGAGACCAAGGCCCTCACCGGCATGGAGATCGGTGGCGTTACCGCGCTCGGCCTGCCCGCATCGCTGTCGCTGTGGGTCGACAGCAAAGTGATGCGCTGTGACTACATCATCCTGGGCGGAGGCAGCCGCTCGATCAAGATCAAGATCTCACCGGCGGTCTTTAAGCTCACCCCCAACACCGAGGTTATCGAAGGATTGGCCTTAGAAGCCCGCTGAAGGCCAGCAGAACAGGGGCCGATCAAGGCCACTGTTAATTTATTTTTATACTTCCAGTAAGAGGGGAAAGCATCATGAGCTTTACGGCATCACAACCCGACGGCAGCAATGACTCGCTTAAGAGCGCCATCTCAGCAGACGGGGCGCCGGCCCTTGAGCAGCAATATCGCATCCCCGCCCGCTGTGGTGTCGCGGTAAAAGTCGCAAAGGATCAGACCATCGAAGTGCAGAACACCCACGGCACCCAGGTCTGTGATTTCTGGGCCTTCTGCCAGCCCGGCCTGGATGAGTTTCTCTCCATGGCCCACACCCGGACCTCATTATCGAGCGTGTTTCCCAAGGTTGGCGACAAGATCGTCTCTAATATCCGTCGACCGATGTTCGAGATAACTGAAGACACCTCGCCGGGTGTGCATGACACGCTCTTGTCCTGCTGCGATATCAACCGTTACAAGATTCTCGGCTGTAAGGAGTATCACGATAACTGCACAGATAACCTGCGTATGGCTCTTATGGCAATCGGCCTTCAAGCGCCATCCATCCCTGATCCGTTTAATTTATGGATGAACATCCCCATCGCCCCAAATGGCAGCACGGCTTTTGAACCTACCGTCTCTAAACCTCAAGATCGGGTCAGGCTGAAGGCCTTGTGCGACGTGATTGTTGTCATGTCGGCCTGCCCGCAGGACATGAATCCGATCAATGGCGTCGATTGCGATCCGACCGAACTTCATTTCAGGGTTATAAAGTGATGACCTCGAATAGTCCGTTGAAGATGACAGAGGAGCGGCTGCGCTCGTCGAATTCTTTCCGGGCATATCGACTGCTGCCTATAGAGGCTGACACTCACTTAACAGACTGAGCTGGGATATGCTGGTGCAGTTATTTTCTTGCTCATATCACCCGCCTTTTTGAGTAACGTGAACGGAACATGGCTGTTGGTTTGTGGACTCGACTGACTCACGTGTCTGTGACAGCTAACCGCTTGAATGCCAAGAACTCCACAGATACACTGGACTGAGCACCCAATGGTCGCGCTATCAATGGGATGGGTTACGTTTTGACAAAACGAGAAAGGGTATTAGCGCTTAGCCAGTCCGAGCATCATTCGGACTAAAAAAGCGTAACGAGCGGGCTATAAATCTGTTTATGCATGCTTACTAAGGGACTCGGCCTTGCTTGTCAGCAACGACCGCTATAAAGTGAAAATGGCTTACTAGTCACCAAGGAGACCAGGAAATGTTCAGGATGAAATACAAAAAAGCATGGTTGGCCGTTGTTGCTGTCGGAGCAATTTCGTTTACCTTGCCGTCAATGGCCGAGCAAACAATCAAGATCGGTGCTTCGGCACCCAAGACAGGCCCGCTGGTCGGCGGCTCGACCGTCACATACTGGCCCAACGTCAAACTATGGGTCGAGCAGGTTAATGCCCGCGGCGGACTACAACTCAAAAGCGGCAAAGCCAAAGTCGAACTGATCGAATATGATGACCGAACCAATCCGGGTGAAGCGATCAAGAATATTCAGCGCCTCGCAACTCAGGACAAAGTTGATTTTATCCTGGCGCCCTACGGTACGGGCTTTAATCTGGCAACAGCGCCTATCTTCGCCAAATTTAATTATCCGTTGATCACGCATACCACGATCACGGATAAGATCGACGAGCTCACGAAACGCTATTCCAACATCTTCTTCACTCTCGGCACGACTACAGCATTCGCCGACTCGGTGGCGAAGGTGCTAAAACAAATGCGAGATGAGGGAAAGATCGGAAATCGTATCGCTATGGTCAACGTTGCCGATGCGTTTGGTATTGAGCTTGCAAACGCGGCGCGGCCAATCTTCAAGGATGCTGGATTCGAGATTGTTTATGACAAATCCTATCCGCTCGGGTCACCTGACCTTTCACCGGTCATACGCGGTGCCAAGGCCACTAATCCCGACGCCTTTGTCGCCTGGTCATATCCGCCAGATACATTCGGCTTAACAGCCCAGGCCAAAGTGCAAGGCCTTAATGTGAAGGCTTATTACACAGCGGTCGCCACGGCCTTTCCCGCTTTTGCCGGTAAGTTCGGCAAATCCGCTGAAGGGGTCCTGGGTGCCGGTGGCATCGACCCTGATACGGATGCCATGAAGGCTTATTTTGCCGCCCATAGCAAAGCGACTGGTAAATCCCCGGATTACTGGGCCAGCGGCATGGTCTACGCGACGTTCCAGATTCTCGAACAAGCCATCGAAGGGGTCGGATCAAAAGATCGACAAGCTGTGATCGACTACATCAAGGAAAACAGTTTCGAAACCGTCATAGGGCCAATCGTTTTTGAAAACCAGAACAACGAGAAATATTGGACCGTCGGCCAATGGCAAGGTGGGAAGTTTTATGGGATAAGTTCAACGGGCCGCCCTGGCGCCAAGCCTGTCAACTCCAAACCCAACTGGTAAACCTTTACGTTCGTTCCCGGTGTAGGCGCCGCGTCTGCATCGGGAGTTTCTTTTAGTTCAAATTCTCCGTCATGGACATTCTTATCATCGGCGGACTGTTGGGCGGCGCCTATGCCCTCATGGCCATGGGTTTGCAGCTTCAGTACGGTGTCGCCCGAATTATGAATCTCGCCAACGGCGAAATATTGGTGGCGGGGTCGTTCGCAGCGTTTTGGATTTTTACCAGCGCAAGTCTCAGTCCAATCCTGTCAATTGCCATAGTCGCGCCCCTGGCATTTATCGTAAATTGGTTGATCTATAAATGTTTTTTGAGACCTCTGGTCAAGCGGGCAAAGTCCGAAGGTCAACTGGAGGTCGACAGCATCCTCTCCACATTCGGTCAAAGTTTTATCCTGGTCGGCATTATGCTTGCCGTATTTGGTGGCGAATACTTCAACTACTCTTACTTAGAAGTTCCCTTTCATATTCTTGGACAGGCCTACGGGCTGAACCGCATCGTTGCCTTCCTTTTTTCTGTCGCGCTCTGCGCCTGTCTCTACATCTGGCTTAATCGGACACGGACAGGCCTGACGCTTCGCGCTATATCAGTCAATTCAGAAGCCGCAGGTTTAGTTGGGATCAATGTGCCACGAGCATCGGCCCTGGCTTTCGCGTTGGGAGGGGCGGTCACGGCTTCCGGCGGGGCTTTGCTGAGTATGTTCCTGACCTTCGATGCCTCAGTTGGCATTATCTTTACCATGAAAGCCTTGGTGATCGTTATCATGGGTGGTATCCGGGACATTCGGGGCGCCATCATAGCGGCCTTTGTTCTGGGGTTTGCCGAAACGGCTGTTGCCAGTCTGATTGATCCGGGATTAACGCTTGCCGCTGCCTACCTGATGTTCATCCTGGTATTGATGTTTCGACCTGAAGGTCTATTCGGCAGAAAGTCAACATGACACGTCGAGAACTGTATAGTTTTCTGGCAACTGTTTTTCTTTTTGCAGTCGCAGCCCTACTGCCCGTTTTTGATTCAGGGTATGGGCTATCGCTCGGTGTCACCATCGCCATGTATACGGTCCTCTCGACATCCTGGGCATTGTTCTCCGGACCGACCCACTACATATCTCTAGCCACGGCGGCCTTTTTCGGACTTGGCATGTATGTGGTGGGCGGAGGTCTTGACACCATGTCTTTTCCGTTGCTGGTGATGATCGCCGCGCTGGTCGGTGCCGTCCTCGCGGGTCTTGTCGGTTTGGCAACACTGAGGCTGTCTGGCGTTTATTTTGTCATTTTTACGCTCGGGCTGGCTGAGCTTATCCGTCAGTTGATGACCTGGGGCCAAACAACATTAGGCGCCAGCAGCGGGCTTTATGTTCTGACCGATGTCGATGAGAAAATGATCTACTGGCAACTTCTGATACTGGCCGCATTTGTCTACCTGATTGGCTGGTGGATCAACCGGTCGCGTCTCGGTTTTGCACTCAGAATTATCGGGAACAGTGAAGTTGTCGCCGCTCACAGCGGCATCAATACCGCGTTCACCAAGATCTTTTTGTTTATGATCTCAGGATCCATCGCAGCAGTCACCGGAGCAATCCTGGCGCCGAGGTGGACTTATATTGAGCCGACCATGGCGTTTAGCCCGATGTTGTCCTTTTTGGTTGTGATCACAGCGTTGATCGGCGGCGCCCACCGGCTATGGGGGCCCATTCTCGGTGTAGTGCCCTTCGTTCTGGTCTGGGATCTGATTACGGCGAAATTCCCCAATCAAACAGCTTTGATGTTGGGGGTGACATTTTTTTTGATCGTTTACGCAATTCCTCACGGGTTTGTCGGATTGGGTGAAAAATATTGGGCCAAGTATAAAGAGTGGCGGGTGTAGTCATGGGCAATACCGTTGCACTATCCATTCGTAATGTCACAAAGAATTTCGGTGGTTTGGTCGCCGTGGATAACATGTCTTTCGATATCAAGGAGCGCGAAGTTGTCGGTCTTATCGGGCCGAATGGATCGGGTAAAACCACGATGTTGAATCTGATCTCAGGAGAGCTGAAACCCGGCTCGGGTCATATCCGAGTATTCGGTCGGGAAATTTCCGGTCGCCCGGCACACCGGATTGCCCGGCACGGCGTTGCTCGCACCTTTCAACTTATCAAGATACTGCCGAGCATGACCGTCATGGAGAATGTGGCCGCCGGCGGCGTTTTCGGTTATCGCCGGTATTGGGGAGCAAAATTAAACCGACGCGTCAAATATCTGATCCAACATGTGGGATTGGGCGGCAAGGAACAGATGCCTGTGGTTGCCCTCACTTATATCGACCAAAAGCGTGTAGAACTGGCACGGGCGCTGATATCGGATCCAAAGCTCCTCTTGCTGGATGAATGGTTGGCCGGTCTTAATCCAGCGGAGATGAAAGTCGGCATCAATCTGGTCAGCGGGTTGCGCTATGAAGGTCGCACTATCGTTGTCGTCGAACATTTCATGGATGCTATTCGGAGCCTCTGTGACCGGTGCATCGTAATGAACAGTGGCGCCAAAATTGCCGAAGGTTCTCCCGAAGATGCACTCAACGATCCTGAAGTCGTCCGCGCCTATCTGGGAGACGACAATGCTTGACTGCCGTGATCTTTCGGTTTTCTATGGCCCCCATTTGGCCCTGGCTGGCGTATCCATCAACATCAAGCCCGGCGAGATTGTCGCGATCCTGGGTGCGAATGGAGCCGGCAAAAGTACTCTTTTGAAAACTATCTGCGGATTGATTGACTATGAGGACGAAAGTGAAATTTGCATTCACGGCAGATCCATTTCCGATTGGGATCCTCATCACATTGTCGAAGCCGGACTTTCTAGGGTGCCCGAGGGTCGTGACCTGTTTGGCGAATTAACGGTATTGGAAAACCTGATGCTCGGAGCCTATTCTCAACGGGCACGAGGCAAGGAGGAAGCCAATCTTGACCAGGTGATGACCCTTTTCCCCAAACTTGCCGAACGGCGCAGCCAGATCGCTCACACCATGAGCGGTGGCGAGCAGCAGATGGTAGCGGTCGGCCGAGCCATGATGGCAGCGCCGTCGATCCTTATGCTGGATGAGCCGTCATTGGGCCTGTCACCTCTTCTTTGTGCAGAACTATTCAGGGCCCTGGCGGAAATTCGCAAATCAGGTGTTGGAGTTCTACTGGTTGAGCAAAATGTCAAACAGAGCCTGGCTATCTGTGATCGAGCCTATCTTCTGGAAACAGGGCGTATTACTGGTGAGGGATCGGCCGAAGCGTTGGCGAATGATCAGATGGTTTTGAGGGCATATCTTGGCGGCATCACTCGACTGCAAAGGCAAAGGCCCGAACGCCTGCCTACCCGGGAGATCCTCCAAAGTAATGTTCATGATTTAGTTAAAGGCGCCGAACAAAGACAATCCGACCATATTACGGCCATGAGAATGGGGCCGGGGGCGCTCACGATCGACAAAGGAGATAGAGATGAAAAAGATATTGACTGATATGTATGTTGGCGGCAGGTGGTGGCCCACGGAGAATACGTTTGCCGACATCAACCCCTCGAACGATGCTCTTTGGGCCGAGGTCCCGGATGTAGGAATCGACGAAACCCAGAGCGCTATCAACGCCGCAAATCACGCTTGCGAACAATGGGCTGATCTTCCCTTTAACCAACGCGCCCATTTCATGATCAAGATCGCTGAAATTTTTGAAAAGCGGAAAATGGATATTGTCTCGGCCCTGCAGGGAGAAGCCGGCGGCTGGTTCGGCAAAGGCATGTTCGAGGCGAGCTATGTACCAGAGATTTTCTATGCGGCGGCAGCGATGAACTATGCCCCTATCGGCGAGGTAATACCTTCGGAATTCGGTAAGTTATCGATGGCCATCCGCCGTCCCATCGGCGTAGTGTCGGTTATCAGCCCGTGGAATTTTCCAACGCTATTGACAGCTCGTGGCATCGCCTTTGCCTTGTCTGCCGGCAATACGGTAGTGCTCAAACCATCGGAGGAAACGCCGTACTGCGGTGGACTGCTATTTGCAGAAATTTTTGAAGAAGCTGGTATTCCCGGTGGCGTACTGAATGTCATTACATGTTCCCGCGACAATGTCTCGGCAGTAGGCGAGGAAATGGTCGAGCATCCTCTGGTCAAGGGTATTTCCTTTACCGGCTCCACCGCCGTAGGCCGCGGGATCGCTGCCCGTGCGGGCGCGCACCTGAAGAAATGCTGTGTCGAACTCGGCGGCAAGGATGCGCTGATCATCTGTGATGACGCGGATATGGATCGGGCAAGCGGCGCTGCGAATTTTGGCAGCTTTATGCACCAAGGCCAAATATGCATGTCGGTGGAGAAGATTCTGGTTCAAGAGAGCGTTCTTTCGAAGTTTCTTGATCGATTTAAAGAGCGAGCCTCAAAATTGAAAGTCGGCGACACTACGAGAGACAAATCTCACGTGATTGGCCCGCTGATCAACGATCGCCAGGTGGCAAAAGTGAAGTCTCAGATAGACGACGCTGTAGCGAAAGGCGCCAAGATAGTCCTTGGAGGCAAGGTGGACGGCCGGTTCGTCGAACCGACGATAGTCACCGGTGTGACATCGGATATGACGCTATACCGCGATGAAACCTTCGGGCCAGTAGTATCAGTCATTCCATTTAGCACTGATGAAGAAGCCGTGGCGATCGCCAACGATACAGAGTATGGCCTGTCATCGGGGGTTATCACCAAGGACGAGTACCGGGGCATGGCAATAGCACAGAAATTAGAAACGGGCATGTGCCATATTAATTGTTCGTCTGTCAACGATGAGCCTCATGCGCCCTTTGGGGGTTCGAAGTCTTCAGGCGTCGGCCGTCACGGTGGGCGGTGGGCAACGGATACATTTACCGAAACAAGATGGATTACACTGGAACGCGGTGGTCGAGGCTTCCCGCCAGGGTTCTGAGTGCAATCAGTGGCACAAAAGTACGCCTTAGTGGAATAGACACACCAGAGAGAAAAAAAACCTGTAGAAAAGCCAGTGTCTCATGGCGTTGCGGTTATGAAGCCACCAAAACCCTAAGGGGTTCGACTTACACCAACGAAGCCAGGTGTGTTGGGGATACAAAAGACCGCTATGGAAGGCTCATCGCAGATTGTTTTGTCGATGGCTATAACGTCAATGTAAGGCTTGTATGTAGGCATCCGCTGTTTTCATGTTGGGATTGGTGATACAGGTATCCTGTGCATCGTTCGCTTTGTCCAGGATGCTTACGTCTACTCCAGGGTTTAGACTTAGGCCATAGGGTAGCCCTACCCTACCGGCCTGCCCCCGTATACTCCCCCTTTATTTTCATTTAAGAGTCATGACTCCCCTGTCTACATGAGTAACAGCCAGCAACAGCGTAAACCCGTGTGCTGAAAATTACTGATCTTTCCTTGCGACGCGGTAGTCGCCTGTTGTTGGAACATGTCGAGCTTGATGTGTTCCCAGGCCAGCGACTGGGTCTGACCGGCGCTAACGGCTCTGGCAAATCCAGTTTATTTGCCGTCATTGCCGGGCGCCTGGACGCAGACCAGGGCAACGTGACGTTGCCTCGAGGCACCCTGATTACCGAGGTGTTGCAGGAAACTCCCGACTCAACCCGCACCGCCATCGACTATGTTATTGATGGCGATGAATCTTACCGATCCCTTGAGCTCAAGATTGCACAGGCGGAACTCGACGGCAATGGCACGCTACTGGCAACCCTGCATAGTCAGATGGACGACATAGACGGGTTTCGAGTCTCAGCCCGCGCCGGCCAACTGCTGCATGGATTAGGCTTTACTGCAACAGAACAAAGCCAGAGTGTGGATACGTTTTCTGGTGGTTGGCGCATGCGCCTTAATCTCGCCAGAGCACTGATGACGCGGGCCGATCTGCTATTGCTTGATGAGCCGACCAATCACCTGGACCTCGACGCCATGGTCTGGCTGGAACGATGGCTGACCAGTTATGAGGGCATAGTGCTGGTGATCTCCCATGACCGGGAATTTCTTGATCGCTCAGTCACCCGCATTGCACACATTGAAGGCCGTACCATTCAGGTCTACGAAGGAAACTACAGCCTGGCAGAAGAACGGCGAGCCGCAGCGATTGAAATTCAAAATAAACAACACCTGCGTCAGCAAAAACAGGTTCGCCACATGCGATCCTATATCGATCGATTTCGTTACAAGGCCTCAAAAGCAAAACAGGCTCAAAGCCGCCTGAAAGCGCTGCAACGCCTGGAGATTATTTCACCGGTGCAGCAGGAGAACGCGTTTGTCTTCGAGTTCGAAACACCGGACCACTCTCCACATCAACTGCTCGACCTCAAGGGAATTAATGCGGGTTATGACGAGGCTGTCTTATCAAACGTCAATTTTCGTCTGTCAGACGGTGATCGCATCGGCTTACTGGGAAGAAATGGCGCGGGCAAAACGACCTTAATGAAGACCCTCGCCGCCGAACTGCCGCCTCTTCAGGGAGCATACACCGGCGACTCCAAATTGCGTATTGGCTATTTTGCCCAACAACAACTGGAACTGTTGAATCCAAAGTGGTCGCCGCTTGATCATCTAACAGACATCTCGCATCAACAAAGCGACCGTTCCTTGCGTTCGTTCCTTGGGCGTTTCGGATTCTCCGGTGACGCCGCGACAGAACCTGTTGCGATCCGCTCTGGGGGAGAGAAAGCCCGCCTGGTGCTCGCACTGATTGTCTACCGCAAGCCCAATTTGCTGCTGCTGGACGAGCCAACTAATCATTTGGACATACAAATGCGCGAGTCCATCTCATCCGCGCTTCAGTCCTACAGTGGTTGTCTGATCGTCGTCGCCCATGACAGACACTTGCTGCGGCTAGTCACTGACGAGCTCTGGCTGATAGACGATGGCACTCTTCGCCCCTTTGATGGCGATCTTGATGACTATGTGAACTGGCTTCGCCTTCGACAAAAAGGAACAGCCAAGCTCATCGAGCGTCAAACCGATGGCGAAAACAAAAAGGGCAAAGAACTCGGGTTAAAAGCCGAGCAAAAAACTCGACCGTCAAAATCTACCCGACAGGAAAGGGCCAAACAAAGAGTAAAGGTCAAACCGCTACGCGACAGTCTTGATAGGATCGAAAAAGAAATCGACAAGGCAACCAAAGTACAACAGCAACTTGACCAGCAACTCGCTGAGCCAAAGATCTACCACGAAGCCAATCGCAGCCAGTTACGTGAATTGCTGTTCGACCAGGCGCGAAACGCACAGCTTCATCAAGAGCTGGAAGGTCGCTGGCTCGAGGCCTCGGTATTACTGGAACAAGCTGATGTCCCTGCCTAGGGTCCCCGACCGGGATTCCTAAATTTCA
>MPMB02150170.1_pt1 | contig 17881 bp, 15 predicted proteins | sample 1617371 | NCBI WGS metagenome assembly MPMB02 (sample SAMN05944808, study PRJNA350692) | marine metagenome | biome: marine; feature: ODZ; material: water; isolation source: 300 m water sample filtered on 0.2 um supor filter | place: Pacific Ocean | collected 2012-04-08 | depth 300m m
GAACATCTGGCCCTGTGGGTTCGGAAGGAAGGCATCGACCATCGCTCGATGATTCGCACCATCGCCTCCGCGTGTGGTGTCAGGCCGGGTCGTATTGGTTGGGCTGGCATGAAGGATCGCGATGCCGTCACAGTGCAGTGGATCACGGTGCAGTGCGGTGATATCGACGCGACTGTGATCGATTCCCGGTACATCGATGTGCTGCAGGCGGCGCGGCATGATCGGAAGATCAAACTCGGCCACCTTACCGGCAATCGCTTCATCATTCGTATTCGGGAACTCGATCCAATTGCAGCGCCCGGCATTCACCGCGCGCTAAACAAGCTCTCGCAGGCAGGTCTTCCCAATCACTTCATGGAGCAGCGGTTTGGATACCGCGGCATCAACGCATCCATTGGTGCCTGCTCGCTGAGAGGCCAGTGGGAAGAATTGATTGACGTTTGGCTTGGCACCACGCTGCAGCCGTGGCCGGAAGTCGAGCAGGAACGCCGCGAGTTGTGCGCGGCGGGAAAATACCGTGAAGCGGCAGATCGTTGGCCTGAATCATGGGCACCAGAGCGATCGACGTTGGAACACCTCGCCCGCGGCGCGACCGCCCAAGAAGCGATCGCAGAAGTGCCGCTTCCGATTCGCCGCATTTGGACGGATGCGGCGCAGGCGACGATCTTCAACGATGTGTTGAATGAGCGGCTTGCGGCAGGCGCCGCGTCCACGCTGTTGGACGGCGACATCACGTGGAGTCACGAGCGGTTCTTCGATGCGCTACCAGATGCAGAGGCAGGGGATCTCGCGACTGTACCGACCGGGCCCCTGTGGGGGCGACGGCTTCGCGCTTCCGGTGGCACGACCGCTGTTGCCGAGGAAGCGGCACTTGCGCGAAGTGGTTTGGAGGAGCGGCACTTCCATGGCCCCGGAGCGCCCGCCGGCGGCCGCCGGCCACTGATCATTCCCGTCGTGTCACCACACTGCGAGTCAGGATTTGATGATCACGGCAACTACGTTGAGATCAGGTTTACGCTGCCCAAGGGTGGCTATGCGACGGCCGTGGTCGATGCGATCATCGACCGCGGCGAGCGTTGAAGAATTCCTGCAGCAGGGCGACGCTCTCATCCTTCAGAACACCGCCGACGCCCTCAAGCCTGTGGTTCAGCCGTGGATCGGCATGGATCTCGTAGAGCGATCGGCAGGCGCCAGCCTTCGCGTCGTCGGCGCCCCACAGCACCCGCTCAAGTCTGGCATTCACCATGGCGCCAGCGCACATGGCGCACGGCTCAAGCGTCACGGCCATGGTGCAGCCAAGCAGCCGCCAACTTCCAAGCCGCCTGCCGGCCTCCCGGATGGCGACGATTTCGGCGTGGCCGGTGGGATCATGGTCGCATTCGCGGCGGTTGGCACCTTCGCCGAGGATCTCATCGCCCCGGTACACCACTGCGCCGACCGGGATGTCGCCGCGATCGGCGGCCTCTCCGGCGAGCGCAAGCGCACGGCGCATCATGATCAGATCGTGTTCACCCGGCTCGCTCATTCTTCGTCGCCGTCCGAACCTCGCCGTCCGCGGGCCACTCGATCGGCCGGCAGGGTCGCGACCAACAAGATGCCGAGTTCATACAGGCCGTATAGCGGTATGAGCATCAGCAGCATCGAGAACACGTCGGCCGGCGTCGTGATCGCCGCCACGATAGCGCACACGAACAGCGCCCACCGCCGCTTCGATCGCAGCATGGGCGCTGTGAGCAGTCCGAGCCACCCGCCCAGCAGCATCACCAGCGGCAGTTGGAATGCCAGCGATATGCCAAGCAGCAGGGCCAGCACGAAGTTCGCATATGAGGACAATTGAAAGACCTGCGTGACGGCCGACCGCCCTTGCAGCGGCGTCTGAAGCATCCGCACCTTGCCCGCGGCCTCGGTTTCCACCGCAACATGCAGCACCGTCCCACCAGAATCAAGCCACATCTGTCCGACGACGGCCTCGGCCGGTGGTGTCTCGACGATGGGAATCACCAGCGCCGAGTCCGCCGCGGTTTCTGCCAGTGGCAGGTACTGCGGCGGCACATCCACACCGCGGGTGATGAGCATCAGCACCTGCAGCATGAGCGGGAGCATCACGAAGTACATGACGGCGATGCCGATGAGCGTGAGTACGAAACTCCCCGGTAGCAGGAGATACACAAACCGCCGCTCACGTGGGTAGAGCCCCGGCCCGATGAAGAGCCATACCTGCCACAGGATCCACGGCATCGAGAGTACCAGCGCCAGCACGATGCTCAACTTGAGTTCGAGCATCAGAAACTCGGGCGGACTGAGGACCTGTACTTCCGGCGGAAATCCCCAGGCCAGTTGTACTCTCTGTAGCGGCAGCAGAAGCCACTCGATGAGGATGTGCGAGAAGAAGAAGATGACGATCGAGAGCGGAAGCGGCACGATGAATCCGGCAATCACCCGCTTTCGAAGTTCGTCGATGTGATCTCCGAGACTCATTGTGTAGTCAGCGGGGTCTTCTGGTAGTCGCGTTTGTGGGTTGCCGACCATCAGGAGTCCGCCTTTGCCGGGATACTTTCGACACCGGGTGTGTCAAGCCGCGGATCCGGAAGCGTTGTACCGATGTCTTTAAGTTGGGAGGCGGCTTCCTTGGAAAGATCCTTTGGCGCCACGATCTGAATGACGGCGTAGAGATCTCCCTTGATGTCCTTCTCGCTCGTGATGCCTTGCTCCCGCACACGGAGCCGCGCGCCGGATGAACTTCCGGGAGGGATGGTGAGATCGACAGAGCCCTTGAGCAGCGATACTCGCACGCTCGTCCCATTGGCTGCTTCGGCGATGGTGATGGGGACCGTGACGATCAGGTCCAGGCCCTGCCGCGTGAAGTAGGGGTGACCGCCGAGGTTGACGGTAACAATCACATCGCCCTGCGGTCCGCCCCCGCTTCCAGTTCCACCTCGTCCCCGAAGTCGCAGTTTGCCGCCGTCTTCGATTCCTCGGGGGATGTGCAAATCGACCTTGGAACCGTCATCGAGTACCAGGTGCTCGGTGCCGCCGAGTGCCGCTGTCTGAAAGGTCACGCTGATTGCCTTGGAAACGTCCACGCCCCGGTGGGGGGCTGGTCTCGCCGCGCTGCGGGGTTGCCCGCTGAAGCCGCCTTGCCCGCGGAACATCTGCTCGAAGATGTCCTCGAAGTCGGCGGGGTCAACCTGCTGGCCGCCTCCCCAGCCACCGCCGAATCCACTTTCCGCGGAACTTCCCGGGCCACCAACGCGGCCGAATCGATCAAAGGCGGCACGTTTTTCCTTGTCCGAGAGGATCTCGTAGGCCTCTTGCACGGCGGCGAACTTCTTCTCGGCATCTGGTTCGGTACAGACGTCGGGGTGATAGGTGCGGGCCAATTTACGGTAGGCCGATCGGATCTCATCATCCGAGGCCGAGCGGGACACACCCAGTGTTTCGTATGGATCACGATCTGCGGCCATGAGGAGGAGTAGGGTATCAGGCCCCCCGGGGGAGGAGCCTGTCACGGCCCATGCCGGGGCGGTAGGCTTTCCGTCATGCCTGCTTCTACGCCGCTTGCCATCGTGCTTGTCTCTGGTGGTCTCGATTCAGCCACGGTGCTCTCGATGGCCCAGGCCGAGGGCTTCGCATGCATTGGCCTGTCCTTCGACTACGGGCAGCGGCATCGGTGGGAGTTGTCCTGCGCGGCCCGGGTCTGCGCAGCTGCGGGGGTGCGGGAACACCGCGTCATCGTGCTCGATCCATCGCCGCTGCAAGGTTCGGCGCTGACCGGCGGCGGCGAGGTCCCCAGGCCGGATGATCTGGCGTCGATTGGCCAAGAGATTCCCGACACCTATGTGCCGGCTCGAAACACCATCTTCCTTTCGATGGCCCTCGGTCTTGCAGAGGGATGCGGATCTAGCGACCTCTTCATCGGCGCCAATGCCGTTGACTACAGCGGCTATCCCGACTGCCGGCCCGAATTCATTGCCGCGTTTGAAGCGCTTGCGAATCTCGCGACCAGAGCAGGTGTCGAAGGTGATGGCATCCGCGTCCATGCGCCGCTGTTGAAACTGACCAAAGCCGAGATCATTCGGGAAGGCACACGGCTCGGTGTGGACTATGGGCTCACAAGCAGTTGCTACGACCCGGCAGGCGATGGCAGTCCATGCCGCGTATGCGAGTCGTGTGTGCTGCGGGCGGCGGGATTTACCTCTGCGGGGTTGAGCGATCCACTGTGCGGTGGAGCTGTGCAATGTTGAGGAGGCCGAGCACCACCCTGGGCCGAACGACGTTCATCAGCATTCTTCCGTGGAGTTCCGGGCGGCACCTGACTTCTTTCGCGGCCTTGCTTCTCTGTCTCTTTGGCTGCGCCAACGGCGACATGCCCACAACCGAGGCTGGCGTCGAGAAATGGTCCAAAGCCTGCGCCGATCGCCTTATCGTGGATGCTCGGAAGTGGTACGACGGCATCGAGCCGGGTCTTTCGGACGCGCGGTTTGCGTTTGATGTGCAGGCCTTCCTTGCGACGGCCGGTTCGATGAAGACCTACCGGTTGGTCATGGACGCTCAGGGCATCCCCATTGACGTCACCTGGGACAACGACTTCTGGGATGCCGCCGCCTCGGCCATGCCGAAGCAGACGATGAAAGACTGGAAGATCTACTCGGTGAGCGTCCTCGATGCCGTTCGTATCGCCACCGGAATCAGTCCCCCGGTCGCGTGGTCCGACCTTGCCGCGATGCCGGTTCTCGCGTCCGTCGCTGCCAGCAGTGGTCTGCCACGGGAAGCGGCGATGGCCTCGCTCGACCGCCTTCTTCCGCTCCCTGAGCGGAACCCCGTGACACTCAAACTTCGCACGCTCATGCCGCGGTTCCCCGCCGCTGCGACATTCCCTCAGCCACCGCAGACCAGATAATCTTCACTGAATTTTTCAATCGCAGCTTCGCCGGGGGCTGTCACACATCGAGGTTCTTGACTTCGAGGGCGTGATCTTCGATGTAGGTGCGTCGCTGCTGGACGTCTTCGCCCATGAGGACGCTGAAGAGCCGGTCGGCCTCGTTGGCTGCATCGACGGAGACTTGCAGCATCGTGCGCTGCTCCGGGTCCATGGTGGTGTCCCAGAGTTCTTCGGGGTTCATTTCGCCGAGGCCCTTGAATCGCTTGATTTCGATGTTGCTGCGACCGATGGCACGGAGGCTCTCAAGGATGCCCGGCAGGTCGGCGACTTCGACAGTTCGTTCTTTGTCGGTACCGGCGTCGACGATCCATGCGTAGGTCGTTGGCACGAGTTCGCCGGAGGCAGTTTCCTCCTGCGTCAGACCCCAGTCCTCGATATTGAGCCCAAGTTCAGCAAGATCTGCGGCGATCTTCTCGATTTCCGCGTTCTCATGGAGTTCACGCAGCGAGGCGATCGTGCTGCGATCGGTGCCATTGGTCCCGATGACATCGTCCAGGACGAGCGATTCGGCCTGCACAAAGGCGCGGGCCTCGGCTTCATCCCAGCAGAGTTGATCACCAGCGGTCCACGTGACGCGGTAGCGGGGGAGGCGACCGTTGCCATTTGGATCCCGATCGCGTGAGGCGAGCAGGTCGCCAAAGGACAGGCCGCGGCGGTTGGAAATGCCGACCAGATCGACGAGGCGTGTCATGCGTTTGACCATGTGATTGAGATCGTCGCCACTGATGCGGCTCTTGATCGTGGTGGGATTCTCCCGCACGATGAACTCGGCGTGGGCAAGAGCCATTTCGGTCAGGTGTGCCGTCATCTCGTTTTCATTGAGCACATACACCGTCTTCTTGCCACGCTTGACCTGATAGAGCGGTGGCTGTGCGATGTAGATCTTGCCTTGCCGTACGAGTTCAGTCATCCACCGGTAGAAGAAGGTCAGCAGCAAGGTTCGAATGTGCGAGCCATCGACATCGGCATCGGTCATGATGATGATGCGGCCATATCGCAACTTGGACAGGTCGAAGTCTTCGCCGATTCCGCACTGCAAGGCTTGAATCAGGATGCGGATTTCTTCGAAACCGAGCACTTTGTCGAGCCGAGCTTTTTCGACATTGAGAATCTTGCCCTTGAGTGGCAGGATGGCCTGCGTGTCGTGGTCACGGCCACCCTTGGCCGAACCACCTGCAGAATCACCTTCGACGATGAAGAGTTCGCTGCGATCCACATCATTGGTAACACAGTCGGCGAGTTTGGACGGCATCCCTCCCGACTCAAGCGCCCCCTTGCGTTTGATCAGATCGCGGGCCTTGCGAGCCGCTTCCCGTGCTTCTGCAGCGAGGATCGCCCGGTTGCAGATCTTCTTCGCTTCGGCGGGGTGCTCTTCGAGCCAGTTTCCGAGGACATCATGAATCGCCCGGCTGACGAAGGGCTCGACTTCAGGGTTGAGCAGTTTTTCCTTCGTCTGATTGTTGAACTGCGGTTCTGGGATCTTGACCGAGATGACCGATGTCAAGCCCTCACGAAGATCGTCACCTGAAGGCGTCAGTTTCTTGATGAGGTTGTTCTTCTTGGCGTAGCCATTGACGGTGCGCGTCATCGCCGTGCGGAATCCGGCCACGTGCGTGCCGCCATCCGGGTTGATGATGTTGTTGCCGAAGGCAAGCATGTGCTCGCTCGCCGAATCGGTGTATTGGATCGCCATGTCCAGTGAGAGACCACTTTTTTTGTCGTTGCAGACAATACGGATGATCGGACTGGCGGTCGTGCGAGACTCGTTGATATAGGCGACATACCCGGCGATACCGTCTTCGAAGCGGAAAACCTCTTCGCGAAGTCTGCCTGCGCTGTCCACCCGCTCATCGACGAGGCGAATCGTAACGCCAGTGTTGAGATAGGCCAATTCACGAAGCCGGTGCTCAAGTGTCTCCCACCGGAAGTCGGTGTCGGTGAAGATCTGCGGGTCGGCCTTGAAGACGATGGTCGTACCTGAAGTTCGCCCGTCCGCCTCGCTCGCCGGTCCGACCTCGTGCAGTTCCTTGCTGATGTCGCCCCGCTCGAACGAGATTGAATGGACGACACCGTCCTTGATGATCTCCACGAGCGTCCACTCGGAGAGGGCGTTGACGCACTTGACGCCGACACCATGCAGGCCGCCCGACACCTTGTAGGCACTCCCGTCGAACTTCCCGCCAGCGTGCAGTTCGGTCATGATGACCTCGACAGCCGGGCGGCCGTCGATCGTCGGGTTATCGCTCTTCATCGGGTCGATCGGCATGCCGCGGCCGTCGTCGCTGACGGCGCATGAACCATCGACACCAATGCGAACGGTCACGATACTTGCGTGCCCGACCATCACTTCATCGATTGAGTTGTCGACAGCCTCATATACGAGGTGGTGCAGGGCGTTCAGGCCCGTGCCGCCGACGTACATACCGGGCCGTTTGCGGACCGCTTCAAGCCCTTCGAGGACCTGGATTGACTCGGAGGTGTACTCGGCGGATTGTTCCGCCGGGGGCGCATTCTGATCGGTGATTTCTGTCATGGGTGAACGTGGATTATACGTTCAACGGGCGCATTTCAGGCCCTCTGGAAGCCTCGGATTTGCTCAGGCAAGCCTGCCTTTTCGGGCACTCACCATGAAGGACTGAAGGCTCCTTCCCGGGCACGCCGTTGGGGCCATTTCCTGATGGGTGGCGACCTTGTTGGAGCGAATACGGTAGGTCTTCATCTGCTGCCCGAGGAATCGAATGAGGGCATTTTTTTGAGCCGAATTCAGGCTTTGTTGGTCATAGTTCCCGAGGAGCACAATGCCAAGATTGCCTTGATTCTGGGCGCGGACATGGGCGCCTTGCCATGAGATCGGGCGACCCGCCCAGATGCGTCCATTCGGGTCGATGGCGAAGTGGTAGCCGATGTCACCAAAGGGCTGTGGGCTGCGGCGAAGATGGCCGCGGCGGATGGACTCAAGCCGCTGCCGAGCCGCCGACCTCGACGTGTCCGTGAACGGGGACATTCCGTCATGGTGGATGGTGATGCGGTGGATCGGAGTCATGCGGTCCATGCGGGTTGGGATGGGCGAGCCCTTGGCCCAGGCTGCGCGTGAGATGACGCCAGCGGTCGTTGGCAGTGGTGATGGCGTCGGTGTCATCGGCCGAGCGGGTGGTGTCCAGATCGGCCCTGGCAGGCGGGCAAGCGAAGTGCTCGTCTTGGTCGCGCAGCCACCGAGCATCAGCAGGGTGCCACCAAGGAAGAGTCGGCGTGTGGTTGAATCGGGCATGGAGACAGTCAGGGGTCGCCCCGGACCAGTTCATCGGCCGGAGGTTCAGCCCGACTGAAGTATACGACTGAAAGCAGGGCGGCTCTGGAGCGATTCAGGGCGGAGGACCCAACCGTTGCTTGTCGGCTCCTGCCGTCTCAGATCAATCTTCAGGGGCATTCTGATGCACACGGCGGCGGAATTCGGTGTTCAGGGCCTTTGTCACCGGTCCGACCTCGCCGCCGCTGAGCGGTGTTTCGCCTATGTGGCTGACGCCGATGATTTCGGCTGCGGTGCCGGTCAAGAAGATCTCATCTGCGGCCAGCACCTCGTCCAGTTCGAGTTGCCGTTCCTGGACCGTGTACCCGAGGGCGGGCGCAACTTCGTCGATGACGTACTGCCTGGTGATGCCGTGCAGAATGCCCGCATCGGTATGTGGGGTTGTGATCGTGTCACCCTTGACGATGAAGATGTTGTCGCCGGTGCACTCGGACACATGACCGTCGCAATTGAGCATCAGGGCCTCGTACACGCCCGCCTTGAGCGCTTCCACTTTTGCCATGATGTTGTTGAGGTAATTGAGCCCTTTGATCTTCGGGTCGAGGCACGCGATTGGAATTCTCGGGCGACTTGCTACGACGATCGGCATGCCCTCGTCATACAACGACTCTGGATACAGCGAGATCGTGGCTGCAATGATGATCGTCTGTGGTGTACCGCACGTAAATGGGTTGAGTCCGAGTGTGCCGATTCCGCGGGTATAGATCACGCGAACATAGCCGTTCTCGATCTGGTTGGCTTCCACCGTTTCGCGGACGGCTTGCTCAAGTTGGTCAAGCGTGTAGGGCGGTTCGAGATGCAGACCCTTGGCCGAGCAGTGCATACGGATGAGGTGGGAGCGGAGTTTGAAGATCCTGCCGTTGTAGACCCGAATGCCCTCGAAGCAGCCGTCGCCATAAAGCAGACCGTGATCCAAGATGCTCACGGTGGCCTCTTCCATCGGAACGAGGCATCCGTTTATCCAGACCTGTCCGGTCAATGGAAGGGGACCTGTTGCGGTGGTGGCTGGCGTCGAAAGCGTCGACTGGTCAGACATGGAACTCTCAAACTCCTTTGATGAAGTCACACAGTAGCAGGCTCGACCGCCTCAGGTCGATCCATCACTCGTTTTCATCTTCTTTCCAAACACTGTTCTACCAAGGGAATAAAGGGCTATCATCCGCGGTTCCATGCCTCCGCCGCAGAGACCACAAGTTGACCCGCGCGATGCTGGCCTGCTCGCCGATGTTTCGGCGGGAAACGTGCGTTTGAGCAGTGAGCAGGCGCTGCAACTCTACCACGAGATGCCGCTTGCGGAACTTGGATACTGGGCTGATGCGCGTTGCCGAACCCTCCACGGCGAGCATATCCGAACATATGTCATAGACCGCAACATCAATTACACGAACGTCTGTACGGCCAAGTGCACCTTCTGCGCGTTCAGGCGTGATGCTGGAGATGCCGAGGCATACACACTCACCAACGCCGAGATCATCGCAAAGGTCGATGAACTCCAATCCATCGGTGGCTCGCAAATATTGATGCAGGGGGGCATGAATCCAGACTTGCCATTGTCGTGGTACCAGACGCTGCTCTGCGAACTCGGCGAGGCCTGCCCTGATGTCCATGTCCACGCTTTCAGTCCGCCCGAGATCGTCGAGTTCGTCCATTTCTTCGATCCGCCCGGAGGCGACTTCCGCGCGAAGGTCAGGTGGGTGCTTGAGCGTTTGCAGGCTGCGGGCCTGAAGTCGATTCCGGGCGGCGGCGGCGAGATTTTTGCGTCTGCTGTGCGGCGAAAGATCGGCCTCGGCAAGTGCAACGCCGACACCTGGTTGACAGTCATGCACGTGGCGCACGAACTCGGCATGAACACCTCAGCGACGATGATGTTTGGACACATCGAAGGCATTGCCGATCGCATTCATCACATGGATCTGGTTCGCAAATGGCAGGACAAATCGCTCAGTGACTTCGAGCGTGATGGTGGCGGGCGATACATGGCCTTCATTTCATGGCCGTTCCAGCGAGAGAACACGCCGCTCGGTCGCCTGCCGGATTGGGACGACGAGGGTGACTTCCCCGGCGACGTTGTCGCGCAACTCGATGGCAACGGCGAGAAATCGGCAGATACGGATTTCGGCAGGCGTCTCCGTCTTGCTGGCGCCAGCGCCTATCTGCGAACGCAAGCCATCAGCCGCCTGATGCTCGACAACATCTACTCCATTGGCGCTTCTTGGGTGACGATGGGGCCACATGTCGGGCAACTGGCGTTGTCATTCGGCGCCAATGACATGGGCTCGGTGATGATGGAAGAAAATGTCGTGAGTGCCGCTGGCACGACCTACTGTCTCAGCGAGCCCGTCCTTTGCCATCTCATTCGAGATGCCGGCTTCACCCCCGCTCAGCGTGATAACACCTACGACCTGCTTACGGTTCACGACAGCGATTTATCGCCGGATCTGCAGGTCGATGACTGGTCTGAGTTCCGGGAGGCGAAACTGCATGTTCAGGGCGAATGCAGCGACGAGCCGGTTCCGGTGACGGTGGGGCAGGCGGACTGAACCGCGGACCTATTCGCAGGCGATTTCAACCTGCGTTGCAAGATCACGACACCGCTCCACATCGTCGGCTGCTTCTCCTGCAAAGCGGGCGCGTTCGGTTTCGTCGGCAAGGCTTGGCAGGTTGATACGCACATTCCACGCGGCAGCTGCGCAGGCAGCATGGAGGAGAATGGCGGCGACGGCAAGGTCACTTGCGAGCATGGGGTTGGTGCGGTCCGGCAGATCTGCGAGCAGTTCTGCCGCGCTGCGGCAAAGCCGGCACATGGCCAGCGGCGCGTTGATGGCGGCATGGACGGCGGCGTTCCAGTCGGCGAGGCGTTCCGGGTGATCTTCCGGAAGTTTCCACAACGCCGAGAGCACGCCAAATGCTTCGGCATCGGCTTCTGCGAGCGCGACGGCTTCGTCTCGCCATGCTTCGAGTTCCTGAAGAGCGGCGTTGTTGGCGGTTTCGTGCTCGCCCAGTTCTTTGCGGCCGATCGAATAGGCCAGCACCATGCGGCCCGCAGCGAGTCCGATCGCGGCGGTCACGCCGGCAGCTGCGCCGCCACCGGGCGTCGGGCACTTCTCGCCGAGTGAGCGGAGCAGCGATTCGACCTTGAGTTCCTGAAGTTCCATAGTCAGCCTCTGATCTCGGCACCGACTTCGGCCCGGAATGCTGCAATGAGCGACTCGATGGGGCCATCGACTTCTTCGTGGGTCAGCGTACGGTCCGCGGCTCGGAAACGCAGCCGCATGCTGACGGACTTCTGTCCATCGGGGATGCCTTTGCCGCGATACACCGTGACGAACTCGGTTGCTTCATGGTGCGGCATGTCCAAACCATCTGCGATGGCGACGAGCTGCGCCCAGGTGATTGATTCAGGCACGATGAGTGAAAGATCCCGCTCGATCGCAGGGTGTTCTGGCAGGCGGTGCGCTTCCCGCTCCGGCAGGTCCGTTTGCATGAAGGCTTCGGGGCGAATGGTGCCAGCGAGCCATCCACCGTCGCCGGGGGCGACGGCTTCATTCAGGCGACCGATGTGTCCGACACAGACATCATTGATCGAGACGGCTGCGGCCGGGGCAAGCCACGACAGATCCGCACAAGGCTCGACCGTGACGGCGGCGTCCACACCAGCGAGTGCCCGAGCGACATGATCGACGATGCCGCGAAGTGGTCGGATGCCGTCTGATGCGATGCGGACATCCATCAGGAGTCCAAGTTCCAAACTTTCAACATCGGTGCCGTCGGCAGCGCGGTGGAAGGTGCTGCCCAGTTCAAAGAGGCTCAGATCATCAACGCCCTGATCGACATTGTGCCGGCGGACCCGCAGCAGACTTGGAATGATGGATGGCCGCAGCACCGGCTCGCCTGCAGCGCGGGTTTCGTGTACTTGCCGCGAAGAACATCCGCTGGGGAGAAAGGCTGCTGCATCCTGCTCACTGATGAGCGTATGCGTGACGGTCTCGATGAATCCGTCAGAGACAAGTGCCGCAATCATGGCCTCGGCTGCGCGGTGGTCCGGTGGATCGGCAGCCGGCGCGATGGTGAGCGTCTCCCGGACGGGGACGGCGGCAAAGCCGTGCATCCGCATGATCTCTTCGATGAGGTCGACTTCGCGGTGGATGTCTCCGCGGTGCCAGGGGACGGTCGCGGTGATGACACCGCCACTCAGGGACGGCTCGAAGCCAAGTCCTTCAAGCATTTCGACTTGCGTACCGTCGTCAATGTTGATTCCGAGCAGATCGCGGCAGCGAGCGGTTCGCATCGTGACAGCCGCTCTGGCTGGCAGATTCTCACCGCCGGTCAGGACGCCTGTCGCGAGCGTGCCGCCCGCGGAGTCGATGATGAGTTGGCACAATCGCTCGGCGGCTTCGTTGACCTGGCCGGGCGAGACACCTCGCTCGAATCGGAACGAGGAGTCGCTGGAGATGTTGTGCAGGCGGCTTGTGTGCCGCACCATGACCGGATCGAAGGTCGCTGCCTCGACGAGGATGTTCTTTGTTGCGTCGGTCACCGCCGTCAGCGCGCCGCCCTTGACACCGGCCAGGGCGATCGGTTTCTCGCCATCTGCAATCACCAGTTCGGTGCCGTTCAGTTCGATCTCGGTTGCGTCTTCGCCGATTGGCAGAAACTTCTCGCCCTTGCGGGCCATGCGAACAACGATCTTGTTGCCCGCGAGCGTGTCGAGGTCGAAGACATGCGTTGGCTGGCCGAGTTCAAAGAGCACGAAGTTGGTGGCATCGACGAGATTGGAGCGGGGGATGTCGCCGCGGGCGATGAGCCGCTCGCTGATGTGCGATGGTGAGGGTCCGACCGTGATGTCAGTGATGACGCGGCCGGTGTACAGCGGGCAGTGCTGCGGTACTTCGTTATCGAGCGAGGCGAAGGTGTCCACCTCCGGGCCGTTGGCCTGAGGCGAGCCCACCGGGACGAAGAGCGTGCGGTTGCTCAACGCAGCGATTTCGCGAGCAAGTCCGACGTGGCAGGTGCAGTCGCCTCGATTTGAGGTCATTTCAAAGTCCTGCCGGACATCGCCGGACAGGTCCTCTCGCCCCTCGAGCGGGAAGCCGGCGTGGGTGAGCAGGTCGGCCTGCTCATCGGCGTCGGCGGGGCGGTCGAGGTAGTCGTTGATCCAAGCCTCTGATGCGTACATGGTGGGTAGCGTATCGCCCGGCGCGGGCTCGCAGGGCGTACACTTGCCGCCATGCTTCGAGGCCGGTTTTTGCTGCTGTTGGCGGTGCTGCTCACTTCCTGTTCGACGACGTCGCGTCGGGTGGACCCATTCGGGGCCGTCCCGGACGACTTCTCGGTGGACCTGACCATTCTTTCGCGGCCGCAGGGCGATCGGGCGGACCAGCGGACAAGTCGAATCGTGCTCGAGCCGGATGGCAGTTTGCGGTATATGGCTAGGCGAGGCATCGGCCCGAACACGTTTCCCCCCCTGATTCGGAGGCTCGATCGTGAACAGATGGCTCGGGTCTGGGATTCCGCCGCACGATTGGGATTGACCGATCCAGATGTGGCAGACGTGGATGCCGATCTGCGGCGAGTCAAGCCACCGAGTCGCCGCGGCTGCGTATGGCTGCTCGTCTTGACAGGTGAGGGCGATCGTTGGAACTTCACCCGCGCCGCCGAAGGCGACGAGCAGCCCGACGCGGCGATCGTGGCCTTCGGGCGTGAACTCGGCGCGCTCGCGTGGGCACCAGACCGAGCGACCCACGTGGCCAAAGCGGATCCGGTGCGGTGGGACTACGGACCAGATCCATGGGCGGCCTACCGCGGCGAGGTTGCGGAGCCGGTATTGGTGGCGGCGGTGACGCCCAAGCCTGAACCGAAGGTCGTGCCCCCGGCCCCGCCGCCAGCACCAAAACCCGAACCGAAGGTTGTGACGCCGCCCCCGCCCCCAGCACCGAAACCTGAGCCGAAGGTTGTCGAGCCACCCCCAGCACCGAAACCCGAACCGAAGGTCGTGACGCCGCCGCCCCCGGCACCGAAACCTGAGCCGAAGGTTGTCGAGCCGCCCCCGGCACCGAAGCCCGAACCGAAGGTTGTCGAGCCACCCCCGGCGCCGAAACCTGAGCCAAAGGTTGTCGAGCCACCCCCAGCACCGAAACCCGAACCGAAGGTTGCAAAGCCGGTCCCGCCACCGCGATGGCCACTGGACATCCGCCGGATTCACGTCACTTGGCAGCGAACCCATCAGGACCTGCTTTCATTGGACTCCTGTACGAAGTCAACGATTCGACTGAAACGGCGTGGGAACCGGCTGACTGGACTCAGAGGAAAGTATGGGGGGACTTCACTCAGCATCGCCGCCATTAATGCTCGCGGCGGCGGCACCCTTGACGCTTCGGCGGTGCGAACCATCGAACGCAGCATTCGCGTCTGCACCGAGTTTTCAGGTCTGCTCGGCGCGAAGATCGGTTCGGTGCTCGAACCACCCACGAGCCCGGGCGGACCGTTCGATCTCTGGATACTCGTTGATATCCCACTTGAGGGCGCGAGCCTTGCGCCTGATCTTCCGAAGAATCTGATTGCCCTTCCAGTGGTCGACAAGGATTCACAATGAGTCGTTGGTTGTTGCTCGGGGTATTGACTGCCTTGACGGCGTCCTGCGAGACATCTCCGGCAGGTCCAACAATCGCGCCGAGGCTCGACATGTACCTGAAGACTGCCGATGGCCGTCAAGTGCGATATGACGTTGCAAGCAATGGTCAACTTCGCTTTGCTGGCGGACAGGACATTCCATTTGGCACTTGGTCATGGACCGGATCCGTTACCGCAGCGCAAGGCGCCGCGCTCAGAAAGATCGTGTCGCAGCCAAACTGGGCCTCTTCGATCGAATCCGGAGATGATCAAGACAAAAATACATGGGAGATCACCCTGCGTGATGGCGCGGGTCATCATTTCTTCGAGGTGACCGGCGGCTCGCCTGGCATCGACGCGGCGTGGGTGATTCTCACGGAAGCTGGGCGTGCTCGGTTGCAGGAAGATCTCGACCGTTTGCCGCGGCCGGATATCAAGAAACTGGTCGAACGTCGTCGCCGCGAGCAGGCCGAGGATACGCAGTGATGCGGAAAGGCTTCAGCCTTGTCGGCCTGCTCGTCGCAGTCGCCATCATGGTCGTGCTGTACGCCATCTTCGCCCAGTCACTCAAGGGCATTGGAAGCGGTACGAGCGACAGCGGCAAGGCAGTGCCGGTCAACAAGGGCCGCATTGCGGACATGTTTCAGTTGCAGCAGTTGATGGCGTCGCTGAACACGGCGGGTCTCGGTGGCGGCGGGGACTTTCCAAGACCAAGTGAACTCACCGGCGAGACAAGTGACGACACGACCGCCAACATCTACAGCCTGCTCATTGCCCGGCGGGTTGTTCCGGCGGAGATGCTCGTGTCTCCGCTCGACAACGCGGTTGCCGAGGTGTACACGAACTACGACTGGAACAGTTGGGACCCGAGCAGCGGCGTGCGATGGGATACCGGGTTTTCGGCCGATCTCGCCGACTACACCAATGTTTCCTATGCGCACCTGGCGTTGTATGGAGAACGCGATAAGAACTGGTCCAGCCAGCTCATGGACTCGTCATTTCCCATCTTTTCCAATCGCGGTCCGGAGGACGGCATCGCCAGCCGAGACTCTCTTGCCTGTGATGCTGACACCGGCCGCTGGGCTGGGTACGTCGCCTTCAGTGACGGGCACATCGATCTGATCAACGGTGTTGCTGGCGCCACGCGGCACTCTGCAGACGGTCCCGACGCCTTTTTTCACATTGATGATGATCGTCGCCACGCTGATGCCATTCTCGGGTTTACTGAGATGATGAGGCAGGGCGGCCCCGTTTTGCAGTGGGACTGAGCAATAAGACCGTTGCTCAAGGCCGGTATTACACATCCGGGGCGGCGAATCGGCGTGCAACGTCGAGCGGATCGGCTGTGGATTGGTCGGTGCTGCACATCATCTGGCCGGCATAGGCTGGGCAGGATTCGAACCTGCGACCTGGCGATTATGAGTCGCTTGCTCTAACCCCTGAGCTACCAGCCCGATCACGAACCGATTCTAGCGACCAGCCAGCACCCGGAGCAATTCGTCGTGTATCTGGCCGTTGCTGGCCAGCCCGGGGCTGACACATGAGCGATTTTCCTGCTCGCCCTGCCAGTCGGTGAACTGTCCGCCCGCCTCCTGCAGCACGGCGATGATTGCGCTGATGTCCCACGGATTGAGCACCGGTTCGACGACAGCATCGATTCGTCCGGTGACCAGCAGCAACTCGCTGTAGCAGTCGCTCCAGCCACGCGTGCGGCCCGCAGCGTGAGCCAGGCGTCCATGGGCATCCTCCCACTGCTCGCCTCGGAAGTAATCGAATGAGGTCGTGCACACCATGGCATCGGCGAGGCGATCGGTTGTGGAGACGTGTATGCGGCAAGGCTCATCTGCTCCGACCTGATGCCATGCGCCGCCACCTTTGGCTGCCCACACGGTTTCGTCCAGTGCCGGGAAGTGCATGACACCGGCAACAGGCAGTCCGTCATGCTCGATACCGATGAGGGTGCCGAAGAGCGGAACACCGTGCATGAACGACACGGTTCCGTCGATGGGGTCGATGACCCAGGTGTAGCCACTGGTACCTGGCTCGGTGCCGTGTTCTTCGCCCAGCAGCGCATCATCGGCGAACCGATCGCCGATGCCTTGCCGGATGAGTATCTCGGCGGTTTTGTCGGCGATGGTGACTGGCGAGCCATCGGGTTTGGTTTCTGCGGCGATGCGGTGGCCATTGAAGTGGCTCAGAATCACATCTCCGGCGGCGTCGGCAAGGATGCGGGCGTATTCGAGTCGTTCGGTGACTTCGGTGGATACCTCGCTGGTGTTCATGCCCATGTTCATTGTCTGCGCATCTTACGTCACGAAGCGCATTTTGCATCGGCGCAGATATTACCGGCGGCGGCCGATGCATTCCCAGTCAGCAGCGTGATCAGCAGCAGTGAGGTTGGGATGTCGTTGATCATGCTCATGTCTTCATTCCTGCGTCGGCGACCTTGCCCGAGGGCCATCGTTTCGCGGTACTGCATGATGGCGATTGGGCCAAGACGAATTCGGGTTCTGCTGTTCAGGAAGCTTCTCGCCCCCTCGGCAGGGTCATGGATTGATGTCTCGGCGATGCGGCCATCGGCGGGTTCTTCGTACACTGTGCATGTTGCCCCGGTAGCTCAGTTGGATAGAGCAGCGGACTTCTAATCCGCAGGTCGCATGTTCGAATCATGCCCGGGGCGTTCGGGGGAGGGGGTTTTTCTGGGTCTTTGTTGTCACTGTCAGCAAAAGTGTCAGCGCTTTGTTGCCACTAAAGAACAACACCCCCGTACATACGGAGGTGCTGTGGGGTGGTGGTGGGGGATTACGGGAAGGCCCTGGAGACGTACATCCCGTCGTATGCGTCATCCCTGTGTGGCAGTATTGGTATTGTCTCTTGTGAATGCAAATGGATTCCCTGAAGACGAGGATGCCAATGCCCATTGAAGTAAAGGCGTCCATCTGGACCCTTCTCCTTCTATGCGTTCTTCAGATTGCTGCGCCAGTGATCGCGGGACTGTATCCAGTCGTCGGTCCGATGGAAAA
>MPMB02077261.1_pt1 | contig 17870 bp, 13 predicted proteins | sample 1617371 | NCBI WGS metagenome assembly MPMB02 (sample SAMN05944808, study PRJNA350692) | marine metagenome | biome: marine; feature: ODZ; material: water; isolation source: 300 m water sample filtered on 0.2 um supor filter | place: Pacific Ocean | collected 2012-04-08 | depth 300m m
CCTGTCCCATGGTTGCCGACCGCGCCAGGTGTTCGAGCCGCATCGCCTCGACGCCCCCCGAGGCCTCGAGGGCGCCGAGCCAGTGCCCGAAGGCCGCGAGGACGGGATCCCACAGGCTCCTCGACTCGATTCCGAGGCCTGCCGCTGCCAAGGACGTGGCGCCAGGTGGACCCTCGTCGTCCGGTCCCGGCCAACCGACGTTGAGGCCCATGCCCACGACGACCGTCGGTGGGTCGCCGTCGACGAGTTCGGCGAGGATGCCGGCCACCTTGCCCGGCCGGGCGCCGTCCACGAGGAGGACGTCGTTGGGCCACTTGATCCGGACGGTCGGTCCCTGCCCGCCGAACAGGTCGCCCAGGGCGTCGACGACCGCCACCGCCAGCGTGGAGGTGACGAGCGGGAGCCGGTCGGGCCCGCCGAACGGTCGGAGCAGGACCGACATCAGCAGGTTGGCGTCCGGCGGGGCGTCCCAACTGCGATCCAACCGTCCACGGCCGGCTGTCTGGTGGCCGGTGACGAGCACTATGCCTTCCCCGGCGGTGTCAGCAATCGCTGCCAGGTCGGCGTTCGTGGATCCCGTCTCCTCCACGTAGTGGACCGGTCCGAGGCGGCTCCCGGCGGGGCCTGGAGTGGGATTCTCGGAAGGTTTGTACGGAATGCCCGTCATTCGGGTAACCATATGGCCGTGTTCGACAAGGTTCTGATCGCAAACCGGGGCGAGATCGCCGTACGGATCATCCGGGCGTGCCGCGACCTCGGCGTCGGCACCGTCGCCGTCTACTCGGAGCTCGACCACGATGCCCTCCACGTGCGCCTCGCCGACGAGGCCTACGCACTGGGTGGACGGACAGCGGCCGAGAGCTATCTCGACACCGACGCCATCCTCGACGCCATCGGGCGCAGCGGGGCCGACGCCGTCCATCCCGGCTACGGGTTCTTCTCGGAGAATGCTGACTTCGCCCGTGCCATCACCGAAAGGGGGGTCACCTTCATCGGCCCGCCGCCGGAGGCCATCGAGGTCATGGGCGACAAGATCAGTGCCCGCATCGCCGCCGAGCAGGTCGGTGTCCTCGGGGTGCCGGGAACAACCGACCTCATCACCGACCCGGACCAGGTCCGGGCCTTCGGCGCCGAGCACGGCTACCCCATCGCCATCAAGGCCGCCTACGGAGGCGGTGGTCGCGGCATGAAGGTCGTCGCCGACGAGGCATCGATAGCGGAGTCCATCGACTCGGCCCGACGTGAGTCGACCGCCTACTTCGGTCGGGACGAGATCTACATGGAGCGCTACCTGATGGCACCGCGCCACGTCGAGGTCCAGGTCCTCGCCGACGGCCACGGCAACGCCGTCTACCTCGGTGACCGGGACTGTTCTGCCCAGCGTCGCCACCAGAAGTTGATCGAGGAGGCGCCGGCACCGGGGCTCTCCGACGACCTCCGGCGGGCGATGGGCGAGGCGGCTCTGAAGGTCGCCCTCGGTTGCGGCTACACGAACGCCGGCACGGTCGAGTTCCTCGTGGAGGGCGACGACTACTTCTACCTCGAGATGAACACCCGCCTGCAGGTCGAGCACCCGGTCACCGAACTCGTGACCGGCATCGACCTCGTCGAGCAGCAACTCCTGGTGGCCTCGGGCGAGCCACTCTCCTTCGCCCAGGACGACATCGAGGTCAGCGGCCACGCCATCGAGGTCCGCATCAACGCCGAAGACCCCGCCGAAGGCGCCTTCCTGCCCTCACCCGGCCGGATCGAACGGCTCAAGGTCCCCGACGGCTACGGCATCCGCTTCGACGCCGGCTACGAGGCCGGTGACGAGGTCAGCCAGTTCTACGACAACCTGATCGGCAAGCTCGTCGTCTGGGGCCACGACCGCGACACGGCGATCCAGCGCACAGTCCGGGCGCTCGACGAAATGGTAGTCGAGGGGGTCGCCACCACGATCCCCGCTGACCGGGCGATCCTCGAACACGCCGACTTCCGGGCAGTCGCCCACTCCACGAAATGGGTCGAGGAGACGCTCGACCTGACCGGAGTCCGGAGCCCATCGACCGCGACTGGCGACGAACAACCAACGATCCGTCGGGACCTGGGTGTCGAGGTCGACGGCCGCCGCTTCTCGGTGAGCATGTGGGTGCCCGACCAGGCCGCAGCAGTTGCCCGGCGACGCTCTTCGCGCTCCGGCGGTCGGGGCGGTTCCGGGGACGGCAACGTGACGGTTCCCATGCAGGGCACGATCGTGAAGGTGCTGGTGGTGGCCGGCGACACGGTCGCAGTCGGCGACACGGTCTGCGTGCTGGAGGCGATGAAGATGGAGAACAACATCACCGCCGAGGCCTCGGGCACGGTCATCGAGGTCCGGGTAGAGCCGGGCGACTCGGTAGGCAGCGGCGACATTGTCGCTGTTGTCGAGTAGGCGCACCAGCCACCGCCCCTCAAGGGGCCTGCACGACTACGTTCACCGGTCATGGATGCTCCGCTTCGCGTCGCCCTCGACGTCACGCCGCTTGCCGGCGAACCGACGGGGATCGCCCGGGCCGTCGACGGCGTGCTCCACGCTCTCTGGACCGACCAGAGCCTCGCCATCTCCGGGTGGATGCTCTCGGGCCGACGCCGAGCCCGGCCAGATGGGGTGCCTGCCGGCATGTCGGTCCACCACTGTCCCGTGCCGGCACGACTGCTGCACCCCGGGTGGGCACGGTTCTCGCTGCCCCGGGGACGGCTTGTCCACGGTCCCGCCGACGTCGTCCACGGGATGAACTACGTCGTTCCCCCCTCGAGCGTGCCCACGGTCCTGACGATCCAGGACGCCGACCTGTTCGAGAACCCCGAGTGGTACGACCCGAACGTCCAGCGCTTCGCCACCCTCATCCGGCGGGCGATCGACAGGGGGTGCTGGGTGCACGTATCGACCCGCGCGGTTGCCGATGCCCTGTCGAGGCACTGTCCGGTCCCGGAGGAACGCCTCGCCGTCATCGGGTACGGCGTCCCCGATATCCCACCGGGAGACGCCGAACTCGGCAAACAGACAGCCGGGACTTCGAAGTACGTCCTTGCACTCGGCTCCGTGAACCGGAGGAAGGGGATTCCCGAACTCGTCGAGGCCTTCGACCGGATGCCGCACCGACCCCCGGACCTGCGGCTCGTCATCGCAGGAAGTCCCGGCCTCGATGAGGAAAGGCTCGAACGAACCGTCGCAGGACTCGCCGATCCGTCGGCGATCGTTCGGATCAGCAGCATCGACGAGGCGCAGCGTTCGAACCTCCTCTACGGGGCCTCGGTCCTGGCCTATCCCTCGTTCGACGAGGGATTCGGCTTCCCACCGCTCGAGGCGATGACCGCGGGGGTCCCGGTCGTGGCATCCACCGGTGGCTCGATCCCGGAGGTCGTCGGCGATGCAGCGATCCTCACGCCGCCCGGTGACGTCGAGGCACTCGCCGAGGCCCTGGCCGACGCCCTGGAGGAACCCCTGCGGACGGACCTGGTGGAACGTGGACGGCGCAGGCTCGCCGCCCACTCCTGGGAGGCAACGGCCGCCGGCCTCGCCGACCTCTACCGGCGGGCCGCCGGCCGTAGCTGAGCAGGCATCCGTGACCGCTCTGCCCCGGGAGCCCGGGCGGCCGTTGGTAGGCTCCTGCGCTCTAGAGCGGAGCGCCCGATGAACAGAGTGCGGACAACGAACGAGGCCCGTAGGCGCGAAGGCGTCTTCAGGCGGTGCCGAACCGTCTTCGCCTACCGCGAACTGCTGGTCAACCTGACGCGAACCGAACTGCGGATCAAGTACAAGAACAGCGTCCTCGGCTTCCTGTGGTCGCTGCTCAACCCGGTGCTCTACCTCGTCGTGTTCTCGCTGGTGTTCCAGGAGATCCTCAGGGCACAGATCCCCCGCTTCGCCATCTTCCTCCTGTCCGGACTCCTGGTCTGGAACTTCTTCTCGACCAGCCTGGGCGGTGGCGCCGGATCGATCATCGGCAATGCGTCGATCGTGCAGAAGGTCTGGTTCCCGAGGGAGGTCCTCCCGCTGGCTTCCGTCGGAGCGGCCATGGTCCACTTCCTCCTGCAGGCCCTGGTGCTCGCCGGGGCGCTGCTCCTGTTCCGGCACGAGCCCGACTGGGCAGCACTGGCGCTGCTGCCCCTGGCACTGTTGGCCCTGATGCTGCTGGCCGCCGCCGCCGCACTGGCGCTTGCCGTGCTCAACGTGCACTACCGGGACACCCAGCACCTGCTCGAGTTGGTCCTGATGGCGTGGTTCTGGATGACGCCGATCGTCTACAACCACCAGTTGATCGCCGACCGCCTCGGCAGCAACGACTGGGTGGCCATGCTGAATCCGATCACGTCGGTGGTGCTGGCCTTCCAACGCGCGCTCCACAATCCCCCTCCGGGCTACATCCCCGATGTCTCGCTGTGGATGTACGCACGGAACACGGCGTTGTTGACCGTCGTCGCCTTCCTGCTCCTCGCAGGTTCGCTCCGGCTGTTCGGGCGCCTCGAGGGCGACCTCGCCGAGAACATCTGAGTCCACCGTGAACCTCCCCGTCGGCGCCCTCGAGGTCGGCCACGTCACCAAGACGTTCCGCCTCTACCAGGAGCAGTTCCGGACCCTCAAGGAGCGCGCCCTGCACCTGGGACGCATCCCGTTCCACGAGTTCGACGCCGTCCACGACGTGGACTTCGAGGTCAAGCCGGGCCGGATGGTGGGCCTCCTCGGACACAACGGCTCGGGCAAGTCGACGCTGCTCAAGTGCATCGCCGGCACGATGCAACCGACCGCCGGGAGCATCCGACTGAACGGCCGCATGGCGGCCCTTCTGGAGTTGGGCGCCGGCTTCCACCCTGACCTGACGGGCCGGGAGAACGTCTTCCTCGCCGGTTCGATCATGGGCTATTCGAAGAGCGACATCGGAGCCGTGTTCGACGAGATCGTCGCCTTCGCCGAACTCGAGGAGTTCATCGACAATCAGGTCAAGCACTACTCGTCGGGCATGTTCGCCCGCCTCGGCTTCGCCCTAGCCGTCAACGTCGACCCGGAGATCCTGCTGATCGACGAGATCCTGGCCGTGGGCGACGAGGCCTTCCAGCAGAAGTGCCTCGACCGGTTCCGCACCTTCCGCGAGCAGGGCGTGACGATGCTGTTCGTCACCCACGACACCGACCTGGCCTCGACCATCTGCGATGAACTGGTGGTCCTCGACCGGGGGCGCATGATCGCCCACGGCGACCCGGTGGAAGCTGCCACCACCTACCGGCGTCACCTGTACGGCGACAGTGCGGTCGCTCCAACCGAAGTGACGGCGGCCATTGGAGGCATCACCTTCGACAGCCTCACCGTCCGGGTCGATGGCCACCCCACCACGACGGTCCGACCCGGGGACATCGTCACGTTCGAGGCCGAGGTCACCGTCACGCGCCCGATCGACGACCTGGTCGTCGCCTACGCGATCCGGGATCCAGCAAGGAACCTGGTCAACTCCTCCAACACGTCCCTCCTGGGTGTCGATGTCTCATCGCTTGAAGGCACAGTGAAGGTCACCTTCACGATTGACGGCCTCCTACTTCTGAACGGCGTCTACGAGATCGACATCGGTGCGCATACAACGGACGGTTCAGCTGTCTACGCACATGTCGAGACGGCTGCCAGGTTCGCAGTTGTCGGGCCTTCCCGTGATACGGGCGTCGCTCATCTTCCTGTTAGAGGTGAAGTCATCAGATGACGACCCTGACAACGACCTGGTGGACAGATCGCAGGGTCCGCTGGTCAGTCCTGGTGGCCGCTGTCCTGCTCCTCGCCTACGTCGAACTGCTCTGGATCGACGCCTTCCCCTGGGGACACCTGCATACGGGAGACACCAACCATCTGGTAGAGGGCGCTCGCACGGCGCTCGACTGCATCGGGGACGGCGTATGGATCGGCTGCGGGCATGTCGATGGGAACCCCAACTCGGGGGTCTTTCACTATTCGATGCTCCAGTACATCCCGGCTGCACTCTTCCTAGCGCTGGGCGCCAGCGAGGCTGCCACTCTCGAGTTGCTGGCGAGGATGAGCGTGGTCGCCTTCGCCGGTTGCTTCCTCCTCATGTGGTACGCGCTCCGCCAACAGCCTCGACTGGCTGCACTGGGCTGCCTTGCGCTGCTTGGCAGTGCAGCGACCTACCACGCCACCTCCTCCTTTAGCGAGATGCTGGCTGGAACGCTCTTCCTCGCTGCAATCGTCGCGGCCTATACACGACGCCCGATCCTGATCCTGCTGGTGTTCTGGGCAGCGACGCTCGGCAAGGAGACGTTCCCACCGTTTCTCCTGATGTTCGGAGTGCTCGCCGGACGCGACGAGGAGGACGGCCTGCTGCCCCCCTTCCGAACCCTGCTCTCCATCATGGGAGGTGTCGGACTTGGGGTTGTGTCCTTCACGGCGTTCAACTTCTTCCGGTTCTCGTCACCTTGGAACCTGACGAGCATCCAGCCAGAGTTCCGGACACCGACCTGGGGACTGAGGTTCGAGTTCCTCGCTGGCCAGTGGTTCTCGCCCGCCGCCGGGATCGTCTGGTTCTGGCCGATTGCGGCCGTCCTCCTGTTCGCCACCCTGGTCATCACCTGTCGACGTCTGGCAAGTGGGCATCGACTCCCCCTTACATGGCTGCCGCTGACCGCTCTCGTCGTCGGCCTTGTCGGCTTCACAGCAGGACTCTCGATGTGGTTCGCCCCGTTCGGTTGGATCGCCTACGGTCCGCGTCTGGCAGCGCCTGTCCTTCCAGCCGCCATCCTCCTCGCCCTGAGGATGGCTGGCCCCGAACTCACCCGACTGGTGGCGGCTGCCGGTCGCAACCTGGTCGTCGTCCTGGCGATCTGGTTGGCCACGACCGTTGCGATCTGGCCACAGCTCGGCAATCCCTGGGCATGGCTCACGGGGGTCGGCTCGCTGACGACTCCTGTTACCGACTGCGACGACTCGGTGTCGATCTACGAAGGAGACCACTACTACGACTGTGTGACAAACGCCATGTGGAGGACCTCGCCCTGGGTGGTCGGAGACGTCGCCCGCTCCCGCGAACACGGAGCGACCAAGGGCCGCATCGTCGGGGCATTGGCGGCTACGGCCCTGCTGGCGGTCGTTCTGACACCCGAGCCGGCACTCCGGGGGCGACGAACGTCTGGCCTGGTCAATGTGACAGGGTCGACGGGCAACTACGAGGGGCCAGACGCCAAGACCAGGCCGTCGGCAGGATCGTCGAGCACGTAACACCGGCTGCACGTGCAGTCGAGCGACCCGGGGAGTCTCCGGCCGCACTCACAGGCCCAACCGATCCTCTGCGCTGGATTGCCGACGACGAGTGCATGTGGCGGCACATCCGATATCACCAAGGCTCCCGCCCCGATGAACGCCGACCTGCCAACCGTGATCCCGCACACGATTGTCGCCTGTGCTCCGATCGTTGCACCATCCTCGACAATCGTGGCAAGGAACTGATCGGGGTTCTTCTTGAAGGCGGCGCGGGGATCAAGGTCGTTAGTGAAGACAGCGTTCGGTCCGACGAAGACATCGTCGCCAATTGTCACCTGGTCCCAGATCAGGACCGCGTTCTTGATAACAACCCGATCCCCGATCACGGCCCCGGACTCGACGAACGCGTGGCCGCAGACATTGCAGTCGGCACCGATGACGGCACCCTCCATCACGTGGGCGAACGCCCAGATCCTCGTTCCGCGACCGACCTGATCGCTCTCACACAATCCACGTTCGTGGACAAAGACCCCATCGGATTCCCCCATCAGGAGCCAGTCGCCTCAAGGAGAACATCAACGACGCGGTCCAGCTGGGACTCGGAGATCCCCGGAAACATCGGAAGAGACAGAATCTCAGATGCAGCCGCCTCGGTGACCGGAAAGTCGCCGGGCCGGTAGCCGAGGTCTGCGAACGTCCCTAAGAGGTGGACCGGAATCGGGTAGTGGATTCCGGCGTTGACGCCCAGCTCAACCATACGACGCAGAACATCGTCGCGGTTCGCGACGCGCACCACATAGAGGTGCCAAACGTGGTTGTTGCCACACGCAACTGTAGGTGTGACGACGCGGTCCACCCCTGCTAGCAGTTGCTCGTACCGCGAGGCCGCAGCCTGTCGTTCGGCGTTCCAACTCCCCAGGCGTGCGAGCTTCGCCGAGAGTACGACCGCCTGGAGGGTGTCGAGACGCGAGTTGAATCCCAACTCGTCATGGACGTACTTCTGGATACTTCCGTAGTTGCGCAGCAAGCAGATCCGGTGTGCCAGCTCATCATCCATGGTGAGCACCGCCCCGCCGTCGCCATAGGCGCCGAGATTCTTGCCCGGGTAGAAGCTCGTCCCCCCGACCCTACCGAGTCCGCCCGCATGCACTCCGGCCCGGGTCGCGCCCTGGGCCTGTGCACAATCCTCGACGATGTGCAGATCGGTTCCACCTGCATCCGCGAGGTCCTCAACCGGCGCCATCTGCCCGAAGAGGTGAACTGGCATGATTGCACGTGTCTTGGGTCCGACAGCATCGACGACACAGCTCGGGTCCATGAGCAGATGGACGGGGTCCACATCGACGAGTACGGGGACTGCACCCGTTCGTCGAACCGCCAATGCGGAGGCGACAAAGGTGTTGGCCGGCACGATCACCTCGTGGCCCGTCCCGATGTCGAGGGCCCTCAGGGCAAGTTCCAGCGCGTCTGTCCCGTTGGCCACGCCGACACAGTTTCCCAGTCCGGTGAAGGACTCGTAGGCCCTTTCAAACGTCGACACCTCTGGACCGAGGATGAACGCCGTCCTGTCGAGAACCGAGTCCCAGCCCATCGCTACTTCGACAGCAATCTCACGATGCTGCCAGCCGAGGTCGACGAGAGGAACCGTTGCCTCAGTCATGCGACCGGTTCCTCCCGACCTGAGGCCTCGATAGAACGGTCGACGGCCTCCAGAACCTTCACGACGTCTACGCCGAACCCTCCGTCCGACCGGGGGGTCTCGCCCGATCGCACGCACTCAAGGAAGTGACGACATTCGGCCGCCAACGGCTCGCTCAGGTTGACCTTCGGGATGTGGATGGCACCGTCTCTGATGCTGGATCGGAAGGACAAGTAATTGTCGATCCATGCCGGCGTAAGCCGATCGTCGCTGACCCACTTGTCGTGAATGCGTATCGGCTCTCCGACGTTCAAGTCGTCGATGGTCAGCATCTTCTCCGAGCCGACAACGGTGATGTCGCGAACCTTGCGAGGGCTGAGCCAGGACAGGTGCAAGTTGACCAGAACTTCGTTCGGGTAGCGCAGAGTCGCGAACACCGCATCCGCTATGTCGGGATTGATCCAACTTCCAGAAACGGCTGACACTCCGACAGCCTGTGAGCCAAGCAGGTAGTTGGCTATAGACACGTCGTGGGGAGCAAGGTCCCAGCTCACGTTGACGTCGTACCGGATCGGTCCGAGGTTCGTCCGGACCATTGCTATGTGGAACAATTCACCCAGTTCGCCTGAGTCGATGATTCGCTTGGCGGCAAGGATCGCCTCGTTGAAGAGGAAGACGTGACCGACCATCAGGACAAGGTCCTGATCGGAAGCCAGTTGGACCAACCCCTCTCCAACAGAACTGTTGTTGGTGATCGGCTTCTCGACCAACACGTGCTTTCCTGAACGGAGCGCCTGCCCCACAAGACTGTCGTGTGTAGTCGTGGGCGTCGCGATGGCCACCGCGTCAACCTCCGCGTCGGACCACACGTCGTCGACCTCAGTCGAGGTCCGGACAGCGGGAAGGCTCTCCTTAACCTGTTCCAGTCGGTCGGGGTCACGGTCGACCACCCAACGCAATTCGACGTCAGGCTCAGTTGCGAGGTTCCTTGCGATGTTCGGCCCCCAGTGGCCGACACCGATAACGGCTGTACCGATGCTCATTTGTGTTCGACCTTGTCTCCTGCTCGACCCACCGCCCGCCATGGCCTCCGTACGAGTGCCCAGACCAGTGGCCGCAGTATGGACCACCACCCGACCACAGGCCTCATCTTCGTCTGGCCTAGGTGCCTTGGAGGGTAGACCTTCCGAACGGGAACCTCGGTCACCCGATGGCCGAGGCGTGCCGCCATGAACAGGAGGTGAGGCTCGAGGCCGTACTCGTCCAACGCTGACGAATCGAGTCCGAGCCGACGATCCCTCAGAAGGCTTGTCGTCACCGCCCGGAACCCGTTCGTGGAATCGGTGAACCGGTATCCGGCTACGACCGACATGAGCAGGGGATGTAGTCGTGTCGCCACCCGGCGGTAGAACGGCATATCGCCGAAGCCGCCGTGCCCCGACAGGTACCGGGATCCCTGAACCAGGTCCGCCTCACTTCTGACGATCGGCTCCAGCAGGAGCGGGATCTCCTCGGGAAAGTCCTTGTCGTTGCCTGCTAGCACGACCGCTATGTCGAACCCGTCCTCTTCAGCCACTCGATAGCCATATCGGATGGCCGCACCGACGCCAACGGTCCTCCCCAGAGGATGCACATCGGCACCTTCGGCTGCGGCAACCTCACGTGAACTGTCCTGGGAGCCGTCATCGACCACCAGGACACGCTCAACGACATCTCGTGAGATCCGCCTGACCACGTTGCCGATCTTTTTCTCCTCATCAAGGACCGGAACGATCGCGATCACCCTCGGGCAGGACTTCACGACGGACCCTCATCTCCGGCATCGTTCGCAGGCCCCAAGGGCCCACTACCTGAAAACCATTCGATCGTCCGCGACAGACCATCACGGAGAGACGTCGACGGCGACCAGCCGAGAGACCCTTCGACGAGAGAAATGTCCGGGCAGCGGCGATTCGGATCTCCGGCGCGCTCCGCAGGGAGCGCCAACTCGACGATCGGACTGGTCGAACCGGTCTGCAGGAGGACGAGTTCGGCCAGACCACGGATCGAGATCTCCTCCGGATTGCCGACGTTGACTGGGTCGGTCAGATCGCCCTCGAGAACCGAGAGAAGCCCATCGACCAGGTCTGATACGTAGCAGAAACTCCGCGTCTGGCGACCGTCGCCGTAGATCGTGATCGGGTTCCCGGCGAGTGCCTGGACCACGAAGTTCGACACCACCCGACCGTCGTCGGGGCGCATCCGCTCCCCATAGGTGTTGAAGATGCGGGCGATACGCGTGTCGGCACCTCGCACTCTCCGGTAGGCGACGGTCAGCGCCTCTGCGAATCGCTTTGCCTCGTCGTAGCAACTCCGCGGCCCAACCGGGTCCACGTTGCCCAGGTAGTCCTCGGTCTGCGGATGAACCAGCGGATCTCCGTAGACCTCGCTGGTCGATGCGAGCAGGAACCGGGATCCTTGCTTACACGCCAGGTCGAGCAGGTTGCGGGTCCCGGTGCTTCCCGCGGCAAGGATCTCGAGTGGCAGGTTGGCGAAGTCGTCCGGCGAGGCTGGACTGGCCAGGTCGAGCACGGCATCGAACCGCTCCTCGAACTCCGGAGACCCGATCAGCGGCTCCGTCACGTCGTGCTCGACGAGAGCGAAGCGCTCGTGGCCGAGAAGCGAACCGACGTTCTGCCGCCGGCCGGTCAGGAGGTTGTCGACGGCGACCACGGTGTCGCCCCGTTCCACGAGGGCGTCGGAGAGGTGTGAGCCGATGAATCCGGCTCCGCCGGCAACCAGGACGCGCATCGCCTACCTGCCGATGCCCTGGTGGTCGAAGCCCGCCTGCTGCCAGGAGTCCCGGTCGAGGACGTTTCGGGCATCCACGATGGCACGTCGTCGTACCAGTTCGGCGATCTTCGCTGCGTCGATTCCCTCGAGCTCGGGCCACTCTGTCAGCACCACGACGGCATCAGCATCCCGGCAGGCGACGTAGGGGTCGGCGCAGACCACGACTTCGCCGGGGATCGGTGGCCTCGACGCTTCGACGGTCGGATCCCAGGCCCTGACGATTGCGCCACGCTCGAGGAGGTTCTCGATCACCGCCAACGAAGGTGACTCCCGGAGGTCGTCGGTGTTGGCCTTGAACGTAAGGCCCCACACCGCCACGTTCGCAGCATCCAGCGAGCCACCGGCAGCGGACTCGACCTTGGCAACGACCCGGTCGACCTGTTGTGCGTTGACCTCGAGGACGCCCTCGAGGAACCGGAACGGGTAGCCCGCCTCCTCCGAGATCTGGAGGAGTGCCCGCGTGTCCTTCGGAAAACAGGATCCACCCCACCCCGGACCGGGTTGGAGATAATCGGGGCCGATCCGATGATCGTGTCCGAGGCTTGCCATCACATCGTCCACATCGGCGCCTACTGCTTCACACACCGCGGCGATGGCGTTGACGAACGACAACTTCGTGGCGAGGAATGCGTTTGCCACGTACTTGACGGTCTCCGCCGTCGCCGGATCGGTGATGACGACCGGCGCACCGAGCGGCTCGTACAGCGCCGCGACGCGAATCGACGCCCCTGGGTCGTCGCTGCCGATGACGACCCGGTCTGGAGTGAGGAAGTCGCGAACCGCCGTGCCCTCGCGGAGGAACTCCGGATTCGAAACGACGGCGACGTCGTGCCGGCCCAGAGCCTGCTCGACCACCCGGGTCGACCCCACCGGCACCGTGGACTTCGTCGCAACAACCGTTTCCGGCGGAAGTGCATCGGCGATCATCGATACCGCTGACTCAATGAAGGAGAGGTCGACAGATCCGTCCGGCAGGGACGGGGTCGGCACACACAGGAAGGCGATCTCACAGTCGCTGACGGCTGCGGCCGGCGAGTCGGTGAAACGAAGCCGACCCGTTTCGAGGCCCTCGGCAATGAGTTCCTCGACGCGCTCCTCGACGATCGGTGATTCGCCTCGTTCCAGTCGGGCGACCTTGTCGATATCGATGTCTGCACAGATCACGTCGTGGCCGAGGTGTGCGAAGCAGGCACCGGTCGTCAGACCCACATATCCGGTTCCGATCACCGCCAAAGCCGTCACGCTGCTGATGCTAGCGATCGGCGACCCGGGTCCGATCCACTGTCGAGGCCATGGGAGGCCAGTCCCGGCAACCGTATACTTCAACCTGCTCCGACCTGAGAGGGAACCCCTGTGAAAGCCGTACTCCTGGCGGGCGGACTCGGTACCCGCCTTCGCGAAGAAACCGAATACCGGCCAAAGCCGATGGTCGAGGGCGAACCTCTCCGACCGACTCATCCCACGCCTTCACCGCGCCAGCCACGCAGGAACCCGACCAACAACTTCAGATCGAAATCTCTCCTTGTCTCCTCTTGACAAGTTGGCTGGGCCTCTCCGGGTAGTCGAATCCGACAGGTGAGATAGACGGAGATTCCCCATAGGGAAACTGGTCATGCAAGAATCTATCCATCTCAGCTTTCGGCGCGATCGGTGAGTCCTCTGGTAAGCAAAGATCGAAGATCGTTGGCCCGTCCCGCAACTCCAGGTCGTTCAAGTCTTCAGCATTCCTGACTCGTACGTACGCAATACCATAGGCGTCAGCGATCTTGCCAAAGTCCGGTAATGAATACCCGCGTCCTGTTGCATGATAACGGCTCTCAAAGTACGCGTCTTGAAACTGTTTGATAATTCCGTAACCGCCATTATTCAGGATCACAAGTTGGATCGGAAGTCCGTAATGTACGATCGTCTGGAGTTCTTGGATGTTCATCTGTAGACCACCGTCTCCGATGAAACAGACCACCTGACAATCAGGTCGGGCGATCTGCGCCCCAATCGCAGCCGGAAGCGAGTATCCCATCGGGGAATTACCACCTGCCGTGAAAATGTGCTGTTTACCAGGCCCCCAACTCTGATACACCCAACACAGATTGGCACCACAGTCTGCTACAACTATTGCATCATCTCGCATTCGGCTTTGAACAACCGGAACTGCACTGTATGGACTGACCCCTGCGGAGACTTCTGCCGGTTTCCCGAAACCTGCCAACTGGTCCCTTGCGGCAACGAGTTCGGCCGCCCAATCAGTCCTTCGCTCTCGACCGGATGCGGGCGGAAGTGCGACCGCTAGATCAGCAAGGTCATACTTCATTGTTGAATAATTTGACTCCGACGCGAACTTCCCGAGCTCCTCTCCATCGATGTCAACAACCAATAGCTGTGCGAACGGCGCAAACCCAGAAGGATTACCAGTCCTTTGCCGGTTGTCCAACCTTGTACCTAATCCCACAATCCGGTCTGCACTCTGTACAGCGAGGTTGGCTATTCGATTACCGTAAACACCTAGTGAACCGAAGTAATGTTGGCGGTCGCGGTCCAAGAACGGCATTCCACCCCAACTCGAAAGATAGGGAATCCCGCTTTCTTCACAAAACTCCTGAGCGAGTCGTGCCGTCCCCGAGAGTCCGAGGCCAGCGCCAAGAACAAACAAGGGCCTCTCCGCTTCTCCCGCAAACTTCTCCAATGAATCTTTCAGGTCCGTTGCCGAGACACTTCCAAGCTCCGTCTCGTCACGATCCTCCTGAAGCGTGAACGCCATCTCGAGGTCACTTGGTGTACATATTTCTTGTTGTACGTCCATGGGAATGTCAATCAGAACGGGCCCCATGCGGCCACTCTGCGCAATACACAGTGCGCGCGGAAGCGTCTGCGCAAGTTCGGCCACCGATTGAACCTGTACTGCCCATTTCGTCAGCGGTGCGGCCACGGAGACGATGTCCGTTTCCTGGAACCCTGCCTGGCGTACTGACACGCCCAATACGCGCGCACTCTCCCTCTGATTCACCTGCCCAGCAATATGGATCGCCGGAATCGAATCGAACCACGAGCAGGCGATCCCGGTCACAAGGTTGGTGGCACCGGGTCCGCTGGTTGCGACCGTCACACCCACCGAACCCGTGGTACGCCAGACGCCATCCACCGCCATGGCTGCTGCTTGTTCATGCTGAACACAAACGTAGTCAGTGGCCTCGTTCTCGCCCAATGCATCAACGATGAACGTGCAGGCACCGCCCGTCACCAAGAACGCCTTTGGAAAGCAGAACCTGCCGACAAAGGCTGCTACAAGTTCTGCGCCAGTCAATTCCTTGGAATTCGGCACGTCCTGGTCCCCGGTCAATCTCTAGAAGTCAATTGCGGTCGTGCTGCCAGTGCGCCGGCCAACCGATCAATGCCTTCCACCACGGCCTCTAGCCTACCGGCGAGGCTGACTCGAATCGATTCCGCACTGTTAGATCCGAATCCAGCACCTGGACACGTTGCTACACCATCCATCTTCAACATTTCCTCTGCAGAGTCCCTGCTTCCCGGAGTTCGGATCATTGCATAGAATCCAGCATTTGGGCGGATCACCAGCGATGAATCCAATCCGTTCGCTTCGAGACGTTCTTCCAGTATCAGAAATCTCTTCTTCATCTCCTCATGTAGTTCACGGACGAACGATTTCGAATGATCTGATTCAAGATAGTCTGCCACCGCTAGTTGAATAAACGACGGTAGGCAGGAGACCGTTAATGATGTGAAACGATTGATCACATCGATCACATCTCTTGGAGCCAGACAATACCCAATCCGAAGGCTTGGAACGGCATGCTCCTTTGACACAGAATAGATCCGTATACATCGTTCTTCATTCACCTCAGGTGGATCGCCCATGCTCTGGTCGTAACACAGATTTACGTAGGTTTCATCAAAGAGTAACCACGACTCAACTTGTTGTGCATCTTTCAGGAGTTGGTCATAGCGACTCCATGGCGCACCATGGCCCAAAGGATTATTTGGATTGCTGATGACTACCATGGTCGGTTGATAACCCTCAGCAAATGCGGTTGTTTCAAGAGCTTCTGTCCCCAAGTGCTGCTGTATCGTGTTGTACGTGCTTACATCGAGATTCAAGAACTCTGCAGCAAGTTGATAAGTGGGGAAACCTGGATCGGGAAGGAGAATGTCAGATTGTGGCTGGGATATAGCCGCCATAGCTTGAAGAATCAAAAAGTTAGCGGGCGCAATTGCTATTTGATCCGCTTCAACGCTACGACCTAAGTCCTGTGTCAACATCTCAGCGACTACTTCCCTTAGGCGCGGTTCTCCCCCGCTAGGACAATATCCCAGGCGTTCCGATTTGGCTCTCGCTACTAGGTGTCCTCGAAGAGCCAAATTCTCAAAGCCTTCGGTGTCACCTATCTCAAGGTGTTTGACATCATTCCCAAATAACTCCATTTCTCGAACCATGCTCAGGATGTCAAACATTGGCTGTGAATGGATTCGGTCTGCCCACGCCTTGGTCATGTGCGCCCCATCCATGTGTTTTCGGACATGTGCTATTTCCGCACTTTTCTCTCGGATGTGACTGTTCCACAATATCAGGAGCCAGGGGAGACGGATGTTGAGCCAACTCCCAAATCGACTCCATGAACTCTAACAGGCCCCCAATTGACTCCACGGGCATCTTCGTTGTCAGGCCAACCCCAACCCTCCAGGCTGAAACGCCAGGCAGCTGCTACAGAGAGTGCCAGTGTCTGAGGCGGGGTGATATCGACTGCCCCGCAAAGGCCTCTTCGCCAATCGTGCCTAACCGTCAATCCAACGGTTCTTGACTCTCCACCGTTGGATCATATTCCTCGCTCACCAAATAGATGGGTCGCTGCTTCACTTCTTCATAAATCAGTCCGATGTACTCGGCAACCACGCCCAACATGAGCGACAACACTCCAAGTACCAGAAGCACCAGTGACACAATGCTCCCGTATCCAGCAAAGGGCATGCCATATAACAACCAGCAGATTGCAAGCGTCACGAACGTAAGCGTCGAAGATAGCGAAAGACCCACACCGAATGCAAATATAACTCTCAGTGGGATGTAGGAGTGTCCAAGTATGCCCTTCTTGGCCAGGTCCATAACCGTCTTCGTTGTCGCCTTCGACTCGCCTGAGAATCGTGGAGGTCGCTGGTGTGGAACTCCCTTCGTGGAAAATCCCGCCCAACCAAACAGCCCCCGCAAGAATCTTCCACGTTCCTTCATAGACTTTACTGCTTCATTGACCTTCCGGTCAATAAGTCGAAAGTCACTCGCATTGCGCGGGAATCTACGATCTGTCAGTCGCGCGGCCAACCTATAGAATACTGCACTGTTCACTCTTCGAAGAAGTCTAGAATCCTTCCGAGACTCGACGATCATGTAAACATTCTCATATCCCCTTTCCCACTGGCGGAGGAATTCGGGGATGAGCTCAGGTGGATCCTGCAAATCAGCGGCCATCAGGACAACCGCCTCCCCTCGCGCATGATCCATCCCCGCTGTCAGTGCTCCATCTGCCCCGAAATTTCGGGACATCCGAATTCCGTTGAATCTCGAATCCTTTTCGGCAGCCTCCCTAATGAGATCCCAAGAACTATCTGTTGAGCCATTTTCAATTATCAATACTTCAAATTCATAACACGATTCACTGTCGAACACTTTTCGAAGTCTGTCGACGAGTTCTGGAATGCATTCTTCTTCGTTGAATGCCGGCGTGACCACGCTAATCAAGGGCCGAAGGGAACTCATGATTCTCTCTACTCCAATTCCGAGAGGTCATCGCATGTAACGACACGAGAAACGACCTCGGATGGTTCGACAGAAGGATACTCTGAGTTCCTCGACGCGCTCCTCGACGATCGGTGATTCTCCGCGTTCCAGTCGGGCGACCTTGTCGACATCGATGTCCGCACAGATCACGTCGTGGCCGAGGTGTGCGAAGCAGGCACCGGTTGTCAGACCCACATATCCGGTTCCGATCACCGCCAAAGCCGTCACGCTGCTGATGCTAGCGATCGGCGACCCTTGCCTGATCCACTGTCGAGGTCATGGGAGGCCGGTCCCGGCAGCCGTATACTTCAGCCTGCTCCGACCTGAGAGGGAACCCCTGTGAAAGCCGTACTCCTGGCGGGCGGACTCGGTACCCGCATTCGCGAAGAGACCGAATA
>MPMB02052381.1_pt1 | contig 17795 bp, 15 predicted proteins | sample 1617371 | NCBI WGS metagenome assembly MPMB02 (sample SAMN05944808, study PRJNA350692) | marine metagenome | biome: marine; feature: ODZ; material: water; isolation source: 300 m water sample filtered on 0.2 um supor filter | place: Pacific Ocean | collected 2012-04-08 | depth 300m m
ATGGACTGGTCTGGCCGAAACCCGTTCGGATATCAGGACAGGCAGGTGCACGGTGTGAATGGACAAGATTCTGGCGGCTCGGCGCTCTGGGATCTCCGATCCAATGTGGACGATGAGGGCAATCGATTGCGAGATGCGATGGAGCACCCCGGCGTTTTCCTCTCGACCGATACCGACCGGCATTACGACACACAGGTTTCCGGCCTCAGTGACTTCGAGTACGTCGCTGCTTGGCCTCCTGGAGTGCAGTGGGAGGACCCACTCGGCGGGTATGGCACATCTCCACATGCTGATACGGCAGACCCACGCTACCGCGAACTGCACTTGACCGGTGATCGTGTCGCTGGCGATGCCGAAGAGCAGTCGCTGCTCTTCAGCGGCATCTCCAACATGATCACCACCCGCTCGGATGTGTTCACCGTACATCTGCGGGTACGCACATTCAAACGCAACCCAGACTCGGGCGTGTGGGATGCCACTGATCGTGAGCGGATCGTGGACGATGCGAGGTATGTCATGGTCGTGGATCGCAGCGAGGTCGAGCATCCCGGCGATCGACCGCGGATCCTGATGCTGCAGAGAGTGGACGACTGACGCCGAACTTCGCCTCGCGTCAAGAGCAGAGGGTCAAAGATGAGGCCTTAGACCCGGCCCCCGAATCGCCGCTGTCGTCTGGCGAATTCGCGGATGGCCTCGTGCATCGACGCCTCGTCGAAGTCGGGCCAGTACGTTTCGGTCACGTAGATCTCGGCGTAGGAGATCTGCCAGAGCAGGAAGTTGGAGACGCGAAGTTCCCCGCCGGTGCGGATGAGCAGGTCCGGGTCGGGAAGTCCGGCAGTCCAGAGGGCATCATCGAGTTTGGATTCGTCGATGTCGGTAGGGTCGATGGTTCCAGCAGCCACCTGCTCGGCAAGCGTGCGCGCTGCGTTGATGATCTCCTGACGAGCACCATAATTCATGGCGATGTTGAGACTGAGACGGGTATTGCCTTTCGTCTTGGCTTCAGCGGTTTCGATTTCAGAGAGGACATCCGCAGGAAGGCCTTCTCGCTCACCGATCATGCGAAAGCGGACGCCATTTTCCATCATGGTCTCGTACTCGAGTGGGAGCATTTGCAGCACCAAGTCCATGAGTGCCGCCACTTCATCCGGTGGACGCTTCCAGTTCTCGGTCGAGAAGGAGTACAGCGTGAGCGCCTCGATGCCGAGTCGTCCGCAGGTCTCGATGGCCGTTCGTGCTGCATCCGTTCCCGCGACGTGTCCCTCGGTCCGCGTGAGTCCGCGCCCTTCGGCCCAGCGCCCATTGCCGTCCATGATGATGGCGACGTGCCTCGGCCGCTGCTCCGGCGGCACATCGAGATCGCATTCCGGGCTCTCGGTATGCTCGCTGATGCGTACGCCCTCGCTCACGCGCCGACTGCTTCGGTCATGCGAATGGTCTGCACTCGGTCCGGGCCGACGCTGGCGATCTGGACCGGGCACCCCACGAAGTCCGCGATGCGGTCGAGATAGTCGCGGGCCGCTGCTGGAAGTTGATCCTCACTCGTTATCGAGTCGATCTCTTCGGCCCAGCCTGGCACGGTCTCCCAGATCGGCTCCACCATCGCCAGTTTCCTCGCATCGGGGAAGAATCTGTCCGTGACGGTGCCGTCACTCAGTCGGTAGCCGGTGCAGAGTTTCAGGGTCTCGAATCCGCTCAGTACATCAAGCAGCATGACTGCCAGCGAGGTACACCCGCACACCATGGCCGAGTACCGCACAGCGACGAGATCGAGCCAGCCGCACCGTCGCGGTCGGCCGGTTGTGGTGCCGTATTCGTGTCCGCGTTCTCGAATCCGCTCGCCGCTCGCCCCGAGATCTTCGGTCGGGAACGGGCCTTCGCCGACCCGCGTGCCGTAGGCCTTCACGATGCCGACGGTCTCCGCGATCACGCTGCCGGGTAATCCGGTGCCTGGGGGGATGCCCAGGGTCGAGCAGTTGCTGCTGGTGACGTAAGGGAAGGTGCCATGGTCGATGTCCAGCAGACACGCGTTGGCACCCTCGAAGAGCAGCCGCTTGCCGGCACGGACAGCATCGTGCAGCGCATAGACCGTGTCGGTGATGTACGGAGCGAGTTGCTCACCCAGCGCGTGGTACTCGGTGGCGAGGGCTGCAGCATCGAGTGGGGGAGCATCGACGCCAAGGGCTTCCAGCTCGCGTGAGCGAATGGCGCACACGATGTCCAGACGCCGCCGCAGCACCGCCTTGTCGAGCAGATCGCCCATGCGAATTGCGAGCGAGCGGTGCACCTTGTCGGCATAGGTCGGCCCAATGCCGCGGCGGGTGGTGCCGATCGAGAGGTTTTCGTCGCCATGATCGGCGGCGCGGGCGAGCACCGTTTCCAACGCGCCGTCGTGTTCCTTGTGATAGGGCATGACGACATGGCTTCGGTCGGAAACAAGCAACTGATGTGGCTGGACCTCGCGGCCCCGTTCTCGCAGTGATTTGATTTCGATGAGCAGTTGCTGCGGATCGACTACGACGCCGTTGCCGACGACGCATACACGGTCGGGCGAGAGAATGCCCGATGGCAGGAGGTGCAAGGCATATCGATCGCCGTCGATCACGACGGTGTGTCCGGCATTGGCGCCGCCGTTGTAGCGGACGATCACATCATGATCGGCAGCGAGGAGGTCGACGATCTTGCCCTTGCCCTCGTCGCCCCATTGCAGGCCGACGACGGCGGTTGCGGAAGGTGTCATCATGGTTGGAATGGTAGGCACTCAACCGCAGCCCCGTGGATTGACGAGAACCAGTTGGGGTGCTGCGGGGCCAGGGGCGGCCTCCGTTTACCGCTCGATGCTCATGGCAGTCGATCCGTCGGCTGTGGTCCGTGTGATGGAGACGAGGAAGGTGACCGGCCCGATGCGGACTTCGTCGGCGTCGGAAAGATCGGCCTTGCTGATCGGTTCGCCATTGAGCAGCGTTTCGCACTCCGGGTCGCGGCTGAGTAGGACGGCCTTCCTGTTCTCAAGGGCGATTTCGCAGTGGCGAGCAGACACGCTGGGCATGGGGATCCGCAGGTCGCACCGGCCATCGCGGCCAATCACCGTACGTCCGTCCTCGATCGGGAAGATCCGATCGCCTTCGGTGCCGGTCTGCATGATCAAGGCCAACTTCACAGGCTCGCCCTCGTAGGATGTGCGTTCGACCCTGGGATTCATACCGCCGGTGCGGGTCGCAGCAGGACACTCACATGCCCCACCTGAACGTGTTCGATGGTACCAAGCATCCGGGCGATTCCCCAGTGGAATCTGGCTCAGCCGAGGATGTCCTCAGGCATGTGGAGCGCGTAGGTGCAGTTGTGCAAGGGATTTATGTCCATGTGCCTTTTTGTATCCACAGGTGTCACTACTGTGACTTCTTCACGATCGCGGGTCGGGATGAGTACCGGGGACGATACGTAGACCGTGTGCTCAGCGAGGCGGCTGCGGCGGTGCCCCGGCTTAGACAGGGAATCGAAACCATCTTTATCGGTGGGGGAACGCCCACGCACCTTCCCCCGCGTGATCTGTCGCGACTGCTCCTGGGCTTGCGAACATTGTTGGCTGCGGGGGGGCACTCGCTCAAGGAGTGGACCATCGAGGCCAACCCGGACACAATTACGCCGCAACTCGCAGCAATACTTGCCGAGTCGGGTGTCACGCGAGTCAGCCTCGGGGCACAGTCATTTGACCTTGATTCGCTCCGAGTACTTCAGCGACACCATCAGCCTTCGAACGTGGGCCGCGCCATGGAATTCCTGCGAGACGCGGGCATCGAAGATCTGTCACTGGATTTGATCTTCGGGATTCCCGGGCAGGCCGCCCCTCTGGATATCTGGGATGGCGACCTTGATGCTGCCATTGCATTGTCGCCTACGCACCTGAGCTGCTACGGATTGACCTATGAGGCTGGTACGCCCCTGCGGCGGCGACTCGATGTGGGCGACATCACCAGTGTCTGCGAGGACATCGAAGCTCGCCTCTATGAGCAGGCCATGGACCGGCTTGCCGCGGCGGGTTTCGAGCAGTACGAGATCAGCAACTGGGCCCGCCCGGGATATCAATGCCGGCACAACCTCGGCTACTGGCGGAATGCCAACTGGTGGCCTCTCGGTCCGAGCGGTTCCGGCCATGTGGACGCTCGCCGCTGGCGGAACGTGCCTCGCTTGGGGCCGTGGCTGGAGGGTAAGGGACTTTCGCCGATAGACTCGTTCGAGCAACTGGATCTAGATGGCCGCTTTGGTGAGATACTGATGCTCGGACTTCGGCTGAATGAGGGGGTGCCATCCAAGCAGGTTGAGGAGGCCGTTTTGACCCCGGATCGAGGACCGGGCCGCAAGGATGCAATCGATCGATATCTCGCGGCCGGTTTGCTTGTGTGGCAGGCCGATCGGCTGATCCTCTCATCCCGCGGTCGCCTGCTCGCCGACACCGTGATCGGCGATCTCCTTTGATCGATATTCTTCATGCCGCCAATGGGCTTCCCCGATAAGGAATTGGCCCTGACTGCACACTCATGAACCGCGTTACCACCTTCTGCCGCCTGAGATCCGCTTTGGCACCGGCCATCCGGCCGGTGCTTCAGTACGTCCCACCGGTTCGCTGGGCGGCACTCAAGGTATTGGCCTGCCGTCAGCCTGCCGAAATGGAAGTGGGGGGACTGACGTACGAGGTGCACCCGGCCGATTTCGGCGTGACCTTCGAAATTGCCTCGACCGGCGACTACGAGCCGGTCACCCGGGCGGCCTGCGTTGCGGCGCTGCATGTGGGGATGACATTTCTTGATATCGGCGCGCATGTGGGTCTGTTCACGGTGCCAGCCGCGATGGCGGTTGGGGCGGAAGGGCGGGTCATCGCATTTGAGCCAGATCCCGACAATCGGCGGCTTCTGGAGCGGAACGTCGCGCGGCACGGGCTTGAGCATGTGCAGATCATCAATGCTGCCGTTGCCGACCGCGGAGGTGAAATTACGCTCAAACGCTCGCCATTTAATACGGGAGATCATCGTATCGACACTCGCAGCAGTGCCCGCGGCGTGCAGGTGCCGATGGTGGCGATGGACGATTGGCTCAGCGAGCATCAGGTCAAGCCGGACGTCATCAAGATGGATGTGCAGGGCGCAGAGCCGCTGGTTCTTCGCGGCATGCGGTTGCTCCTGAAGGGAGATTCTCCGCTGCAACTCTTCCTCGAGTTTGCGCCTGCGATGCTTCGCGCATCAGGTGCCGATCCCGGAAGCATGCTTCGGGATCTTGAAGAAGCCGGGTTCGAGATTGCCATCATCGACGAGCGGCGTGGCGGCTCGGTGGCATCAGATGCCGAGGCTGTCATGGCGGCGTGTCCTTCGCGTTCCTACGTCAATCTTCACTGTGTTCGAGGTGCAGGTTGATGCGAACAGGCTTGAATACCACTGCCGCTGATCGCAAGTGGGGCATGCTCAGCTTGTTGTTCATCGTGGTATTCGCCTTTGTGCTTCGCGGAGTCACCAACATCACCGCCCGGGGGCCGATCTTCGACGAGCGGTGGATCACTCGACCGATTGCCGACCTGATTCGCAACGGCTGGAGCATCGACCGGGCCATCGATTTTCAAGAAACGAAGGGGCCGGCGCTCATCTGGCCCTATGCAGTTGGCGGAGCCATGTTGATCGATGATCCAAAAGAAGTCGCGGGGCCGGATGCTCCGGCAGGCGGCAAACGTGGCCGAGCACCGGAAGCATGGGATCCGCCGATCATCGGTGGACCGGTGCCGGCACCTCCGCAAATGCTCTCGGCGTTGCGGCTTATTTCCATCCTGTGCTTTGCGCTCGCGGTTATTCCCCTGCTCATATTGGCATCGGCCTGTGGTATCCGTGGGCCGCCGCTGTTGTTGGTCACTGTTCTCTTTGCGCTGCTGCCGCAGCTGGCCATACTCGGGCAACTGGTCATGGGCGAGATTTCATTCGTTCTCATCGCCCTTGTGATGCTGGCCGTGGTGGCATGGGGATGTGGCGTGGGCAATGGCACGCGGCATCCGGTGGCGGGCCCAGTGTTGTACGCGATCCTGCTGGCTGTGCTGCTGCACAGCCGCGTCCACGCCGCGCCATTTGCGGTGGCTGTGGCGTTGGCGACCTTCCAGCGGGAGTCATGGCGAAGTTGGCCGTGGTGGGTTGCATCGCTTGCTGGTGGTCTGCTCCGGCTTCCGCTGTGGGTCAGATGGGGCGGCCCGGTGAGTAGTGATTTTCAGCAACTGCATGGCGTTGGTCTGCGACTGGAGAGCCTGACCTACCTCGCTGCCGCGATGGTGCTTCCACTGGGGATCTTTCTGCTTGCTTGGTGTCTGAAGCGCAAATCGGGGCGATGGTGGTGGTTGCCGCTGGCTGGGATGGGTGTGGGGGCCGTACTTGGTGTGGCGGCTCCGATTGACTTCACCGTGCCGGAGGCGCTGGATTTGCAACTTCTTCAGGATTGGTATCTGGGAACCGCTGCCACGGCAGCCTCCATGCTGGGCGGCGAGGGCGTTGGGCGAGCGATTGTTCTCGGCCTGATGGCGGTGGTTGGACTTGGCGGTCTCGGCGCGTTGCTGGCCGCTTCGTTGGAACAGCCGGCGCGGACTGTGGCCGGGTTGGTGCTTCAGATCCAGTCCTTTGCCATCACCTGTGGATGGTTGATGTATGCGATCACACGCGGATTCGTCTTTGATCGGTACTTGCTGGTCTGGTGTGTCGCGTTGCCGATCGCATGGGTGCTGCTGCTACCGCGGGTGCTCGTGGCGATCCAGATCGTGCCGCTGCTGGCAGCCTTCGTCTGGTTCACATATACGTGGCTGTATTGACGCGGCACACCTGTGTCAACAGAACAGGAGGGCCGGCCCTCGTCGTGGCCTCCTGATCCTCTGTTGTTCACCCCGCTGTGATCAACTCATTCCGGCACGATAATCTTGGGAGCCTCTGCTTGGGCACCCTCACCCTCGGCAGGCTTCGCCGCTTGTTCTGCCAGCAGTTGCGTAATTTGCACAAACCGACTTCGCAACTCGGTCAGCACCGCGCCGAGTTCTTTGGATTCCTCTTCGTCGAGATTCCCAGAAGTCTTCTCCTCGATCATCGCCAACAGATCGATGGCAAACTTCGACCCTTCCAGGTCGATCATGACGCCTTTGCCAGATTTATCAGGCATGGCCCCGAGCCCCATGATGGCCTGCGAGGCCAGCAGCCCGACGAGGCCCTTGAAGTCGGCCGGGGGCAACTCCCCACGACCTGGCGTCGGGTTCTCGGCCTCGGCTGCTTCGGTTTCCGCGAGACGTTCCTTCTCGGCCTGAGCCTCGGCCTTCCAGTCGGAGTCCACGTGAATTTTGGGGGTTTCGTCGGTGCTCATGGGGGGGCTCCTTTGGGGGGTGTGCGGCGGTTTGGCCGAGCCGTGCAGTATAGGTGCCAGCCCGCGGTATGATGGCTGCCAATGAGCCCACGCGCATGGATGATGCTGGCAACCGCTCCGCTGACGCTTTCGCTCGTCGGATGCGGCGACTTGCCCAGCAGCGGGCCAGCGCTGGCCTTGGCAGACTTCTCCAATCCGGACCGTGTTTCGCAGCAGCGGCCGAGTCTGTCCGCGACCGATCTGGCCCTCGTTCAGGCGGGACTGTCTCCCATTCCTCAACCGAAGGCCGTGCTGAAACCGCAAACCGAGTTCACTGCGTTCTTTGAGGTTGATGCGACTCCCGGTCGCGCTGTGATCGTTGATAGTCTGATCGGGCAGGTCAATGGTCAGCCCATCTACGCCGATGAAGTGCTCGCTCCGCTCATGGACCGCCTTCGGGCGACGTATGAAGATCAGCCGTATTCGGTATTCAGAGAGCAGATGTACATGCTCGTCAGCCAGGAACTCCGTGGCTACGTTGAGAATGAACTTGTTGTGGCCGAATCTCGGGCGGAACTCAGTTCCGATGAACAGACTGGTCTGCTGGCCTTCATGCAGAAAATTCGTGAGGACGCGGTTCGGAAGCGGGGCGGCGTCGAACGCGAAGCCGAGCGACGTCTGCTTGAAGAGGAAGGCAAGACCATCGACGAGTACATCGACGCCGAACGGCAGAAGGTGCTTATCTCGGAACTGCTGCGTGAAAAGGTTGCGCCAAAGACGCTGGTGTCCTGGCGGGACATCGAACGTGCCTATCGTGCGGGGATCCGAGTATTTCAACCTTCGCCGACCGTCACACTCGGACGCATTCGCCTGAAAACGGTGGGTAATGAGGAACGAATTGCCCTCATCAACGAGGGACTTGCCGCGGGCGAGCCATTTGAAGTGGTCGCGGCCCAAGCAGGAATGCCCGATGATGGCGCATGGCAGACCTTCGAGTTGCCCGCGGACGGCTTGAGCGGGATTTCACTGGCGGCCTTCTATAAACCGCACCTCGAAGAGATCCGCGATGGTGGGACCTCCAAGGCGTTTGAGGAGGGATCGCGGACGTACTGGATCAGTCTGCTCGAGGTGACGCACCCGCCGATTCGCACACTGGACGATCCGGACGTGCAGCGGATGCTGCAGCAGCAACTCGCCAGAGCCCGCAGCGAGCAAGCGCAGGGAAAGTACATATTCGACTTGCTCCAGCGGGGGATCCATGACGAGATTGACCTCATGGTCACCCGTGCCTTTGAGATTGCCGATTCGCGTTTTCCGCCACGGTGATCGGCTGGTCCGAGCGGCGATCTACTTGGCGGCGAGGGGAGCGGGCCGTGCGATGGCATCTCCGGCTTCGCGGCTGGCGATTGCTCGGCCGAAATGTCCGCATTGGCGTCGATGAACTCGACTTGGTGCTTGTTCATCCGGGCAAGTCGATCCTCGCCATCGTTGAGGTCAAAGCCACGAGAGGGCACTGGCCGATCGGGAGCCGTGTCGATGACACCAAGCAATGCCGCATCGCCCGCGCCGCCGAGCGGCTGCCGCAGCACTGGCGTGAGGGGCGAATGATGCGATTTGATGTGGCGACCGTCGAGGTTGGCAGATGGCGATGCCGCGTCACGCACGCTCCTGCGGCATTTGATGATCCACGCGCTGATGACTCGATCGCTTAGTTGGAACATGGATGTCGTGCAGCCGTGCCCGTAGCGGGTCGGGTGTCGCTCCGGGACCATTGCAGAACCCAAACTCCTGCCAGCGGGGCCGGCATTTGGCATTTTTACCCTTCGGGCAGCACTCTGGCTTCATCCACTTTCGGCGGCGGCGCGCCGGTGAGTGCCGCCGCGATCCGAGGTCCATGGCCGTGACTCGTTTCGATATAGGCCTTGAACCGCTGCTGCGTTCCAGCAACCGCAGTGCCGGCGACGAAGACCCCAGGAACATTCGTCTCCATCGTCTCCGGGTTGAAGAACGGCGCGTCTTGCTCGCCGGTGCATCGAACGCCGAACATCCGAAAGAGCGTGTCGTCCTGTTCGTAGCCGATCTGAAGCAGCACATCATCGACCTCGATATCGAACGTTTCGCCAGAATCAATCCGCTCTAGCATGACACGCCCAGGTTCGATCGCGATCGGACGTGTCGGCATCAACCCTGTAATCCGGCCTTCCTCGATAAGTGAGGCAACCTCCGGTCGCAGCCAATATTTCACCCGCTCGCTGATCGACTCGCCGCGGTAGGAAAGTGAAACCTCGGCATGTGCTCGCCAGCATCGCAGCGCCGACTCGACTGCCGAGTTCTTCCCACCGACAATCAACACTCGTCGCTGGAAGAAGCGGTGCGGATCACCGAGTTCGCTGGAGACATGCCCCAGTTCCTCGCCGGGAATTCCAAGCGTTCGGGGGCGGTGCGTGCCTCCGCAGGCGATGACGATTTTGTCCGCCTGTATGCGGTGTTCGAGCCCGGACGGCTCGATGAGCGTGACCTCGAATCCACCATCGACCGCCGCCGTGTCCGTCACCCGATGAAAGGTGCGGACAGCGAGGTTCCGGGTCACTGCGACGCTGCGAAGGTAGGCCAGATACTCCTCGCCTGTGATCTTCTCCTGCGTCGGCACCGGGCAGTCCATTCCTGCGATTGCCAGCCGCTCGGGCGAGCTGAAGAACCGCGTCGCCGGCGGGAAGAGCCGGGAGATGGTGTGCCCGATCCCCCCAGCGTCGACGTTGATGGCCTCGATGCCGGCTTCTCGCAGGAAGAAACCGACTTCCAAACCGATCGGACCAGCCCCAATAATGAGCACCTTGATGCGTTCCATGCCCGTAGACTACCGGGCCCAAAGGAGCATCAGGTTTGATACCCATTCTCGGCGTGTTGACGCTCATCGGCACCTCGTTCGCTTCGGCGAGCGGGGTTGGGCCGTTGCTTGCGCCGCAATTGATGAGCCGCGACTTGCCGGTCATCATCGAGGCGATGGATCTCGATAAGCAGCAGTCCGCCATTCTCGATGACCTGCTGGCTGAGTACCTGACGCGGTTTGACGCCGAGCAGTCGGAGGTCGAGGCGGCCTTGGCCGCCGTCGATCCGGACACGCTGCACGATGCGTGGATTCCGCCCGATTGGACCGATCAGCGGAGCGCCTGGCGAAGTGTCCGCGGCGAAGCTGCGGAACTCGAAGATGCCGCCGAGGCGCGGGCCTATCTGGAGTCGCAGCAGGGCTGGGCCCGCCGCGAGATGGAGGGACTGCTTCGAGATCGCCCCGATCCATCGCCATCGCCGCGGACGCAGATCCTGAACGGGTGGCTCACTCGGCGAGAGGCCCTTCGTGATGGGCTCATCCATGATCTCGGCTTGGTGCTGGATCCGCAGCGGGCTTCGCGGTGGAACATGGTCGAGGCCGCCATCGCCCGGCAGCGAACGCCGTTCGGGGAGGTGCTTCCTGGCGAGTCGCTCGATCTTGGGCGGGTGCTTCGATCGCAGTTCACCCGAGACGATCCGCTTCCCTTGAATCTGGAGGGACTGATCGGCGACTACGAGCGAGCATGGGGCGAGGCGTCCGCGGCGCGGGATGCCGAACTCGCCGCCCTGTTGCCACGGCGGCTCGACGCGGTCGAGCGGAAGGACATGCTTGGGCAACTCCAGATCGCTCGCCGCGAGGCAGCGGCGCGGCGAACTCTGGTCGATGCCAACCTCGACTGGTACAAGCGGTTCACGGAAGCCCTGCTGTCCGAGCGGATCAATGCGTTTCAGCGGGCGGTCAACGAGCGAGTCCATCCCGACATCTTTCTACCGTCACTTCCTGAGCGGGTGCTGGATCAATTGCTCGAAGACCCCGCATTAGATTCTGGCCTGCGCTCGGCGCTCGTGCAGTCGCGCATGCAATTCGGTGCTCCACGGCTGTCCGTGGCGGCCAACGAGCGGTCCGCCAGCCGCCAGGCGGCGCCGCGGCGACTGGTAGCGCGGGCCGAGCAGCGGGCGATGGCCGATGTCTTCGGTCCGACCGCACTCTTCCAGTTGGAGAAACCCACCGAGGTAGATCCGCTCTCGCAGGTGACAAGGCTCAGCAGTCGCCGCCGGTCGATCGATGCTGCGTGGTTGAAACATGTACAAAACCTGATTGGGACGCAGCGGTGGGCGGACTTGCCGACGAATGTGAAACTCCCCCCCAAGCCGCTGCGGGAGCAACTCGTGGATCAAGAGGGGAAGCCGCTGCGGCTCATCCTGCTGCCATGAGCCTGCGATGTACGCTCCTTGCTGTCGCCGCGAGCGGCATTGTGACTTCGCATGCGGCGGCTGCGACTCGCTTGCCCGGGCTGCAACCAACGGAACTCGGCCGGCTTGTCATCGCTCCATCCGACATCCGTCAGCTCAACGCGGCGGTAACGCTGGAAGCCGGCGAACTCATGCTGGCCCACGAGGCGATGAAGCGATACCAACTCGCAGTTGAGAATGGCAGCCGAGAACTCATCGCCGCCATGACGGCGATGGAACCAGCGGACGCGGTAGCGGCAAGCCGCCGCGAGCAGGAGCGGGTCGCGATGGTCGAACAGGTGCGGGATCGCATCGAGTCTCGCCGGAGAAACGGCGAATTCAGAGACAATCCCGGCGGGCTGAAGGAGGCCTTGCAGGAGGCCATGGACGAGGCTGAGCGAGAACTCCAACGCGCTCGCCGCGACGCGGCCGAGGTTGATGGATGGGGTGAGGCATTCCGGGAGCAGGCAGATGCCCTCGCTGCGTGGTATGAATCGAAGGTTGCTCTCGATGTGGCGCTGCGTGCTGAACTGATGACGTACGCCGGCGAGCCGCAGGAAGCCGAGTTGAATCGTTGGTGGCAAGAGGCGAAACTCGATCACGCGATGAAGCGGAGTCGACTCTCTGGCGAGCGGCACGATCCGTTTGGGGTCGCATTTGAGCGGAGCGACGCAACCGACCTCATCCGCGAGGTGTGGCAGGGGGAGCACATCGAACTCATCGACGATCGTGACGCGGCGCTGCGGCATATTCCACTGCTCGCAGCAGACGCCATCGCTCGCGGCAGCATTCGCTCCTATAGGAACGCCGTCGCCGAGGCGATGGCCGCGCGGGAGGCCGTGCGAGAGCATGCCATCGAAGGCTTCGAGGCGGTGGCGCTGCTTCTGGATGGTGCCGCGGCGTCCTCCTATCTGCGTGCCTCACAGAAGCGGGCCTTTCCCGGCATCTGGCAAGTCGACCGCGCCTTGCGGGCGCTCAACGCCGCTTCGCAGTTGCCAACACTTGATGAGGCGCAGCGGGGCATGCTCGCAGCCCTGCGGTTGGAGCACCAGCAACTGCGTGAGGAGCTGCGGCTGCGGCATTTAGACGCCATCCGCGCCGAAGAAGGCCGGCAACTGGCCGATCAGGACGTGCAGCGGGCGCTCGTATTCTTCCGCGGCGCCGAATTCACGCCCCGCGGCACGCCCATGCTCGACGCATCGGGAAGCGAGCGTCGGACGCTCTCGGACGACACGATGGCGAGACTTCGTGGAATTCTCACCGATGCGCAGTGGCAACGGATCCCTGGAACGCGGACCGAACCAGCGCGAGATCAGACTCCGCCGAGTTGACCACAGGCCGCCATCACCTGTCGCCCGCGAGTCTGGCGGCGGTTGACGGTCAGCCCGGCTGTGGCAGCCGCCTCGATGAACTGTTCGACGCAGTCTTCATCCGGCGCAGGCCACGGTGAATCGACCTTCGGGTTGTAGGGGATGACGTTGAGGCGGCAGGGGAGCGCATCGAGCCACTGGGCGAGTTCTTCGGCGCCCGCCGGGTCATCGTTGACTCCTGGAATCAGGACATACTCGATGAGTACCGGCCTTCCGCCTGCGGCGATCCATTCAGACATGGCTTCATGGAGTGCTTTCATGGAAACCGCCCGGGTGATCGGCATGAGTTCGCCGCGGATCGCATCATTGGGCGCGTTGACCGAGACCGCGAGGCGAACCTGGTGCATTCCGTCTCGCTGCATGAACTCGGTGAAGCGGCGGATGCCCTCGACGTGTCCGACGGTTGAGACGCCGATGCGGCTTGGCGGCACGGCCGCGGCGTTGTGGTCGGTCAGAATTTCGATTGCCGCGAGCACCGAGTCGAGGTTGTCCATGGGCTCGCCCATGCCCATGAACACGATGTTGGTGATTTCGGCGTGAAGGTCGTGCTCGGCGTGGTGCCACTGCGCGACGATCTCGGCCGTGGTGAGGTTCCGCACGCGGCCCATGTTTGCCGTCTGACAGAAGGTGCAGCCCATGGCGCAACCAATCTGGCTTGAGAGGCAGAGCGTCTGCCGCACCCGCCCCGATCGTCCCTCGATGGGCATGATGACCGATTCGGTTTCGCATCCGTCCGCGTGCCGGAGCAGGAATTTTCGAGTGCCGTCCTCTTCTGCGATGTCTTCAATGGTCCGCTCACCCGCTGCAACGGCCCGGTGCGACCCGTAGCGGTGGAAGTGGCGATAGATGTCGGCGGCCTCGATGGATCCGGGAGCTTCGGGGTGGGTGAGCCACCGCTCAAGCGTCGCGCCCAGCAGTCGGTCCGGATCGAGCATGGAGGGAAGATAGCACTTCTGCCGGCGGTACACTATGCGCTTCCTGAGGAAAGAAGGAGTCTGCCGATGTCCGACCGAACCATCCTTATTACCGGCGCCGCGGGTGAGATTGGCCACGGCTTGATTCACGCCCTCTCCGGGCAGCCCGGCGTTCGTCTGATCGCGATGGATCTTCGGGAAATCCCTGAGGAACTCCAGCACAAGGTTGATTCGGTCCACGTGGGCGACATCTGCGATCGAGCCTTCATCGAGCATGTGATTTCGCTGCACCGGGTCAATGAGGTGATGCATCTGGCGGCCCTGCTGAGTACCTCCGCCGAGCGGGCTCCCGAGCAGGCCCACGAAGTGAACGTGCAGGGAACCTTCAACCTCTTGCGTACCGCCGCCGAGCACGCGCAGGCCTATGACGAGCCGATTCGGTTCATCTTCCCGAGTACGATCGCCATTTACGGTGTGGAGCCGAGGGAGAAGGACGACCTTCCCCCGATCCGCGAATACCAGGCCCTGCGGCCGATCACGATGTACGGGGCGAACAAACTCTACTGCGAGGCCATGGGCCGCTACTACGGCCGGTACTACCGCTCGATTACGCGAGGCGATCGACGCCCACCCATCGATTTCCGCTGTCTTCGGCTTCCGGGCATCATTTCCGCTGACACGCTGCCCGTCGGCGGGACCAGCGACTACGTGCCTGAGATGATCCACGCTTCAGCTCGGGGTGAATCCTGCGTGTGCTTCGTCCGCGAGGAGACATGCATGCCCTGGATGATGATGCCCGAGTGTGTCGAGGCGATCCTCAAACTTGCCGAAGCTCCGGTGATCTCCCGCTGCGTGTACAACGTCGCCTCTTTCTCGGCGACGGCCGGCGAATTCGCGACCGCCGTTCGGCAGCACTTCCCTGAGGCCGATATCACCTTCGAGCCGCACGCAGCCCGGCAGTTGCTGGTTGATACATGGCCGGCCGATGTGGACTGCCTGCGAGCCCGAGAGGACTGGGGCTACGAGCCACGCTGGAATCTGGAGCAGGCGATGAGCGAGTACATCGTGCCCACCGTACGAGCCCGGTACGGAGGCGCCTCGACCCCCGAAGGAGCCGCCCCGTGACGACGACCAATGCAACAGGCGCCGCGCTCTTTGACCGGCGAACCCGCGCGGTTCTGGACGAACTTGAAGCCGGCGGTCAGTACAAGCACCTCCAGATGATCGAAGGCCCGATGGGCCCGAGCATCGACATCCGCGGCGTGGGCACGGTCGACTGTTTTTGCTCGAACAATTATCTTGGCCTTGCCAACCATCCCGAGGTTGTGGAAGCGGGCATCGAAGGGCTCAGGAAGTGGGGGGGCGGCACTGCTTCGGTCCGTTTCATCTGTGGCACCTTTGCCGCCCATGAACAACTCGAGCACACGATTGCGTCATTTCTCGGTGTCGAAGCAGCCTATACCTTCGTGTCCTGCTGGACCGCGACCGAGGCATGCTTTGCAACGCTGTGCGAGCCGGGCGACGTCATCGTCAGCGACGAACTCAATCACGCGTGCATCATCGACGCGATGCGACTGACGACTGCCATCAAGAAGGGCGTCAACAAGGCCGTCTTCAAGCACTCTGATATGGATCACTGCCGCGAGGTGCTCGTGAAGGCCCGCGAAACCGCAGGCGACAGCGGCGTGATTTGGCTGGTGACTGACGGCGTCTTCTCGATGGAGGGCGATCTGGGAAACCTGCCGGGCCTGCGGACGTTGTGCGACGAATTCGGCGCGATGCTGGTCGTCGACGATTCACACGGCACAGGCGTCATGGGCGAAACGGGTCGCGGCACGCACGAGTACTGGGGCATGGACCCCTCGCAGATCGACATCTTCACTGGCACGCTGGGCAAGGCTCTCGGTGGTGGGGCGGGCGGGTATCTCGCGGGGTCCAGCGCCGCGATGGGGATGATTGTCCAGCGGGCGAGGCCGACTCTTTTTAGCAACGCGCTTCCTTGCACGGTCGCGGCATCTGCAGCAAAGGCCATTGAGATTATTGTTCGCGAGCCAGAGCGGGTGGCCAGACTGCGATCGAATACCGAGAAGGCTCGTACGGGAATTCGTGAAGCGGGCTTCGATGTGCTCGAGTCGCCTACGGCCATCTGTCCCATCATTGTGCATGACACGGCCAAGGCCATCGCGATGAGTAAGCGGCTCTTGGAGATGGGTTCGTTCGCAATCGGCTTCGGCTACCCCGTCGTGCCCGAGGGTGAAGCAAGGATCCGCGTCCAAATCAGCGCAGCTCACGAGGACGAGCATCTCGAACGGCTCGTCAAGAACCTCGTGCAGCTCAAGGCGGAGTTCAAAGCCTGACCAGTGGACGATCGGTCGTCGTCTCAGATCATTCCACCTGCAGGCAGTGCCGCTCCTCGAGGTGCTTTGTGGTGATGTGCATCCGGAATTGCTCGCTCACGTTCGGATAGCTGTATTCCCGGCGGTTCAACCTCGAATTTGAAACCGCCGGCCCAGAGGACCGGCGGTTGTATTCAAGTGGAATGATGTGCAGGTGATCAGAAGCAGTTGTCGCCCGAACAATCACCTCCGTCACAGTTGAACTGATCACAGTTGAAGTAGATGGGAACACCATTCCATTGGTAGGTTCCATCATCGCAGTACCCATCGCCAAGCCAACTCGACGGAGCGCAATTCCCATAGCAGTCTTCGATCTCTCCGGGGGGACATTCGCCGCTGCACGGATCCGGATCACAGGTTGTGCCGTTTCCTTGATAGGCGCCACCTTTCATCTCACAGATTATCGGGTCTGCCACCAAGCACCCAAAGGGGGTGCAGCAGGCGCCGGTGGGGATGGGCTCGCACTCGACTTCATCACAGGCTTGTCCCGGGTGATGGGTCACGCCGTCGTTGTTGATGCATTCGTATTCCAAGAGACCGTCGACGCATGAGCCGTCCGGCAGGCAGCAGGCGCCGGTGGGGATGGGCTCGCACTCGACTTCATCACAGGCGATGGAATCGCCGAGATACAGCCCCATGCTGTCGACGCAGCTGGCCTCATCCATCTCCACGCACATCCCGTCGTCCAGGCAGCAGGCCCCGATAGGAAGATGGCTATGCTCGCAGGCTTCGCAGTCACTGTCTGGACCCGCGAACACATCTCCATCGGACATGCAGTCGCTCTCCCTTACGGCGGGCATGCATGTCCCGTCGGCATGACAGCAGGCGCCCAGCGGTTCAGTCCAGCAATTCAGACCCGCACAGGTGCTTCCGGGGCCGTAGAACTGGCCACCGGATTCGATGCAGGTCTCCTCGGGGAAGTCATCAGCGCAGTCGTATGGCGGGAAGCAGCAGGCTCCACCCAGGTTGCATGTAGCCGCACCGCATTCGGAGCCATCGCCTAGGTACTCGCCGCCAGCTTCGACGCAACTGTTTTCGTCCAGCGACTCCTGTAGGCACATCAAGTCCAGGCAGCAGGCTCCCAGTGGACAATCCGATCCCCAGTTGCCAATCGCTATAAGTAGCGAATCGATGTCTATGTCATCGTCATTCCAGTGGTCCAGAATATAGAGGATGTCGCTGATATCGACCCCGCCGCTGTCGTCGTAGTCTCCGGGGCAGTTGGCGGGAAGGCACACGAAGTTGATTTTATGGTCGTCATGGGCTCGACCTTTGGCGTTGACGGGCGGCACGGTATTGCCATCCAGCATTGCGGAGTTCCACTTGCTCCACACCGTCCCCCACTTGAGTGTGAGGCCGTAGAAGTACACCTTCTCCTGCGGATGCGTACATTGTCCCCTCAACGTGGTTGGACTGGTCCAGATTTCGTTTTCGATGACAACGGGTGCGGATCCTACGATGTTGCCGGGGAAGGCTTCCCAGCA
>MPMB02081589.1_pt1 | contig 17765 bp, 18 predicted proteins | sample 1617371 | NCBI WGS metagenome assembly MPMB02 (sample SAMN05944808, study PRJNA350692) | marine metagenome | biome: marine; feature: ODZ; material: water; isolation source: 300 m water sample filtered on 0.2 um supor filter | place: Pacific Ocean | collected 2012-04-08 | depth 300m m
CGTCACCGGGTTCGGTAACTGGCTGTTTACGCGAACGGTCAACCTGTTGTTCGGGGGGGCGTACACCGACGTCATGGTCATTTACCGGGCCTACAAAAAAGACATGATCGCCCGGCTGGAACTGGATAAAGACGACATATTCAAGGTCCTCGAAAAGCTTTATTTCTGCGCCCCCCGGGGGTCCAGTTGGGAGCCGATGTTGGCGGTCCTGGCCCTGAAGTACGGCTACAAAATCGGTGAAATCGGGGCGTCGGAACCACCGCGCATCGGCGGTGAGAGGAAGCTACAGGTGTTTAGCTGGGGCGCCGTTTATTACACGCAGTTCTGGCTTGAATTTTTCAAATCCAAAAAACAATCCATGCTCAAGCCGCCCCCGCTCAAGCAGGATTAAACGGTTTCAGGTCAAAGTCGCCTTAATCGCCTCGGCAACCTGTTCCTCGCCAAACCCATTGGCGGCATGCATCTCATAACGGTCTCTTGGGGAAAAATCGAAAATATTAGGCATCCCAAACCCCTGATGCCGGCAATCAAGTTTTTTTGCTGAAATCAAAAGACAAAGATAGGCATCAAGCCCGCCGCGTCCGAGAAAGCCCTCTTCCCAGGTGACGATGGTTTCATAGGCCGCGATGGTTTTGGCAAGGGCATCATCATCAGCGTGGTCGAGTTGAAATAGATCAATGACGCCGACGTCGCCCGCGAAAAGCGCCGCGATTTTGAGGGCCTGATGAACCATGACCCCGGTGGCGACGATCCCGATCCTGCGTCCGGCCTTGAGGTGGGAAAAGCCCGTGGAGAAATCGATTTCGTCACTCGAACCATAAAGCGCCGGCAGCGTCTTGCCGTCCAAACGGAAGTATTTGGGGTGTCGGTTCGCCATAACCAGGCCGGTCAGGGCCTCGGCCGTTTTTCCGTCGCCGGGGGACACGGTCATGACGTTGGGCATAGCCCGCATGATGGTAATGTCTTCAAGGCAATGATGCGTCGGCCCGGTAACGTCGTAACTGAATCCCGCGCCCAAGGCCAACATGTTGACGTTGATGTCCCGGAGCTGGCTTTGCAAGGCCAGATTGATTCGAATTTGTTCAATGGTGCGGAGGTAAAAAGGAGCAATGGCGTAGGTAAACACCGTGAACCCCTCCATGGCCAGGCCGGCGGCGACGTTGATCATGTTTTGCTCGGCAATTCCGACATTGATGAACCGGTCCTTGAAATCCTCGCGCACCCGGTCGAGCGCCGGCGCGCCCATGTCGGCTGACAGGAAAAAGACATTGTCGTCTCCCGCCATCATGTCGCCAATGGCGGAAATCAAGGTCTCGCGCATCGGTTTTTCGGGCAAAGGCGTCATCGCCACTCTTCCAGAATACGGTCGATGGCTTCGGGGGAAAGAATGCGCACGTGGCTGATGGGGTCTTTTTCCAGTTCCGGCACGCCACGCCCCTTGACGGTATGGGAAATGACGACCTTGGGGACCCCGCCTCGTTCCCGTTTCAGCCTCAGCAGGTTGGCGTGGACGGCGTCCGGATCATGCCCGTCCATTTCACTAGCCTGCCAGCCGAATTCGGAAAATTTTCCGGCCAGGGGCGCCAGGCCCAGAATATCCGCCTGATCGCCCAACATGGAGCGCTTGTTGTCATCAACGACAAGGACGATGTTGTCGAGGCCGTGTTTCGCCGCCAACATCACGGCTTCCCAGATGGCGCCGGCGTTTACCTCGCCGTCCCCGCACAACACGAAAACGGTCTGGTCTTTTTGCCGCCGTTTAAGGGCAATGGCGATGCCGCAGGCGACACCCAGCCCATGTCCCAAAGAGCCATTGGTTGTCTCGATCCCCGGCGCGGTGGGCTCCGGGATCACCGTCAAACGGGACTGGTCCCCGCTGACATGGTCAAGCTCTTGGCTATCGATAAACCCCAAATCGGCAAGGATCGGATACATAGCGACGCTGCCATGCCCCTTGCTCAGGATTACCCGGTCACGATCGGCCCATAGAGGCTTACCGGGGTTAAAGTCGACCAGATCGCCGTAATAAAGGGCGACCAAAACCTCAACGGGCGAAAGGGAAGAGGCGACGCGAATGCCGGGTGCTGTTTTGGCCATGGTGACGGTTTGTCGCCGCACCCAATCGGCCTTGGCGGCTATTTTTTCACTAATTGACATGGGCGCTCATTCTAGACGTTGGAATCGCGCTCCGACAGGATCGGATCGCTGACCGGCCAATCAATCCCGAAACGTTCATCGTCGTAACGATACGTAAACTGGCCGGCGCGGTCGTAATAGGCGGATTGCTTGTAACTGAAGATAGCGGTCTCGCTCAACACCAGATGGGCCAGGCCATACTTTGGCGGCACCAGAATTTGCTGCGGGTTATCCTCGGACAACGTGAACGAGACCCATTGGCCGAAATTATCGGATTCGGGGTCGCAGTCAACGGCAACCTTATAGAACGTCCCATGCGGGCAGGAAATCAGCTTGTAGGTCTTGTCGTCTCCGTGAATGCCGCGAAGCACGTTTTTACTCGAACGGGAATAATCATCCTGAACGAAATCGATGTCGATGCCGGCTTCCCGGTACAGCTTTTCGTTATAGGTCTCCACGTAGGATCCGCGAAAATCCCTGAAAACGGTGGGCGGCGTAATCTTCAAAACACCGGGAAGCGCACATGTTTTAACCCGTAATTTCGACAATTCCGCCCCCTTTTTTTTCCGGTTTCTAGCCCATTTCCCAGGCAACAAGAAATAAACGCAACCGCGGCGGACAATACTGCGCGTTGCGGAAAAATCACTTTCCGAGCCAGAGGTTAGCGGTTGGGAAGGAGGGTGCGCCTTGATCTTGGTCAAATACGTCTTTTTCGGCCCGGGGGAGGTCTCAACAGCCCGCGTCAGGTCGGACGAAACGGCCTAAGCACGTTTTCCGCCCGGGCCAGATCATCGGGCGTGCCGATGTCGATGAAGGTTCCCGTCGAAGGAACGGCGTTCAATGTTTCGGGGGCCAAGGCTGCAAACACATCCAGTTCCAGCGATGGCCCATCCATGGCCTCGATGGTTTTCAGCATGGCGCCGGAAAAAAGATAAACCCCTGCGTTGATGACGCCGGGCCCCGATAACGCCGGGTCTTTTTCAAGAAAGGCTTCGATGCGGCCTTGGGGCGATAGCTGCAAACGCCCGTACCGCGTGGTGTCTTCGATTTCGGCGCACAAAAGCGATGCCTCCGCGCCCGATTGTTCGTGGGCCGCCAAAAAACCGCAAAGGTCGGCGTCGATGAAACTATCGCCGTTCATAATCAGCACCGGGTCGCTTTCAATCCGGCCTGCCACGTGACGAATAGCGCCCGCGGTTCCCATTGGTTCAGACTCGATCATGGTGACGACGGCGATTTCTTGGGGCGGGTGAGCTTCCAGATACTCGACTACCGCGCCGGCAAGATGGCCAAGCCCCAGCACCAGGCGACGGGCGCCGAACAGCTTCAGCCGGTTGATGACGAATTCGAGAAACGGCGTGCCGTCGATGGGCGCCAACAGTTTCGGCGTGTCGCCAAGGGCATTCTTGATTCGGGTGCCGAGCCCGCCGGCCAGGATGACAATGTCGATGTCCTTAAGGCAGGTGGCGGGCACTAGAGCAAATCCCGAGCGAATGGACTCATTCGCGACGACGAATTTGCGGTTAAAACAAAAGCAAATCCCGAGCGAATGGCCTCATTCGCGACGACGAATTTGCGATGAAAAAATAAATAGGGCTTTTTCGGTGAACGCATGTGAACCGGAAATGCCCTATACGTTTGAATAAATCGAGTTGCGGATCATCCGATAGCCCTTGATCAATTCCTGGATGCCGTCGTCGAGGGAGTGTTTGGGGGCAAAGCCGGTGGCCTCGATTTTTTCGTTGGAAACGATGTAGTCGCGCTTGTCCGGGTCTTCGCCGATTTCGGCTTCCAGAACGACGAAGCCGGGGATGTGCTGCTGGATTTTGTCGCACAGTTCTTTTTTCGAGAGGTTAGCGTCGGACAGGCCGACGTTATAAGAGCCCCCCTTCATGGTCTCGAAATTCTCGATGCAGTGAAGAAAGGCCCGCGCCACGTCGCGGATGTGAATGTAGTTGCGCTTGAAGTGGCCTTCGAACAGAACAACGGTTCTGTCGGTGACGGCGCGATGGACGAAGTCGTTGACCAGCAGGTCGATGCGCGGGCGTGGCGACATCCCGAACACGGTGGCGAGCCGGAAGCTGAGGGAATTTTCCCGCTCCAGGGCGGCGGCCTCGGCGGCGACCTTGTCGCGGCCATAGAGCGACACCGGCCGCAAGGGCGATTCCTCGGTGCAAATGGCATCGCCCTCACCGACGCCGTAGCCAGAATTGGTATTGGGCAGCAGCACCCATTGGTCATTGCCCAGCATATCCAGCATCATCCGCACCGCATCCAGGTTGGTGCTGGTGGCGGCAATCGGATCTTTGTCACACAGCGGCGCACCGACAAGGGCGGCCAGCGGGATGACGATATCGGCCTCCTTGACCAACGGCTTCACCGTAGATTCAGTACGCGCATCGCCGTTGATGACATTGAAACGGGGATGATGACAGACGGCGGCCAAGGATGATTGGCGCCACATGAAATTATCCAGCACGGTGACGGAATGGCCGGCATGCAGGAACAACGGCGTCATCACCGAGCCCAGGTACCCGGCGCCGCCGGTAATCAGAATTTTTTTGCCATCAGACATGGTTCAAATAGGTTCCTTGGTATTCGTTACAGTTCATTTAAGACGTCGCGCAACCGGGCGATTTGTTGGCTCAGGTCGAACGGGTGGTTGCCGACGAAAAAACCTCGGTCGTGGGCGATATCGGCATTGGCCAAGTCGCCGACGATATCATAATCGAAATACTTAATCGCGTCGTGGCGGGGAAAATTGCCGCCGGTGATCATGCGAAAACCGATATAGGCGTCTTTCAGGGGAGCGAACAGGTCGGCTCGCTCTAGGCCGCAATCGGGTTTGATGATCATGGGGAAACAAAACGACGAGCTTTTGCCGTTTTCGCGCTGGATCAGAAATCGCTCGTCGCCTGAGAAGGCGTCCTGAAACAACTTTAAATTTATGCGGCGCTGCGCCGTCATGGCCGGTAATTTTTTGAGCTGCTCAAGGCCGACGGCGGCATTTATCTCCTGTGGGCGCAGGTTATAGCCGGGTATGACGAACCGATAGGCCTCGGAAAAAATATCGTCACCGGTCTCGAAAAGATCGACATTGTCCGGTACGTCGCGAATCCAGCCATGCGCCCGTATTGCGCGGGCCAGCGCGTCGGTTTCGGCATCGTCGGTGATCATCATGCCGCCTTCACTGGTGGAAATATGATGCGAAAAGAAAAAGCTAAATGTGCCGATATCGCCGAAGGTGCCGGTCTTTTGGCCATTGAGTTCCGCATCCAGCGATTCGCAATTGTCTTCCAGCATATAAAGACCGTGCTCATCGGCGAAGGCGCGAATGACGTCTAGCGCCGCCGGGTTACCGAGGATGGAAACGGCGACAATGGCTTTTGTTTTGGGTGTCAGGGCCGCCTTCAATTGGTTGGTGTCGATATTTAGCGACTCTAATTCGACATCGACGAAGCGAAGCGTGAGACCATATTGCTGCAATGGGTGATAAGTGGTGGCCCAGGAAATCGCCGGCACGATGACCTCGTCGCCGCGTTCAAGCGGCCGTTCTTTTTTATGGGTCAGGGCGGCGACGGCGACCAGGTTGGCCGACGACCCAGAATTCACCATCACCGCATGCTTGCAGCCATGATATTTCGCGAAAGCTTTCTCGAAGGCGGCGACTTCGGGGCCGATGGTGTATCGGCCGCTGTCCATGACGCGGTTGATGGCGGCGCGTTCCTCGTCTGCCCAGGTGTCGGCGGCCAGCTCCCAGAACATCTAAAATGGGCCCCGGAAGGCGGCTTCGTGGGGCAGGGTCGGCTCGACGTCAGGCACCCAGGCGTCCTCGTCGGGCCGCACCATGGCATAGGCTTTCGCAGCAATGGTGGCGGCGTTTGGATAGAACTCTTTTTCCAACTCCGGCGTCGTCGGGCACGTGGTCGGCGCGAAGCCCATGCGCCCGATGCTTAGGGTTTTTCCCGGATCGTGTTCGCAAACCGCGGCGATGATTTCGGCGCTGGCGCCGGCGGCGGTCCAGGCGTTATCGACAACCAGTAATTTCCCGGTGCGCCCTGCGGCGTCGGCGATGGTATCGACGTCCAGCGGCATCAATGATACCGGGTCGATGACTTCCGCCGAAATGCCGACATCGGCGAGCAAGTCCCGCGCCGCCAAACATTCAACCAGCATGTAGGAAATACCGACCAGGGTGATGTCGGTACCCTTACCGGAAACGCGGGCCTTGCCGAATTCGACGGTATAGGGGTCTTCGGGCACCGGCGCGTCGGTGGAATACAAAAGCCGGTGTTCGACGAACATCACCGGGTTGTTGTCGCGGATGGCGGCAATCATGCAGCCCTTGGCGTCATAGGCGTTGGTCGGCGCGACTACCTTCAGCCCCGGCACGTGCATGAACATGGAATGCAGCCCTTGGGAATGCTGCGCGCCCTGGCCCCAGGATTTGCCGATGATGGACCGCGCCACCATCGGCACGGAAACCTGTCCGTCATACATGTAATGGGCCTTGGCCCCCATGTTGACGAGCTGGTTCATGCACAGCATCAAAAAATCCATGCGGATGTGGACATGGATGGGCCGCATGCCGGCCATGGCGGCGCCGATGCAAATGCCGGTCACCGCGTCTTCGCTGAGCGGCGTGTCCATGACTCTGTCCGGCCCGAACTTATCGATCAGGCCTTGGGTGGTTCCCTGAATGCCCTTGTGGTCATCGACGTTGAGGCCGATGACGAAAACCTTCTCGTCACGGTCCATTTCCTGCTCGACCGCTTCTTGCAGGGCCTCGACGTAGCTGAGGGTTCGGGTGCTGGTGGTCTGTATCATCTTAATTGCACCCCTACGATCGCTTTTCCCGTTTCCTCGGTAGGAGGGGAGGCGTAGGCGATGCTTGTCCATCGGCAAGCCTTCCCGACGCCCCGAGGGAGCGGGAAAAGCGACCCCCTGGGCGGCGTTGCGAGGCTTCCGGACGTCGTCGCGCGCCGCTTGTGGTGGGTTGGCACCACGGCGCAACGCGCTCCTAGCCGGAAACCTCGCAGCGCCGTCGTAGGAGTGCAATTAAGATGATATAGACCACTAGTCGGCGAAGACATGGCTGAACAGCTCCTCCGGTTCGGGCCACGGGCTTTGCTCGGCGAATTCGACGGCCTCAGTTATTTGTTTCTCGATATCGGCGTCGATGTCGTCGCGCTCGGCAGCGTCCATCATGTCGCCGGTCCTGGCGACCTGGTCGTCCTCCAGCCACGGTTTGAAATCATCGTAGCTGCGGTAACCGTCATCGTAATCTTCATTGGGGCCGACATGTTCACGCCAACGGTAGGTCTTGCACTCCATGAATTGGGGGCCGCCGCCGGCGCGGATTTCAGCGATCGCCTTTTCCGCCGTGTTGCGGATGGAGAAGACGTTGCCGTCGGTGATCTCGTAGGTGGGAATGCCGTAGGTGGCGACCCGTTCGCATAAGGCTTCGGTGGCCCACCGGTTGGAGGTCGGCGAATGAATGGCAAAGCCGTTGTTTTCACAAATAAACAGGACCGGCAGCTTGTGCAGCGCCGAAAAATTGAGGGTTTCGGAAAACACGCCTTCCTCGGTGGCGCCGTCGCCCATGAAAGAGGCGGCGATCCGGCACTCATCTTTCCCTTGGCCTTCCCGTTTCAGCGCGAAGCCGTAGCCGGCGGCGATGGGGACGGTGGTGCCGACGACGGCGGACATGCCCAGCACGCCGGCGTTCATATCGACCAGATGCATGGAGCCCGCCTTGCCGCCGGCGCAGCCGGTGCCCTTGCCGTACAGTTCCGCCATCATTTGCTTGAGGTCGCCGCCCTTGGCCAAATATCCCGCGTGGCCCCGATAGGTGGCGGACATGACGTCGTCATCGTTCAAGGCGTCGCAAATGCCGACGGCCACGGCCTCCTGGCCGATGGACAGGTGAACCGGGCTTTTGATCTTGTCGGATGGATAGATACGCGCGACTTCTTCTTCGACGCGCCGGATCAGGCGCAACGAACGGTACACCCTGGCCAGTGTTTTCGGCCCTGGGACAGAACCTGGGGTAATTCCGCTCATAAAGGCATCCATTGAGGTAAAAACAGCGGGGAAACTCGTTCAAATGCTTATGGTTAATTTATACCGTCAGATACCATTACACCCTTGAAACATCAATAATTTACTAATGGCGCTTTTAGGCGCCGTTGCCTCTTTATAGGGCTCGACCCGGTCGGCGTTGGCGAGAACAAGCGGGCCCGCTTAGGCAATCCTGATAAGGGTCGTTCCGAGGGCGGAATCAACACCAATGGGGTTATCCGGGGCCGCTTTGGCGTTGGCCATTGAGGCGCCGATATCTCCGGCCTCTTTAACCTTTGCAAAGATGGAAACTGGGCTGATCTCGATGACGAATCAATAAACAACTACGATAGAAGTTGACAGGGCGGGTTAAGCCGCTACATTCGTTGCTGGGCAGATATTGGGGGTCGAAAAATACGTACCCCCTAACCCTTCGAAATTATTGATAAAACCTTAATGTTTCGACTGGGGATTCTGTTATTGGGGATGGGCATTGGCGACAACGTTTACGAAACAATCGTACACTATTCCCTGTTCCAGCCGGTTTCGCGACCGGGTTTTGGATTTGGCCGGGCGTCGAGGCGCCAACGTCGCCGATATCGCCCGCTCCATCGTCTTGCTGGTGCCGCCGGCGCTCCTGTCGGCCTTTCCTGACCCCGGTGGCCCGGCCAAGGGCGACCGCGAGGTGGTAACGGTCAAGACCGGACCGTCGAAAGGCCGACCCTGGCACCGGAAACCCCGTCTCCAGGTGCGGTTGGCGCCCGGATACCAGCCACCAGGGTTGCGCCGGGCGCTGGCGTTGGCGCTGGCCATGGACCAGGGCGATGTCAGCGTCGAACTCGGCGGCCTTGATGATGCCGCCAAACCGATGGCTGTCTGGACGCCGGAGTCCGAGGACCGCCGTCAGGCGTTGCCCCCGGCATCGGCGGAAGATGATGAGGAATTGGCGCGGCTTAGGGCGATCGTCTCGGTGCTGTCGTTCGAGCCGCTTGCCGGCGGAGTCCGGACCCGTGAACAGGCGTTTCACGTTCTCGGCCTGGCGCCGAAATCTACGCCTGATATTGGTGTTCTGAGGGCGCGGTTCCGGATGCTGGCGGCCATTCACCACCCCGACAGCGGTTATGGCAGCCATGAGCGGATGAGCCAGTTGAACAGCGCCATGGAACTGCTGCGCCGCGAACCTTGAGGCCACCAGCAACAGCGGGGTATTGTCGCTGAATCAGGGAAGGGAAATCATGCGGCTCAAGAACAAATCCGCCATCGTTACCGGTTCCGGTTTCGGCGAAGGCATCGCCAAACGCTTTGCCGCCGAGGGCGCCCAAGTGCTCATCGCCGACATCGACGCGGATGCCGCCGCCCGCGTCGCCGCTGATATCGAAGGCGGGGTGCCCTGCACCGTCGATGTGTCGGACGGCGATCAGGTCAAGGCCATGGTCGCGGCGGCGGAAAAGGCATTCGGCGGGCTTAATATCCTGGTCAATAACGCAGGTATCGCCCAACGCCGGGGGCCGATGCTGGAGGTTACGGAAGCGGATTTCGACCGCATCTATGCGGTCAACGTCAAAAGCATTTATTGGGGCGCTATTCACGCGGTGCCCTTGCTGCGTGCGCAGCCCGGCGGCGTCATCATCAATATCGCGTCGACAGGCGCGGTCAGCCCGCGCGCCGGCCTGACTTGGTATAACGGCTCCAAGGGCGCGGTGACGACGCTGACCAAATCGATGGCGGCGGAATTGGCGCCGGAAAAGATCCGTGTCAACGCCATCAATCCGGTGATCGGGGAAACCGGCCTGACCGAGGCGTTCATGGGCGGCGATACGCCGGACCTACGGCAGCAGTTCGTATCGACCATCCCCTTGGGCCGCATGAGCACGCCCACCGACGTCGCCAACGCGGCGCTTTACCTGGCGTCGGATGAGGCCGAGTTGCTCACCGGCGTCTGCCTGGAGGTCGACGGCGGTCGCTGTATCTAGGCAAAAAAACCGCCCGGAAGCAGGAACCTCCGGGCGGGGCATTTGAAATGTATTGCGCGGTGTTAGCGGCGATCGCCGAACAGCCTGAGCAGCATCAAGAACAGGTTGATGAAGTCCAGGTACAGCGTCAACGCGCCCATGATCGCCTTCTTGGAAGCCGTTTCGGCACCGTCGGCTTCGGCGTACATGGATTTGATCTTCTGCGTATCATAAGCGGTCAGGCCGACGAAAATCAGCACGCCCAGCACCGAAATGACGAAATGCATGGCCGAGCTTTGCAGGAAGATGTTGACGACGCTGGCGAGGATAATGCCGATCAGGCCCATAAACAGGAACGAGCCCATCGCGGTGAGGTCGCGCTTGGTGGTGTAGCCATACAGGCTCATGCCGGCGAAGGTGCCCGCGGTGATGAAAAACACCCGGGCGATGGAAGTCCCGGTATAGACCGCGAAAATGGACGCCATCGACAGTCCCATGACCGCGGCAAAGCCCCAGAACACGGCCTGCGCCGTCGATGCCTGCATTTTGTTGATGCCGAAGCTGAGCGCCAGGATGAAAGCCAACGGTGACAGCATAATAATCCACATCAGCGCCCCGCCGCCGAAAATAATTTGCATCAGCGATTCCGATTGTGCCGTCGCCAGGGCGATGATGCCGGTCAGCGCCAGGCCGGATGCCATGTAGTTGTAGATGCGAAGCATATACGCCCTGAGGCCTTCATCGATTTGAACGGCTTCGGCCGTGGCGCCGTCCATCTCGGCGGTGCGAAGCGAAAACTTGTTATCGGGTCCAAAAGCCATCGGTTACTCCTGTAAATAAAAGCATGTTGGTGAATTCTCTTGCGGCTATATATGGCACAAAATGCCTGCGGATCAATAGCCGCCAGGCCCCTTTCCGCAACTGTTATGGCATGAATTTGCGGCAAAACAGGGGCAAAATCCCAAGCCCGACCGCAATCCCCCCCCCGCAACCCTTTAATTTCCGCCGTTGATGGCGGCTCACGGGCGGGGTAGAAAAACCAGTGGCCGAGGAAAGCCTTTTACCATGACCTCATTTAAATTTGCCCATTCCGATGCCGGCGACTGGTCCAGAATCGCCAAAACCCTGGCGGCAGATCTCGGCGGCGAAGGGATCACGCCGCCGGACGGCGAAGACCTGTTGGGTTTTTTGTATGTCACCGATAATCTGGCCGATGATATCGGTTCCGTCCTCACCTATCTTCGTCAGACCACCGGCATTGACGAATGGACGGGCGCCGTCGGCTTCGGCATTTGCGCCACCGGGGTCGAATATTTCGACCGCCCGGCGGCGGTGGCGATGATCGCGTCGCTGGCGAAAGACAGCTTTTTCGTGTTTCCTTCCCTGAGCAACGACATCGAGGATTTTCCCGCCGAAGGAAAAGCCTGGGTTGATGAGATGTCGGCGCCCTTCGGCATCGTTCATGGCGATCCCAACAATCCCACCACCCCCCACCTCATCGAGGCCCTGGGGCTGGCGACCTCCGGGTTTCTGGTCGGAGGGTTGAGCGAGTCCCGGGGCGCACATGCGCAAATCGCCGGCGACATCACCGATGGCGGCGTTTCCGGCGTCCTGTTCGCGCCAAGCGTCGAGGTTGCCACCGGCCTGAGCCAGGGCTGCGTGCCGGTCGGCCCGGCGCATGTGGTGTCCGACAGCCTGGACAACGTCATCATCGGGCTTGACGGCAACAGCGCCCTGGATGTGTTTAAAGATGACGTCGGCGAATTGTTGTCCCGCGACTTGGGCCGCGCCGCCGGATATATTCACGCGGCGTTCCCCATCGAAGGCTCCGATACCGGCGATTTCGTGGTCCGCAATCTGACCGGCATCGACCCGGAACGCGGCTGGCTGGCGGTCGGGGAAGACATTAACGCCGGTGACCGGGTGATGTTCGTGCGCCGTGACCCGCAAAGCGCCAGCGAAGACCTGGCAACCATGATCGGCAACCTGAAACGGCGCCTGCCGGGACCGCCCCGGGGCGGCATCTATTTTTCCTGTGTCGCCAGGGGACCGAATATGTTCGGCGAAGAGGGCAAGGAAATGTCCATGATCCAGGATCAACTGGGGGATTTTCCGGTCGTCGGCTTCTTCGGCAACGGCGAGATTTCCAACAACCGGCTTTACGGCTACACCGGCGTGCTGGCGCTGTTTCTCTAGAGCAAATCCCGAGCAAATGGTCTCATTTGCGACGACGAATTTGCGATTAAAATAAATAAAGGGTTTCCAAAAAAATGAAAATCAATGAACTGGGCCGCACCGGCATCAAGGTCAGCCGCATCTGCCTCGGCACCATGACCTTCGGCGAACAGAACTCGCAAGCCGAAGGCTTTGCTCAAATGGACATGGCCGTCGACGTTGGCGTCAATTTCTTCGATACGGCGGAGGCCTATTCCTTTCCAGGCAAACCAGAGACACAAGGGGATTCCGAGAGGGTCATCGGCACCTGGATGAAGGCCAGGGGCAACCGCGCCGACGTCGTTATCGCCACCAAGATCACCGGCCCCGGCGGCGCGCGGTCACATATTAGAAATGCCGATCTCCGTTTCGCCCGCAAACAGATTGCCGACGCCGTGAACCAGAGCCTGGAACGGCTGCAGACGGATTACATCGACCTCTATCAAACCCATTGGCCGGAACGCAAAGCCAATTATTTCGGCAGGCTGGATTACGATCATGTCGAGGATGACGACTGGACGCCGATGGAAGAACAGCTCGCTGCTTTAAGCGATCAGGTTAAGGCCGGGAAAATCCGCGCCATCGGAGTCTCCAACGAAACCGCCTGGGGGTTGATGAAGTTTCAGGAAATCGCCGAGCGCACCGGCCTGCCCCGCATTGCGTCAATCCAAAACCCTTTCAACCTGCTGTGCCGCCAGTTCGAAATCGGCCTATCCGAGGTCGCCATCCGCGAACATTGCGGCCTGTTGGCCTATTCGCCGCTGGGCTTCGGCGCGCTTACCGGCAAATATATGAACGGTGGTTTGCCGGAAGGCAGCCGCCACCAGCTATTTCCGCAATTCAAACGCTATTTCAAACCGAACGCGGTCAAGGCGACCGAGGCCTATGTGGCGCTGGCCCGCGACCACGGCCTGGAGCCCTCGCAAATGGCGCTGGCCTTCGTCCATTCCCGGCGGTTTCTGACCGCCACCATCATCGGCGCGACCTCACCCGATCAGCTTAAATCAAATCTCGAATCCGAGGACATGGTTCTAACCGACGACGTGCTTGAAGCGATCGAGGCGCTGCACGTCGAATACAGCCACCCCGGACCGTAAGCTCATGCGTTTGTTCGTCGGCATCCCGCTGCCCGATGATATCCGTGCCCGGTTGCAACGGCTCAAGGGCGGGCTTAAAGGCGCGCGCTGGGTGGATGAGGAAAACCTGCACCTGTCGCTACGGTTTATCGGTGAGGTTGCCGGCGGCATGGAAAGCGATATCGACGCGGCCTTGCAAACGGTTGGCGGCCCGGCGTTCCCGTTGACATTATCGGCGCCGGGCGCGTTCGACCGCCGCGGCCGGGTCCATGCGGTTTGGGCCGGGGTCGAAAAATCAGAGGCGTTGTCGGTACTCCGGGACAAGGTGGAAACCGCCCTGGTCCGCACCGGGCTTGAGCCCGAACACCGGAAGTTCAAGCCCCACGTGACCGTCGCCCGGATCAAAGGCGGCGCCGCCACGGAGGCCGGTCTCTACCTGGAAACCCATGCCGGGTTCGCCGCCGGCCCGTTCGCGGTCGAACAATTCACGCTATTCGAAAGCCACCTCGGCCATGGCGGGGCGCACTACGTGGCGTTGGCCGATTATCCGCTGGCGGGGTGAGGCGTCGCCCCTATTTCGGCGTGCACGCAATCGGCCAGATGATCCGTGCGCCCTCGGGGAAAACCTTGCCGTCGGTGGTCTGGTAGGCAATTGCCACGTTTTTTTCCGCATCGGGCAGGGCTTTTGCCGCATGGCTGTCGGTCACCGGCGGGTCTTTTTTCAGGAACAACGCCACCGGGTCCACTTGTTTCACATCCTGGGGCCTGACGGAGGCCTCGGTGGTTTCATAGTCAGCCGAGGTGCTGGTGTAGATGGACAGATGCAGGTGCGGATAGCCGGTGGGGAAATGGCCGCCGGCGGTGCCCGAATCGCCGGACGGTCCCAGGAAATCCCCCTTCTTGACGCGTTGGCCGATTTCAAGGTCGGGCAGTTTGTCGAAGTGCTTGTATTTGGAATAGACCCACACCGGCAACCCGGTGTCTTCGGGCGCGTGTTGGATGAAAATCTGATGACCGACCAGACGCGGGCCGGAGTATTTATGGATGACCTCGCCATCGGCGAGGGCGATCAGGGGGGTGCCGATGGGCGCCGAAATATCGAAACCGTTGTGATAGCCGTGATAGGCCCATTGAACTCTTGTTGAGCCGTCAAACCGGGTCGGGCTGGCGAACGGGGATTTGACCTCCAGGCAAACGGCTGAGTCGGGATACACCGGCTTCAGCCCGGTTTCGATCAGCCCGCTCTTCTCGTGGAGCTTGCGGGACGCCTTCGGGTCCATCGGGTTATCCGAAGAGGTCTCAGAGTCGCTTTTTTTCATGCGGCCCATCTTGCCTTTCTTCTTGCCGAACTTGCCGCCGCCGTGGAATTTCGCATCGCCGGCCTCGGGCATCGCCAGGCAAAAGGCGGCCAGCAATAAAATAAACAAACGCAATCGGTTCATGGTGTCCTCCTGGGGTGCCTGTTTTTTCCACTTTAACCGAAGGCTGCGTGCCTGTCGCAATCGTTTATTTCTGAACGCCGCCCCATCCGGCGTTGATGTATTCTGCGTTTCTTGCTCAAATCCGGACATGGACATTCACTGCATCACCGAAGACAGGGTTCTTCTCGGCGAAAGCCCGGTGTTCTCGGCGGCCGAGAACTGCGTCTATTGGATCGATATCCTCGGCCCCAGTCTTCTCCGCACCGACCTCATTAACGCAGAGACCATGAGCTGGGCCCTGCCCAGTGCGCCGGGGATGATCGCGATGAGGGGCCTCGCCGGACTGATGATCGCGTTGGAGGACGGGCTCTACGGCTTCAACCCGCCGACCCGGAAGCTTGAAAAGCTGACCCCCTTCGAAGAGGTCCATCCGGAAAACCGGGCCAACGACGGCAAATGCGATATCGCCGGACGGCTTTGGTTGGGCACCATGAACAAGTCGGATTCGACCCAGCCGACGGGCGGGTTTTACCGGTTTGACGCCCGCTTGGCGGCAACAAAAATCGGAGACAACTATCGCGTTCCCAACGGGCTGGCCTGGAGCCCTGATGATACGATCATATACCACACCGATTCCAGGTCCAATGTATTGTATTCCTATGACTATGACGCCGGCACCGGCGAGCGGTCCGGCGAAAAGGAATTCTTCAAATTCGATCACGAAAAAACCGGCAGCGTCGACGGCGCCGCCATGGACATCGAAGGCGGCTACTGGACGGTGTTGTACGGCGGCGGCAAGCTGATCCGGCTGTTGCCGGACGGCACCCTGGATCAGGAAATCCCGCTGCCGGTCAGCCAACCGACGATGCCGGCGTTCGGCGGCCCGGAGATGAAAACCCTGTTCATCACCACCGCGTCGCAGAATTTAAGCGAACAGGAACTGGCCGACCAGCCGCTGGCCGGCGGACTGCTGGCGCTCAACGTCGATGTGCCCGGCCACCCGGTGTACTCCTTCGGTTGTTGATGGCTGCTTTTAGCCCGAAGCGGACATACGGTGGCCAGTCCAACGCGTGTGGGCCTACCTCAAAGAAAATGATATCGTTACCGGCTGGTTTGGACGTCTCATCCAGGTCCACAAAATAATGAGGAAAAAACACCAGTGACACTAACGCCTAAATTTTTATCCTCCATCGGGACTGGCCTTGGCCATGCTTAAAAAATCCGGCCCCGCATCGCGCCCCTCCCTTGACGGTTTCGGCGAAGGCGACAGCAACCTGAGCCCCAACCGCAAACGCTGGATGGATGCCAACCAGGACCAGGACTCGCGCCGGCTGTTGGAAGAAGACAACCGCTATTTCCTGCACCAATCCTTGTCGACACCGTGCCTGGCGGCGGTGCGCCGGTTGGAGGGCATCTGGATCGAAGACACCGTCGGGCGCCGCTATATGGATTTTCACGGCAACAACGTCCACCATATCGGCTACGGACATCCCCGCCTGGTGAAGGCGCTCAAGGAACAAATCGACGAGCTGCCTTTTTCGCCCCGGCGTTTCACCAACGATACCGCCGTCGACCTTGCCCGCAAGCTTTGTGAGATCACCCCGGGGGACCTGAGCAAGGTTCTGTTTGTCACCGGTGGCTCCGATGCCATCGACATGTCGATTAAATTGGCGCGTGCGGCGACCGGCCGACACAAGACCATCTCGTTTTGGGATTCCTTTCACGGCGCCGGTTTCGGCGGCCTTTCGTTGGGCGGCGAAGCGTTGTTCCGTAACAACATGGGCCCCCTGCTTCCGGGCAGCGAACACATCGCGCCGTTCGCGTGTTACCAGTGCCCCTACGGGCATAAGGACATCGATGGCCAGCCCGACATCGATGCCTGCCACCTCGCCTGCGCCAATATGGTCCGCTACGTGCTTGAGAAGGAGGGCGACGTCGCCGCCGTCGTCGCCGAACCGGTACGCGCCGTGCCTTACGTGCCGCCGATGGGGTTCTGGAAGGAAGTCCGTGCTGCCTGCGACGCATACGGCGCGCTTCTCATTTTCGATGAAATTCCCAACGGCCTGGGAAAGACGGGCCGCATGTTCACCTCGGAACATTTCGATGTCGTTCCCGATATCCTGGTTCTCGGCAAGGCGCTCGGCGGCGGCATGCTGCCGATCGCCGCCATGATCACGAAACCGGAACTGGACATTCTCGCCGACCAGGCCCTCGGCCATTATACCCACGAAAAAAACCCGCTGACGGCGCGTGCCGCCCTCACCACGATCGAAATCATCGAGGATGAGGACCTGGTGGAAAATGCCGCCCGCATCGGCGGCCATGCCCTCGAACGGCTTGAGGACATGAAAGATCGTTTCCCCTTGATCGGCAACGTCACCGGCCTTGGGCTGTGTATCGGCGTCGAGTTGGTCACCGACCGGGATGAAAAAACGCCGGCCATCGAGGCCGCCGACCGGGTCTTGCACCGTTGCCTCGAGGACGGTCTCAGTTTCAAGACCACCATGGGCAACGTCCTGACCCTGACGCCGCCGCTGATCGTTACCGAAACCCAGATGGACGACGCGCTCGGAATCCTGGAAGCCGCCATCGCCGCCGAACGCTAAAGGGCACGCACGCATGATCCTTGTCTATGCCCTTTGCGGTTTTGCCAATCTGGGCAGCCTCGGCATCATGATCGGCGGCTTTCTCTCGATTGCACCGGAACGGCGTGATGAGATCCTGAGCCTGGGGCCAAAATCAATCCTGTCTGGGGTGATCGCGACATCCCTGACCGGCTGCGTTATCGGGTTGCTGTACTAAACCCCAGGCCCCGCATGACCACTAATAAGGTCCGCTTACCCCCCGAAAGATGCTATGAGGCTGAAGGACGCGGCCTCATGCTCCTTCACTAGTTTCACCAGTGA